>BNJS01001038.1_pt1 | contig 82872 bp, 112 predicted proteins | sample 8540461 | NCBI WGS metagenome assembly BNJS01 (sample SAMD00202454, study PRJDB9452) | human saliva metagenome | isolation source: human saliva | place: Japan
GATTTGACGAGACTACGTGTGGTTTGTACAGACTACAGCTGAAGTCTCAAGAAAGTACTACGCACCCTACAGTTTAAGTACGTGTACTCACTGAAAATTTACGTGTACTCACTGGTAAAGTCGCGCACTCACCGAAACAAGTACGACGTACTCACTGAAACAGATAGTCTCATTACGAGATTGATTATCTTTGTTGCTATAGAAAAACAACATACGCAATATGATACAGCATGAAGTACGAGAAGAGCTCATCGAACGCTTTCTCCGATATGTACAAATAGATACTCAGAGTGATTACTCCTCTAAAACTTATCCCTCTACAAGCAAACAACTTAATTTGCTCCGACTCCTCCATGACGAACTCATTGAACTAGGTGCGTCTGAGGTCTCTATGGATAAGTATGGCTACGTGATGGCTAGCGTACCTGCTAGCGCAGGTTATGAGACATATTCCCATTATCGGGTTGATTGCCCACGTAGATACAAGCCCCCGACCTTAGCGGGAACAGACGTTAAGCCTCAAATGATCAATACTACGATGGAGGCGAGATTGAACTAGGTACTTCGGGCTACAGACTAAGTCCCTAAGGATTTTCCCGAACTGATGAATGTGCCTGGGCATGACCTTATCACCACAGACGGTACTACCCTACTAGGAGCAGACGACAAAGCTGGTGTGGCTGAGATTATGACCATCGTGAGCTACCTACTCAAAGCACCCAGAAGTACAGCACGGCAAAGTGCGTGTAGCCTTACTGCTGACGAGAGATTGGCTGTGGCGTAGATTTCTTCGACGTCGAAGCCTTTTGGGGCTAAGTATGCTTATACTCTTGATGGTAGTAGCGAGGGCGAACTGGAGTACGAATGCTTCAATGCGAGCAGTGCTACTCTCAAAGTACAAGGGCGCAATGTCCACGGTTATGCCAAGGGCAAGATGATTAATGCCCTACAGAGTATTGTGCGATGTACACCAAGCCTTACCTGCTCACGAACGCCCAGAAGCCACCGAAGGCTACGAAGGCTTCTATCATCTGACCAAGATGGCAGGTTCTGTGGACTCTGCCGAAGCACACTATATCATTCGTGACCACGACAAAGAGAAGATGGACGAGCGCAAAAGCACCATCAAAGCTATCGTCACGAAAATCAACGACCACTATGGCTACGAACTTATTCAACTAGAGCTTGAAGACCAATACTACAATATGAGGGATAAGATTATGCCACACTACGAACTGATTACCCTCGCTGAAGAAGCGATGAAGTTATCGGGCGTTGTGCCTAATATCCGACCTATACGAGGAGGAACAGATGGAGCTAGAGCTATCGTACATGGGCTTACCTTGTCCCAACATCTTTGCTGGAGGTATGAACTTCCATGGTCGCTACGAATACGCATCTATACAGACGATGACGAGAGTTGTAGAGGTTATGGTGCGCTTACTTGGCTTATTTAAGATCATTGCATAATACGGCACTCGCTGCGTTATTGATCGACATTCAGGCTTGGTCATTTACATGAGTAAACTCCCTGCGACTTCAGTCTCAATGCACTTGCGATTACCGCATTCTGCAAAGCCTCTACAAAGAACAAGTTTCACTTGTTCTTTTGGAGACCGTGCAACTGGTTCTCTATTTACAAAGGCACGCTAAAATTGACCAAATAACATATAAAAAGGGACTGCGTCATTTTAACGCAGTCCCTTTTTATCTTAACTCTTCTGTTACTGAGTGAGAATAGACGACACGAGCTGTTTCAGTATTTCTCCTGAAGGCATATTCGCTCCTACCCCTTACTGTAAGCATCTGCCATACGTATGTGGCGGATAATATGATAGACTTGACCCGCACTATAATGCTGCATACCCTTAACATAATCCCCTAACCATATAAGGAGAAAGTCCCTAAGCCTCTGAGCAAGGCTACGCTCATCTTTTTGCACTAAATAGTAGCCCCCATAAGTGCTAGAGAAATAGTTAAAGAGAATGGCTATCGTCATCTGTATGGGATAATTCTTCTCGTTTTTGGCAAAATGATAGGCGATGCGATAGGCTTTTGTGTCCTGCCTATTGATTAGAGCAGAGCAACTCAAAGTTATTGTACTCCTTACTAATCCCGATATGTAGCTCGACGACATCGGGCGTCACACTACTCCCGAAGGTAAAACAATGGACAGTTTCTCGACCTCTCCATTGATTTTCTCTAGATTATTACCCGTATGCTCGGACATAAGTGCTGCCGTATGAGCATCAATACTGAGGTTCTTAGCCTGAAGCAAAGACGTAATAAAACGAGGCACATCACGCTCTGCGATTGGATTACTCTCCAAGATAGAGCCATCTAAAGCCATAAAAGACTTATATAAAGCCTTACGCTTGTCGGCCTTCTTTTTATAGCATAGAACTAAGCAAGTCGTCTCCAGGCAATTCGGGCAAGAGTTTGCCTAAGCTTTCAATATCATTGATTTGCTGAGCTTCTTTCACAAGGACAAGATGACGCTCACCCATCATCGGGAAGCGCATCACATCGCTAGCGATGAGCGATACCTGTAGTATTCTTATCATTACCGTAGAGGACAGTAAGATTAAAAATCTCGCTCATCTTCAGGAATAACCTTCTGCAAGAATAACTCCGTGAGCTTTGTCTATAAAGTATGGTTCGTCCCCACTAAGTAGATACGCAGGACGTAGCTTACCCTCTTTGATTTCCCGCGCAATAGTGTCATAAGTCCCAGCATATATAATTTGTGTACCTTTGCAAGTACAAAGATAATGAATAAGCTAAACCCTACCCCTTACGCAATAGCCTAGATAGGCAAGATGAGACACTTGAGGTCTGGGACGACCTTAGGCGCAAGTGGGTACGCCTAACACCCGAAGAATGGGTACGACAGCACTTTATTCATTTCTTATTGACCACCTAGGCTACCCAGCCCAGTTACTGAGCAATGAAGTGGGCTAAGCCTTGAGGCTCTAAGCTACGCGTCGATAGCATACTCTACGACACTCAGCTACGCCCTAAGATGCTCATCGAGTACAAAGCCCTAGCGTAGCACTTAGTCAGCAGGTACTTGAGCAAGCCCTACGCTATAACTACAAGCTAGAAGTACCCTATCTCATTCTAAGCAATGGTCTTGAGCACGTTGCCTATCATATCAACTACAAAGACCAATCCTACACCATACTAGACCATATTCCCCCATTACAAAGACATATAAAGACATGACACAAGCCGTATATTTCGTTTCATTAGGAGCAGGAGACCCCGAACTAATTACACTCAAGGCTCTGCGCTTACTCGAGCGTGCAGATGTTATCTATTCGCCCGTATCCCTTAGCCCCAATGGCAGAAGAGCTCCAAGAGCAAATCTATTATGCTCTCTCTAGGCATCAAGGAGGAACAAATCGTAAGCTACGATATGCCTGTAAATAGAGAACGTGAAGGCGCAGAGGACGCCTACAAGCAAGTGGCTGAAGACATTAAGGCTAGACGCTAAGCGAATGGCGATTTAATTGCAGCCGTTGTAGCTATTGGCGATGCAGGGTTCTATGCAAGCAGTGCCTATATAGGCGAGCTCTTAGAAGCCGAAAATATCCCTACCTCTACCTACCCGGTGTCCCTGCACTGATAGCAAGTAATGCACTCATCGGAGGACAGCTCGTGCAGTTAGACGAACAGCTCCGTGTAATCCCCGGTGTAGCCACGCCTAGCGAATGGGAAAGAGGCTGGCAGAGTAAGCATACTATTGTCATCATGAAGGGTTCAATGGCTGAAGAAGAAATCAAAAAGAGCCATGAAAGAGCTATCCTCATCGCCACTGGCACTACCTTGAGTATGTCGGTTATGAGGGAAGGAGCTTTATCTCAATGATGTTAATCAGATTGCAGAGCGCAAAGTTCCTTACTTTTAGCCTTATTATCAGCAAAAACACGATAAGACCTTTGCATTGTGCGGCACTCGCTGCATTATTATCGATATTGGGGGCAAGTGCTCTCATAAAAGTATTTGTTATCTTTTGCCCCAAGAATTAATTTATTAACTAGATATTATAAGAGAATATGCTAAGAACAATTCTATCAGTATCAGTGTAAGCCTGGTCTTTTTAGATTGCTAAGCCATGGTAATGGCAACCTTATAGTAGAATCACTTACAGACAAGCGTCGCCAACCTCATACATAGCTAAGGATAGAGTCGTTTCTCTCGGTGATATTACTATGTACACTACAGAAGACGACCCTACACCTGAGCGAGGTGTTGACTGCCGTCTACAAGCACTTTCGAAGGCAAAGCTATTGACATGAGCGCACACACAACGACCGACGCTCTACAAGAGTCTTTCGGCAAGTGCGTTCCAAACTTTGACCGCGAACGTGTATATCCATCGGATATTAAGAAACTTTTCACTTGGTACAATATTCTCATTGCGGCAGGCTTCACTTCATTTACTGAAGAAGAAACCGCAGAGTAATATCAGAATAATGTGAGGGGCTGTAGCAAAATTCATTTGTAACAGCCCCTTCAAAATAGTTAGACTTTTACGAGACCATTGCATATATACGGCACTGCATGGGTTATTTTCGATATCTCAGGCTTGGTCATTTACAGAGTAAACCCTGCGCCCTCAGTCTCAATGCCTTGCGATTACCAGTCGATTCTGCAAAGCTCCACCAAAAGGACAAGTAAAAACTTGTCCTTTTGGAGAGACCGTCGGCGGTCTCTTTAGAGCTAACGCAACATTGAATCATCAGAATATTACTAATCATAAAAACTTAGTTCATTATGTTCAAGGGAATGAAGACCCTATCTACAAGAAGAACTTCGCTCTATCGAGGAAGCTGGTCTCTACAAGCGTGAACGCATTATTATCACCCCACAGAATGCCGACATCAAGGTTGGACAGGGGCAGAAAGTAGTTAACTTCTGTGCAAACAACTATCTTGGTCTCAGCGACCACCCTCGCCTCATCAGAGCCGCTAAGCGTGCTATGGACACACACGGCTTCGGTATGAGTAGTGTACGCTTCATCTGCAGTACACAAGATATTCTACAAAGCTCTTGAGAAGGCTATCGCAGACTACTTCCATACGGAAGACACAATCCTCTACGTCTGCTTGTTTCGATGCTAATGGCGGTATCTTCGAACCTCTTTTTCGGAGAAGAAGATGCCATTATCAGCTGATGCACTTAACCACGCAAGTATCATTGACGGCGTGCGCTTAGAAGGCTAAACGCTACCGCTATGCCAATGCAGATATGGCAGACCTTGAGCGAGTGCTTTCAGGAAGCTCAGAGTGCTCGCCACCGCATTATCGTAACTGATGGCGTGTTCTCTGTGGACGGTAATGTCGCTCCTATGGATAAAATTCTGTGACCTTTGCAGAACGCTATGACGCTCTTGTAATGGTTGATGAGTGCCACTCAGCAGGCGTCGTTGGGGCTACTGGACGAGGTGTTTCAGAGCAATTCAATTGCTATGGACGCATGAGACATCCACACAGGTACACTAGGGTAAGGCTTTCGGTGGTGCCATAGGCGGGTTCACTACTGGTCCCTAAGGAAATTATCGATATGCTTCGTCAGCGCAGTCGTCCTTACCTCTTTCTCGAAACTCTCATCCCTCCTGCAGTCGTAGGTGCTGGACTAGAAGTATTCAAGATGCTCGAAGAGAGCAACGACCTCCACACTAAGCTCATGAGAATGTCGAATACTTCCGCACTAAGATGCTTGAAGCAGGCTTTGACATCAAGCCTACGCAGAGTGCTATCTGCGCTGTTATGCTCTACGATGCTAAAGCTCAGCCAAGACTATGCAGCTCGCTTGCTCGAAGAAGGTATTTATGTAACTGGTTTCTATTAGCCCAGTAGTACCAAAGGGAGAAGCACGCATACGCGTACAGCTCTCAGCTGACACGACCGCAAACACCTCGACCACGCTATCGCAGCCTTCACTGCAAGGTTGGACGCGAACTAGGAGTGCTAAAGGCATAAGCCTACAAACATCAATACAATAAGCAACGGCTGTCGCAAAATTCATTTTTGCGACAGCCGTTCTATTCTGAAACATGAAATATCCAAATCCTGTAATTCAACCTCAATCAGAGGCTATCACTGCGCCCGCATAAATCATACGCTGCTAATTAAATCTTTATCTCTATCTTTAAACTTCAAATTCATCTAAACAAACAAATTATCTAGAAAACGACGTACTTATGGATTTAATCAGCGGTATTGATGCGTGGCTTCGTGGGACTTGCTGCCATTGCACTATTTATTCTTGAGCTATTTACGCCCGGCTTTGTCCTCGCTTGCTTTGGCATAGGTGCAGGCTTCGCTGTCTTTCCAGCTCTTGGGCAGGCTTAGAGCTCACGTGGCAACTTATCTTCTTTGCCATGGTAGCCTCTCTCTATCTTCTTCATTCGTCCTCGCTTACTTAGCCGCCCTAAGGTGAGAACTTACCCTATTGGACTAGAGGCCTCAAGGGTAGAGAAATTCGCATCAGCGAAGATATCCCAGAGGGTGAGATATAGAAGTTCCCCTATTGATGGCGATGTGTGGCGCGTCAAGATGAAAGAAGGAACAGCTAGACGTGGCGACTTTAATTCGCATCTGTCGACGTTCAGGGGCTTACACTCTTCGCTATGATTTCGGAGAATAATATGCGCTCATAAGACGCAACAATACAAAACAAATATCTAATCTCAAATTTTATGGATGCTATTACAATCTATCTTACTAGCTCTAGTTCTTCTAGTCATCTTCACGATTAGTAGGGCTTACGTATTATCAAGCAGTCCCAAACGATGATTATCGAACGACTAGGACGCTATCATACATACTCTTAGCTCGGGCGTGAAACATCGTTATCCCTCTTCATTGACCAAGCTCGCCCTATACGCTGGCGTTATACAATCCCTGCAGGCGATGGCAATGCATATGTACGTTTTACTGATACGAATACTATTGATTTGCGTGGAGACTGTATGACTTCCCTCGTCAGAGTGTAATTACTCGTGATAATGTAGTTACGGAAATCAATGCGCTCCTTTACTTCCAAAATCACAGACCCCTATACGTGCCGTTTATGAAATCCAGAACCTACCTGATGCGATGGAGAAACTAACGCAGACAAGCCTGCGTAACATCATCGGGGAGATGGACCTTGACGAAACGCTTTCAAGCCGTGATACTATTAACTCTAAGCTACGCGGAATACTTGATGACGCTACCAACAAATGGGGTGTCAAGGTTAATCGTGTAGAGCTCCAAGATATTAACCCTCCTAAGGATATACGCAATGCGATGGAAAAGCAAATGCGTGCCGAACGTGATATGCGTGCTCAAATCCTGAATGCAGAAGGGAAAGGGAAGCTCTTATCCGTGGTTCAGAAGGTCGTATGCGGAAAAGCATCAACCATGCAGAGGGTGAGCGTCAAGCACAAGTACTTCACGCCAAGGCGGAAGCTGAAGCTAAGCTCCCTCACAGCGGAGGCAGAAGCGAAGCTATCAAGATGATTGCAGATGCGGTGAAGGACCTCAGGTGCTAATCCTACACAATACCTCATCGCAATGCGTTACCTCGAAACGCTCCAAGGAAATGACTGCTGGTAAGGACAACAAGACCGTTTACCTCCCCTTATGAAGCAAGTGGTATCTTAGGCTCACTTGGTGGCATCAAGATTTACTTTGGGAATAAATAGCATTGCAGACTCTAGCCTAAAATTGGCAAGGGTTTTCTTCGAGGGGGCTTGTAGCAAAACACATAAGGCTACAGCCCCTTTGCTTATCTAGTTATTTTTGTGTAACTTTGCACCTCGTCATGATGCCCCTTAGCATTATGGCTCTAAAGAGATAACTAATAATATATATATTACTAAAATGAAAAGAACGTTTCCAACCCTCAAATCGTAAGAGAAAGAACAAGCACGGCTCCGCAGCCGTATGGCTACTGCTAATGGTCGTCGTGTATTAGCTGCCCGTCGCGCAAAGGGTCGTGCTAAGCTTTCAGTATCAGACGAGTACTAGTCTCTACAACGACTAATCGCCCTTATTCTCTGCAGAGGATGAAGGCGATTTTTATTATAGTGCTTATAAAGTAAAGATTTGTGAGACTTTGAAGAATGCGATAATCACAAGGCATTGAGACTGAGGGGCAGAGAGTTTACTCTTGAAAATGACGGGCCTGAATGTCGAAAATAAACGCTGAGTGCCGTGTGGCAAATGCTCCTATAGTGTTCTTCAGTTTCGCTATGCTCCTTACGATAACTACTCATCGTCTGACCAAACTGCCGATGAAAGAAGCGACTGAGCTTAGACGTACTATCAAAACCTAAATAATCAGCTAATTCCTTAGCACTGCAATCGAGTGTAGAGCAGACGGCGAACAGCCTCACTCATTAGTCTTTTGATGGATTAGAGTCAAAGGCGTTCCCCTACCACTAAGCATCACCTTACGGGTAAGCGTCTTGGGTGTACAGTGTAGCAAGTCCGCATAATCTTGGACTAACTTATGCGTCTCGATAATGTTCATCAATAAGATTGATATACGAACTGAACTAGCTCGTGGTCCATATCCTTCTCAATATGCTCTCCATATCTTAGACTCGCTCTCGTTGCTTGTATGATATATAGGCGTAGCCAAGAGCGCAGAGCTTCTTCGCTGATAGCGGTCTCGCCTACAAACTCACGCCTAATCTCTGAAAGAATATGCTCTATTGTCAAGCGTTCAGACTCCTCCAGCTGTACGCGAGGCACGAAAAGAAGAGCCATTGAAAAGTTGCCCTCGGCAAGAAACCTCATGGTCATTACCAAAAATACAATAGAAGCGGTCATCAAAGAGCACCAAAGACATAATGCGCCTCTGCTTCTCCTCTTTGGGCCTGTACAAGTTCAGATGCTGCAAAGGACTTAACTGCAATCAGTTTCCCCAGCTTTTTATTTCTGTGGGGTAACCATCAATGAAAAGCAGACACAGCCCCAGACATCATATACAATAGCGTAAATTGTCCATTAAGATGATAGTCATTAAAGTACGCTCTGCTCGATATACTGATGCCTCCACCTATCAGGCTAGTGTAGTTGTAGCTAAGCGTTTGCTTCATGCCTGTATTCGTTGCTTGAGGAAGGCTTCCGCCCGCTCTGAGGTCTTCGGGCGTATCTATACCTATTGTACTGCGTTCAGTATCCATCACTCTTATGCGGTATCCAGCTCGAGCCCAGCGCAGCTGTTCGAGGCTTTCAGTACCCTCAAGAGCAGAAACGGGAGCTTTCCCTAACTCTTCGAGAATGCTCGCTCTAAAAGCATACAATCCAATATGCTTATAATATCTATGATGCTTACAGAAATCACGCTCAACACCTTGGGAATGGTATTAGCAGACGACTGAAATAGAGTGCACGCACCTTCGAGTGCGCACAAGCTTAACGTTATTCGGATTAGAGACTTCACTATCAGGCGTATCTTCGTGATAAGCTCTCCGCTAGAGTAGCTATCTCTGTTCGTTCATCATCGAGAGGCTCTAAGGAGGCATCTATTTGCTCGGGCAAGATAAAAGGCTCATCACCTTGCAGATTAATAACAATCTCTTCACCCTGCCCTACTTTATGGTAGGCTTCAATAGCTCTATCTGTGCCTGAGCGATGCTGATTAGAGGTCATGACACCTCACCACCGAAAGCCGTGACGACAGTCCATGATGCGTTCGTCATCGGTAGCCACAACCACTCTAGAGACGACACGTTTGGCCTGCTCAACGACATGCTGTATCACGGGTTTACCGCCAAGTAAGGCAGAGGCTTCCCTGGGAAGCGCGAAGACGCATAGCGTGCTGGTATAATAATTATTGCTTTGTCCATAAGTTGTAGGTATTTATTACTGGCCTCTAAGATAATAAATTTATTCTAAGTTCAAAGGACTTATACATGTAATTTAATTGCGTAGACCTATTAAGTTATTCATAATACGCTCATTACTTTAGAATGAGACCGTTGCACGGTCTCAGAGATAAATAAAACTTGTCCTTTGGTCGGAGCTTTACGCAGAGTGCGGTAATCACGTGAAGCATTAGGACTAGAAGGCGCAGGGAGTTGACTCTTTGTAGATGACCAAGCCTGAATATCGATAATAACGCCACGAGTGCCGTATTATGCAATGGTCTCTAGAATATAATACACTCATCATCAATAAACGATATATTTTCTCCCATTCCGTTACGCAAATTGAGGAGAGCACGAATGTTCTTTAGGGACACTTATCTCTCACTAAAACAAGTACGCGCATCCTCTAGGGCTAGATGTCAATAGCCCTAATCAAGTATTTTTGTCTAATTCTAAAAAGTGATTACCTTGGTTGCACGAAGATAAAAGAATTTGCATGCAATGTAGCTGGTGTTGGATGTGTATGACAACCACAGCGAGTAGAGTTGCAGTCAGTTTTATAGGGATTTATGCGTTATCGAGGTTGCTTGTTAAGCTTAAGCATCAGGATATGATTTGTACTCTTGTAATCGTGTTGTTATGGGTTCTTAGGATTACAAACTGTATTACTTCGTGGTCAGTGATATCTGGACTTACCTCTGTATCTATATCATTAGCCGTACTTCCAGTAATCCCCAGCCCTCATAGATAAGGATGATATAAAATGATTTCTCTTTTAAGATATCAATAGATGAGCCTGCAAGGGCGACACTCCTACATAGCCCAGGGCGCAAGCCCTGGGTTAGTGTTATCGTATGTTTATAGAGCTCGCTAGGGGCTTTGCTCAACGAGCGATAAATTCAGATGAGCTCGCTGAAGTGCGCTCTCGGGCTCAATCCGCTGTCTGCGTGTACCAGGGTTGCATTTCGGGCTTTGCCCTCATTCCACCCTGGCTATGCAGAGTGTCGTGCCGGCACTCAAAATTAACCTCGATTTTGATGCGCTTGCTCTGGATGCTTTTCACGGCAAGCGCATCAAAATATCTGAATACACGAAGAAAACAGAGCTTGCGCTTCCTATTCTTAAAACCTCATGCGAAGTCTGTCCATGACTTCAGCTGAAGTTTGCAGAACTACGAGCTGAAGTTTGTACAGACTACAGCTGAAGTCTCCAGAAAGTACTACGCTGCCTACAAATTTAAGTACGCGTACTCTTACTGAAACGAGTACACGCACTTACAAAGAAAGTATTTGTGCGTACTTACGACTTTGAAGAGCCAAGCACATTAGGCGCAAAAACACTGAGGCGGTCTCAAAGTGCTATCTTTGTGCTAATTATGCATCGGCGGATAACGATACTTGTCTGGACATGCCTTAGTTGCTCAACCTTATGTCTATCACAGAATAGTCCTGAGCAGATAAAGCTCTCTTGATAGCCTCAAGAGGGTTCAACAAATTGCGACCATTACCGAGCCTTAAATTGGATAGCCTTCCCTCATTCGCGACCTCTTCTGCACCCAAAAGACTAAGACGCAAGGAAAGGATTGCAATTACAATTAAGTGGTACCGTCGAGTTATCGCCCTTACTCAGCACACTTACACTGAAAACCCCTCACTCACCCCTTTAGCGATGTGGAGGCAGCAATCATTTCAGTTAAACCCCGATATTCATTTGAGGGTAGATGCTCAACTCGGGCGTAAAACTAGGCCTGCACGACATAATTCAGATAAGTTGAGGCGAAGACTTTAAGCGTAATCTTCGTATTAACTATAAAGGGGACTCGTCCGAACTTATTCAAAATATCACCATTGGTCAGTTTGCTTTTTAGTCCTCAAAATAGCCTCTATAGACTAGCCGTCAGATGACGGGTATATAGCGGATTTAAAGCACAAAAATTGGAGCTTAAAGCTCTTTGCCAATCAGGATAGTAGGGCTACTTCGTTCAGCCCAATAAGCCGCACAAGCAGAACTACTCGCCAGCAGTTTTAGTCTACGCTCAAAGCGCCAGTACGATGCTAGACGACATTTCTTCCTCTCAGATTTCTTCAAAGAGAGATACGATACAGCCCTTGCCCAACGTCCTAATATAGCGACGGGGGTACGCATTCTTCGCCTAGAAGTGTGGGTAACACGGCGCAATGGCAATAGAGCAAGCACGCCACGCCTCCTCGCGTGGAGCGACCTCGGAGAGAAAACAAACATCCACAGCAATCAAATTAGTGCGCTATGCGATGCGCCCGCCACGCCTGACAACCGTGCCAATAGCATTCCGGAGATTACGTCTCCCCTACTTAGTCAAAGTATAGTGAGATTGGCGAAGGGCTTTTCCAATCGCTTCCCGCAGGGCTGAGATTACGATGCCTTCGAATACATGCAACGCCTTGACCCTAGTGAGATATGTGCTGAATAGGGAACTAGTTTCATATCTCCTCGCTCAAAAAGCTCAAAGAGGGCGAGAGCCTTGCCGTAAAGTTATGAGATATAGTTACGGGGGCAAATATATCATGTAGGAGAATTGAGTGCCGATAGTCCAGAGGATAGGCCCTTATGCTACGCCTACTCTATGGTGAGACAAGACAGCCCCAATGCGCCCTATTGGAGCAACATGATGCGTAATGTCTGTGCCATAGCACCACCCTCAAGAGGCATTAGCGACCTACGCCCTAAATCTAGGTTACCTCGCAGAGGGACAGAGCAAAAGCATCTACCCTATATTAACGAAGGCAAAAGCTCAAGGGCTAAAGCGACTTAGCGAAGTTCTAGATGTAGACAAACTTGATACAGGCGGAGCAGAGCAAAGCTCGATGGAGCTTTTGACCTCATCGAGGGCATGACTTACGATGCTCAGCATGGTTGGATTTATCTTCCTAGTTCAGCCCTTTGCATGTGACCATTGCACGCAAAGGCGGAGGATAAATTGAGATACCCCAGACTATACGCATTAAGCCAAGAGTCGGCACAAGCACTCAGCCATGAGGATAAATACCTCATTGAGGGGCTCGTACATACTAGCCCAGTAAGACGCTCCTGCGGAAGCGGATTACGCTAGAAAGCAAGAGCACAGACAGACATTATTAGGATTAGAACTCATATCGTCCCCTCCCAAGTATGACCTTTTGGGCTATCACTCATGCACCTCTGGGAGCAAAGCCAAAGTAAGCGCACTCTACTCGGCATGGAGCCGATGAAGAATACCCTTTGGGGGCTTCACCTAGACTGGCAGACTCCTCTCACTTGGCAGTAAGAGGGCATGCACCTATTCCCACACCTAACACAAAACGAGTTCTTTAGGCTAAAAGGCGAATGGGCTTACCTCATAAGCGACTATCAAAAGGGGATAACTATAAGGGTTATAGCATTCTAGATGATTTTGATGATAGTTATCTATGCCTTCGATTTACTCCAAACAGAGGCTTGGAAACTCAAGCGTACCTCACCGAACAGCAAGCCGTGAGAGCCAAACTGACTTAATGGCTCATCGTGCGCACCTATCTGGTTTACGATAGACCCAGCACTCCTGCGTCCCCGAAGAGGGACGACAGCCTCATTATATCCGAGGCAATGCCGATATGCTGAGTAGTCATTATGTACGAGAAATTCCGACCTACGAGTTATACCTCGACAAAGAATTAAAACTCTCAGCCGAACAAACTATATCCCTACGCTAACCTACGCTTCTCATCCCGAAGAACGAGGGCAGTACAATATCTCTACTCAATACCTCAACAGTCAAGGGGCCTTGAATGAGCCTACCCAATCTTGGGCAGGCTTACAACGAGCCATTCCTGTAACGGACTTTGAGGCACAAAATGTTGAATATTTAGAGTTTTGGCTGATGAGTCCCTTTCTTGAGGGAAAAATCAGGGCAAAGGCGAACTGATTATTCAGTTAGGGGACTTATCCGAAGACCTCCTTCCTGATGGGCGCAAGTCTATGGAGCAGGCTCTACCTCTAGCGGAATAGCAAACAATCAGTGAAACAAGCCCTTGGGGCGAGTAGGCACAACCACCCCAATGGGCTTTTTATTTCTGGAAGCCTCAGCGACATTATGCGTCAAGACCCTAGGCTATGACGGTCTTAGCTCAGATGAGGAACGCCAAATATGGTGAGTATCAAGCCTCACACGCAAAGTCTCAGCAAATACTTACTCCGGCACAACTTAGCAAATGGCAGGGCAGACGAGCATAGTCCCCTCAATGACCCTGCGGCGATGACTTAGGCATTATCTCGATGCCTATTACGACCACGAGCAAACGCTCTATTCTCGAACGATACAAGTACTACAACGGCGTAGAAGGGCAACAGCCGCAATCCACAACTTGAAGTACCACTAAGCCCGACAGAGAGGATATTAACGAAGATAATACGCTCTACTGATGAGGCGTTACTATGAGTATCGCATTCCGCTAGACGATGAGCAAGGGCAGAATTACAAGATTAACACACGCACGACTGAACGAACGCTCACCCAATGGGACAACAAGCGCAGTAACGTGGACGTACCGCATACCTATCAGAGCCTATCAGAATGCCGTCGGAGGTATCAGTGGCTCAAATCTATGCGTTTATGCGCCTTATCATCAGCGGGTTGCGGAGGCGTTACAGAACCTAAGATTTGCCGATATGAAGTTGATGCAAGGCTCTGGCGCATGTACGATTTGCCTTTGAGAGTAGCACGAATGGCGGTACGCTTAGTGCAGGTGTGGTGAATATCGAAGAGCAGCACACGCAAGCCCATCAATTATGTGCTGCCACTCCGAGCACGACCGCCCCTGCGCCCATGCGACGCTTGAGCAGAGGCAAGATAATGAGCAGTCCCTAAGCGCTTACAGCCGGATTACCGAGCAAAAGGAGCAAGAGGCTACTACAAACAAAGGAATTGCACCTAGAGCCTATGGGCATCTTAGTATGTACGCACATGCCGAGGCCATTGAAACGCATGACCTGCGGACGATGATATGACGCTCTTCCTGCGCTTAGGAGCGACCTCACGCACAACTATTGCGAGTGATGGCCTCCCTCTTAAACTAAGTCCTGCCGGATGTACAGCAATACGAGCCTAAGCGATAGGCAAATAGTTTGGCCAAAAGCCAACACATAGACTTTGACTACACTCTTGCCTACTCAAGCAAGAACGCCGTCTAGCAGGAGCAGACGCACAAAGGCAAACTATACTAAAGGCACACTCCTCACAAACGGGACACTATTACAGCGTTATGGGCAAATCCATCACTAGCCCATACGCAATATGATGATTGGGCTACACAATAACAGAGGCGAAGAGCGCAGTATAGAGGTTTGGCAGATGAATTAAGAGCTTAGCGAAGCGCAAAAACAAGGCGACTATGCACTGAATGGTCAGATTGCCCTAAATGTAAGTTCACTCGACAAACGCTTATCAGTATGAGCCATCGTGGTGCCGGCTTCGGGGCCATTGACGAGCGCATCGACATGAGGCACATCTAGCCAAACAGATAGGTTGACTTATTCAAGGTAACTTAGACGTGGGGCGAACTATTATCGCCCAAAATCAAGCGCAGTTATCCCGATTATCTTACCGCCACGAACAAGGCACGACAAGTCCTCGTTACAATCCTTTGGACGTGATATTTTTGGTCACACAAAGCCGTGAAGATGTGAGCAAACAGACGGATACGCACTACAAGCAAACAAGTATTGAACTCACGGGGCTTAATATCGGCATTCAGAGTCAGAAGCCTATGCCTTATGACCCTGCCAACCTACGCTTAGACTACAGTTACTATAACGAGCTGCAGTCTCAGCCCCACTATATCAGCAAAAAGAGCGTACCTCTTGGCAGCTTAATATCAACTACAATTATAGCCCAGCACAGAAGCGCATCCGTCCTTTCCAAGACTACAAAGAGACGCAGTTCTGGGGCTAAGTATCTCAAAAACTATACCCTAGACCTGTGGCCGCGCACGATTTCCTTAGAGCTGGCTCACACGCCAAGTGAGTCTGAACAGCTACGCTCCATCACGGACGAGCAAACACTCCTAGCCTAAGCAATCGTTTTGATGACTTTATGTGGAAGCGCAAGTTCAGTATCACCTATCAGCCCCTACCCGAGTTATCACTTACATTCCACAGCGGAACAGATGCACAGAAGCCCGCCACAAGAATGGCATAGACAAACAGCTCAACCCTGATGCCGAGCACTGTATGGCAGTCCGCCATTCAGCGCAATCTCACACATGGGTAATCCACATCGTTATGCACAGACAGCGACAGCGACTCATACCCTGCCTACATCTTATTTTAATGCGCTTTGAGCTGGCTTTAGTGGCTCACTCTCCATACAGGTTCTTATGAATGGCAAAGGGGACTTATACAACGTGTGCAAAGTCCTACCATATCACTCCCAACAGCAAAAACAATTAGCTCTACAACTCAACTTCGCCTCGTCTTTCATAAACTCTTAGACTGGGATAAGAAGCACAAATGGGCGCAAGCCTTGAAGGATATTAACATCAGCCTGCAACTGCACAAACAATCTCTATCTACGGGTTATCTAGGTATGCATAGGAATGCCTTTTGGGCAAAGTCAAAATAGGAGGACAGCTTCGCCCGGGCTTGCCTTTTGCCTTTTGGTCTAAGCAATCGACTTTCATCGAGACGTAGTCTATCCGAAGGGCTTTCTCCAAAGACCCTGAGAGAGCTTACTCTGGCTTATGGACTACATACGAGAGCCTAGATGTGCATGAACTCTACAAGTACTCAAAAGGCTTTATCCCTGACCCTACTGATGAACCAGCAATAGCCAAAAGAGAGGAGTATCTGTACAGTGTGCCTCAGTACAGCCCCCACACTGAGAGGAGGAGAGATGTGCAGATGACGACCATAGGACTCAAGTGGTTTATGGCAAACCCTATGGTGCTAGTGCTGACGAAGGACAACAAATACTCGAAAACCTTCCCGCAAGCAACAGCAGTATGTATATTCCGAACTTGAGGGACAGCTAGAAAGAGTGCCTCAACTAACAGAACAGCTCAACATCAATAATCCAGCCGTACTCCTACCGCTTCCGCCGTAGCTACATGCTTTCGACCTACGGCTTGCAGTCTATCCCCCATAGCCTACTAGCGATGCTCCCCAACTGGAATATCACCATACCCTACGCGAGCAATGGCCATTCATCAGAAATATACTGAATAACCTAACTCTGCGTCATACCTACAGGGGCATTTACCGAACTAATAACTATGATGAGCGCATGAGGTTGGGCGCGCATAGCAGGACTAATCTTGCGACGGAGCAAGGTCGAGGCAGGCACGAGAGTCAGCACTCTAGAAGATATCCTCATATCACGTACGAGCTATTCTTCCTGCTATTAGGGGCTGATTTCAATTTTAAGAGTGGCTCCCCCTAAGCAGTCAGTGGCGTCGGGACGCGCAGTCTGGGCCTTGATTATCTACAGCCCGACTCATACAAAGCCCTCAACAACGAATGGTCATTAGCCCTAGGTTATCACATCAAGGATATTCGCCAGCTGTGGCAGACCTGCAAAGACTAAGGTACTCAGCAATCACGGGCTACGCCTAAAAGCAGACTGGGCTGAGGTGCCTGCCCTATAGCCGTATTTATATGCTTGGGAATCGAGGCTATCACGAGCTAACCTCGGCAACACGACTAAACGACTCAACTTATCCGCGGACTACGAACTCAAACAAATACATCAGTCTGCGTGCTCTTTCAGATAGCAATCCGATGACCGCTCCACTACGGGGCTGAGTTTATCCTAGCGTTGTGCACGTACGGACTCCTCGATTAAGCTCTCGCTAGACAATCTCACACGCCTTCAAATAGGAGACCATTTGCATAATACGGCACTCGCTGGGTTATTGTCGACATTCAGGCTTGGTCATTTTCAAAAGTACACTGCGCCTTCAGTCTCAATACCTGACTCCCCATTCTACAAAAGCTCACCCAAGAGCAGTTTCACTTGTTCTTGGAGGTCTGTCTAGCAGTCTCAAATAGAGACCGCATTCAGCAAAGCCCCACAAAAAGGATGAGAACATCGCATCAAAAATTCAGGTGCATTATGAGGTGCCGTAGGCATGACACTCCTCTAGAAAGCCCAGGGTTTCATATCGGGCTTTGCCCTCAGTACACCCTGCGTATACACGAACTAAAGTAATATCGAGCTCCGACAAGGAGCGGCACCATAACGCTGCAGTATTTGTCTTACGTCTTGAAGTGCCGCCCTTTTGGGGCTCAATAAATATATCAAACACAAACCCAGGGCTTGCGCCCTGGGCTATGCTGAGTGTATCGCCCTTACAGGGCTCCTCTTCGTCTTCCCTATCACTTTATTATTTTGAGTGCGCTTGCCTGACTAAAGGGTAGGCTAAAGGAAACAAAATTATCCTAGGTAATCTCCCGACCACCCAGGATACCATCAACTATGATTACTTCAGCGAATACAGGTTGCTGATAGACTCGTGATTGATTACACGTTTGATAGCCTCAGCAACTACGCACGCTGTCAAGGAAGTTGCTTAATCTTCTTAGACTCCTTACGAGAGGAATACTATCAGTAGAAGATTATTTCCGTGAGCGCACTCTTATCAATACGTTCGAGCATGGGGTCACTAAGCACAGCATGCGAAGCAATAGCTCGTACGCCTTAGTCCCCATTAGCCATCATAAGGTCCGCAGCCTTAGTGATAGTACCTGCCGTATCTACAATATCATCAATAAGGATAACATCCTCACCTTCTACATCTCCGATGATACCCATCTCAGCCACTTCATTAGCCTTAGCATCGATGCTTGTGGCTAAATAACCATAGGAATGCCTAGATACTTAGTTGCATAGCTGTTGGCACGCTTAACGCCACCAACATCGAGGAGTAGCCATCACAGCATTTCCATAATTAACCGTTTCCTTCAAATAATCAATGAAGACAGTAGAAGCATACAAAATGGTCCACAGGCACATTGAAGAAACCTTGTATCTGGTCTGCGTGCAGTCCATTGTAATTGCTGACTACCTGCAGTGCAGAGCATGCTCTGCGATGAGCTTAGCGCCGATAGATACACGTGGCTTATCTTTTTCGGTCCTGGACGAGCCCAAACTGAAGTGAGGATTACAGCAGCGATATAGTGTGCCGATGCACGCTTAGCTGCATCAATCATCAGGAGAAGCTCCATCAGATTATCAGATGTTGGGTAGGTTGATTGCACAAGGAAGACATCCTTACCACGAATGCTATCCTTATAATACACTGGAGAATTCTCCATCTGCGAAATGGTCTGCTTTAGCATATCACCTAAGTCGCAACCAAGACCTTTGGCGATTTGCTCGCTAGGTGGTACGACGCCGATCCTGCGAAGATGGCATGAGGTTGTTTTGGGTTTGTGTTCATGAGAAACGATAAGTCTTTTCTTGACTATCTAAAGGTAATGTATAATTGTGATACCACCACACAATTATCTCAATAAACTAGGGCAGGCGCATCTAAATTTAGGCCTCAAAACAACTCCCCCATTGATGCACATTGAAACAGTTCCATTAACGAAGAGAAAATAGCCCCTGCCTTTCCTAAAGTTAAAAACCTCGCGAAGTCTGTGCAGACTTCAGCGAAGTTTGCAAAAAGGGTACGCGCACTGCAGGAATTAAAGAGAATAAGTACTTGGAGTTTTTGACCAAAGGTGAGTGCATATGAATTAGGCTACTGCTGAGTGCCGTAGGCACGACACTCCTGCAAAGCCCAGGGTGGCGAGGTGCCAAGGCACGAACCGAACCCTGGGGATACACAAACCCAAAGTAATATCGAGCTCCGTAGGAGCGGCACTATAACGCGAGCATTTGTCTTACGTCTCGGAAGTGCCGCCCCCGTTAGGGCTCAATAAATGTATCAAATCAACAAACCCAGGGCTTGCGCCCTGGGCTATGCAGGAGTATCGCCCTTACAGGGCTTCTACGTCTTCCCATATGCTTTATTGATTTTGATGCGCTTGCCCTGCAAATACATCCCGAAAAGGGATATATTAAACTTATATTTCCTATATTTGCCCCTGATAAGGTATATAATAAGATGGAGGCGAGGACAATCATAGCGCAATACGTGAAAGAGATGCGCAAAAAATATAAACTAACTCAAATAGACCTATCAGAGAAAGCAGGCGTGGGATTACGCTTCGTGCGTGAGCTTGAGCAAGGTAAGACCACACTTCGCCTAGACAAGGTTAATAAGGTATTTGAACTCTTTGGTTCGGAGTGTGGTCCTGTGCCAATGAAACGAGAAGGAGATGACGTATAAAACAAGCTATTGTTTATTGGAAGACACTACGAGCAGGCATCCTTACTGAGAGTGACGAGGGCTATTCCTTTGTTTATGACAAGGACTATCTCTCTATGCCCGAAGCTCAAGGCATAAGCCTAACAATGCCTTTGCGAGAGTAGCCTTTTCTAAGTAATACATTGCATCCATTCTTTGACGGACTTATCCCTGAGGGATGGTTGTTGGATATTGCTCAGAAGAATTGGAAGCTCAATGTACGCGACCGCATGGCTTTGCTCTTGGCGTGTTGCCGAGACTGCATTGGAGCCGTAAGTATCGAACCTCTAAACATCACTGATGATAGAATAGATGCCTATATTGCTACGAACCTTTGAGTGAGGGAGAGAGTAGATTACCACGCCAAGTGTTGTCGCAAATTATTTGGAACGTCCCCAAGCTCCGGTATTGCCTTATACAAGTAACGAAGTACGAGCCTTGGCTGATGAGGTCGTTCGTTCGCAGACCACTGTTACAGGAGTACAACCTAAGCTCTCTCTCGACTTTGACCAGATGAGCAATTCGCCCAAGCGATTTACTATTGTGGGCTTGTGGGGGCGATTTATACTTAAACCGCAAACAGAGCGTTATCCGCACCTCCCCGAGCTAGAGGACTTGTCTATGCACCTTGCTGAGATTGCCAAGATTGAAACTGTTCCTCACGGTCTGATGCGCTTTGAGCGATGGCGAGCTTTGCTATATCACACGTCGTATAGACCGAACTGAGCTAGGCGAAGAAGCTCCCAATGGAAGATATGTGCCAGCTCTCCGAGCGTTTGACTGAGTATAAATACAAAGGGCTCACACGAGCAGATAGCCAAAACTTATCTCCAAGTATAGCTCAGTGCCCAAGCTCGACCTTGTCAAGTATTGGGAACAAGTCCTCTTTTCGTGGCTAATAGGCAATGCCGATATGCACCCTCAAGAATTACTCTCTTTATGCGCCAATGAGCAAGGAGTATCAGCTCACACCCGCCTATGACCTACTGTCTACAGCTCTCGTTATTCCTGAGGATACGGAAGAGCTTGCATTGACTCTCTCTGGCAAAAAGCGCAAAACTATCTCGACAACACTTCGTCGAAGCGATGACAGCTTCAGGGACTGGATGAAAGGTATGTAACAATATCTTCGCTCGCTTTTGGGCGTATCTCACCTGAGTGGGAAGCCTGCATCCGCCAGAGTTTTTCTCCCTCAGGAGATGCAGGAGCAGTATATTCAACTGATTAAGAATAGACTTCGATTTATTACAGAATAGTCCATACTTTTTCGCCCTATAAGTGCCGCCTTTGGGGCTCAATAAATGTGTCGAATAACGAACCCAGGGCTTGCGCCCTAGGGCTATGCAGGAGTATCGCCCCTAAAGGGCTGTGCTACGATAACATCAAAATCAATCATTAAAAATTAAGCTAATTAGTGAGTATCGTACCTACGGCACTCATAATGCGCCCTAGACTTTGATGCGCTTGCCCTGTCTATGAAACAAACCCCAGGGCTTGCGCCCTGGGGTTGCGAAATGTGCCGCACTAATGCAATGGTTTCCAAGGCTTAGGAATAATCAAATTGATAGATTGACCATTAGGCAACTTAGTCAGAATGCGGATTGCACTCTGCATCACTATGCTGGACAAGTCGCCCCTGTAAGAGCTTGTTCGCCATCGGGAAGATAGCGCACATTGTCGCGAGAGTAGTCAATACCTTTGGCTTTGAGCGTAAAGCTTACTGTACTATCTGCCGATGCCTGATAAGAGAGTACCTGAACATAACTATTAGCTGGACGCCTCTTATCACCAGACATTAGGAAACTCACGAACTTACCTGCTTTCATGCTTCTAGCCGTGTACTTGACCTCAAACAGTGGCTTCTGCTTCATATCGAACACCCCATAAGGAGCTGAAATCTGCTCTAACTCCGAGGACCTTTAACCTTAAGCGTATAGGTCTTATTATCGCCCTTTGAACGTAAACGTGTGCGTCCCCGGCTTTGATACTCCTCTGCAGTTATCGAAACACGATTACCCGATATTTGCACCTGTGAAGCCTGACACCTGACCTTCTTGCGTCAGCGTTCCCTTTAAAATTTCTCTGAGCGTTACACTCACGGTACTGCTTTAGACTGACAGCCACCTCAGGCTGTGAGAAGTGAATATCTACTACTGCAGGCTGTACTGGTTGTTGCGAGCGCCCATATCATCTTTTTACACGAGTGCAAGGCAAAGCCTAGCATCATCAGCACTGCAAGTGTTTTAATTATCTTATTCATAACTGTTTATTGTCTTAGAGTTAAGCTCGACTCAAAGCCCAAAACGATCTATGAAGCCTGACTGTTTTTGTTTACTCGTTTAGATTATATCCTATTTCTATAGAGCTTGTCTTCGCCCTGAAAGTATCCTCACGATTAGGCGACCACCTTGGCGATTGCTTTCAGGTGTAGCAGCTAAGCCCTTAGCAGTGAGCGGTACTAGTTCGGATGTAGATGTTGCTCGCCAGTAGTACTGATAGATTGGCTTCGAGGAAAGCAAACTCAGCAGGATTGATATCCATCCAAATTAATTCAAAGGGCTGACCGACTTTTAGGGCTAGAGAAGTTCTTGAGATAAAATGCGAGTAGCTTCAGCCTCGTCGAAGAGTTCTGTTCTTAATGGATACCAAGTAATCTTCTCTTCATTGATAGGAGCACCATCGGCAACCAAGACTCGTGAAAGACATACTCTGTACTGGCAGTACCACAAGGGCATCGAGCTCTAAGCGTGGTGTCTGGAGTGATGCACATCCTCTCATGGGAGTATCTGGTATTCTTCTGATTATCAGACAAGCACTCGCCACTGCTTTTAAGCCGCACCAGCAGCCCAAGTCAGTACCGCATCGCGCTGACCAACGCGCGCCTTAAAAGCTCCTGAATGGGGGCTAGTGCTAGGGCGTAGGGCTAGGCTTCTCTGGCTCTTCATTGCTGCCGACTGTTTCGAAGAGTGGAAGGCAGGATTTATGATACCAGCCTTTCCAATAGCACGCTCAAGCCTTGGCTCTGATGAGATAATGTGGTCATCTTCTACCCAACCTTTGAACACATAGCCTTCTTTCTGCCTTTGCGGTAAGGTCAGACGCTTCGTCTTAAGCTCACGCTCAAAGTCCTCTTGCTTAATCTTAACGACTTCGAGAGATAGTCCTCCGATTTCATCAGGTCGGATAGGAGAGATTTGGCGATAAGGGTCAAAGACAGCTACAAGGACGTCGTCCCCTTCACTTCGAAATCTATCTCCTCAAGAGATACTTCAGCAGTGCATTCTGTGCTCGAGAGCTCCATTATGCACAATAATAATCTGGATTTGTAGAAACACCCTTCAGATGAACCTTTAGTGCCTACATCTACGGGTAACGTCTGCGCTCTTCGCCATCAATCAAGACCTTGCCGACCTCTGGGCGGTCTGGGGGTACTGCACTCGTTAGAGGGCTCTTTAGTTGGCGCTTTTACGCTCAAAGACTGCTGTCAGATTGAGACTTCTCCTAACATCTACTGTAGCCCTAAGCGTACCATCGCTCAGCACATCATAATCAAAGCCTACTGGGATTATTGTGAAATACTACGTAGTTATTTGTTAGCTCATCTGTCTTGCGTGTGAACACAGTCTCCACGCCTTCAATCAGCCTGCGCAAAGCTGCATTCGCCTCATCTGACATAGAACCCATACGATCCGCTGAAATAGCTCTCTGTGAACCCCTTGATTGTCTCAAAGCTTGTATGTTCAGAGCCATCAGATACTGCAACCTCACCGAGTGAAGCATCACTGACTTCTGACAGTAACCAGCTTGGCGTACCTGAGTCACGTGTTACAATGAACTCCTCGTCCGCACCTACCCGATAGTCTAGATCTAGAGAACGAAAACGCTTATACGGATGTGCATCTCCTATTTTAGTTTCTCCTAACTGATAGACTCATCCTTCCCGTGTTGGTCACGACACCATGGGATAGTATAGAGCTCATTCTGGGTCGTTGATAACATCAACCTTGACCTTGGCAAGCCGACCATAGAGGATGAGCCCTGTTAAGACTTTTTCCCATCGATGAGGACGCGCACCCTACTGAGCAGTAACTCAGGTGCATAGGGCTTCCTGCGCCTGCACTATGGCTATCAAAGACAGCACCCTGCTCGCGAGAGAGTAGTGCCGCCTCCGCTCATCGATCACTGGATATAGGTATAATAACCGCCTCCCAACTGATACGAAGTTAATGACGACTCGGAGCACCTGCTATAGAACCAGAAGCAATACACACGGTAAAGTCCCAGACTATCAATGCCATGAGCATTGTCAAGATTGCTTGCCTCAGTATGAGGATAGCGCTGAGAGATTGCCATCAGCTGAGCGATACTGACACCTTTACTAAAAGTCATAACCACCTCCCAGTTCCCCAAAATCTCTCATGTTATACGGAGCTTTGAGTTGGCATCCGATAGTCACCAGTCATATCTGCCTCATCAATTCCCCGTTTTCCTTGAGCAGGGTCCTGCACTGACATAGTCATCGAGTTGACGGTCATCAGTGATGCGATACTCATAAAAGGCATCGATCGCCCTTGTCATCTTGAGCACACGGAGGAAAGTAGGGAGAGAGTAGCGTTCTGGGTTCCAGCTCCATAGTCAGCACCTTGGCTATGAAGCCAGTGCACATTGTAGGATCACACATGTCTTAATTTTTGTTGCTTCCCCAACTTATCTATATAGTAGAGATTCTTAACTGTTATCCCTCTCGGATCCAATACGGGATCTATTTTAAGGACAGGATTTTCTCTCCATACTCCAACGATCAAACTGAGAGAGCGACGCATATTCACACAGATTGAACTCCCATTTTTGACATAGACAGCCTCGACTCTTCCAGTCCTGATGCCCCTTCTCATTGAGATAATTCAAGTCCTTTGCCGTGATTGTATCCCCAGGATTGACCAGCACTGCCGGCTCGAGATGATCGCTGGATGTTGGCTCTCGGCTGCGCACTCAGCTGCAGGAGGCGAGCATGACGAGCATCAGCATCCTGAGGGCTCGACAAAAGCGTTTCTTTTCCATAATCATAGTATTAAGCATTTTAGTTTATGTAGCGCAAAGGCTCTACGGGTGGTCGTTCGGGGCTTAGTTCGCCATCCTTAAAGGCGCAAAAATCCGTTAATCCATGTTTGCTCTATGCTGTGTGGGAAAATCATACCCTCGAAAGGCGACCAAGCGCAGTGCGTAAGATTATTCTCTGCACTCACGGTGTAGGGCTTATTCGGATTAACAAGCACAATATCCGCATAATAACCTTCCTGAAACATAACCGCGTCTATTCTATGCCAAAGAGGTCAGCAGGGCGATGCGCCATGCGTTCAACGACCAATCCCTTTTTGTGAAAAACACCCTCATCGCAGAGCTTTCAGCATGGCAATCACCGAGTGTTGCACGAGTGGCCCGCCACTAGCAGCCGTCAAGCAGTTACCCTCTTCTCTTGCCACAAGTGAGGAGCATGGTCAGTAGCGACAACGTCGATTTTACCCGAACGCACAGCCTCACGCACAGCCTCTCTATCCGCAAGCGTCTTGATGGCAGGGTTCCACTTGAGTTTATTCCCTAGATGCGCATAATCTCTATCAGAGAAAAAAAGAGGTGATGCACGCAGGCTTCACTCGTAATTTTTTCTTCTCTAAGGGGAATATCATTGCGGAAAAAGTCCGATTTCTCTCTCCGTAGAGATATGTAGAATATGCAGGCGACTGCCTAAGCGTGTAGCCAAATCAATAGCCTCCGACGATGAGCGATAGCAAGCCTCAGCCGAGCGAATGAGCGGATGAAAGCGCACATCTAGTTCGGCTTCAGGGCACAGAGAGATAATGCTCCTTATTGGCGCGTATGACGCTCTCGCTCTCGCAGTGCGTAGCGATAAGCATTTCAGTTTCTCCGAAAAATGCGTTCGAGTGTTTGCTTATTATCGACAAGCATATTGCCGGTAGAGCTACCCAAGAAGAGTTTCACTCCCGGTGTAAGGCTGCGGTCCACTTGACTAAGCAAGTTCGCATTATCATTAGTTCCGCCAAAGAAGAAGCTATAGTTTGCCCAGCTCGTCTCTTCGCCTCTGCGCATCTTATCCCTGCCAAGCTTCCCATCGTTGTGGTCGTTGGCTTAGTATTGGGCATATCCATAAAAGAGGTTACACCGCCAGCGATAGCGGCCTTTACTCTCGCTCTGTATGCTCGCCTTGTGCGTAAGACCGGGTTCACGGAAATGCACTTGGTCATCAATAGCACCGGGGAAAAGCCACAAGCCACGGCAATCAACTGATATTTGCTCGCTCAAGAACAGACTCAGGGACATGCTCACCCTCATATAGATCGCTATGAAAGCTCCCATCAACCAAGACAGAGCCGACAAACGTTCTGCCTTCATTGGTGATAGTCGCTTGACGAAAGAGTGTCTGTGACATAATCTTTTAGTTATTGTAATTAACGGAATAGCTTACGTATTAGGAGTTTTATGCGCGTGGCAATAGCGATAAGGGGTATCAGTCTAATATGTTCGGGCGACACCTTCGCCACCTTCATCGAACGCTTGGTTGTTCGCCAGAACATAAACCAACGACGAGACCAAATACCCGAAAAAGGATTTGCCCTTAAAGTGCTCAAAGCCAAAAATTACCGCCCTCAAAGGTATCGGCAATGATGAGGTCAGACAAGGCTAAAGACTCTTCATCTTGGGGGCAACTCAAATGGATAAACAGAAGCATCAGCACCCAAATAGCGCACACTCATCAGCGCAAACTAACTGCATCAGGGCGCAATAAATCAAAGCACTGCGCATAATCTAAGAATAGAGCTTTTATCCATTTGCTGACCATAAGTACTCATGAAGAGTATCCAGTCGCAGATTTGCCTAAAAGCCTATCCCTAGGTAAGAGAAATGGTGTAATATGTGATGGAAGATGTGACTGCATTCAGTTCTAAGGGAAGTGTTCGGCACTGAACGCCCTCAATCGTCACGAAAGTCCCAAGCCGAACGAGCCTGCACATCAGCCATAATCTCCGACAGAGCTTCATCATAACGAGGAATACCGAAGTGTTACATACTTATGGTTCTCAACTACGATAGAGCTATAACGATAAACCTGCTCATGAGAGAGTCGCCACTAAGCTTGGCGCCACGCTCTTTAGCCCACTCATTAGCACGCTCATATGCACCTGCTTCAGGCAAATAGAGGTCAATATCTCCAAGCATGCGTAGCTCAGGACGAGGGTAAAGTCTCGCCAAGGTAATGCCCTTAAGCAGCACAGGCTTAAAGCCCGATGTCCTCATACTTGCGGTATAACTTGAGTTGCTTCCCTACATGCTCTATTGTGTGCCTGAATTTGGTCCAGCATCAGAGCCATCGAAATCTTTTGGACACGTGGTGGGCGCAGGTCTTTGGGTAGCTGCAGTATGCGCTCATAGACCAGCCCCAAGATGCTCTGCTCCTTAGCGAGCGTGCTTATGCCCTCCCAGTCAGTAGGAAGAGACGAAGAAATAACTCCTCTAGCGGCTCTCTGTCAAAGAGAGCTGCTGAGAGGAGTTCGAGAACTGCCTTTGTACTGAGGCTTAGATTAAGCGATGATTCCGATTTCACGGAGATCTTTTTAATAGTTTATCGATATCCTGACTTGCTTGTTCTTCACTTTATCTCATACCTATCGGTGAGGAGCTTTACCCAGTCTTCGGCAGAAAACTCATTCGTTAGGGTTTCTTGAAGCAGGTAAGCAGCTGTTTCATTCAGAGCGACAGCCTGCGTATAGTCCGCCACACCATCGACAGTAAGAATAGCAATATATTCGTCTGCGATTTTTTTCTTAAGGTAAGATTTTCTTTAAGTCTCATCTTTTGTATCTATTTGAGTTACAAAGATACTAAATAAAAGACTATTGTATCATAAGACTATCAAAATAGTATCACGTACTACGGAAAATAAAGTACACGCACTCACCGAAGGTGTTTACGCGTACTACGGAATCGAGTACGACGCACTCACTCGAAGTGAGTACGTCGTACTTATTGGAGACCTGCCCGATGGTCTCCAAAAAGGACAAGTTTCACTTGTTCTTTGTGGGCTTTGCGGGAATGGGGTAATCGCAAGGCATTGAGACTGAAGGCGCAGGAGTTTACTCTTTGTAATGACCAGCCTGAAATTTGTCGATAATAACGCAGCGAGTGCCGTATATGCAATGCTCTTATTGTCAGTGTTTATAACCTTAACTTATGAAACTCTTCGTAAAGAAGTAGGGCTTTTTACGCCCTACAATAGCCTGCAATTCCTCAAGAGAAGCCTCACTCAGACGCTTAAGACTATGAAAATGTTGCATCAGCTCGTCCTTAGTCTTGAGGCCCTATCCCCTTAATATAGTCTAGTCTTGAGGCTATCTGACTCTTCGAGCGCACATCACGATGGAAAGTAATAGTGAAGCGATGCACCCTCACTCTGTATATATTCCAAGAGTCTGAATGTAGCACTTTGGTGCTTAATGGGTACAGTATCATGATTAGGACCATAGAGCAACTCGCGCGTTTGGTGCTTGCCGTCCTTAGCTAGACCCTGCTACATGGGGTATAGACAGATTAGTGCCGACAGAGTCTCTTCTAAGGCTGTCATCTGCCCCACTCCACCATCAGTAATAATCAAACCGGGTAAGGCTTCGCCCTGACTCACAAGGCGACTATACCGACGAAAGACGACTTCATCTGAGGCATAGTCATCAGGACCATCAACGCTCTTAATATGGAAACTTGCGGTAATCTTTCTTCGAGGGCACAGCTACGCTTTGAAAGACCACAAGCGGCGACAGGGTCTGAGCCTTGTATATTTGAGTTGTCGAAGCACTCTATGTGCATGGGCAAATGCTCTAGATGAAGCAAATCCTTGAGCTCACCTAAGGTCTGCATCATACGCTGGTCAGGGTTCAGACGCTCACTCTGCTTATACTTATCAACCTTGTACTGCTTGACATTGCGCTCGCTCAACTCCAAGAGCTTTTTCATCTCCTCTGTGGAACCGTGATGCTGACTCCGGGATATCCCAACTCGCAGGTTCATCGGAAGAATAACCTCTGGCACGGCTATCAAAACGCCTACGCAGTTCCAAGATGAGCTGAAGCCAATAGTTCGTCATCGGACTCCTCGACCTGCGCCTTTGTACTCATCGTCTGCGCCTTGTTCACCATACCTTGAGAGATATGGTAATTCACATAGATGCAATCATCATCACGCTCGAGCTAAAACACATCTACATTATGAATATGATGAGGGGCTACAGTATGCTTAAACTGATACTGCTCAAGCTGAACAAGTCTCTCCTTATAGATTTGCGCTTCCTCAAAACTGCAATTCGTTTGCTAGGGCTAACATCTCCTCTTGATAGAGGTCTATGACTACCCTGCATATCGCCATTAAGAAGCTGAATGATTTCTGATATTGGCATCATAATCACCCGTGTTTGCTTAGAGACACAGGAGCTTTGCAGGCTTCATGTGGTACTCCAAACAAACACTATACTTCCCTTTCGCAATCTGCTCGGACGATAGATTGAGTTTGCACGCGCGTAGGGGGAATATATCCTCAATCATCGCAAGCGTGGCATGAGCCATCTGCACACTAGGATAAGTACCAAACGCAAAGACCCATCACGAGGAGCCTGCCTCAAGACAGACACCCTCGGGAAGGGTTCATTCTTTATTATGATTTCTGGATAGGTTTTGCCGTCCTTGAGGAGGATATTATACTTCGGTTGATGCTCTTTAATCAGCGCATTCTCAGAAGCAAAGCCCTCGAAACTCAGTGGGCAACGACAGATACTCTAGACGCTTAATCTGCCTAACTAATAAGCGCGTCTTGCCATCGGTATGCTCTTTCTGAAAATAACTGCTCACCCTACGGCGCAAGTTCTTAGCCTTGCCTACGTAGATGACCGTATCTTCAGCATTATAATATTTGTAGCAACCCGGCGACTAGGGTATAGTAGGAAGAATTTGTTGATTTCGTCTAAAGTCATTCGCTACTTGTAGTCTATGCGCCCAAAGGCAGGAAGCACTCGGTATGCCATACTGATTGTATAGGTTAGCCTTCGTATAGGCTGGATAAGCATAGCGGTAAGACACTCAGCCCATCACCGATAGCACGACCAACAAAGAGCCTTCCCTTCTTATCTTGCTCCAGGCTAACAGGGAAATAAACGCCATCGGCATGCGCAAACTCAAAGCCTGAATATCTCCCTTAACGAGGGCTTGATTCTGCTTGATAAACGTGCCGTCGCTGATGAGATAATATTTCTTACCATGACGCACCAAAGCTTATGTCGCCTAGTTTCGTCTGACCGTGAGCCCGTTCTCTGTGATAGGTCTTCTGAAGAGCCAAACGAGCCAACGCGATTACCAACAGCATACTTATAGCGAGGATGCACGTCTAGGCTATCTGCACAGTCATAAGTCGGAACAAGGAAGATATTCTTTTTGAGCATTCTTACCGCCTTCTTCTACCGAAGTTAGGGTCTTCCTGCAAGAGCCTAAACTCTGACCACTCAGGGCGCGAACTAATACCCGGCAACTGCACTGTATAGATAGGCAAGTTCTTGCCTAGGGTCTGACGGAAAATCGTCTACAAGTAATGGGAATAGTTGCTTTATACAGACTCTGGATTATCGGCATTGCCTCGCCTTGGTACCAAAGAATACCCTGAAGCCCAGACCATGCAAAGGCTCGATACCCTCGGCATAGAGGTACCCCGGTCTCGTATGGGTGTCTTTTGTCCTTGTGGTCGCTGTGCGATATTTCTCCCTTAGCACGCTCACGCACCCAAGGCATACTATAAGGCTTGTCGTACCATTTTAGTTAGCATATCAGGCAGATTATGCTCAAGAGTACGCTGAGAGACAAAAGACTCTATCGGTGCTCCGCCGATAGGATTGCACACAATAGCAATAGGCACATCGGGCAGACTATCACGCAGAGTACGACCGAAGTGATAAGCCACAGCCGACCACTGACCAGTGTTCTCTATATGCTGAGCCGTTTGCCAAGAAGTCTTTTTGTAATACTGATGATTATTCACTTGAGTGAGAATATCCTCAGGCCATGCCGTCTTATTCGTCTCGGCAATAGGCTGCATCACATAGGCTCTTAGGCGGTCATCATCGCGGTAGGCTTCGCGTCTTTGGTCCTTAGTCTGATTAAGTTTCAAGCTCATGTTGCTCTGACCAGAAGCAAGCCACACATCACCAGCCAAGACGTTGTTATACTGCAGGCGTTGCCCCTCACTCATAATCGTAATAGAGTGACTGCGCTCAGTAGAAAGCGAGTCTATAAGCATACTCCACTTACCGAGGGGGTTGCTCATCGCTAGATACTCTCTGTCTTTATCCACACGAACAGTTACCCGCGCACCGCCATCAGCCTGCCCAGAAATACGGATTTTTCTTGCCACGCTGAAGCACCATACCATCACCATAATAAGGCGACATAGAGAGACCGTCCCCAATCGCCCGTAAGGCTTCCATAGACGTAACGAGCCATACGGATAGCACCCTCACTCGTTGGATGCAAGGCATCGGGCAAAAAGATGAGAGTAATTATATAGAGGGTCGCTCAAATTGATTAACTCCAGATTGCGTGCGTCAGCTATGCGCTTAATCTCGGCTTGTATCTCGTCAAAAATACTGAAGCGTACCTGTTCTAAATCGGCTATGCAAAGCCGTAATCGGCGACATCTGAGCGATAATCACACGCTTCATGGGGTTCTGTGTCAGCGAGTCTATCAAAGCATTATAATCACGCTTAAACTCGCTTGCGTAATTAGCGCCAGTTGCGTGGGTCTGTATCATTAAGTCCCTAGATGAATTACAAAAATATCAGCGTCCCAATCTAAAAGCCTTCTTGAACTCAGGCATCTGCACATAAGGACGATGCCCCTTAAAGAGAAGCGTTGCTGCCCGAATGTCCGAAGTTGCCCACCTCGTAGTTAGGGCTCAAGCAAACGCTGAAGGACCGATGGGTAACTCTCCCACTCTGGGTCTTTCAGTAAGTAACCTGCCGTCACACTATTACCTATACAAGCGACTTTGATAGGCTCTGCGGCATAGCTAACGAGCGACGCTAGGCACGCAAGCCCCATCAAGCTAAATTTCCTTAACATATGACTATGGAATAAAATGTTTCTGTTATGAGACCATTGCATTGTGCGGCACTCGCTGTGTTATTATCGATATTCAGGCCCGTCATTTTACAAAGTAAACTCCCTGCGCCTTCAGTCTCAATGCCTTGCGAAAGCCGCATTCTGCAAAGCCCCCAAAAGGACCAGTAAAGACTTGTCCTTTTGGAGACCGTCGAGCGGTCTCCTATTTATCGTCCTGATAAGACTAGGAGTACACTCACATCGTGAGGCGAAATGCCGGGTATGCGCGAAGCCTGACCAATAGTTTGAGGGCGTATGCGCTCAAGTTTCTGCCTCGCCTCAGTAGAGAGAGATTTCAGTTCGGCATAATTGAGGGTAATCAGGTATGCGCACATAGTCAAGGCGACTAATCTTCTCTGCCTGCTCACGCTCACGCTCGATATAACCGCTGTACTTAATCTGAATTTCTGCAGCTTCGACAATCTCTTCCTTACGACTAGGAATATCGGCAATAAGTTTTTCTTAATGCACTGACACGCTGAGCTAATTTAGTGATATTGAGCTGTGGGCGCAAAATCAAATCAATTAACTTACAACCCCTGCCTTAGAGGGGTAATCCCTCCTCTCTAGCTAAGCATTGATGCTCTGCGGTTTGATTGAATAAGTCTTACAGAAGTCAATTAACTTATCAACATAAAAGACGCTTTTCTTCGAGCAATCGTGCGCTCTTCCGTCGCCAAACCCAAAGCAATAGCCTTAGGCGTTAGGCGCATATCGGCATCATCTGACGAAGAAGAATACGGTATTCGGCTCTAGATGTGAACATTCGGTAAGGTTCGTCCACGCCCTTAGTCACTAAATCATCAATCAAAAAACACCTATATAAGCCTCACTACGGCTGAGTGTAAAAGGTGGTAAGTTATGCACAGCCTGATGTGCATTGATACCCAGCCATCAGTCCCCTGACCTGCCGCTTCCTCATAGCCCGTAGTACCATTAACCTGACCAGCTAAGTAAAGACCTGACACGACCTTTACTCTCTAGGGTATGATAGAGTTGTGTAGGGGTCAAAGAAATCATATTCAATAGCATAACCGGGGACGATAAATCTACATTCCTTAGTTCGGGAATAGCCTTAAGGGCGGCTAACTGCACCTCTAGAGGTAGCGAAGAAGAGAAGCCATTGATATAGTATTCATTAGTCGTCTCTCCTCTGGCTCTAGAAAGAGTTGATGCTGTTCCTTATCGGCAAAAGGTTACAATCTTAGTTTCTATACTTGGGCAATAACGAGGACCAATACTCTGTATCTGACCATTATAAAGCGGTGAACGGTCTAATGCCTCACGCATAATACGGTGGCTCTCAGGAGTAGTAAAGAGCGTATAGCAAGGACGCTGTTTAAGCGCACTGCGGGCAGGAGTATCCATATAACTGAACTTGTGATAATCCTCTTCGCCCCACTGCTCGCCCATCTCTTTGGGGTCAAAACTACGACCATCAATGCGTGGAGGAGTACCCGTCTTCATACGGTCCGTACGAATACCCAAAAGCACTCAACTGCTCCTGTAATACCATAACTGGCAGGCTCACTGATGCGCCCTCCTTGCTCCTGATGCTCTCGAAGTGCATCAGTCCGCCAAGGAATGTACCTGTAGTCAGCACTCACTACCGAAGCCGTAAAAGCTTACACCTAGACGAGTCTGAACGCCACCAACTACGACCAGAGTCAATAAGCAAATTCGTTACCGTATCTTGCCATATATCTAGGTTGGGTTCATTGTCAGCCCTCCTCGCCAAGCTTTCCATAAAACGCATACGATCGCTCTGCGCTCTTGGGCTCCACATCGCAGACCTTTACTGCGGTTGAGCATACGGAATTGGATTGCTGTTTTATCCGTAATCAAGCCCATACGACCACCCAAAGCATCAATCTCGCGCACAATCTGCCCCTTAGCGATACCGCCGACAGCGGGGTTACAGCTCATCTGCGCGATTTTATTCATATCTTGAGTAATCAGAAGAGTCTTTGAGCCTAAGCGTGCCGCCGCTGCTGCCGCTTCGCAACCAGCGTGACCTGCTCCTATTATAATTATATCGTATTTCTGCATATCTTTCTTTAATTCTTTTACAAAGATACGAAACTTGAATCCATAGAGCCTCTAAGAGCCATTTGGACGAGGCACCAAAACTTAGAATAACTAGACTTCAACATACGAGTACCGTAGAAGGAGTGCCGCCCCTTTGGGGCCTCAATAAATGTATCAACACTAAACCCAGGGCTTGCGCCCGGGCTAGGACAAGTGTCGCCCAAAGGGCTCTTCTATGTTTCTCCACCAATCAATTACTTTTGTTGTTTTGATGCGTTGTCCTGCATTACGAGTGCCTTTAGGCACGGCACTCCTGCATGCCCAGGGTGTAATGAGGGCAAAGCCCGATATGAAACCCTGGGGAAATCATTAGAAACAAAATTATGAGCTCCTTTAAGGAGCGGCACTATAACGCGAGCATTTGTCTTACGTCTCGAAGGCGTCAGTTCCCTACGGGGCTCAATAAATGTATCAATCTGAACATTACCCAGGGCTTGCGCCCTGGGCTATGTGAGGAGTATCGCCCTTACAGGGCTCTTTTACAAAAAGGTCAAAAATCCATGTAAGCACGCGTACTGAATAAAGTGAGTACATCGTACTCATTTCGAGTAAGTACACGTAAACACTTCGAGTAAGTACGATGTGTACTTATTTTATGATTACGCACACTTATTTTCGTAAGTACGCGTACTTAAATTTGTGAGTACGTAGTACTTTCTGAGACTTCAGCTGAAGTCCGTGCAGACTACACGTGTAGTTCTGTAGCAAAACTACGGCTGAAGTTTGTACAGACTTCGCTAGAGGTTTTTAAGTTTAGGTAGTTCAAGCATTATTTTTCTTTATACGAGTAGGCAAACTTTATCTCCCACAAATCGCTATCTTTGTTCTTGATAAAGAAGAAATTAAACTATGGGTGCAGAAGGAATTTTCATCCTTACAGTACACCTAAAAAGTTAATCGGTATGGACAATAACATTTGGGTAAAATCATCGGCAAATCTAGCCAAACGCCTACACGAAGGCAGGTTGATAAATCTGGAGTTGACCACTTTGAGGTCATCTTTGCATGGTTGCCTCTATGGGAAGAACGTGGAAAGAATGTCGTAGGTTATCTTCACGATGCTAGTGAAGATACGCCCCATACGACGGACGAAGTTCTTTCACTACTCGAAGAGGATGCTGAAACAGAGATTGAGCGAAGAGGACAGGTTAGAGCCAACTCACAGCACTACATTTACTCAATCATCATAGCTTTTCCCTGTAGAGGACTATATTCAGGCTATTGGACAAATTCTTTAGCCAGAGCGGTTAAACTCAATGACCTACAACATAATATGGATTTATCTCGTTTGTCATCTCCGTCCTCAAAAGACTTTAACAGACGAGATAGATATGAACAAGAATATAATTATCTCGTATTCAATCGCCTCATTAAGTTATCATCTTCTTAATTATTGAGACAACACGGGCTGTTCCCCATTTAGGAGAACAGCCCTTTATATTCTTCTTACCGTCTTAAGTAAGACTTATACACTGCTTTTTAACAAGCTGATGCTATTTACCTGCAACTCGTCCAATGCTTCCTGAGCACAAGTATTCCCTTGCTCGGCTGGACTTGCTATACCAATAAATGGCTTGTTCTAAGTCTTGAGATACTCCATATCCTTCACGATAATAATATCCTAGATTATACTGAGCGCAAGGACGACCCTGTTCGGCAGCTTTGCGATGCCAATAAATAGCTTGCTCATAATCTTGATTCTCAGACTCTGCTTCATAATCATAATGTAGCCCAAGAACAAACCGAGCAGACGCATTACCTTGCTCGGCTGCCTCGCGGTACCAATAAACAGCTTCCTGCTTATCCTCAGGAACTCCCTCTCCCTTGTAATAGCACCTACCAAGAGCAAACTGAGCATCTGCATCATTTTGCTCGGCAGCTTTACGGAACCAATGAACAGCCTGCTCATAATCCTGAGAAACTCCAAAACCCAAATAGTAGCACCTGCCAAGAGAAAACTGAGCATCTGCATCACCTTGTTCGGCAGCTTTACGGAACCAATGAACAGCCTGCTCATAATCCTGAGCGACTCCAAGACCCCAATAATAACACCGACCTAAATTATATGATAACAGCTCCATATCGTATAGATAATACAGCACCCGGTCTCATCGACTCCATTATACCAATAGACCGCCTGCTCATAATCTTGAGGAACTAATGTCTTCCATAATAATACATTTCAGCTAGATAATACTTTAGCATAATCGTGGTCTTGTTCTGCCGTGCTTTGCGATACCAATAGGCGGGCTTGTGCTAATCTTCAGGTACTCCATCTCCTCTATAATAGTTTTTCCAAGGTCAACCTGTGTCTGCCACTGCCCCTGTTTGCTGCCTTAAGATACCAATAATTGGCTTGTTCTCATCATCCGAACGCCATAACTTCGCATAATAATATCCAAGTGTATACTGAGTATCTGCATCACCTTGTTCAGCTGCTTTTATGATACCAAGAAGCAGACAAGTCATAATCTCGAGGTACTCCCCACCCAGTATAATAGAAGTATCCGAGCTCAGCCTGAGCAGAAGCATGACCTTGCTCAGCTGCTTTACGATACCAATAAACGGCTTGCTCATAATCTGCACCCCATCTTTTAGCTGCACGATAATAGTACTCACCAAGAGCGAAACCGAGCATCTGCGTCGCCTTGTTCTGCCTTAAAGATTAAATCTTCCATAATGTTATGCTCGGTTATATTGAATAAGAACCTCCACGATTAAAGTATCTACTAACGACAAATATAAAACATTCTGATAAAACACGGCTGTTCCCCTTTCTTTGGGAACAGCCCTTTATATTCTTCTTACGACCTTGAGTAAGATTTATTCACTAAGCTTTTTAACAAGCTGATACTATTTACCTTTTAACCTCTTCAATGCTTTTTAGCGTCAGTATCTCCTTGTTCAGCTGCTCGACAATACCAATAGACAGCTTGCTCAATATCTTGAGAAACACCATCACCCTCCTCGTAACTCTCTCCAAGAAAAGACTGAGCAAAAACATCTCCTTGCTCGGCTGCTCGGCGATACCAATAGACAGCCTTGCCCTATCCCTCAGGGACCCTTCGCCATCATCATAGCATAGTCCAAGTAGAAACTGAGCATTAGCATGACCTTGTTCTGCAGCTTTACGGTACCAATAAACAGCCTGCTCTTTATCTTCGGGAAGAGCATCCCCCTCATCGTAACAATGTCCAAGTTCATACTGAGCTTCAGCATGCCCCTGCTCTGCAGCCTTACTATACCAATAAACAGCCTGTTTATAATCTTGAGCTCCGTGATAATAACACTCCCCAGAGAGAACTGAGCACCTGGGTCGCCTTTGCTTAGCCTTTAGTAGCAAACTCTCCATAATTTATTTTTATTCGCTATTTAATAATCTGAAAAGCAGCAAGCCTTAGTCGCGTCAAGAGCACATTCTCATAAATAGTCCTTAACTCACGCATAATATGCTTAGGCGTAAAACGCTTGGCATAATCGCTACCCTCACGGACCATCTCGTCCGCTAAACTATCATTACCAAGCATGCGCTCCATCATATCAGCAAGCTCTTCGGCGTCGTGAGGCGATGTATACAGACTATGAGGACCGCCAGCTTCTTCTAGCAACTACCCGTAGCACCTATAACAGGCACACCCACTATTAAGCGCCTCTATAATAGAATACCGAAACCTTCAAAATGTGAAGGATAAACAAAGAGTTCGGCTCCACATATAAAAGCCCGGCAAATGCTCTGTGAGGGATATTATGCATCAAGCGAACACGCTTATCTCACTCCCCTAGACGACGTGCAAGGGCCATCACGCTGGTCACAACAAGGCGTACGCCTCCCCCACAGCCACCAAGCAAATATCCTTATCCTTTAAGTTGAGCTAATGCCGTTACGGCAAGAGCCAAGTTTTTACGCTCCTCATACTGCTCCACAAAGAGCATATAACGCTGAGGTAACTGATAACGACCACGAGCAAAAAGCACCCTGCTCAGGTTTAACATGTGAGAAAATAGGCGAACAACCCTGATAAACCACGGATCACGTTCAGGCTCTCATCGAAAATCTCAATAACATCCTGCTTAGTATAGTTCCGCTAACGGCTATTACATGGTCTGCATGCCCTTGCCGATGCACCATGCTTGCGTGTGTACATCCAGCGGTCAGCCCATTTATAAAACTCAGGATAGCGAATGCAGGCTCGTCGTGCATCGTCAGCACTGTCCCTATACTCTTATCATTATATGCCTCAGGGAAGTTCATTGCTTAGACCATGATAAATATCCACTTCCTCGCTCTTGAGCATAGACTAACGCCCCAGTTGCGCCAATAAGAGCCTAGCAACTGCCCCACTGCTGTTTCCGGAGTATGCAGGCTAACACCTCTATAATGAAGTAAATCTTCGTACAACCTAGGGTTTCCCTGACTAGGCGAACAAAGCATATAATTATTTTCAGGATAATACTCTGCTAGCGTGCGCACAATAAAGCGACTATAATTACCTAGCCCTGTAGCATTGTTGGTAATGCGCTTAGCATCAAAAGCTATATTCATTGAAATATAATAGTAATCCGTTTAATGTAAAAGGCAGTAGTTAATACCCAATACCCACCTATTATCTTGACTTGCTCTCTATGAAGTAATGACTCAAGCGCACACTATCATCTCTCGTAAAGCTAGAGTCTCGCATTAGCTGAGCCCACGAGGATATGTGTCCATGCCGATAGAGGAGTTTCGCCATAGCTTTGCGTTGCGCCCAAGATAAATACAAGTGCTCAGGCAGTTCCTCTGGCTTGGTGAGTCTAGTAAATAACGTCTCGGCGGAGTCTTAATCACAAAACCACCAACCTCTAAGGCAAGAAACTTATCCTCGTCCATGCCATAGACTTCTTGCAGTTGCAAGGGTGTATAATAGCCTCGAGCTTCTGACGAAGAGCAAGGATGCGATGAGCAAAGGCAGGTCCAATGCTGCGTACCTTTAATTAAGGTTAAAGAGTCAGCTTTTATTGAGGTCTAATTGAACTAAACGAGTGAACTTGTTGCTGGACCCTGAGGCGCAAACCGCTCAGGAGGACCTACATAATCTTTTTGAGCGATGCAGACTATCATGACTAACATGAGTTTGTTTGCTCTCCTCCGTAGAGACGCCATGACTCCCCCAAGCATAGAGCGCAAGGGCAGTACTCACTAGCTGACAGTAGAATCGCTATAACGATGCGTTCAGCACGACCAAATATAAAAATGACTCTCAATGCCCATGGACAAGGAACTAATTAGCGTTCGGGATTGGGGTTAATCCAAAATGCGCTCGACTAAAGCCATCTTTAAGCTCAATCATGCGGTCGGCTACTGCTCAGCCAGAGAGACATCGTGCGTTACAAGCACAAAGAGTTTGCCTAGTTCGCGCCTTAACTTAAAGAATAGCGCATGTAGTTCTTCCTTTATTGAGCGAGTCCAAACTTCCGAGGTTCACATCAGCAAAGACAACTCTAGGCTTATTCATCAGTGCACGTGCCATATCGCTGACATTCCTCTCGAGAGTTCGCTGGGCAAATGTCCTGAGTCTATGCTCCTAGCCCAGTAAGTGCAGGGTTCGGTAGCTCGCCCTTTTCGCCTCCTTGCTCTTACCCCTAGAATAAGGGCAGGCATACATACATTCTCTAAGGCTGTAAACTCAGGCAGAAGCTGATGATTTTGGAAAACGAAGCCTATTGACTTATTGCGGAGAGCTGCGGTATCTCGCTCTCGAAGGGACGAAACATCTGTGCCATCGATATAGAGCTTTCGAGTCCGCTGCATCTAGAGTCCCTAGTATCTGAAGGAGTGTAGCTTACTTCAGCACCACTAGCACCCACGATAGAGACAATCTCTCCTTCTTTGATAGCTACATCTATCCCTTTGAGGATAGACAGACCATCATAACTCTTATGAACGTTCATCGCCTTGATAATCTCACTCATTGCCTCAGCCTACTTAGGCATCTTTAGATAAGACATTGATATCTCTAGGGTCTATCAACTTATTCATAATCGCATACACAGCTGAGGCACCAGCACTACGAATTTGCAGTTTCTTACCTGTGTTTTCGTCTGTGCGTTATAAAGAAACATGTACGAGTAGATAGGAATAAATGCTCGGCAATGCGCTTATTGGTCATACCCTAACAACGCAATGACAATCACGCTCGCGTGCCGTCAAGTCTTGGCTCTCGCCATGCGCCTTATCATCGCTCAATAAGTGTATCAACTAGCTCGGCTATGCGTTGCATATTATCAGCTATGCGCAGCACGCCATCATAAGCCTGCAGGTCATCAGCATGTACCGTAGTTTATCGCAATCAGTTTGGCTTTGCCGTCTCGTGGCAGGAGCGCACGAGGGTGCAGACCACACAGCACGGGGTTAAGATAAACACATCGGCGGAGACATCGTAGCATCTCCTCCAATCACGCTTGCCGTCTTCCGCCAAACAAGCTATTGCATCTTATAACGGGCAACTTCTTCAGTTGATTATCTAGCCCCAAAACGTATTATTGGGCTAGGGTCAGCTATTACTATGCGAATAGGGGTTGTCACATATAATCCATTGGCTCTAAGTTATAGAGCAGTGCATCTTCTTAACGCTGCTCAAGCAACTGAATATAAGGAACGAAGACATTGTCTTCAATCAAATTATGAGCAGCAAGCTCTGTACTCACTCAGAGAATATCTCATTGAGTACATTCGTAAGTTCATAACTACTCGAAGATGAGAAATAACGAATAAGCAAGTTCTTAAGTTCCGTTATTTTTAAGCTCCACTTGGTCATGCTCCTGGCAACATGTTGATGCTGTAGTCTCGGGTCTTTGATGCCCCAGCCAAGTTCTTAGCATAGGGAATACCGTCTTATCTTCGTAGTTCATGTGTTTACGCACTTCCTCTACATACTCATCGAAGAAGCGACGTATTACCGCAGCCAATTCAGGAGGACAGTTTGAGATAGCACTAAGAAGTCTGTGTCTTAGTTCAGGCAATCTGTAATCCAAGAAATAGGAATGCGAATTAGTTAAATATGTAATTAGACTATCCAACTTGACTAGTTCCAGCTGAGCGTGGCTAGGCGCATCATAGTGCCCAACAGACAGATTAAGAATTAGGAGCAAGGTATGCTCATCTACGTGATAGTCTCTGCAACACTGAGCAATCGTTCATCCCCCAAAGCCTAGGGGGATACCATAACGCGTCGTAATGGGAGCAAGAGCTGATAGTTCTCACACACGAGGTCACCGAGGCGTGCCGAGGACGTTATGAGGGGTGTATTAATATTAGCTCCGAAAGTATGGAGGTTTACCGACATAATATATTGAATGTTTGAGATTTCTGATAAAGTTACGAATTAGTTCTGCAAACGTTATTTTCTTGAAGCAGATCGAGGACAACGACCATATTCCTCTATGATCATCGCGGATATAGCGAATATCGCAGATGATGCTACGCTGATAGTCGGGCAGATACTGAATATCACCGCCGACACCTTCCCAGTTGCGGTCGAAGTTAATACCTATAAGTTCGCCCTTAGCATTGAGGACAGGGGCTACAGAGTTTCCTCCAGTCGTGTGTCGCTGCCATATTAACAGGCATTACCCAGCCCGTAGGCGTCTGAATAGCCCAACGCTTATTCTGTCCATAGCTCTGCGTCTTATAGATTTCAGTTAGTCGCTTAGGCACAGCAAACTCCCAAGAGGTGCTGTCAGCCTTCTGCATGACACCCTCTAGAGTAGTACGGAAGTCATAAGAAACACCATCGCGAGGCTTGTATCCCTGCACTTGTCCGTAAGTAAAGCGTAGGTTGAGTTGGCATCTGGCCACAGATTTTCTGCACCCTTATACTTGAGCAATCCTCCTACATAAGTACGTCTTGCAAGTTCAATAGGATTATCATACTTACTCAAAGCTTGTCTAAGCGCGTAACCCTCCTCCGCAAGCATCTTAACGAAGCGGAGAAGCGTACTGTCAGCTTGATTCATAGTAAGCGTACCCTTCGCTAGCTGTGCTGCAGACTCCTGCTTCATCATACGGCTATTAAAAAGCATATCCACGAGAGCATCTACAGAGCCAAAGTCTGCAAGTAGTTTATTCAATTCTGCTAGGGCGTTCGTCTTCCTTTTATTTGCTTAACATATTCAGTAAGGACAGCCTTAGAAACCTTTTTATCGACTTCTGCATTATAGTCTTTAAGGAAATCTTTAAGCCCTTCTTGATTTGAAGAATTCATTACAGAGATTAGTGTAATAAACCTAAGCTAGTAGCTAAGCCTTCATTGAGATACCACTGCCTACAGCGCAGGCTTTGCACGCTCATGAATAGCCGAACGTATCTGCTGTAAGGCCTGCTCATAGATAGCCTTATCCTTGGCATTAGCTTCTTGAAGCAAAGACTCCATTTGCTGACGTTTAGCACCAGCCAAGTCACGCACTTCAATCCCCCAGTTAGCATCCAATAGCACGCTTATAAACTCATTCTGACTATAAGCATACTTAGCCGCATACTGAATATTTACCTTAGGGTCTGCCTGCATTTCTTTGAGCATCACTTCTGACGAATACCGCGCATACGTATGCGAATATCATTGTCAATCGTCTTCCACTCCTCAACCTCTTCAGGGATAAAGAAGCGGTTAGTACGTCCGGGGAAGCCCATAATCATAGCATAATCGCCTTGCTCTACGCCCTTAGTCGAGATATTAAACCAGCGTTTAGGTTTGAGAGGCTTATTGCTCGCTGAGTATGGTGCAGGATTACCAGCAGCATCAGCATAGATACGGAAAAATAGAGAAATCACCCGTATGACGAGGATAAACCCAGTTGTCTGTATCTGCACCGAACTTGCCAATGGCACTAGGAGGCGCACCCAACGAAAACGAATATCGCTATACACCTTCTTCGTGAACATCAAGTAGCGATTACCATTATAGAAAGGCTTAATCTCCACCTCCACACCTTGGGGCAGAGGCTTGCCTACTTTTCTTCTGTGCTAGCATCGCGAGATAACTAGCTGAGAGTAAGCCATTTCAGACTTATTCTTATCACGAGCAAGAGCCTTCTGCACGTAGTCTGTCACATCTTCAATAGCATCAATAAATGTAACAGTCAGTCCCTTTGCGGGCAATTCTTCTTGCTCACTTTGCGCCCAGTAACCATGCTCAAGGTAATTAGCCCTCAACACTACTTAGCGACTGAATAGCATCATAACCACAGTGATGATTGGTCAGAACTAAGCCCTGACTACTAATCACTTCACCCGTACATCCGCCTCCAAAAATCACCACAGCATCTTTGAGCGATGTACCATTAGGGTTATAGATATCGTAGTCTTTCATTTTAAGACCTCTTTTTCTGCATATTGACATACTGCTTTTAGCTAATTGTTGCATCAGCCACATACCCTCATCTGCAGACGCTCTAAAAGCGAGACCTAAGAGCACCAAGGTCGCAAAAACACTTCTTATCTTCATTGTATTATTTTTATTTTTTTATGGTATAAAGATATCATAACTATTCCCAACTGAAGGCTCTCCGCTATGCTTATCCCCCAGCCTACTCCCCTAATTTTTGAATAATAAAAGTGTAATCGTGAGTGCGTCGTACTCGTTTCAGTAAGTACAGGTAAACACTTTCAGTAAAGTACACACGCACTTATTTCAGTGAGTACGCGTACTTAAATTTGTAAGTACGTAGTACTTTCTGGAGACTTCAGCTGTAGTCTGTACAAACTACGTGTAGTCTGCACAAACTTCAGCCGTAGTTTGTACAGACTTCGCCGTGGTTTTGAGAATAGGTCATGCAATCACTATTTTCACATGCGTGTACCCTTGTATTAGTAAGCAGATATTTGCTAAGTAGAAAATATCTACTAACTTTGCCTAACGAAAGCATGGGGGATTAGCTCAGCTGGCTAGAGCGCTTGCATGGCATGCAAGAGGTCATCGGTTCGACTCCGATATTCTCCACAAATTGTTATCCATATATAACAACCTCCTTTTTATAATCCTCTTGGTAAGACTACGCTGTCGATAGCGTGGTCTTACTTTTTATAGATCTCTGTCTCTAAAACCCAGGGCTTGCGCCCTGAGCTATGCAGGAGTATCGCCCTACAGGGCTTCTCTACGTCTTCTCTATCACTTTATTATTTTTGATGCGATTGCTCTGTCCTAAAAGCTAAGTATCAGAATAATATATTATCTTTGTGCCAACTTACACAAGGGGATGAATTGGCTTTGACAGCGCGATGACTCTGGTCGGTAAGCATGTAGTGCGTGGGTATTCAGCACTATAATCTCGGGTATCGAACTTTTAATTGGCGAAAACAATTACGCTCTTGCTGCGTAGTCGAAGTACAGTAGACTGGACGCTTAATCGCAGTGCCATTGCACAGCGACAAGACATCGCTCTAGTAGCTTCCGCCTTGTAGCGACTAGTTATAGCGGTGCCGTAAATACAAGGTCCCCAACCTCGACATCACCTAAAGGTTAAGGGTATTATGGTGGTTAAGGAGCGAGAATAGTAGTCTCTGCTGGTACTCACTCCCGACAATCTAAAGAGAGACTAAACATGTAGAAAGCCAACTGTAGCCGTGTTTGGACCGGGGTTCAACCCCCCGCATCTCCACACATCTATAATGAGAATGGGCTGTCGCAAAGATTTGCGACAGCCCTTTTAAGTTTTTAAGGTCTAAACTAGGGACCGCCCGACGGTCTCCCAAAGGATAAGTTTTACTTGTTCTTTTGTGGGGCTTTGCAGAATGCGGTAATCGCAAGGCATTGAGACTGAGGGTGCAGGGAGTTTACTCTTGTAAATGACCAAGCCCGAATGTCGATAATAACGCAGCGAGTGCCGTATTATGCAATGCCTCAACTAAAGCTCAATAGTTAAGCCCTCATCAGCTGCAATAGTATTCGGGAAAACCTCTGCGCTTCTACTCTAAAAAGGCTCTATCTTATTATGACGAGCCGAATAATGCCCTATTACAAGCCTTCCTACGCCTGCCGCCTTAGCAACCTCAGCCGCCTGATAGGCTGTCGAATGGCATGTTTGCTTAGCGCGTTCCTCCGAACCTCTCAAGAAAGTTGCTTCATGATAGAGCAAAGTTACGCCCTTAATGAGTTCGTGTAAATGAGGTAGATAGAGCGTATCTGTACACATCGCATAGCTCCTTGCAGGTGCAAGTTGCTTCGTCAATCGTGCATTAGCTATTACTTCTCCGTCATCATTAGTCCAGTCTTCACCTCTTAGCAAAGCTGGATAATGGGCAAGTGGCACGCCATAAAACTGACAACTAGCCTTGTCCACTCTACGCTCCGACACACGCTCCTCAAAGACATAACCCTGACAAGGCATTCTATGCGTCAAAGGGACAGAACGCACCACAACAGACCTATCCATAAAAACCTGCTGAGGAACTCTATCGTCAAACTCTTCTACCGATAGGGGGAAAGCAATCCAATCGAGAAACAGCGTGCGCATACCCTCTATTAACTTCTTTTGTCCCTCGAGGTCCAATAATAGTGAGTGCTCGTGTACGCCCTAGCATACTCAAGGACGAGAGTAAGCCCGGTAAACCAAATATGTGGTCTCCATGATGATGGGTAATGAATATGGTTGTGAGTGCCTCAAAGCTAAGCCCTTTACAGCGAATTTGTCGCTGTGTGCCCTCGCCACAATCTACCAAATAGAGTTTTCCTCTCAACTCCACAACCTGAGATGTAGGCAAATGTCTTTGTGTAGGCAGAGCCGAACCACAACCGAGGATATGTACTTTGAAGTCTGACATATTACTTATTTGCGTTTAGATTGAAAAAAACTCTTGCATCAGCGCACGAGCATCATGTTCGAGCACACCTCCACGCACCTTACACGAACGAGGGATAATCGCTTCTGAATAGACATGGTAGCCAAATTTCTCCTCCGAAGCCCCATAAATAACCTCAGCCACACGAGACCAACGGATAGCACCTGCACACATCGCACAAGGTTCAATAGTTACATACAAGCGGCATTCGGGCAAATACTTCATATCTAGATGGCTACTTGCAGCACTCACACAGAGTACTTCGGCGTGAGCCGTAGGGTCACTAAGACGCTCCGTCTGATTATGTGCACGGCTCACCACTCTATCACGATGCACGAGCACTGCTCCGATTGGTACTTCGCCCTCCTCATAGGCTAAGCGTGCTTCTTCGAGAGCGAGGCGCATAAAGAACTCATCTGCCGTCTGCATCATCGCATCTCCTCCTCTTTGAAGAGCATCATCGAGTCAGACTCGCAACGCTGTATAACCTCTGTCATCAGTATTTGACGGATTAGAGATGAACGTGTCTGCGTACCTCTGCGGTACTTCTTCGTATAGTATTCCAAAGGCCTGCATTTCATCATCGTTCAGTGTCAGCACCAAGCGATGTGTGCGCTTCTGCACTACCTTCTTAACTCGTACACATCTTCTCATAAGGGCTAGATTTTTATTACAAATCGCGTATTAAAGTATCGGAACTAATGATATCTTGGTTAAGTCCTCTACTTGACTGCATAGCCTGCCAAACAGTCTTATAGCGAACTCGCTTATCGATGCGGAAAATCTTCTGGACCATAGTTATCAAGCGCAGAGACAACAAAAGAGATTGTTAGCCTCTCTGCACTATAAGCTGGCTGGTAAAAAATCTCTTCGCCATCATCTGAATAACGTACAGATACCAATAAGCCAACGTTCTCCATACGATTGATTAGGCTTGTAGACATACGTAGGGGTATCTTACACTCTGCACTAATCTCATCAATATTGTATGCTCTCACACCCTCATCCATACGCTTGAGCATACGGTTTAAGATAAGCAAGCACACGAAGTCTTGATACCTGCGAGAAGCATGCAAAGCTGTTTTACCAAAGGCATAACTACTGATATTCTGAATAGCATAGCTTAGTTGCGCCCCATAGAGGACAATAGTCCACGAGAGCTGTAGCCACAAAAGCAAAAGTGGAAAGGCAGCAAAACTACCATATATGGCATTGTATTTAGAAATCCAGATAACGCCATTGATGTACAGCGTTTGGAATATCTGGTAGCCAATACCAGCTAATATACCCCGAAATCAGTGCAGGCACGAACTTGACCTTTACATTGGGAAGAAACATATAAAGGCATACCAAAATCATCACTGAGACAACTAGAGGAATGAGCATCGTCGCACCATTGAAGAGCTTATGCAGAATCGCAATATCCCCAAGTATCGTTGTACGCACAGCACTTGTAAGGATAGTCATCAGGCTCGATGTAGTCAGCACAAGAGGTAAGAGAATGAACAAGCCCAAATAGTTCAAGATGCGTCGTGGCTAAGGTCTTCCGTGACCAGCCTGCCAAATATCATTGAAGGTATCTTCTATCGTGATAATCAGAATGAGCACTGTGTATAATAAAACACCAAGACCAAGACCGATAAATAAACCGCCTTGAACTTGGTTCAGATAGTTCTCTACATACACAAAGACTTGATTGAGTTGCTCGGCCTGCCCGGGGAGAGCCTCCACTAGCGCCTCGCGCACGGCTGTCTGCAAGCCAAAGCCCTTAGCAATACCCACGATAACGGCAAGCATAGGGACAATAGAGAGCACTGTACTATAGGTGAGAGACGAGGCTTTACTCATCAGATTATCCTCTATAAAGCTGAGTGTAGTCTGATAGAGCACCTTTATAGTTCCGACAAAAAGACGTAGCGACTTAGGTGTCTCTTCGGGAGTCAGTCGCCACATATCCAAACGGAGAAATCTCCATAAACGTAAGAGGTAGTAGCGACTACCTCTTATTCTTTTTCTCATCTATATATCTCATCTATTCTCTTCAACACACAAGACTTATACTCTGTAGCCTTGCGAAAGTCGATTCTGCAAAGCCTCACAAAAGGACAAGTTTCACTTGTTCTTTTGGAGACCGTCGGGCGGTCTCTAATAGTAAAAGGAGCTGAACGATAAGCCGGGTTCTGTACAAGCCAATAAGACTTGCGTCTGTCATTTATCTCGACTGTGCATTTCTACACAGCTCTAGCAATCTACCCTCCGACTGGGGCGAGTAACCCTCATAGCGTCGGTTTACATGATCTTGCAACCCATAAGACGTACGGCACGATATATCGCTATATCATCCGGTAAGCTCTTACCTTACCTTTTCACTATCACCACGTACAGAGGCTGGCTCTGTACACTCAAGGCGAAACGCCTTTGTGGCTGTTATTCTCTGTTACGTTACTCAAGCCTCACGACCTGCTACCCGTTAGGTAGTATGGCACTCTGCGTTGCCCGGACGTTCCTCACAGCATCAAAAGTACTGCGCGACAGACTGTCCAGCTCCCTTTATCTTACTACTAGAAATATCATTAAAAGCAAACTTCCGCTTGCCTTTTGGTTTTACTTAACTATCTCAACCTTAGTTGTTGGGTCTAGAGAAGCATTGCGTTTGTCCACAGCTTCCACGACATTCTGAGCGAGCTGACGGAAGAAAATACCCTGTTAGGCTCTCTGTCGCTACAGATGCTGGCACACCCTTATCCCCACTCTCACAAATACTCTGCACGAGAGGTATCTGCCCCAATAGTGGGATATCTAAGTCAGCGGCAAGCTGACGTCCACCATCTTTACCGAAGATATAGTACTTGTTCTGTGGTAACTCGGCAGGAGTAAACCAAGCCATATTCTCAATAAGACCAAGGACAGGCACACCCACCTTCTCATCAAGGAACATACCTATACCCTTAATCGCATCAGCCAAGGCAACCTGCTGAGGCGTCGTTACGACGAGCGCACCCGTAAGACCAAGCGTCTGCACAAGTGTTAGGTGAATATCACTTGTGCCCGGAGGCATATCAAGTAATAAGTAATCTAGTTCGCCCCAGTTACCTTCTGTCAATAACTGCTTAAGGGCATTGCTTGCCATACTTCCTCTCCACAAGACCGGACTAGCCTTATCCACGAAGAAGCCCATGGACAAAATCTTGACGCCAAAGCGTTCAATAGGAGCAATGAGTTCTCTACCATCGACCTCCTCTAGCACGGGGCGAGCATCTTCACAGCCAAACATGATTGGAGCTGATGGGCCGAAGATATCAGCATCAAGAAGACCTACTTTATAGCCTGCTTCAGCCAAGGCTACGGCAAGATTAGCCGAAACCGTACTCTTACCTACACCACCCTTACCTGAGAATACGGCAATAACATTCTTAACCTCAGGCAGGAGCTTGTTCACTCTTTAGGCTGCACCTCTGGCACCTTAACGCTTATATTGCCTCGTATATCTACATCTTCGCCAACATAAGTTAGGATAGCCGACTCGGCAGCCTTCACGACACTCTTGATAAAAGGAGAATTAGGCTTATCAAAGATAAGAGAGAAACTTACTTTATTGCCTTCAATACGTATATCGTCCTCAACCATACCAGCCTCAACGAGGTTCTGTCCCGTACCGGGATAGCGCACCTTTTTCGAGGGCTTGTAAGATTAGATTGGGGTATAATGCCATATTTTAATCTGTAATATCTTTTAGTTTAATAATTGCAAAGGTACAACATCTAGAGCTTTTTACATGTAACCTAGGTTCTAGGCTAAACGATAATTTAGTATACGTTTCCTAAAGTCGAGCACTCGGCGAAGTTTGTGCAGACTACACGTGTAGTCTGTACAGACTTCAGCTGAAGTCTGCAGATTTACAAATGCACACATTATTTTTCTTCCAGCATACGCTCTAATTTACAACAACTTAGACTCTAATTTTTAACAAATTCAAATACCGCCACAAAACAACTTTTTAGACAATTATATCATGGAACATCAAGAGTCTGCACGCTCACTTTAGTCCGACAGTTTAAACATGGCTACAAAGGGAATAAGCTAGGATAAATGTTGTATCTTTGGAGCAAAAATCAAATATAAATTTATGGGAGAAACAATTGTAACCATACTAGCCATCATAGGCTTATATACAGTCTTGAAGAAATTAGGCTGTGCCAGCTTTATTGTTGCTTTGGTTATCGTGATAATCGCTGCAGCATTATTCTTTAACTATTAAAAACCTTATTTCTGCAACCCATTATTGTATTTGAGTCGTCGAATAAGCTCAAACACACATATACTAAGTAGTCTGTCGTTATCCCAACCTCAGACTACTTTTTATATCTCCTCCTCATCTTACTTGATGTGCCTCCTCTATCACGCAATAAATCCTAGTGAACGAGACCTTTGCAGAATGCGGCTTTCGCAAGGCATTGAGACTGAAGGCGCAGGGAGTTTACTCTTGTAAATGACGGGGCCTGAATGTCGATAATAACGCAGCGAGTGCCGCACAATGCAATGGTCTCTGAACATTTGTTACAGCTAGAGTCTTAGATAATAAGTATTTTTGCACTATGATATTAAGGCAATTACATATAATAAACTTCAAAAGCATACAGACAGCAAGCCTCAGCCTATCGGATAAGGTAAACTGTTTTATCGGGTTAAATGGCATGGGGAAAACAAATATCCTCGATGCCTTACACTATCTTGCCTTTACTCGTAGCCACCTCGGCATTACAGATAGCCTAGCCGTTCGCAAGGGCGAGGACTCAAGCATTCTTGACGGTTTATACTATACAGACCAAGGAGATGAACGGCAACTTCTGCTACAAATACGCCCCGGACAGCGTAAGATACTCAAGCGCAACAAGAAAGAGTATAGTCGCTTATCCGAGCATATAGGCGCTTTTCCCCTCGTCATCGTTTCTCCACAAGATTACCAACTTATACAAGGGAGTAGCGAGGAGCGTAGACGATTTATTGATATACAGCTCTCTCAGCAAGATGCTGTATATATGAGTGCGCTTAGCCAATATCATTCAGCCCTTGAAGGGCGCAATAGCTTGCTCAAAAACAAAGGGCTCAATCCGCAATTACTTGATGTCTTCGACCAGCAGTTAAGCCGATTTGCCTCCTATATTTGGCAAAAGCGTAAGCAGTTCGTTGAAGAGCTAATCCCCCTCTTCCAAGCCTATTACTCTGCCATTGCTCCCCGAGCTAGACTCAGTCGGGCTTGAGTACAGTAGCCAACTGCACGATACCGAAGGCGACCTATATCCGCTACTTATTTCTAGCCGTGAACGAGATTTAATCCTTGGTCATACCTCTGTAGGTATTCACCGCGATGATTTATCCATGATGCTCTCAGATGAATTTATCCGCAAGGTAGGGAGCGAAGGGCAACGCAAGACCTTCCTTATTAGCCTTAAGTTAGCCCAGTATCGCATGCTCGCAGATCGTTCGCCTGAGCGTCCTATGCTCCTACTAGATGATATATTCGATAAGTTAGATGCCGAGCGTGTCGGTCGCATTATCGGTCTTGTAGGCGGGCAAGACTTCGGACAAATCTTTATCACAGATACTAACAGAAAGTATCTTGATGAGATTATTCATAGTTGGGGTGAGGATTACAAACTCTTCTCTGTTCATCAAGGGAAATATAAGCGAGTTAGCATAATGGAACGTAGCAAAACGCAAACAGTAAACGAGCTCTTCGGGAATCTTCTTGAGCAGGAGCCTGACCTACATGAAGGTCTTCTTGAGCAGAAAGCACTCCTATTCTTTAAAGAGCAACTGGGTGACTACCTAAGAGACATTGTGAACATTCATATTACGAATGGCACTATATATATAAGGACTTACTCCAATGCCCTCATGCAGACTATTGAGCTGAGCCGAACCGATTTCATCAAAGAAATCAACGAGCATATCGGCGCCCAACTTATTGAGCATATCAAAGTAAGCCTTTATTGAGAACATCGCATAATACGGCACTCGCTACGTTATTTTTTTGACATTCAAGCTTGGTCATTTACATGAGTAAACTCCCTGCGCCCTCAGTCTCAATGCCTTGCGAAAGCCGATTCTGCAAAAGTCCAAAACCAAAGAACAAGTAAAACTTATCCTTTGTACTTCGTCGGTCGGTCTCTTATCGAGACCATCGCATAAGCCTCACAAATCAAAAATAAATCATATAACTACAATACTTTTTATGAGCAATCAATTTCTAGAAAAAGAAGAACAAATCATACGCATGCTTAAGACCGTATATGACCCTGAAATACCGGTGAACATATACGACTTAGGTCTTATCTATGGAGTAGAAATTGCTGATGATGGCTTCGTTACGGTTACGATGACTCTAACAGCGCCCAACTGCCCTGCGGCAGACTTCATCGTAGAAGACACTCGCGATAAAGTCATGTATGTAGATGGCGTAACGGGCTGTAACATCGTCCTAACCTTTGAGCCTGAATGGAACAAGGACATGATGAGTGAGGAAGCCCTCCTCGAACTTGGGTTCTTGTAAGCCATGACAGAGCGAAAAAATGTTTATTTCACTAGTGATGCCCACCTCGGCAGTGGCTATCACCAAGACCCCAAGGAGGTAGAGCGAAGACTCGTGCGCTGGCTCGAGTATATCCGCCCTCATGCACGTGCTGTTTATTTCCTTGGCGACATCTTTGACTATTGGTTTGAGTACCATAGTGTCGTACCTCGTGGCTATGTGCGCTTCCTCGGCAAGGTCGCTGAGATGGCAGATGAAGGCATTGAAATACACTTCTTTGCAGGCAATCACGATGTTTGGTTCTCGGACTATATGCAAACCGAACTAGGAGCAAGCGTCCACCACAAGAGCGAAGTTGTTTCTCTTGATGGTCATCTCTTCCGCCTTGCTCACGGCGATGAGGAATATTGTAGCCTAGCATGGACAAACAAATTCCTTTACAAACTCTTCCGTAATAAGCTAGCTCGCCTACTCTATGCGCCTATTCATCCCTCGCTGGACGGTAGGCTTCGCAATGGCTTGGAGCTTGCACAGTCGTAAACAAGGACTCAAACGCCAAACCTTGGGCAATATCCCACATGCCTATCATAATGAGTACTTCGAGGTAGAAGAGGAGCATTTAGTCAAATGTACCAAGCAGTACCTAGAGCAATACCCCGAGATTGAGTATTACCTTTATGGACATCGCCATATCCTACTAGACTTATCGCTCAAAGGCGGTAAGCGCATGTGCATCTTAGGGACTGGGATACGCTATAATAGTTATGCCGTTTGGAATGGTGAATACCTCTTTACTTGAGCAATTTGAAGTTGAAGAATAGTCAAGGCTACATCAATAGATAACAGCCCCTTGTAATAGACCTCATCAATAGAAAACGCCCTCAGACTAGCTAGTCTGAGGGCGTTGTCTCTTTATTTTTTTGCTCCTGAAATAAAAAGAACTCTATCTTTTTCCTACCCTCTTACATTTTTAAACTATATGTCCAGGATTATCTTGATTTTACTGACACATATCGTCAGAAATACCTAAACCCTAGCACTCTATAACAAGTACTTAGACGCACTAAACAAGCACTCTAAACAAAATAAAACTAAAATACTTATAAAACAAGATATTACACACAAAACATAAGCATCACAAACACGCATCTAGACAGAACAACGAATAAAACAAATCAAAATGCAACACTAAACACTCAAAACAGCACATTTTAGAGCAACAAAGAACAAAAAAACACAATCACTAAGAGCAACTACACCTATATTTTTATTATTATCTTTACACTGAACTAATGCGAAAACGATATGAAGAAACAGTTATTAATTACTGCTGCAGATGCTTATAGGCAGCTCTATCGTCTCAGCGCAGACGCAATCTGTTCGTGGTGTTATCACGGACGCTAGTACCGGAGAACCAATCATTGGTGCCAATGTGATTGTAAAAGGTCATTCTGGTGTAGGTACAGTTACAGATTTAGATGGTAAGTTTACACTTTCTACTCCTAAGGGAGCTATTTACCCTAACCATCTCTTATATTGGCTATAAGACGATGGATGTCAAGGTCGGAACAAATCTCAAGGTTAAGCTTGAGGCTGATACTAAGATGCTCAACGAAACTATTGTCGTTGCTTATGGTACAGCTACAAAGAATTCGTTCACCGGCTCTGCGTCTAAAGTTTCAGTAGAAAGTCTACAGAAAAAAGCAGCTTCAAACCTTACGACAGCACTTGAAGGTGAAATCCCTGGTGTACAAGTATTCAACACCAACGGACAGCCCTGGAACAAGTGCAACGATACAAATACGTGGTATTGGCTCAGTAAACTCAGATACTTCTCCTCATACGTTGTCGATGGTGTGCCTTATGGTGGAACTATCAACGGTATTGACCCCAAGTGACATTGAGAATATGTCTGTTCTTAAGGATGCCTCTGCGACAGCCCTCTATGGTGCTCGTAGCCGCCAATGGCGTCGTATTGATTACGACACGCAAGGGTAAGAGCGGTAAGCCCGTTATCGAAGCCTCAGGTAGCGTGGGTCTGAACATGCGCCTAATCCCCTTATATGATGTTATCAAGAGCCCTGAGCAATACTTAGAAGTAGCTTACCAATCTCTATATAACCTCTATAATACATTTAAGAAGAAAGCTGATGGCTAGCAATGTAGCTGTTGGCAGTCTGTTATTCGCAAACAAATCGGGTTCTATCCCCACACGATATAACCTCTGGAATGCTGAATCGGCTGAGCTCATTGACCCTAAAGACAGGCAAGTTCAACCCCAACATCTCTCGCAAGTACACACCAGAGAATTGGGAAGATGCCATCTTCCGCACAGGTAAGCGTTACGAAGGTAATGTTAAGGTTTCTGGTGGTAGCGAAAAACACAACTTACTTCCTCTCTGGAGGATACCAAAAGACAGAAGGTTACTATATTGGTTCTGACTCTCTCGTGCAAACCTCAGAAGCAATGTAAGTAGCAATATCACTAAAGAACCTCAAGGCAGGGCTCAAACCTATCTTACTCTTACACGCAGACGAAACTCACTGGGGCAAAGCGAGATCAGCAAGCAATGGCTTTTGGCTTTTATCTCTTCTGTTCCGAGTATTTATCCTGTCTATGAGTATGCGCTCAATGAGCAAACTCAACGCTATGAGCCTAAGATAGATCTCTAAGATACCGGGCGGTATCTCTTACGACTTCGGTCAAAGCTGATGGGAGCTCTAGACCTTACTCTGGAGGTATTAACCCTGCTGGGAACAATCAAACTAGACCGTTTGCTCAGACAAGACAACAACCTCTCAGCGGGTTCTAAACCTAGAGTATCGCTTCTGAATGACTTCAAGGCTACCATTACTTATGGTAAGCAATATCTTTGGTCGTGTAAGCAACAAATTAGTAAACCCATACTATGGCGATGCCAAGGGTATAGGTCGCATCACACGAACAAACCAAACATACACAGACGAAACATTCACACAACTACTCTCTTGGGGACATCAGTATGGCAAGCACAATGTAGATGCTTTTGTAGCGCATGAGTCTACAGAGAATAGCAATAGCGTCTCAGAAGTTCGTCGCTCCCAGCTCATACAGTCCCGATGTCTAGAGCTCTCAATGCAATTATCAATGACGGCTCGGAGTCTTACACACTAGGCTATGCAATGGAGTCTTACTCGGGCAGGCTCGCTATGACTATGATGGCAAGTACTTCTTGAATGCCTCTATCCGTCGTGATGGTTCTTCTCGTTTCTCTAAGGATAATCGCTGGGGCACATTCGGCTCTGTAGGTGCGACTTTGGCTCATATCTAAGGAGAAGTTCTTGCAAGACGTTAAATGGCTCAATACACTTAAGCTCAAAGCGAGCTATGGCGTACTTGGTAATCAAGAAATAGACTTGCAGTATGATAGCGACATTCCTAGCTACTACGTATACTACGATTTGTACAGCGTTAGCAACCTCAACGACAAGCCTTCGTTCTCTTTCTATGCTAAGGGTAATCCCGACTTGACTTGGGAAAAGTCGGCTACACTCAATGTAGGCTTTTGAGGCTGAGCTATTTAACAGAAAGCTCTCTATCAATGCTGAATACTTCCACAAGCGCACCACAGACATGCTCTTCCGTCAGCAGACAGCTCCTTCTGTCGGATACGCTTATTACCCTTCTAATGACGCTACTATCGTCAATAGAGGTCTTGAGTTTGATCTATCGTACAAGGCCCCTAGACCTATCTAAGGTTGCTTAATCTTAGGGCTAATGCTGGTCTATACCGCAACGAAATCACTCAGATGCCACTGGAACCTTCAACAGGCAAGCCTAAGCACTATGAGGAGCAGGGCTCATTTGCCTCACAAGAAGGGACACTCTGTACAAGACTACTACCCTACCTGTCTATGCCGGTATTACTAGCACAGGTCTACCCTCAATGGGAGTACTACTATACAGAAGATGCTAGCGGTAAGAAGACAGCCATACAGGACCTAGAGAATTGGTTACAAGTATCTAGCAACGACTCTCGCTCGCTTAAGCAGGGCACTACGACCGACTACAATAATGCGACTAAGCAGTTTGTTGGCAAAGTCTGCTATACCCGATTTAGTTGGGGGCTTTGGCTTTCGACCTCACTGTCCATGGCGTAACGTTATCCTCAGCCTTTAGCTTTTGGTCTTGGTGGATATGGTTACGATGAAGCGTATGCTGCACTTATGGACCCTAGCTCTGCAATAGGTTCTTCAAACTGGCACAAGGATATTCTTGACTCATGGAGCCCAACGAATACTCAGGGTTCATTACCTATTTTAGCCTCTAATGCTTCGGAACTATCTCAGGCTACATCTCGCCTCGACGCGCTTCCTAACAAGCCGTTCGTACCTCAACCTGAGCAATGTGCGCATAAGCTATGACTTACCCAAGTCTTTGGTTAAGCATGTTGGTCTTGAGCGTGCATCGGTATATGTGAGCGGGAGATAATCTCTTCCCTCATATCAGCACGTAAAGGATTTGTCTCTATGAGTCTCCTCTAGCGGTAGCTCAAGCTCTTCTCGCTACCTCCCAACGTCCACCATCACAGCAGGGTACAAATCGCTGTAATGAAGTTGTACAAAAACCTTTAAAGAAGATTATCCATGTTGTATACTAAGCATATTAAGACTCTTGTCACTTCTGGAGCACTTGCCTTGGCTTGCTCTTTCATGCTCAAATAGCTTCCTTGAGAAGGAACCCACTCAGTATGTTTCTGCCCGAACAGCTCTCGCGTGCGTCACAATGGAACCCTAATATCCTCCTCGGTCAGACTGCAGGTTCAACGCAGCTTGTATTTCGACTCATTCACAACGTCTGAAAGTAATCATGACGACTTCGGACAAAAAGGCGAAATGATATCCATCAGGATATTCTCAGCGGGGATATGGAGGTTGAGAATATTGAGTATGGAGGATTTGGGAATACGGCTCGTCTGCTGGCTCACCTATCCAAGAATGCAGCCTATACATACAGACCTTGGCGTTTGTACTACAAGATTATATTCTCAGCTAATAGCACAATTAGCTTACTAGGCTCTGATGATTATGCGAAGTTACCTCAGAGTACGACGGCACAACAGAAGTACTATTGGGGCATCAGCAAGGCTTTGCGTGCATACGCTTATTACAATCTAGCTCAGTTCTACTGTAAGCCTTACGATGAAGCGTCCAATGAGCCTGCACTACCTATTTATAAGGAGATTTCAGCGACCTCTGCTAGTAGAAGTACGCTTAAGGAGGTGTATGCTCAAATCTTTAAGGACCTAACAGATGCTCGTGAAGCTCTTGTTAGCTCTAAGATAGCACGTACAGCGAAGAGCGACATCAATGTAGACGTTATTGATAGCTACCTGGCTTATGCCTACCTCCAAACAGGTAATTATCAAGAGTACCATACAGCAGCTAAGCGTGTTATTGACAGCGGGCGTTATAGCCTAATCCCAGCTAAAAACCTTTTGACTAACGGATTTAATAATGTTAGCAATCCTGAATTTATTTGGGCTGTCGATATTACGAAGGATAATACACAGCAGCTAATAACCTTCTTTGCCCATATCGACGTGTACACTTATGGTTACGCTTATGCCGGTGACCAAAAGGTTATCAACGGAGATTTGCAAAAGGAAATACCTCAGACAGACCTTCGTGGCAAGTGGTTCTCTAAGGGTGACTCTATCCTCTCTGATGGGGGCACTTATGAAAAACTGCATGATGGTCTACCTATCCGCAAATTCTTCTCTGCAAGCAATACTAAGAAGGAGTACGGAGCTGACCGCTTGTGGCTAAAACGATATCCACCTCATGCGTCTCTCTGAGCTCTACCTCATTGGCATGGAAGCAGCAGCTCGTAAGGGCGATGAAGCAGAAGCGAAGAACCTCCTTAAGGCACTTATGAAGGAACGTACAGAGGCTAATAACCTCGCTCAGGTAAATGCTGAAATTGACGCTCTTAGTGGCACACAGCTACTAGACCGCATCTACTATAACTGGAGAGTAGAGCTTTTGGGGTGAAGGTCGTAGTCTCATCACGATGAAGCGTTTCAAGAAGACCACGAAGCGTACAGACCGCTCAATACACCATGCAGGCGAAAGCATCAGTTACAATGACGAACGTTTAACGTTCCAAATTCCTCAGAGAGAGACAGCGAATAATCCTCGTCTATAATTAGTAGTCTCAAAATATAGGCATCACTATATTTGTAGATAATGGGCTAGTCCACAGATTGTGGGCTAGCCCATACTTTTATTCCGCCCCGTGTCGGACAAGCACATCAACAGAAGCAAGCATTTGATGAAGACGTCGAAGAGCCCCTGAAAAGGGCGGCACTCCTGCAAAGCCCAGGGCGCAAGCCCCGTAGAGTATTGATATCATTTTTGAGCTCCCTCAACGGGGCGGCACTCCAAGACGTAAGGCAAATGCGCGGCGTCGAGTGCCAGCTCTACGGAGCTCAATCTCACTTTTTGTCGTGTGTACCAGGGTTCTGTCTCAGCTTTCGGCACCTCGCCACCCTTTCGCTTTGTCAGGAGTGTCGTGCCCAAAGGCACTCGTAATTAGCCTGAATGTCGATAATAACGCAGCGAGTGCCGTATTATGCAATGGTCTCTTGATGCGCTTGCCCTGTACTAATGTAGGGGTGAGCCTATGTGAAATAGTGTGATTGCGTGACCTATTCTCAAAACCTCGGCGAAGTCTGTGCAACCATGACTGAAGTTTGTGCAGACTACAGCTGAAGTTCCAGAAAGTACTACGTACTTTTATGCTTTAAGTACGCGCACTCACTAAAATAAGTGCACTTACTCAAAAGTGTTTACGTACCACGAACGTATTTATGCGTAATTATTTTTCTTCTTCTGCATTGCTTACCCCTTCAAGAATGTTATGCCGCTTCTAAAGCGCCTATTTATTAGGCACAATTAACCCCGAAGAGGATATAATAGCAGACTATTCCTTTGCTTTTTGCTTCTGATAAGTGAAATAGAATAAGATGGAAACAAGAACAATCATGGCGCAGTACGTGAAAGAGATGCGCAAAAAATATAAACTGATACAAGTCGATCTATTCGAAAAAGCAGATGTGGGGGCTATGTTTTCGTCACGTAATTGGAACAAGGCAAGACCACTCTTCGTCTTGACAGTTAATAGGCAATAGAAAAATTACAGGAGATATGACAGAGACATTAAGAGAATCATAAGTTACAGAGATATCTGACAAACTTCGAGTGTATAGTCAAATTATTGAGGAAGTTAGGATTGGACAAGTAGACGTCTCTGAATTAGATAGTATGACTGATACAATTGAAAGATGGCTCTTAGAAGGTCAACTTAATACTTTTGACAAACTTATGTCCTATTATATGTTGGGGCATGCTTATTGTACGAAGAAGTGCCAGCTGTATGCTCCTTCTGAAGCGATGTACAATAATCACATAGCAATGAAAGAGATCTATTATTATCGGATGACCCTTTTCGTTGTTAATGAAATTATGCAAAAAAAGTTGCACAGTCTTTTCTTTACAGCTCTCCGTTGTGAGTATCAGGCTTATGTTCATCTTGGAAATGTATACGACCATATCGGTCGTCATCAGGATGCCTTGCACTCATACTCTCTTGCAAGAACACTCAATGCCTAATGACTACATGTGGAAATTCAATATTGGATTTTCACTCGGCAATATGTATGGTTACTACGAAATTCGAACCCAGCCTTTTGTAATAGAAAAAGCAAAAGAGTTTCTAAAACCAATTCTTGATAAACCAGAGACAAGTCATTCGGCTTTAGAACTGTACAAAAAAATAGAGCGATTAAACACACCTTTTAAAGTAATTGATGAGAATTATGTGTACAATGAGACGGAGAAAGATATGTACTCTATGTGGGTGAATGACCACTGTTTGAGGTTGAACGCCTATAATGATGTGAACTCTCATTCAAAATTAGCCCAAGAAGACAACCTGTATTTTGAGTCTATTCTTTACTCCCAAGGGCAAGAGTAGGTGAGCTTTTCGTTTAATCTCAATGCTGAATGAGATTAAACAAGGACACTGTATCTGCTAGATATATGTTGTACGAGCACTTTTCAAAAATCAGGTTCTTGCTCATTTCTCTGATGAGAAATGTAATCTTATTAGGACAACTATCAGTATTCAAACTATTCATACAACGTAGAACCAGCCAAAGCGGCTTTAGATCATTATATTCACTACTAGATCAAGATAGCTTTTGCCTTGAATGATTATTTAAGTTTAGGATTAATGAAAATAATATTTCATTTAATAGTTTTGCGTATAGCGACAGAAAGGACACTAAGACCTGAGATATTAAGTTATACAGAAGTGATATCCTTAGCGGGACTATTATTCATTAGAAACGATATATACGGGGGAGTAATTTCTTTTCCTTCAAGCCGAAGAGACAAAATCTCTGCAGATGGTAAGGAATGCTATGGAACATAGATCCATCTCAGATTATTGATCAAGGCGTGTTATGGAGGATAAATCTACTGTTTTGTATATCTCAAGAGAAGATTTTGAAAAAGGTTTCAATGAATCTTATTCGAACCGTCAGATCTAAGCTATTTTTGCTTTGTAAACGCAACTTTCATATTAGTTATGATAAGATTCAGGCAGCAAAGGAACATGACTCGTCAATGTCGCAATATTATGATGATGTTCCTGATTGCGAGAAAGTATAAAAAGACTAGTTAATCTTCTGTTTTTGTGTTCTGGATTTTTATTTGTCACCAATTGATGTATAAGTCTCAAGATGGCTAGTGAGGACAGTCATAGCACAGTATGTGAAGCGAGATGCGCAAGAAATCTAAACCGACACAAATAGGGCCTATTTAGAGAGAGCTGAGGTAAGATTACGTCTCGTGCATGAGCGTGAACAAGGCAAGACCACGCTCCGCCTCGACAAGGTCAATAAAGTATTCGAACCATTTGGCTCAGAGTGTGGTCCTGTGCCGATTAAACGAGATGAAGATGACGTAGAAACAGGCTATTGTTTATTGGAAGACGCCCAGCAGGTATTCTCACTGAAAGGATGAAGGCTATTCTTGCTCACGACAAGGACTATCTGACTATACCCAAAGTTCAAGGCATAAGCCTCACGATACCTTTGCGAGAAGAGCCATTTCAAAGTAATACTCTTCATCCATTCTTTGATGGACTTATCCTGAGGGATGGCTATTAGATATTGCTCAAAAAGAATTGGAAAATAGATGCAAGGGATTGTATGGCATTATTGTTGGCTTGTTGCCGAGACTGTATTGGGGCGGTAAGTACTAAACCTCTAAATACGACTGAAGATGACGAATAGATGTCTATATTGCTACGACTCTTTGATTGATGGAGAGGTAGGTTGCTGCAAATTGTTTGGGATGCCCCAAGCGCCGATATTGCTCCATATAAGCAACGAAGTACGAGCGTTGGCTGACGAGGTTGTTCTGTTCTCAAACCACAGTGACAAGAGTACAACCCAAGCTGTCTCTCTTGACTTTGATCAGATGAGCAATTTTCCCAAGGATTTACCATTGTACCTGTGGGTCGGTCTATTCTTAAACCTCAACGGAGCGTTATCCGCATCTCCCCGATGTTGAAGAGAGGCTACTACAAATCTCTTGCTTGGTAGCCCTCTCGAATGAATTAGGGGAAGACCGTGCCTCAATTAGATAGTGTATCCGAAGAATCTCATGCCACTCAGAGTTGAGATTGATCATAGGATACTTCTCAGGGTACCAAGCTATGAGTTCGCAGGCAGAGGACATCCCAAAGTTCTTGATCTCCCCAATGACCTCTTCAATAAGTTGGGAATTGATAGAGGGGCCTCGATAAGTCGATTCCATGCCCTAGCGATGCTTCGTGGATCGTTCTCAGCAAGGATTTTGGGCTTATTCCATCCATAGCTGTGCAGGCAGTGTAGACAATCCAAAAACTTCCTGTATCTCCTGCTTTTTGAGGAGAGCGACCTGCCTTTAAAAAGGAAGGATTTCTCGGATGCGATCCCTCCGCTCTAAGCGCCACAGTCCACTTCCAGGCTCATAGGACATGATCTTAAAGTAGTGACGAATCTCTTGCTTCACCTTACTTGAAGTTAATGATCGCACCTCCTTAGTATACTCCTTAGAGGGCATGTCAGGATGATCATGGTAGAGATAGTTAAAGAAGTAGTCGACCTCTTCATACAGAGTGAACCCATCGCTGACCATCTGTTGGTTACGTCCAGTGATGGATTCGTATAGAGAGGCAAACTCCTTAAACTGATCGCATTTTTTAGGAACTGGTCACTCTGCTCCCAGAGGTATACTGAGGTAGCTTATAGAGTCTCTTAGGCTTAGGTCAAGTCCTCTCTATCTGCCAGAGACTTGGGAAGAGACTTGGGGCACCGATGAGACCGCCTGAGCCTTCTTCCACCATTGGTCAAATGAGCTTGACTACCTGCTCTAGACCAGACACCACCTGCCCGACTTCGTGCCTAGCACTGAACGCCATGCCTGTAAGATTCGCAGAGGTCAAGAGACACCAATCATCGATGAGGTAGATTTTTGCGTGTAAACTTAACAGACTGCGAATTTCGGTGTTGGGGCTTTTCTTAAACTCCGGGCATAAGTGTCATGACGAATAAAGCCAGACTCGACATCAGTTAGTACCCGAAAAATCTATGTGGCTACGCATCCAGTTACCACCAATGATCTTCTGTACATCTTTGAAGGTACCCAATGTAGGGAGAAGCTATCCAGATGCGTTCTTTCGCTTGGTCGCAATGCTCTCTAAGCGTATCGACGAGGCTTTGACCTGATAGTATAGTATTCATTTCTTCTGTTAAGATCCGTGGTAATGATATAGAACTGGCCTCCAAAGACCAATCATGTGGGATGGTAGTAAGACACAACTGCTGCAAGAAGCCATCTCCAGCAAGTGCATCTACCTTTGAGCTTGCCAATGCTCATTTTTCTTCTATGCAGCACGTAGGCTAAAGGCTTGTTCTCTCCCATAGGATTCAAATGGTATTAAGCTGTTAGTAATGCAGTTATGTATCTTACTTGGTAAGACTCTACAAAGTTAGTAATTCCTTTCTGAACAGTCCCATATAGCTTCAGCATGATTACTATACAGGAACACAACAAAAGCTATATAGCAATCGGAGTGATCCTATATAGGAATCAGCCCAAAGCTATACAGCTTTCGATGTGAGCCTTGCTTAGGTCTCTCGCTCCCCTTGAATGGAGCAAAGGCAATACTCTATATCTTGTTGAGGTCTATATCATAGCCACAAAGTCCCTTCATTTCATCAGCGATCTCTATACTTCCACCTTCTCCCTTCCATCTTAATGTAGACGACACCTGAGATATCATTAAGCGTCTCAATATCGCCTTTAAGCAGGGCACATATATTCTTCCGTCCAATTTTCCCGATAAGATAGCCGTGCTCAAAGACTACATTCCTGTCTTGCCTCGAGGCTTCAGCTGTCTTTTCTTCTCTTGAGATACCCAAGTCGCAAGGAGTATAGAGCACAATGCCAAAGCCGACATTAGAATTCGCTTCGATCTTTTCTATGATAGTGTTCCCAGAACTTGCTTGCTCATGCAGGATAATAGCCTCAAGACCGATTTTCTCTATGAAGCGAGCAACTCGCTTCCTTTGCAGCATTATTGCGCCATGCACGATGAAGACTTTAGATTTGTCCACAGGAGCTTTGGGAGTGTTGAGTGCTAGAGCTTTGATTTGGGCGCAGCTTCTTGAATCTGACTTTGTAATTCCTTGAGGATATTCCTTGTAATATCCTTGGTGTGGTCATCATCCTCTATTATATCTTCTCTAAAATAAGGGTCCCAAACATTGGGATATTCTTCATTCATATCGTCAGCATACTCCTTAGAAGTACAATCTGATTCCCTAATGAGGATACGTTCAATCTCTGCTTGCACAAAGAAACATCCATCAAACATGAATCGATCACCCTTCAAAAAGGGAATAACTATCTCCTCCTTAATTTCAGATAGATCCGTCTTGTCCAGTTCATAATACTTCTTGTTGGGATTGTTGGGATTGTTGCCCCCAACGAGTACGTGATAGTATGTCATAAGCTCTTGTTTTATTTGAGTTAATTGTCGGACAAAGATAAAAAATATAAGTAAGGATAGAGCGAAGTGAAGCGCTCGAGGAGGCGACTTACTTGCCGATGCAGAAGTGCTGGAAGATATGATGAAGAACCTTATCGCTCGTTATCGCTTGACCAGTAATCTCCCCTATGTGCAAGATGGCTTGACGCAAGTCTGCGTCAGCAAGTCCGTAGGCAAACCATCTTCAAGCCCCTGCCCTACTCGCATAAGCGTATCAAGACCTCAATCCAAATAAATGCTGGTGGCGACTATTACTACTACGATATCACCCTCTTTGATGTTCAGGCAACTGAGCCAAGGCAATTAGTTGCTCTTTCAGTTCTGCTGAGTCCCATCCCTTCTGCGGCCGAAATGCTGATATGCGTAAGGCGTCCCGCTAGGATAAGCAGACTTACGCTCCCGCAAGGTAAGCATCAATCTGCGGTCAGTGGCGTAAGGTCGGATTGTATCCACGACAAGCAAACTCTTTACCGCAGTATGCTCGGTCATAGCTTTCCAAATGCATCATCAAGTTCGGATGTTTGCTTGAGCTATTACCATCAACGACGTAGAGACAAATCGTAGACTCCTCGCATCTTGCGCAAACTGCGCTCAATGCCCATTGCCTCAATCCTGCTCTTCTCGTCTCACGAATACCCGCAGTATCAATAAATCTAAATAGATAACCACCCACATTAAGTGTCTCTCGATGCTATCTCTTGTCGTGCCGTGAATATCGCTCACGATAGCACGCTCCTCGCCTAGAAGAGCATTGAGTAGCGTACTCTTTACCGGCATTCGTTGGTCCGACAATCGCTACAGGAATACCGCGCTTAATGGCGTACTCTGAGGCGGAAGCTCTCCATCAGACGGCTAGCTTCTTCTTCAGCGCATTAAGCAAACCAAGCAATTCGCCCCTATCAGCAAACTCTACATCCTCTTCGCTAAAGTCTAGTTCTAGCTCCATCAGTGCCGTCAGACGTACAGTTCGCTACCAATTGCTCAAGTTCAGCCGTATAACCGCCTCGAGCTGGGTCACTAGCTATGCGGTGCTGGCTCTCAGTCCTCGGAATGAATAATATCGGCTACAGCTCAGCTTCACTCAGATTCATCTTACCATTGAGATAAGCTCTTTCTGTAAACTCGCCCGGGCGTGCCATCACAGCACCTGCCCTAAGAAGTGCAGAGAGTACCGACTGATCAGACATAGATAGAGCCGTGGCAATGTAACTCTACGACATCTTCGCCCGTGTAGGAGTGTGGCGCAGCATAGCGCAGAGCGATGACTTCGTCAAGGAGCTTACCATCTTCCTCAAGCGTTTCCATAAACGGCCCTGCCTTAGGGATAGTGATGATAGTGCCTCTCCGCAATAACCGCGAAAGAGTTTATCTACAATCTCTAGACTCTGCGCTCCGAGAGGCGAATAATGGCAATACCGCCCACACCCTGCAGGCGTAGCGACAGCGCAAATCGTAGAAGGCTGATAGTAAGTATTCATTTAATTTTGATTATAGCGAGTTTGTATTTTATTCTCGAAACAATCAGCAGCACATCATCTACCGACAGTTCCAATTCTACCCTTAGGGAACGATATAATCATCTGCCTCGACGCACAAGGATAACAAGTTCTTCTTCCTTTAGGTCTAAGTCCATTAGCCTCTTACCTCCGTGAGCATAGCCGTAGTAACTGTACGCTCCTCTAGCTTTGCACCCGTGTGCTGAGGTATTCCACCCCGAAGAGGCTAACCTCTTCTTGTACCTCCTCATCTAAGCCCAGAAAGCGAGCAAATAGGGGTAATGTACTGCCTTGTAAGAGCAAAAGATACAAGTGTTATGACAAAGACGATATTAAATAAGGTATCAGCTCCTCGATATTGGCCATCTGTGGATAGGTCGCAAAGATAATGGGGACAGCACCACGAAGCCCCACCCACGACAGAAAGGCTTTCCCCCTCATACTGATATTGGTAAAGGGTAGCAGGCTGATATGCGTAGCCAAAGGACGTGCCAAGAGTATCATAAAAGCACCAGCTAGCAGTGCAAAGGGCGCAACCCGAAGAAGACCATCGGCATTGACATAGAGACCTAAGAGTAGGAATAAGTCTATTTGTAGCAACCAAGTAATGCCATCGAAGAAGGTCATAATGCTTTTCTTATGCACGAGTTTATGATTACCAGCCACGATACCCAAGATATACACCGCAAGGAAGCCATTACCCTTAAAGAGCGTCGTCAGCGAATAAGTCAAGAAGATGATACACAAGAGCGTAATGGGGTACATAGACTCGTTGTTAATATTCATCTTATTGATGAGCCACACCGAAGCACGACCAAGCAAACAACCCATTAGGCTACCCACGGCAAACTGCAAAACGAAGGTTATAAGAATAGACCAGCCAGTACCCGAAGTCTCACCCGTGATGTACTGAATGAGGGGCAATGGTAAGCATATAGGCTATAGGGTCATTACTACCACTCCAATTCGAGAATAGGTTTTAAGCCCTCTTTGAGATGCATATTCTGCTGAACGTAAAGCCCAAAGACGTGTAGCCGAGTCTGTCGAAGACATCGTAGCCACAAGCAGTAAGGCAATAGGAAAGCTTAGATGTATAGGGAAATGAGGGCGAGAGCGTTCCCAGCCAGTATAAAAGCCTCCAAAGAAGAGCGTTGTCAGCAAGACGCCCACAGTCGAGAGCATAATACTGACCAAGAATAGGACGGATTTCCTGCACCTTCGTTTCAAAGCCCCCAGAGAAAGAGAATGACCGCAAGGGCGACAGTACCCACAAACTGCGTGAGGCGCGTATCATTGTATTCAAGTCCCAGCCCAGCAGAGCCAAAGAGCATACCCGTCATTAGGAAGACCAGCAGTGCGGGAACGCTAATCTTGTTCCCACTTTACCAGCCAAAAGACCAGCAAGCATAAGGACGGAGCCCCCAAGAAGTATGAAGTCGGATGTATTCATCTGTTGTTTGTTTCACCCAGTTATGAAAGATTTTTCTAATATCGTTTATTAAGATAAGAATAAATAAAATGATTGTTCACTTTTACGAAACTAGTACACAGGGCAACTCGTATCAAAATAATCATGAGTTTATTAGAATTTCGTGGTAGAGTATAGCCCCTAAAGGGCTCTTTCAGCGTCCTCCAATCAATACACCTTATTATTTGATGCGCTTGCACGACTTTTTTATATATCACTCAGGCTAATTGTGTTACTTTTTGCATGAAAGGACAAATACTAAAATCTTAACCCACACCCAATTAAGAACGGATTTGATGATGAATTACAAGATTAACTTAATCGCAATCATACTACTCCTCACGACCGCTTTCGTACAGAGGACGTAGCCATCAGAGGGCAAACGATCTCTATTGTAGCAGACTCTATTGACTTTGCTTTTCCAGTTACGCTAACGCACGCAGAGCAGATGAGCATCATCAACAAGCCCAGCCACAAAGAACTCTATCTTCTCAATCCCGATAACTACGACACGCCTCGCAGCCTATGCCTTTTACCCTCAAGGAAACCCATTCCACAAGGACTATCGCCCAAGATAAAGCCCATAGCCGTACCGCTTAAAAGCATCGCTTGTAGTTCCACGCCACAAGTGGTGCTATCGCTGCTCCTCGGTGGCGAAAACGAGTTAGTCGCCATCAACACACCTCAACAATGTCAATAGCCCCAAAGTGCGCGAGCGCACTCGACAGGGACTCATTCAAGAACACCTGCCTGAGGCTCAAGCCGAAACAACGAACTCCTCCTTAGCCTACACCCTGATGTGCTACTTTGGACTTCAGCGACCAGCGTGAGCAAGATGACGAATTGCGTCGAGCAGGTATTGAACCCATGCTCTTTTTAACCTTGGAAAGAAACAAGTCTCACTTTGGCGTGCTGAATGGCCTCAAGGTCGCAGGCGTTCTACTCGGCAAAAATCAGTTGGCAGATAGCCCATACCGACATATCACCAGCGAATACGAAGCCGCCCAAGCACTCATTCGCAACGAGGCGGACACGGTGCAGATATTGTGCGCAGATTATAAAGGTATGTGGTACGTACCGGGTGAGTATAGCTACGTTACGCGCATGCTACACGATGCTAAAATCAACTTTGACTATACTCCGCAGACAGTCAATAGCACGCCCGATGAGCTTTGAATATATCTTCTCACGCCACAAGCACGACAAAGTATGGATTAGTGTGATGGTGGGTAAGGGTAATACGCTTTACGGACTTCCTAGCCTCAATGAGCGTTATACGGCCTTTGATGCTGTGGCGCATAAAAGGTAGTTTGCATTAGACAGAAAGCGTGTCAATCGGTACGGAGGTATGACTATTGGGAGAGCGCACCTCATAATCCGCATCTTATTCTTAAGGACTTGATTAAGATTACACGCCCTCACCTTCTTCCTGATTACGAAACAACTTTACTTCCTACATCTCGAGTAAGATGAATAGAGTTGCGCTAGCCTTTAGTCCTAAGTTTTGTACTGTACTTGTGCTTGCTCTTGGCGACCCTGCTTTGGGAACGATTTCTATCGGTCCGAGAAATATGGCAGGCCTTTACAGCACCACAAGAAGGGAATACTATTCATTATGTTATTCTGAACTTCCGACTCCCCAAAATCCTTACGGCTATAAGTGCAGGAGCAGGCATCGCCACAGCCGGACTGATGATGCAGAGCCTATTTTCGCAATCCTCTTGCCGATACCTCTCATACTAGGTGTAGGCAGTGGCGCAGGCCAGGTGTCGCTATTCATACAATGGCTTTGCACTCTTCCCCAGCCTCACGGGCGGAGGGCCAAAATAATGTGTGGGCATCGTCATAGCCGCCTTCCTCGGGCTATGGCTGTCTTAATGCTTATCTCATTCGCATCTTCACTCATGCAAGATGTAACCTCTGTACTCCCTCGTGGGTGATGATTGGTTTTATCGCAAGCGCACCTCATATCTATTCTCCAGTATTTCAGACGATGAAGAGACGCTCAAAGGCTACTACTTTTGGTCTTTTGGCTCGGTCTCAGGGACGACGTGGCGACAGCTGCATTCTCTTACCTCTCGTCGGATCTAGCCCTTGGTCTCACTTACTTACTTCGCCCAAGAGCATGAATGCCCTCAACATAGGCGAACGCACATCACGCTCCGTCGGCATCAATCCCCAAAGCATGTGCGTTTGATTATCATCTTACTGACAAGTCTTATTAGCGGAACTATAACAGCCTTTACTAGGCCCTATTGCCTTCTCGATAGCCGTTCCCTCACTTTGCCCGTATCATTTACGGCACGGCCAACAATAGAATACTTTACCTGCGACAATGTCCTCGGGGCTGCACTGATGCTTCCGTGCGACATCCTCACCCAGCTATCGGGCGCACAATTTGTCCTGCCCATCAATGCCATTACTTCACTCTATAGGCGCTCCCATAGTTATCTTTATTATGATACGAGGGCGCAAAAGCATATACCTCTAAGCTATGAGCACGCAACAAGCTCGATACCCTAATCAGCCTGCACTCAAGACGGGCTAGCAAAGTAAGACGAAGGAACATATCGTCTCCGAAAGCATTACAGCCGAACTCAAAGCAGGCGAACTGACGATGCTCATGGGACCCAATGGTTGTGGTAAGTCTACGCCATGCGCAGACTATCGCAGGCATGCTCCCACCCTCTCGGCGGTACGGGTATCATCTTAGACCAAGACTTATCACAGATTAGAGGATAAAGAGCGTGCTAGTTAATTAGCCTTTGTGCTTACTGATAGGTCTCACACAATGGGGCTTAACGTATGGATATTGTGAGCATTGGTCGCCATCCCTACATCGACCAAGGGCGAAAATTAGGATCAGAAGATGTGCATATTGTTCGGCAGGCTCTTCGCTCGTGCAGCACTAGAAGGTTACGAAAAGCGAGAATACCTCTCTAGCGATGGCGAGAAACAAAGGGTCATGACTGCCCGCGCTCTGCCCAGCAAACGCCGATTATGCTTCTTGACGAACCTACGGCTCACCCTAGACCTGCTCTAGTCGCATAGATACCATACGTATGCTCAAACGTCTTGCTCGTGATGAGCATAAGGCAATACTTGTTTCGACACACGAACTAGAACTTGCGCTCAATGAAGCTGAACAAATTTGGTTAATGAGCCGAGACGGCACGCTTGAGCATGGCAGTCCGAATGAACTTATCCTGAATAGTAGTTTTGAGCGTTGCTTTGGCTCTGAGTACGTAGACTCTCTCCGACAAGCGCCAAGCACTGACATAGGGTCCTATAGCTCTCAAAGTTTTTATCTAATTTTGAATAGGTTAAACCAGGAGTAATACTTTATGAATATCCAAGACATTATACATCGCAAAAGAGTCAGAGCTTTGATTGTAGAGCATACAGATTGAACCAAAGCTCTAGCTATTACCATTGTATCATTTGCGAATGCTGATGGAGGCAGATTGCTATGCATATCTGACAAGACTAGAAAAGATTGAGGTGTTGATCAATACAGACAAACTCAACGAACTTCTTCGTGTACCTAGATTTTTGTAATCCATCAGTAGCTACACTCACGACTTACTCCCATGCCAAGATAAGTTCGGTAATAACAACTATATTCTATTGATGCATATCCCTGCAAGTTCGGACTTACATGCCAATCAGTCTGATGAAGCCTATACGCATCGGGGATAAAAGTAGAAGGCTAACCTTTGCAGAGCGAGTACAATTGATGTACGATAAGGGAGAACGCTATTATGAAGATACAGCCTGTATATGGAGCTACGATAGAAAATATCGATGAATTCTGTAGCAGAATATACAGAATTGATAGGCTATAATAAGTCTGCCAAACAATATCTTCTGGAGAACAATAATTTTCTAACAACCAATACTCAAGGAGAAGAACAAGTTAGCGTAGCCTGCATTCTTCTATTCGGTAAATACGCAAAAGTTCTTTTCCTGAGGGGGCGTACTCGCCTATTCGCTATAAAGGATAGAGGGAAAAAGTAGGGGCAGAGATGAATGTTATCAAGGACGTAACCTTCTGAAGGACAATACTGAGCAGATAAAAGGGCAACTATAGATTACCTTGAAACACAAGTAGAGGGGCATACATTCCTCGGACAGCATGGTCGATTTCTAACGAATAGGACTATCCCAAGTTTGTCGTCCAAGAAATGGTCGTCAATGCGTGCTGCCATCGTGCACACAACATAAAGGAACAGAAATTCAAATTAAGATGTTTGATAATCGCCTTGTGTTTGAATCTCCCGGAAGATTACCAGGAATGGTAAAACCCTCAAATATCCGTTATACACATTTCCTCCCGGAACCCTAAAATTGCTGCAATTTTCTTAAAGTCTACAACTATGTAGGAATTTGGAGAAGGTGTCGACCGTATATATCGAGAATTGAAGCAAATAGCACCTCACATTTATTACTTCATCTTGACGATTTCATTCTAAAGATTACTATTCCGATACTTTAACGAAAATCGAAACCTTTGCCGAAAATGCAACTGCAAATGCCGAAAATGCAACCTGTAAATGCCGAAAATGCAACTGTAACACATGAAGAACTTATCCAAAAACTCATCAAAAAGCAATTATAAGAGGAGATAAACCACAGCAAATAGGGCTTTTCTATCTTACGTATAATGATTGAAAATCCTTACACTAAAAAGATGAAATGGGCTGAAATTATTGGTGTAAATGCTAGTACAATTATGCGTAATATCGAGTTTATGCGCAATAAGCATCTTCGCAGAGTAGGCTCAGATAAAAATGGTTTCTGGAAATTATAGAGTAGGACGACATCAAATATCGATTATACCGCGAGTGCAGTCTAGAAGAAGAGCAAACCAAGGAGACCGCAAATGAGCATCGCCAGGATAGGATTGACTTTCAAAGCCCGTGAAGTAAAAAGTAGCAGAAAGAGGGCACACTAAGGTGAAATAACAATATTATCCGATGGACTCCCAAAGTTTTCAGCTGTCATCAAGAGAAGCGCAGCTGCTGCGATAAGCCCCACAATAGCAGGTCTTAATCCCAAGAAAATACTGCCACTACAGCCGAATCCTTATGCTTCATCAGATAATGACTAATACCTATCATCAGAATAAAAAGGCAACCAAAATGATGGATAGTGATGCCAAAGACTGCACCCCAAGACAGCCTCCCAAGGCGATAACCAGCCTGTGAGAACAGAAGTATAACTGACGTAAAGTTCGCCACGTTAATCCCGATTGGTCCTGGTGTACTTTTGGCCACCGCTACAATATCGGTAAATTCAGCATTCGTCAGCCAATGATGTCGCACGACGACTTCATTCTGAATAAGCGAAATCATCGCATAACCTCCCTCCAAAATTGAAAATCCCTATTTTAGAGAACACCCATATTAATTCCCCAGAATATCATCGTTTATTTATTTCTGCTGTTTATTCGTCCATAAATGTAACCAAGACCAGCACAGATAATAACTCACTATAGGGCGAGATGCCAAAGAGGGAGAGATTAAAAGGCAACTCACTAGAGGTATCCAGCAGTTGGCATACGCGTTGATGCCAGCCGTCTGAGCTTATCTTGAAGCAGGGCGAGGCGATGAGCGCGACCACAGCAGGGCGCACCCTACAAAGAATTTACTGACGTATACATTGTCCTTAAAGCTCTGAAAGAACATCGCTACAAGGATAATGGCAATATCGAAGGAAGCGCAATACCTATTGCGCCCACGATGCCACCCCATACACCTCAACTTATAACCTATATGGCTAGCCATATCCACGCTGAAGATACCCGGTGTCGTTTCAGCAACGACCATAATATCCATAAACTCCTCCTTATCCATCCAGCCGTGTTTATCCACGAACTCGCGTTCCATGATTGGAATCATCGCATATCCTCCACCGAGGGTAAATGCGCCTATCTTTGCAGGTTATAAAGAATTCTATAACATTTCTCCTATTTCCAATCTACCGTGCGCCCTATGCCTGAGGCTATTCTTGTTCATATCGCCACAGCAACGCATACACCCTAATTGTATGTCTGCAAAGTTAGTCTTTACGCGCAAACACTTTCGTGAGTACACGTAAATACATAAGTGAGTACGAGGTAAACACTTTTCATAAGTGCACGCAAATACATAAGTGAGTACGCGCACTTACTAAAACGAGTACGACCTACTTACTGAAAACTCCTCTCCATGGCTTCAAAATAGAACGCACGCAACAAAAAGAACGATAATTCGGTTTTTCTCCATAAGGGCAAACAAATGCCCCGTCTAAAACACTTTTGATATGAAAAACTATTTTCCCTGCATTAGGGACTCTTATGCTTAGCCTTGCTCTAGGCCTGCGGCAACAATAGCGGTAATGCAAGCACGGCTACGAGACTCAGTAGCAGCAGCAACAGCTGCGGAAGGAGCAACGACATTAAGCATTGATAGCACAAGCTATCTCAACTGAAAGGCTACAAGCCTGCAGGCGAACACTTCGGTAAGATTTTCGCTCAAGAAGGCTCTATCAGCATACAAAATGGACGCTTATTTGCTGGCTCAGTCCTCATCAAGATGTCTAGTATTAAGAGTTGAAGACCTTGAGGGCGAAATGGCTCAGAAGCTCAAAAGGACAATTTTGAGAGCGGAGAGATTTCTTTGAGGTTAGTAAGTATCCTACAGCTAAGTTTGAGCTGACAGACATCCCCTCAAGAAGGGCTAGACCTTAACAACATTAAGGAGCTTAAAAGGTAACCTAACGCTTAGAGGATGTGACCAAGAACCTCTCTATCCCTGTGGCAAAGCGTTACACACGATGAGGCTACTGGCATTTACACGATTAAGAGCGATAAGTTCGTTATCGACCGCTCTCAATGAGAATGTTAGCACGGCTCTAAGAGCTTCTTCACGGGTCTTGGCGATAAGTTCATTGAGAACAATATTGAGCTATCATTTGAGCTACAAAGCTAAGTAAAAAGATAAAAACAACGCTTTAGCCTATTCTGATTAGACCAATTAAAAAGCGTTTTCAACTTCATAAAACACCAATAGTATAACAATACTCCCATAAGATTTCGCTAAATACGATAATCTTAAAAGCACGAAGGGCTGTCGCAGAATAATTCTTGCGACAGCCCTTCTTTATCGTAGTAGCTACTAGTATTCTAGCAGAGTACTTACCAATGCTCTCACAGCGAGTGCGCTATTATGCAAAGGCTTAAGAAAGATATTCAGTAGGGTCTTGTAGCCCTGCCTCAATAGCCCTTACGGCGTTCACGGCAAATGCACACACACCACACTGCACCTTACCGCCCTCATAACAGCTCCACATGCACGGCTATAATCGATACCAAGATTACGCCCACGCATAGCGATATCCGTCTTACTGATGTCCGTATACGGTGCGCAGAGCTTCACCGCATTCACTTTGTACCAGCCTCTACCGCTTTTGTCATCGGTTCAATGAAAACCAGAGCGGCAGTCGGGATAAATAGCGTGGTCGCCAAAGTGATTAGCGATATAAATCTCATCAAGACCGTAGCTCTCGGCTATCCCTGCCGCAATGCTAAGCATGATACCATTGCGGAAAGGCACTACCGTTGCCGACATATTCTCTTCATTATAATCGCCCTTAGGAATATCTCCACCACTAAGCAAGAGGTCGCTCTTGAAGTACTGTCCAATAAAAGCCAAAGGGATTGTGAGATGCGGAATACCTAGACGCTCGCAATGCTCTACGGCAAAGGGTAACTCCGATTGGTTATGCTTACTCCCGTAGTCAAAAGATACAGCTAGTCCGATGCGCTCTCTGGTAGTCATAAAGAAGCGTTGTACTATCTAGTCCACCAGATAATACTATTAGTCCTCGTCTATTAGACGATATATTGCGCCTATTATTCATAGATACAAAGGTAAAACATATATAACCTATTTAGGTTAGAAGAGTAGATTATTACTATAAACCATAAAATACAACTAATAATGAAGTTCGAACTAATCACACTTCCATACGCTGCTGATGCTCTAGAGCCAGCTATTAGCGCTGAGACGATTGCTTTCCACCACGGTAAGCACCTTGCAGGTTATGTTAGCACACTCAATAGCCTCATCGAAGGTTACTGAGTACGCTAACCTCTCTCTTGAAGAAATCGTTAAGAAAGAGCGAAGGACCTATCTTCAACAATGCAGGTCAGCTTTCAACCACAATCTATACTTCACTCAGTTCGCGCCCTACGCTGGCGGTCCAGCCTACAGGTAAGCTCCTCGCAGCTATTGAGAAGAAGTGGGGTAGCTTTGAAGCTTTCAAGCAGAGTTCCTTACAGCTTGCTACAACGCTCTTCGGTTCTGGTTGAGCAGCTAGCTGCTGATGCTGAAGGTAACCTTGAGATTGCTAAGGAAGCAATGGTAGCAACCCCTGTCGTACGCGGACTTCGTCCAATCACTGGGTATTGACGTTTGGGGTACACGCTTACTACCTCAGCTATCAAAACCGCCGTGCAGACCACATCAAGGACGTATGGTCTATCATCGACTGGAATGTAGTTGCAGAGCGTTACTAAGACGAGGTGATTATATATTACCAATCACTTTAATGAGTTTCCAACGGGGCTGGGTCAAGCATTTGACCCAGCCCCCTTCTCCTTTTCTTTTTAACTCTCACCAGGAAAGTCTTTATACGAACCTGGTATAGGGAGAGTGCCGCTCTTATCGGAGCTCTTAATTGTTGTGCTCGCATGTTTCCCCAGGGTTTCATATCGGCTTTGCCCGCATTCCACCCCTGGGCTTTTGAAAAGTATCGTGCCTACGGCACTCATGCTGTTGCCATCTAGTTATTCTAAATTTTGATCACACTTATCTCGTTTGAATTAGTAACTCGTACTTGTTTCTGGTATTTTAACTGAAAAAGGGAATGGTTTCACATGAGACATTGAGCCCTTTTAGGGCGATACTCCTACACAGCCCAGGGCGCAAGCCCTGAGTTAACTCATTGAGCTTACACATTTATTGAGCTCAAAGGGCGGCACTTCCTCTCTCTAAAATAAAAACTCTATCTAGCCATCAAGACTAGATAGAGGTTTCTTGTGAAAATATATCTTCTAGATATACTTCTTGGGACTGATTAACTTCGATAGCAGCGATACCTGAAGCTTCTTACCTTCGATAGCCCTCCCAGAAGAGCACCACCACCAGTAGAAACGTAAGACACCTTATCAGCGTAACCAAACTTGTTTACACAAGCAACGCTATCACCACCACAACGAGAGAGAATGCTCCAGCAGCAGTTGCGTCAGCGATAGCAGCTAGCTACAGCACGGCTACCATCAGCGAAGTTATCCATTTCGAATACTCCTGTAGGGACCATTCCAAAGGATAGTCTACTGACTTAATCACTTCGCTGTAAGCCTTGATGCTATCAGGACCTATGTCCATACCAATCCAGCCAGCAGGGATATTGTCGTTGCTAGCGTACTTAGTGTTAGCATCGTTGTGGTCGATATGCGTCTTGCTATCTGTGCTAAGCACAAGGTTTACGCCATTAGCCTTTAGCCTTAGCTACGATTTCGCGAGCAAGGTCTAGCTTATCATCTTCGCAAAGAGAGTTACCGATATTACCACCTTCAGCCTTGAAGAATGTAAGTCATCGCACCAGTAAGAATAAGGTTATCCACCTTACCAAGAAGGTTCTCGATGATATCAATCTTGCTTGATACCTTAGAACCACCATGATAGCTGTAAATGGACGCTTGATATCCTGCATAACCTTTGTTCACAGCGTCTACTTCCTTACCCATGAGGTAACCGGAACATCTTATTGTCCTTGTCGAAGTATTCTGCGATAGAGTGCAGTAGAAGCGTGTGCACGGTGAGCTGTACCGAAAGCATCATTGACATAGCAGTCTGCAAGAGCGTAAAGCTTCTTAGTAAATTCCTTTTTGGCTTTCCTTAATAGCCTTCTTAGCAGCAGCCTCTTCTGCTCGCTAGCATCTTCAGCAAGACCACGTGGCTTACCCTTCTTCAGCATAGAAGCGTAGGGTTTTTCAAGAAGAAGAGCTTCACCTCCTTAAGCCAGCAGCCTTTGCTACAGCATCAGCACCTCACAGTCATCAGCAAACTGAACCTCAACGCTAAGGCACTTAGATACGTGTGCCAAGATGTGACGGAGAGAACTCGTCCTCTACCTTCTTAGGACGACCAAGGTGTGAACCAATGATTGAGCTACCACCATCAGCAAGAATCTTCAAGCGTAGGTAGAGCTGCACGGATACGAGTGTCGTCAGTGATGTTGAACTCAGCATCGAGAGGTACATTGAAGTCTACGCGAACGAAAGCCTTCTTACCTGCAAAGTTAGTGTTCTATATTCATCGTTTTCTAACATTAATGCTTTATCTATAACTATCAAGGGAGAGACCTGCAAAAGTCTATCCCCGATAAAGTGATTATATATGCCTTTAGAGACCGCCCGCAGGCTTATCGCTCTCTGGCTGTTGGAAGTCTACAGTAGAGAGCAGCAAGCGCAGTTCCATAACGTTTTCAATGGTAATACCTTCACTGATGAAATTGAGTTCGCCAAGGTAGTACTGGCTGTAAGTCTTAGCGTGTAGGTCATTGATTACACGGATTGAACGACTCTCTAGCTCCTCAACACGATAGCTGACCATTCACTTCACAAACAAGTCCACCACCTTCTTACCTCAAAGTTAGCATCTTCGTACATCCATGCGTACACGATACCAGCAGAAACGAACTCATCTTGCTGACCATGAGAAACAGACATAATGGTCTTGAGTTCACTACCAAAAGGAGGTAAATCAATCTCGTCCATAGAAACGAGGGTGTGCAGTAGCAGGAATTACAGACGAATAAACCATGATGTTAAAGTCAGAGATACCTGCATCATACAGTGCCATGTGATAAGAGCCTGCGTGTAGCTCTAAATCAGACTCACCGCTACCCTTGGTAACAGAAATAAGTGTGAGGAATAAGATTCCCAACGAATTTGCTCTATTTACTAATACTATAATTATTTAGTTCTATTTCTATAGTTGTGTTATCCACTGACTGCAAGATACTAATAATTAGTATATTTTATTAATTTGGATGCACTTCATTCATGGTACACTAGGAAGGAATGTGTACTTAAATTGGCTAATACATTGTTTAGCATCTTTTCTGCCAAAATGGTTATAGCCCTTCTTTGTAATGCACGACCACATACGAAGAGTGATGGCTACTCCCATTTTGCCATCTGAGAGATCTGGTTCAGTGTTCTGACGAACTGTATGGACGATTAGATCCTCAACCAAACATCGTAGTTCGGTATTAACTCTACTTAAGCTCATACTTACTTTTCTCTTGGGTGTCGAATGCGAAGCGATAGGTGGCATGCAAGAGGATATAGCAGGGTATGACATTATTATAGGTCTCTGATATGCCTTGAGCGTTCACCCTGACGACGGATACTGCTCAAGCCACCCAAGATGTCGAATCCATCTAACATCACCAGCAATCGCCCCTTAAGGAAAGAGCGGAGAGACGAGCATTCCATACGAAGTCATCCGTATTCATCGCCCTATCTATATAACCTCTGCGACTGTATATAGTCGCATCAGTACTCAGTTGGAACTTCCAAGGGAGATTGATATTCGCAGTGAAACCATAGTTGAGCTCCAGGGCATTGATAGGCTGGAAGCCTATACGCTCGCTCGTCATACTCCTCCATGTACCATCACTCTTTAGCCCTATCGATGACTTTCCCTATTTTGTAGTCTAATTGCAGCCTTTGCATCAAGTTCTTCTCTCTCACCTCACTCCTCTGGGAAGTCGTAAGCCCAGAGAGTGTTACATCGTCAACATGGTTTCTCAGACCTGTTCCTGTTATCAACTTCATATTTAGCGTGCGTGCTCTGTAGCGGAGCCATACAAGCCAATCGCTAATTGTGCCCGCCAATTGCCGTTGACGTTTTTCGGGGCGATAGGTGCGTGACCTGTTAGTCTCATCATAGTTATAGCCCATAGAAATGGCATTCTGGGTGTAGGTACCTACTCCTTCTATCCCAAGCATAATACGCTTCTTGGGGTATATGCGTTTGACACTGGCGATTACCTCATGCTTGTAATCAGTCTTTAGCTCGGTATTACCCCTATAGATGTTAAGCGGGTCAGTAGTATTCAGTAAGTCTACGTACATATTCATATCTGGGGTCTGAGGATCAAGCGAATATTGGAGATGTGCCTCGTACTTATTGTCTGTGCTATTCCACTTGAGGAAGGTGCTGTAGATGTTGAGTAGGAGGTTCTGCTATCTCAAGTGCGTTTGATGCCCAGCCCTCTCGTGAGTCGTAGCCACGTGCCAGTAGCGTGAAAGGGAGCACAAGCTGACCAGACCACTTCGAGCGCTCAGTCTCTTTACTCCAGCCCAAGAAAGCCTCTATGGTGTGGCTATCATCTTGCTGTCGGCTACTATAGCTGTTGGTCGCATCCATCAGGGTGTGATATGCGACTGACTGAAGGCAAAGAGCCTATAGGGTGAATAGTACCTTCATTCCAACCAACTAGCTGGTCTAAGCGATAGAGAGAGGAGTAGCTGTCTCGTAGGCGATGCTCATACTTGTAGCTCCACGTAATATAGAGCCCTCGCTTAAATATATAGTTGTAGGCAGCTTTACCTATTAGGCTGTAACCACTTTCGGGACGAATATCGAAGTAGCGGTTGCGGAAGTCTGTTGATGATAGTGACCCCCATTTGATAATAGCCTGTGCTATTACGGTCATAGCGATCTTCGTCTTTGTGGCTAAAGGACGCCGAAGCATAGAGTGTAAGAATATCGGGAGAGTGCTTGAACTTAATGACCGATTGAGCTGAGAGCCCTCCAGAGTAAGCACGACCTTCGGATAGCCCACCTCGTATATTACGGTTGATAGCATCACGCTTATAGGCATCTGGTAGCTCTGGAGCAAAGAGTGCACTCAGCTCCAACTGAGGTCGTGATGCCAAGCTACTGCCTAGACTGAGTGAAGCATAATCATTGATGTCTTTGCTGTCTGAGTAGCTGAGTCTTGGCTTAATCTCTAAAGTTTGCGTGCTTAAACTCCCAGTAGAAGCGGTGGTCTGTAGATAGGTTGAGCCCTCTGTCACGCTTTGACGAGTGAATACGTTCGTGCGTATCTCCCCCTTGCAGGAAGTTTGTACGCGTGGTCTCGTTCACCCAGAAGGTTGTTTGCGTGACTTACCTGCACATTGCCACTTAGCTTGTAGGCACCGCCACGCTTCTCAATATTGTAGTCTAAGCCACCTTTCTTTAGTGTCTTCTCCCCGCCATTAAGGTCTGAGGGACTCCAGCTACCGTTCTCCCCAGGCTTGCGAGGTCGTTGAGGGTTGTTCAGATTACCATAGGCAGCGATACGCGAGTGGTCGGAGAAACGCATGCCAAAGAGACGAGCTAAGTAACGTTCCTCTGTACCTACCCCAAGCTCTATATTCGCCATCATTCCGATGCTATATTGTTTCTTTAGGCGAACGTCCATAACATATTTCTTATCCCCACTTAACTCACGCCCAGCAGAAGCGACTATCATCACCGAGTGTTCGTACACTTTGATGTCGCTGACGGTATATACAGGTAGGTTCTCCAACATAATCTTTGTTGTCTCCACGAAAGAAGTCTTTACCATTGAGCATTAGATTCTCCACGAAGCGTCCGTTGACGTAGATTTTGCCATCTTTTCTGAGCTCTGCCCCTGGAAGCTTACGGATTAATGCGTCGAGCATAGAGCCCTCTGCAAGTTGGAAGGCAGAGGCATTATATACCAGCGTGTCTCCTCTATAGTAGAAGGTAACACGAGAAGCGGTAGCAGTCACCGCCTCAAGCTCTACGGTCTTGAGGTACGTTGTAGGTAGAGTGATGGGACCTCTCGCCTAATCTCTCGCTTTGTAGAAAGCTTAATAAAGGGATAGCTTATGATAGCTGGTGTCGCAGTCCCTGTAGAGAGACTGCGAGTAGATATTCACGTACGCTTGGGGATGCGAGAATTCGTACTCTGATGTCTCCCAGGTCTGATCAAGACTGCGATACTTCATCTCGAGCAATGGTAGAAGCGACTACACTGCTATCCTTGGCGGATAATAGCTCTACCTGACTACCGGCAAAGTCCAGGTGGGTCACATAGTCTCGTACTCGCCCTTTGAGCATAATGGTCTCTTCCTTAGTCTGCCCCTGCAAAGAGTATGATAGTAGAGAGTGTAAGCAGTAGAATAAGTCTCTTCATTATGTTATGATTGGTTTATTTCTTGCTGGTTTTTAGATAGAGAGTGATGATGTATTAGATGTGCTAATAGGATGCAGCTATTTGCTTTTTATTCTGCCCTACCACCATATATCGAGAGTATGTCGGGGAGTAAGATCTTGATCTATTTTTTCTTACACATAATCGATTAACAGATGAGGGTGGATATCCACACGATATGATGACTCTTGAGATCTTCTATATCTGTGACACAAGACTCAGACATATTAGCTGTTATTATTCCATATATAACTCCTGAGAGGAAGGCTTCTTCCTCGATGTTAATACCTGTGATATTTAGATATTCTCTGATAGCCTCAATTCCCTGTTTTCATAGATAGGGCAATAGATCTGATGATAAAACGGATAAGTGTACACTAAGATAATTAAAACACTGAAATGCTAGAAATGACTTCCTTCTTCCTCCCGTACATTCCCGCCTTAAGTACAACACTGGAATAAAAATTAGCCAGAGCTAATATCCTTCCTCTGGCTAAAAAGGCTCAGCCTAATTATATTTGAATGACATGAAAGGATACAAAGCAACTGAATCAAGATGCATTTTACATTGTAAAGGCTAACACGCTCTCACCTAATTTATCTATCTTTGTTCAAAATAATAAA
>BNJS01000737.1_pt1 | contig 82760 bp, 93 predicted proteins | sample 8540461 | NCBI WGS metagenome assembly BNJS01 (sample SAMD00202454, study PRJDB9452) | human saliva metagenome | isolation source: human saliva | place: Japan
TTCAGGGTAGAAACTATTATTTTGGAACTAAAAACTAATAAAATTTATGCAAATGTTCATAGTCCACAATTCCATCTAGATCTCACGAAATATGTTCCCGCAGCTAGCATTCTGCTGCTACATGGATTTACTTCTGTTTCGAATAGCCACTTGTCCTTCCTATGGAAAATAATCTTGTTAGTTTTGAGTTATTTTATTGTTGGGTATCTAGTAGAATTGCTTGCAAGGACAAGGAAAGAGCCGTCATTTAAAGAGTTTCATTTTGAAACACTACCTATAAAAGATGAGTTTTTATATATTTTTAGTCGAAATATATATGGGAAGTTTGGAATTGGCTTGATTTTTGCTGTTTTTGCCATCTATCAATCTGTTGAGTATTTAAGCAAAGGCAGCTATTTGTCTTATTTGCTAAGTGACATGGGCTTCTTTATTGCTTATTTTGGTCTCATAAGGTCCCATTTATTCAAACAGATAAAAGTTCTAAAAAGATTAAAAAAGAAAAATACTTAGAATTCGAGAAGATTTTTTTAAAGGAGGTTTCTAATGACTGAGCTACTACCGATAGGGAGTGTTGTCCAACTTAAAAATGGACAGGTAAAAATTATGATTATTAACCGTTATCCTCTTTATGATAACAAAGGTGAAATTGGTTATTTAGACTATTCCGGTTGTGTATATCCTTTTGGTATGACGGATAATCAAGCTTGCTTTTTTAACCAAGAAGATATTGAAAAAATTTGGTTTGAGGGGTATATAGATGAATCAGAAGAGAAAATGCTAGCAAAAATAGAAGATAAATTATCTCAAATTCCTTATCCTAAATATTCTTTAGCTGATTTATAATACCTGTTCCTGTTAGTAAAGTATTCTAAAACCCCTCGCAATTATTTGCGGGGGGTTAGTGTCTTATAAGTTTTCTTTTCTTTTTATAATCTTCTCTTTTTAGTTAAGGGCTGCTAAAAGAGCATCAGCTTGTGCTGAGAGTTCAGCAAGTTTGTCTTCTGCGACAGTCAGTTGACCAGTTCCCCATGCTTCTGGGTTGATAGCAACACCTGTGAATGGTTCTATCACATTCATACGGATGAAAGGCAGTAGGCTGCGGTAGTGCTTGAATACTTCATCTGGTGATGTGCCGTTAGCTACAGATGAAACAGTAACAACCTTAGCATTCAGAGCAGATGGGCCAGTTGGGTCTGACAGATCCAGAGCGCGTGAAGCCCAGTCCAAGAGGTTTTTCACTACTCCTGGAATAGCCCAGTTGTAGACAGGTGAGAAAATCCAGATGGCATCAGCGGCCAAAATTTCTTCACGAACCTTAGCAACAGCAGCTGGAGCAGGACTTTCGATGTCTTGGTTGAAGAATGGTACATCTTTGTAATCAAGATATGAAACTTCTGCCTTGCCAGCCAAAGCTTTTTCAGCTTGCTCAGCCAATTGGTGGTTGAAAGAACCTTGACGAAGCGAGCCGACGATGAATAATACTTTAGACATTGCATTGTCTCCTTTTTTATAAAATATAAAGAGATATTTCTCTTGTTACAATATATGTTACAACATTAATTACTAGTTAGCAATTATTTAGCTCAATTTTTTGAAATTTTTTAGAATGCGAATCAAATCTTGTTTATCGTCTTCTTCGAGAATGGACAGAGCTTGCTGAATATTTTTAATATGATCAGGCAGGGCAGCTTCAATTTTAGCTTTGCCTCGTTTCGTCAGGCCAATCAAAAAAGCCCGGCGGTCATTTGGGTCGCAGGTGCGGACAATCCAGCCGTCGCGTTCCATATTTTTGATGACGACAGTCATGTTGCCAGAAGTAGCCAGTATACGGTCAATCAAGTCCTGAATACGCAGTTCTCCTTTGCTGTACAAGGTTTCTAAGACGGAAAACTGAGTAGGAGTCAAATCATGCTTTTTAAAAATCTGGGCTTCAATGGCACGGATAGTTCTTTCTGCCTTATGAAAGACAATCATGGTTTTCAAATCAAGCAGAGTTTCTTTGCTTAAATCGTCTGTAATCTTCATAACAATATTTTACCAATAAATAGTATCATATGCAAGGATATTGCTTTAGAATTTTGTGAATATTCTCATCAAAAAAAGATAGAAAAATAGGAGTATTTGTAGTATAATGACGGAGTGAAATATAAAAATAGAAATAAAGCCAGTTTTCCAATTTGGCAGTACCTGATAGGTATTTTTATCGTTCTCAGTGTTCTTGTCTTTTCATTTTTTGCAGTTTTGCAAGTATCTATGCAGCCGAGACAGTCGGTTAAGGAAACAAGCAGCCGCTTGGCCAAAGAATATGCAGATCTTGAAAAAGTGGATTCTTTTGCCATCTACAATGGGCAGGAATCCTACTACAGTCTGCTTGGCAAGACCAGTAAGGGTGTCGAAAAAGCTGTTTTGATTGCAAAAGATACCAATGAGATTCGGGTCTATCGACTGGACCAAGGCGTCAGTCAGACAGAGGCTGAGAGCATTGCCAAGGAAAATGGAGCAGGAACTATTGATAAGGTGACCATGGGCTATTTTCAGGATCAGCCCATCTGGGAAGTCAAGTCGGGAGGCACCTACTACCTGATTGGTTTTGAAAGCGGACAGTTGGTCAGCAAGGAGGGACTATGAAATTATCAAATCGTGTCTTAAAAATGGAAGAAAGCGTGACTCTGGCAACAGCAGCGCGTGCTAAGGCCTTGAAAGCGCAGGGACGGGATATTCTGTCTCTGACTTTGGGAGAGCCTGATTTCCCGACGCCTAAGAACATCCGAGATGCTGCTGTAGCAGCTGTTGAGGATGGGCGTGCTAGCTTTTATACGGTGACTAGCGGTCTGCCAGAGCTAAAAGAAGCAGTGGTGGAGTATTTTGCCAACTATTACGGCTACACAATCCAGCCGAATCAAGTGACGGTGGCAACCGGAGCTAAGTTCTCCCTCTACACCTTCTTTATGAGTGTGCTTGACCCAGGTGATGAAGCTATCATTCCGACGCCTTACTGGGTCAGCTACGGCGACCAGATTAAGATGGCCGAGGGGATTCCTGTTTTTGTCCAAGCCACTGAGGAAAATAATTTCAAGGTAACGGTGGAACAGCTGGAAGCTGCTCGTACTGATAAGACCAAGGTCTTGGTTTTGAACTCGCCGTCCAATCCGACTGGTATGATTTATACAGCGGATGAGCTAAGGGCGATTGGAAACTGGGCTGTGGAGCATGATATTCTGATTTTGGCAGATGACATTTATGGACGTCTGGTTTATAACGGTAATAAATTCACACCAATTTCCAGTCTATCTGAGGAGATTCGCAAGCAGACAGTGGTCATCAATGGTGTCTCTAAGAGCTACTCCATGACAGGCTGGCGGATTGGCTACGCAGTTGGTGAGCCAGAGATTATAGCAGCTATGAGTAAGGTTGCAGGTCAGACGACTTCTAACCCGACAGCAGCGGCTCAATATGCAGCAATCGAGGCCTTGACTGGCAGTCAGGAAACGGTTGAAACCATGCGCCAGGCCTTTGAAGAACGTCTTAATACCATCTATCCTCTCTTGGCTCAGGTGCCAGGCTTTGAAGTGGTCAAGCCTCAAGGGGCCTTCTATCTCTTTCCAAATGTCAAGAAAGCCATGGAGATGAAGGGTTATACAGATGTGACCGAGTTTACGACTGCTATTTTAGAAGAAGTTGGCGTGGCTCTGGTGACCGGAGCAGGATTCGGTGCTCCAGAAAATGTCCGTCTTAGCTATGCGACGGACTTGGACACGCTCAAAGAAGCCGTTCAACGCCTGCAGCAATTTATGGAGAGTAAATAGAGCTCGCAATCTTACACTGCTTTCGAAGATTTATAAACAATAGATAAGGCCGAACTCGGAGTTCGTCCTTTTCAATTCCCCTCAACTGCATTGGCAAATAGTTTGACAAAGTGGTAAAATAATATAGAAAGATATGGAAGCGTTTGTCACTCTAGTCAAAATTAGTAAGCTTTAGCAAGGATAAATGTTAATTGGCTTCGCTTAGAACTCAGCTGATGAAGGATTTAAACAATAGTGGAGGGAGAACAATATGAAACGTCGTTTGATTTTCTTATTCTTGCTAGGCGGTCTAGTCTTGCTAGGAGCTTATGTTTTCTTTAATTCAGAGGTGGGTTGGACCACAATTTCCCAGTCTAAGACGGATGAACCAAGCTACAGCTTACAAGCAAAAGATAATCATTATTGTATCCACTATTATGAGAATGACTCGGCTCGAATAGACTGGTATTTGAGCAATTATCAGCCAGAACTGAGATTAAATATGAGAATCTTAGAACGCCCAACTGCCCCCGGTTCTTACACTAAGGAGGAGATATCTGGACAGGGCTCTGCACGCTTTTTGATGGTTTGTAGAACTTGGGGTTCTGCAGAGAACAGTCAAAAGTTTTTAATTAAACGTGCCTATTATAAGGTTGATATTAGACTTAATAAAAAGATGGAGGTAGATACTGAGAAGAGCAGTATGACCTACTGGAAGACGGAAGAAGAGGTAAAGGATAATCCGCCTATTGATTAAAAAGCAGCTATCAATGATATCTAAACTTAGTAAATCTAACTTTCTGATAGGAATCACCAGACGACTTAAAAATTTGAGGAGTATTTAGTTGAAGACGATGGTGTTTCGGTGTATAATAAAAGAAGTCCATTTGGTCTAGCCCTGCATTCTATTGACTTGCAGTGTGTTCCTCATGGTCTTTTTACTTAAGTAATAATAGGGATGAAGATTATTTTGTACAAAAGGAGATAAAATGGGTTTTATCAGAAAGGAAATAGGGGAAAGAGAGAAGAAGCTTCTCGAGGATTTTTCTATTGAAGAAAAAGAACTGGCTTTGCCATTTTTACTAGAGGATGAGAAGAGAGGAATTTTTCTCTGTGTCAAGCAATTTCGTATCGGGGAAGGGAAATATCAGGTCTTAGCCATGATTCTCGGTGGCCACTTGCTTGAATTTCGCCTAGAAGAAGAGCGGGCCGATAGATATCCAGTTCGCAATGAGGAAGATCAAAGTGTAAAAGGTCTATCAACAGAAACAATCTCCCAGCTTGTGATTCCCAAGGTTTTAAAAGGACGAGAGGACAAGATCATAACAGTGATTCAACATGCCCTGTCGCAGATTAACCCTTATTATGATACAAAGATAAGGGAAGTAAACCACGTGGAGTACAGATAAAGAGGAGATAGGATATGGGATTATTAGAAAAGTGTCTGGATTTTTTCCCGACTAGGCGGGCTGTCAGTGACATAGAAGAAGAGATGACTTGGGAGGAAGAATATACTCCTAAAAGAGTTCATCTCAAAGAAGTCAGTAGTAGCACTCAGAAGGAGACTGAGGGAGCAGTATCTCTTCCCCAAGAAGGAAGTTGGAAGTTCGTGCACGAGATGATTTCTGAAGAAGGGATTAAGCTTTTAAAGAAGGCTGGGATTGATGACGAGCTAGTCTTTGAGACGGGTGATTGGGTCGCAGACCATGATTTGGGGATTTATCTGGTCCTTTATCGCTTTGGTGGCAGAACCAACTGGAAGAAGACTTATAAGCTAATCTTGCAAGGACAGGTGATTGAATTTAAGACTAAGACAATCTTTCATCAGCAGGATTTTTCTTATGAAGATGGGGAATTCATTAAGGGAGTGATTGTCAAAAATGTCTCCAATATGCTTCTGCCCTTAGCTTTCGAAGGTCAACAGCAGCGCGTGCTCCATATCATTCAAGCAGCTCTGTCAGCAGCTAGCCCAAGCTATGATACGGTCATTTACAGGGCGAACTTTGATTTGGTTTAGGAGGGGAAGATGATATATATTACAAGAGAAGATGTTTTGACTTGGCTGGACAAACATGAGCCGGTGGTCAATCGTCAGAAGGACATTGCGGCTTTTCATAAAGAACTGTCGTTTCGTCTGCAAAGAATGGACTTTCGACCGTCTACCAGTTCAAAAGATCCTCGGAGAGATGTTTGTGAAGACCCTGACCAAGAGCTCACTGTAGCCTTTACTCAGGATGGGGAGGGGAATTATGCGACGATTGACCAGAGTCCAGGAGGTCAGATTCTCAGCGATCAGCGTTTTAAGATGGCTTTGAAAAAAGTCTTGAACTATGATGATGACATGGTTGATCGCCTGCTATATGGAACAAAAAATTAGTCCACTTATTCAGAGAGAGTTATCCGCCAGCCTTTATGAGGCTGGTTTTTTAATTTTTCTGAGATTTAGACTCTTCAAGGATAGCTATTGCAATCGCTTTATGGTAAAATATAGAACAGATGTCCAAAAGATTTGTCTTGAAATAAAGTGACATTTAGCAACCAATCTAGGAGGCAGATATGATTGATCATTTTGGAATTACAGTCAAGGATTTGGAAGCCAGCAAGTTCTTTTATCAGAAAGCTTAGAGCCATTGGGCTACAAGATTGCCTTTGAAATTCCTCAGGCAGTAAGTTTTGCAGAACCTCGGACGGCTCCAGCTGGAGATTTTTGGTTAAGTCAGGGACAATCAGATGCGTCTCATTTTGCCTTTCGTGCAGAGACTAGGGAGCAGGTGGATGCTTTTTATCAAGCAGGCCTTGCAGCGGGCGGCAAAGATAATGGCGCCCCTGGTATTCGTCCCCAATATCACCAGCCTTATTATGCAGCCTTTGTCTTGGATCCAGATGGTAATAATGTCGAGGCAGTCTGTCATAAAGAATAAAAAATAGAAAAGAGAAAAAACGTGTCAAAGAAAATCGTAACAATTATTGATGTGAAAAATTATGTTGGTCAAGAAGTGACCATTGGTGCTTGGGTTGCTAATAAGTCAGGTAAGGGTAAGATTGCTTTCTTGCAGCTGCGTGACGGAACAGCCTTCTTCCAAGGGGTGGCCTTCAAGCCTAACTTCATCGAGAAATTTGGCGAAGAAGAAGGATTGGCGAAGTTTGATACGATTAAAAAGCTTAGCCAAGAAACTTCTGTTTATGTGACAGGGATTGTCAAGGAAGACGAGCGTTCAAAATTTGGTTATGAGCTGGACATCACAGACATCGAAATCATCGGTGAGTCAAATGACTATCCAATTACGCCGAAAGAACATGGAACGGATTTCCTCATGGACAACCGTCACTTGTGGCTGCGTTCTCGTAAGCAAGTGGCTATGATGCAAATCCGTAATGCCATTATCTACGCTACCTATGAATTCTTTGACAAGAATGGCTTTATGAAGTTTGACAGCCCAATCTTGTCAGGAAATGCAGCAGAAGACTCAACTGAGCTCTTTGAAACAGACTACTTCGGAACTCCAGCATACTTGAGTCAGTCAGGTCAGCTTTATCTGGAAGCAGGTGCTATGGCCCTTGGTCGCGTCTTTGACTTTGGTCCTGTATTCCGTGCTGAAAAATCAAAAACCCGTCGTCATTTGACGGAGTTCTGGATGATGGATGCAGAGTATTCATACTTGACGCATGATGAGTCACTCGACTTGCAAGAAGCTTATGTTAAAGCTTTGATCCAAGGTGTTCTTGACCGTGCCCCTCAAGCTTTGGAAACCTTGGAACGTGATACTGAGCTTTTGAAACGCTATATTGCAGAGCCTTTCAAGCGTGTTACCTATGATGAAGCGATTGATCTTTTGCAAGCTCATGAAAATGATGAGGATGCGGACTATGAGCATCTGGAATATGGAGATGACTTTGGTTCACCGCATGAAACATGGATTTCAAACCACTTTGGTGTACCAACCTTTGTCGTGAACTACCCAGCAGCCATCAAGGCTTTCTACATGAAACCAGTTCCTTGAAATCCAGACCGTGTCCTCTGTGCAGACTTGCTTGCTCCAGAAGGCTATGGCGAAATCATCGGTGGTTCTATGCGTGAGGAAGACTACGATGCTCTTGTTGCTAAGATGAATGATCTTGGTATGGATACGACAGAATATGAATTCTACCTTGATCTTCGTAAGTATGGAACAGTTCCACATGGTGGCTTCGGTATCGGTATCGAGCGTATGGTAACCTTTGTGGCAGGGACCAAGCATATCCGTGAAGCCATTCCATTTCCACGTATGCTGCACCGTATTAAACCGTAAATTGAATCAAACGCCCATGTGGCGTTTTTTCAACAGTAAACTATGAAATAATCCAAATACAAAATTTTATAGAAAGAAGAGGTAGGAGTCATGTAAACAGCAGATTAACAAGTGAAAAGGATAGAAATTAGAAAACACTTGTTAAAGGAGAAAATATGTTTAAAAGAAGTTATCGGAAAAATATCGGTCTTATGGCCGTTGTAGAATTTTTTGCCTTTCTAGGCATTACTAGTTTTTGGATTTTATTTCTAAGTCAAAACGGCATGTCCCTTTGGCAGATTGGGCTTTTGGAAAGTATTTTTCATGCGACTAGCGTTATTTGTGAAATTCCCTCTGGGATGTTGGCGGATCGCTTTTCCTACAAGACCAATCTTTATCTGAGCCGGATAGCTGGGATTGTGTCTTCTGTTCTCATGTTGGCCGGGCAGGGGAACTTTTGGGTTTATGCATTGGCTATGGTGATTAGTGCTTGGTCCTATAATTTTGATTCGGGGACAAGCGCAGCCATGGTCTATGATTCGTCTGTGGAGGCCGGACTCAAGGAACGTTACTTGTCCATCTCCAGCTTCATGTCTGGAGTGGCCGAGGCGACCCGGTCTTTGGGAACAGTCTGGGCTGGATTTTTTGTCCATGGACAATTGCATCTGACCTACTATATCATGATTGGCACCTCTATCGTCGTTCTTTTCTTGACCTGGATGCTGAAAGAGCCAAGTGTCAAAGCAGAGAAAGCTGAACGTCTGACTATGAAAAAGATTATCTGGGCTGTCAAAGAGGAGTTGCAGAGAAATCCTAGTCTTTTTGTTTGGATGGTTCTGTCCCAAATCATCGGAACGCTCATGTGTATGTTTTATTTTTACTACCAAAATCAATTGCCTGACTTAAAAGATTGGCAGATTTCGGTAGTCATGCTGATTGGCAGTGCTTTGAATATCTTAGCGGTCTATCTGGCGAGTGTGATTGGAAAGAAGTATTCTGCCTTGAAACTTTTTCCTTCAGTAGTTCTTTTAACTGGAGTAAGCTACCTGCTGTCCTATTTTGGCACACCAATCATCTATATTTTGATTTATCTAATCAGCAACGCCTTGTATGCTCTTTTCCAGCCGATTTTTGACAACGATTTGCAAAAGCAGCTGCCAAGTGAAGTACGGGCTACCATGCTCAGTGTCTACTCTATGATGTTCAGTCTGAGTATGATTGTCATTTTCCCTATGACGGGCTGGTTGATTGATCACTTTGGCTTCGATTGGACTTTTATAGCTTTGGGCGGCTTTTTATTTGCTGTAACCCCATTTTTACATATAGCTCTGAAGAAAATAAGCCAGAGCTTACAAGAAGTCTAATATAAATATTCTCTTTCTGCTGGTCAGAAGGAGAATATTTTTTACCCTTTGAAAATTATGGTAAAATAAATACAGTTTAATGGAGAAGTAGGCGGTATGAAAGATTTATTGAAATATTTCAAGGGATATATCAGGGAGTCTTTTCTGGGACCCTTGTTTAAGCTCTTGGAGGCCAGTTTTGAACTTTTGGTTCCGCTTTTGATTGCGGGTATTGTGGATGAGACCATTCCTAGACACGACAGCTCCCATCTCTACTGGATGCTTTTTCTTTTGATGAGCTTGGCTGCGCTAGGCGTGGTGGTAGCAGTGGTAGCCCAGTATTATTCGTCAAAGGCGGCAGTGGGCTTTACTCGTCAGATGACAAGCGACCTCTATCAAAAAATCCTGCGTTTGCCTAAGGCTAGTCGGGATGAGTTGACGACTTCTAGCTTGGTGACTCGGCTGACCAGCGACACCTATCAGATCCAGACGGGCATCAATCAATTTCTTCGTCTCTTTCTGCGTGCGCCTATCATCGTTTTTGGCTCCATCATCATGGCCTTTACTATCAGTCCGGTCATTACCTTGTTGTTCTTGCTCATGGTGGCAATTTTAACGGCTATTATCGTTTTCATGTCTCGTCTCATGAATCCTCTCTATGCTAAAATTCGCCAGCTGACAGATCAGCTAGTCAATCTGACACGTGAGCAGCTGCAGGGCATGAGGGTTATACGAGCTTTCGGTCAGACCCAGCGCGAGGTTCAGACCTTTCGCAATCGCAACGAGCTCTATAAAACCTGGCAAATCAGGACGGGAGCTCTGGCTAGTCTGATTAGTCCTCTGACTTTTCTTACGGTCAATGGTACCCTGATTGCTGTGATTTGGCAGGGGAATACCTTTATCGGCAAAGGTTTGCTGACCCAGGGGATGCTAGTGGCCCTAGTCAATTATTTATTGCAGATTTTGGTGGAATTGCTCAAGCTGGCTATGCTGGTCAACTCGCTCAATCAAAGCTATATCAGTGCAGGCCGCATCAGTCAAGTCTTCGAGCAAGCAGAAGAAGATGTCCTGCAGGAATTAGTGCAGGAAACAGCTCTGCCAAATCAAGCTATTAAAGTCCAGCAGGTCAGCTTTTCCTATCCAAATGCAGCTAGTCCAGCCTTGACTGGTCTGACTTTTGATTTGAAAAAGGTCAGACTTTGGGGGTTATTGGTGGGACAGGTTCAGGTAAGTCTACCTTAGTCCAGCTGCTGGCTCATCTTTATCCTGTGGCTGCTGGTCAGTTGACCATCTTTTCCCAAGGACGCAGTCCTAAAAATCTCAGAGAATGGCGGTCTTGGATTAGTCTGGTGCCTCAGAAGGCAGAGCTTTTCCAAGGAACCGTTCGCTCCAATCTGACCTTGGGTATGTCAAGCAAGCCAACAGACGCAGACTTGTGGCAGGCTTTAGAGATTGCTCAGGCAGCGGACTTTGTCTCTCAGAAGGAAGGTGGCTTGGATGCGACTGTAGAGGCCTTTGGTCGGAATTTTTCTGGCGGTCAGCGTCAGCGTTTAACCATCGCCAGAGCTGTCTTGCGGAGGGCGCCTTTCTTGGTTTTAGATGATGCAACCTCTGCTCTGGACTATCTGACAGAGGCTAGACTCTTGCAGGCTATTAAGAATGAATTGACTGAGACCAGCCTGGTCTTGATCTCTCAGCGGACCAATAGCTTGCGCTCAGCAGATCAAATCTTAGTCCTAGATAAGGGAGAGCAGGTGGCCCTTGGTCGCCATGAGGAACTCTTAGTCAGCTCTGCCATTTACCGAGAAATCCATCACTCACAGCATAGTCAAGGAGAGGAGGGCAAGCATGAAGCATAAGACATCACCTAGCAGCTTGAGGCGTTTGACTCGAGATTTGCTGCAGGCGCGCTGGCTCTTTCTCCTAGCTAGTCTGGGAACGGTGGCTCAAGTGGCTCTGACTGTTCTTCTTCCAGTTTTAATCGGGAATGCGGTTGATAGTGTTCTTCTTCCTCAAGCGAATCAACATTTGATGCCGGTTTTGGGTCAGATGCTGTTGGTCATCTTAGCCAATACGCTGATTCAGTGGCTCAATCCCTTGCTCTATAATCAGCTGGTCTATCGCTACAGCCAGCAGCTCCGTCAAGGCGTTATCAAGAAAATACACTATCTGCCTTTGGCCTATCTGGATCGGCAGGGAACTGGCGACTTGGTTAGTCGGGTGACGACCGATTTGGAACAGCTCAGCAATGGCTTACTTATGGTTTTCAATCAATTTTTTGTGGGTTTGCTAACAATTTTAGTGACCATCATTAGCATGGCCAGATTGGACTTTTTCCTCTTGCTTTTGGTTCTGCTTTTGACGCCCCTTTCTCTCTTCTTAGCTCGCTTTATTGCCAGAAAGAGTTTTAGCTTTTTCCAACGGCAGACACAGGCCAGAGGAGCGCAGACCCAGCTGATTGAGGAAAGTCTGACCCAGGAAAGTTTGATTCAGGCTTTTAATGCTCAGGATCAGTTTGATACAGCTTTTACTCGCAGTAATCAAACCTATGCAGACTATTCGCAGGCGGCTATTTTCTATTCTTCGACGGTCAATCCTTCGACTCGTTTTATCAATGCCCTGATCTATGCTTTGATTGTAGGCTTTGGGGCTGTCCGAATCATTCAGGGAACAGGTTTTACGGTTGGGCAGCTGGTAACTTTTCTCAACTACGTCAACCAGTACACCAAGCCTTTCAATGATATATCGTCTGTCATGTCAGAATTGCAGAGCGCTTTAGCTTGTGCAGAGCGGATTTACAGCGTTTTGGACCAAGAAGAAATAGCTGAGTCTGTTCAGGAAATTCTTCAGTCTGAAGATGTCAAAGGGCAGATTAGTTTTGAGCATGTGGCTTTTGGCTATGAGCCCGGCAAAGAGTTGATTCAGGATTTGAATATAGGATTCCAGCAGCTAGCAAGGTAGCTATTGTCGGGCCGACCGGTGCTGGTAAGTCAACCCTGATCAATCTCCTCATGCGCTTTTACAATGTTGATAGTGGTCTTATTTCTTTAGACGGTATTCCCATCAGTCATTACACTAGAGCCTCTTATCGTCAGCAGTTTGGTATGGTACTGCAAGAGACTTGGCTCAAGACGGCGACCATTCACGACAACATAGCTTTTGGCCGGCCAGACGCCAGCCGAGAAGAGGTTATTGCAGCTGCCAAGGCGGCCAATGCTCATTTCTTTATCCAGCAGCTGCCTCAGGGGTACGACACCTACCTAGCGGATGCTGGGGACTCCCTTTCTCAAGGTCAGCGGCAGCTCTTGACCATTGCCCGTGTCTTCCTGGCTGTTCCTAAAATCCTAATCTTGGATGAGGCGACTTCCTCCATTGATACTCGGACAGAAGTCTTGATTCAGGAGGCTTTCAGCAAGCTCATGGTGGGACGAACTAGCTTTATCATCGCCCATCGCCTGTCTACTATTCAAAATGCTGACATCATCCTCGTCATGATAGATGGTGATATCGTCGAACAGGGTAATCATCAGGAACTCATGGCAGCCAGAGGTGTTTATTACCAAATGCAGACGGCGCAGGAGTAGAAGGTGAGCTTTATTAAAGCTCACAGGTTGATGCTAAACAAAACTAAAAGAGTTGGAAATTCCAACTCTTTTTGCTTATAATTCAACTTCTTCGAACCCTGTCTCTGTCAGTTTATAAATCTTCGTGCAGACTTCTTTGAGAAAAATCCGATCGTGGGAGACAGAGATAATGGCGCCAGGATAGGTCGCCAAAAGTTGGCGAACCTGAGGCTGAGAAGTGGGAGAGAAGTTGCGGGTTAGCTCGTCCAGCAGGAGGACGTTGGGGCGGTCTAGGACTAGTTTGAGCAGGAGGAGCTTGGCTTTTTGGCCACCAGAAAGCTGCTCAATCGGGTGGCGAGCCTCGTCGCGCGTGAACTGAAGACTAGCTAGATGCGTCAGGATTTTCTCTTCCTGAGACTTGTCGCCAGAGGGAGCCAGAAAATCCAAAGGGCTGCTCTCATCAGCCAGCAAGTCACCATAATGCTGGGGCATGTAGCCTACTCGCATGTCTGTCCGCTCACGCAGGATCTTCCATATTTCCTTAAGCAGAGTCGATTTTCCTGCACCATTAGCACCAATCAGTCCGATTTTTTCCTGGCCGCAGACCTCCAGAGTCAGGTTCTCCGCCAATTGTCGTTCGTCAGTTTCCAGTTTCATTCCTTCTAATTTGAGGATTCTTTTGGTCAATGGCAGAGCTTCTATGTCTGAGAAGTGAAGGCTGATGGCATCTTCCTGTGTCGGAATTTCTGTCATTTCAGCACCTGCCTTTTCGAATCGTTTGCCCTGTGAGAGGACGTTTTTCATTTTCTTAGCCACCAGTCGACCTGCAGTAGCATCATGGGTGTTTCGTAAAGTATGCTCCACACTCTGCTTAACCCGTAGGTGTTTTTCCATGGTCTTGGCGTGTTCTTCCCGCTCTTTCCGTGCCAATTGACCTTGTTTTTCAAAGGCCTCCTGACGTTTGTGGCGGTAATTTTCATAGTCCAGACTCTTGACATTGGTTCTAGCCTCCTGCTTCTTTTTGATTCGCTCCAGATGAACAATCTTGGTCGCAGCTTGAGCGAGGAAGTGCTCGTCGTGAGAGACGAAAAGAACTGTTCTCTGGCCGTGGCTGATAAAGTTTTCCAGCCAAGTCAGAGTTTCGAGATCGAGGTCATTAGAGGGCTCATCAAGAAAGAGAATGTCCCAATCACTGGCTAGTTTCTTGATGAGTTGGACCTTGAGCTTTTCTCCTCCAGATAGGCTGGCGAGCGGTTGCTGACTGGCAAAACGCTGGCTGTCAAAGTTGAGCTCTCCAGCATAGCGATAGAGCTTGGCATAGTCCAGCTCGGTCTCAAAATCAGCAAAGAAATAGTCATTGAGCGTCAGTTGGGCATCCTCTGAAGGTAGCTGCTGGGGCAGGTAAACCGCAGCAGTATAGGACTTATCAATCTGTCCGCTGTAGCTGACATAGGAACTGACCAGTCGCTCGTCTAGCAGGAGCTTGAGCAGGGTGGACTTGCCATTGCCCTCCTCACCGATAATAGCGACCTTGTCTCCTTGATTGACAGTCAGTGACAAATCTTTGACTAACTCTTTCAGGTCTTTTAGGTGGGTGATAGTTAGATTTCTTATTTGAAGCATAGATGTCTCCTTCGTTTTTTAACACAAAATACAGCCCTGCTTTATTTAGCAGAGCTGTTGAGATTGCACAAAGCAGACACAGGAGTGTCCAAATAGGCTTATTCGTCTATAGGCTTCCAGCTTGCACTGTCATAGGAAAGACAGGATTGATCTAAAGATAAGCAAATAGAAGCTAGAAAGCACAAAAAACGAACATCCCGCGGATATGCAGAAACATGACAAAATCTACTAAATAAAGTTTCCTTTAAAAAATAGACTTAATTTTTCATGTCTCCGTGTACCTCCGAAATAGTTCTGTCTTAAGTCTAGCAGAAGATAGTAGATTCGTCAAGCGCTTTCAAAAAAATAAAAAAATTTTTAAAAATTTTTTTGGAGCAAATTTTTATAAACCCTCTGAGAATATTGATTTCAAAGGCTTTTCAGCTGATTTTTGATATATAATTTTTTTAATTATATAAAAAAATTTGACATATACTAGAAAATTATATATAATCGTCTTGTATATAAAAATTATATATATAAAATGATTATACAAATAGGCCTAAAATTTGTAAAAAGATAAGAAGTGCTGGAATGGGATAGATTCCAGTCGTCATTTTAAATTGTATCTAAGGAGTAAGAAACCATGCCAAAAATTTTATTTTTCTGGCTTTTGACAGTCCTAAGCTTAGGACTAGTAAAAACGCCTCAAGCTAAGACGATGGAGCAATCTTTGAAGTCTAACACGGCGGTCATTGAGATTAGCCAAAAAATTCAGGATCATGTCAAGAAAGATGAAACGACAAGGGTGGCTGTAGAAGCAGTGACTTTTGATTAGATGATGCAAATCATTGCTTAAGAAAGGAGAAAGCTATGTTAAGAATTTATCCGAATGGTATACAGAAGTATCGCCTATGCGATTGTTGAAGCTAAATAGAAAGGAAATATCATGAAAAAATCATTTATTCTAACGCTTCTAACGATTATAACTCTAGGGCTCTTTCGGCCGGTTACCGCCTTGGCTGAGGAGCAGAAGCTGCCGTCTGGTACGGACCGTGACAAAATCGGTCAGAAAATCCAAGACTTTGTCAAGGAACATGAAAAGACGACAGCTGGTATGGCAACAACCGTTTTTGACAAGGACGGGACTATTTACCAAGGTAGTTTTGGCTATATGAATAAGGAAAAAGGCATTAAAGCCGACGACAGTAGTGTCTTTGAATGGGGGTCAGTAGGGAAACTAGCTATCTGGGTCTCCGTTATGCAGCTCTGGGAAGAGGGCAAGATTGACCTTGACGAAGACATTCGCACCTATCTGCCAGAGGGATTTATGAAGACTTTGCGCTACGAAAAGCCCGTTACTATGACAGATCTCATGAACCATCAGGCCGGCTTTGGCGAGTCTACCCATGCCTACAAGGAAGATAAGGGCTTGTCTATTGAGGAGATTCTGGCAGTTAATCAGCCAGAACAGTCCTACGAGCCAGGCACCATGACAGCCTACTCGAACTTTTCAGCTAGTCTGGCAGCCTATATCGTTGAGAGAATCTCCGGTCAGGACTTCTCGGCCTATGTCCATGAGCATATCTTTCAACCACTAGGGATGAAAGACACTGCTCTATCAGCCGACTTTAAGGAAAATCCAAAGATTTACCAGAAGCGGATGAAGCAAATCTCTTATCGGGCGGACGGTCAGACATCTATGGGCACTAGCTATTTCCATCTTGGGCTTTACCCAGCGGGGAATGCCGTTTCCACTTTGGCTGACTTCCAGAAGTTTGCCCAAGCGCTTTTGAAGAAAGAAAAGCTTTTCAAGCATGCTGAGACTTGGACAACTCTCTATACAGCAACCTCGAATTATCCAGGAACGGACATGCCGCTCAATATGCACGGTTTTTGGACACGGGAGTACGGTACGACGCTTGTTGGCCATGGCGGAAACTCGATTGGCTATTCATCTTATATTCTGCTGGACTTGAAAAATGGTATAGGTATGTCCGTTATGACGAATCAAGATCATGAGTTGGTTTATAACTATGAAATGCCAGCCTTGGTTTTTGGACCTAAGAAAAAGACGGACTCAGCCACCTTTGACAAATTCCAGTCTGGAAATTACCGATCTGCTCGCAACTTTGCCAGTGGTCCTATGTCTATCTCCAGAATTTTGCTTTACACTCAATTTGTTGAGAAATCCAAGGACAATCCGCTTTTGACTCAGAATTTTTCAGTAGTCAGCGGTAGTGGAGATGAGACTAAGATAACAGCTTCCTATGGAGACAACTTCAGAGTCAAGGATAGCGAGATTCTGAAAGACTGGTCCTTGCTTATTTCAGCGGCAGCCGGAATCGTTTTCAGTATCATTCTCTTTTTGGCACGGGGCGGACTGGATCTCTTCCGCTTGGTCTTCAAAAAAGGTCAATCTAAAACACCAAAATCTCTTCGTATCTGGACTTACCTAACTTCTTTAGCTGGAGTAGGTGTGGCTATAAACTTCCTCCTCCTCTTTAACACATTTGCTACCAACGATCTGAGCTTTCTAGCTAGCTGGCGCTACATTGTCTTTGCCGGTCTGGGATTGATTCTAGCTGGTTGTGCAGTCTTCCCGCTTCTGACCAAGGCAAGAAAGAACTGAGTAAGAGTCGACTCTACCTGACTGTCTTGACTAGTCTGTCAGCTCTGGCCATTGTTGTCAATATTCTCTACTGGTCGCTCTATCAGTGGTGGGCATTGTGATTATTTTCTTGTCTTTTCTGGGGGAATGGACAATCTTGTGAAGGAATATCTCATGAGGTAAATCGTTTGATTAATTCTTTTTACAATTTTAAGGTTAGTGATTTTTCAACAGGAGCTGAAGTACAAAAGCTGTCTTTTATACAGAGCGCGGCTAAATGAGGCAAAAAAATCAAGGACTTTATCAGACTACAAAAAGCAAGCAGATAAAATCAAACCATTTAAAGGAGAAAATCCTATGACCAATCAAACAAGAATAGAACCACAACCAAAACTAGTCTGGCCGTTCCTAGCCTGGAACTTCGGCTGGACTTGGGGATTTATGTTGCTAGCGATCATTCTCAAAAATCTCTGGCCAGAAAATCCACCTATACTCTATCTGGCTCTGGAAGGCCTCCTAACGAGTCTCAGTATGTTCGGACCGGTGATAGCAAGCCTAATAGTGCTGAAAATAAAAGGCTTCAAAGCCATTTGTTCCTTTATCTTCTCAAGCAAGAAAGGAACTTGGCTCTATCTCCTACTCTTCAGTGGAAGTCTGGCAGTGACTTTTGCATTAGCTTCCGGAGGCAAGCTGGTAGACGGAGCTCTGCTTTCATTTATTGGATCCTTTATCTACCTTATGACCTTGGCTGGTGGCATGGAAGAGCCTGGCTGGCGAGGCTTTCTGCAGCCGGCTTTGGAAAAGAAGTTCTCTATGCTTATCGCCTCCTCGATAACTGGACTAGCTTGGGCTTGCTGGCATATTCCTCTCTGGTTTTATGACCGCTTTTATGATCGAAGTCAGAATCCCTTTCTAGTCTATATCATTGTAACTATAGTCCAGTCCATCTGGTTTGCTGCACTGCATAAGAAGACGAAATCTGTCCTTGCCTGTATGGTTTTCCATGCCCTACTAGATATTCTGATAGAAACCTTTGTCGGCATCAACCTAGCTGATAAGTTTGATTTCTCTCAGGTTAACTCCCTCATTTACCTTGGCGGCTTGGGTATTCTGACCCTTTACAGTATTTATCTCTGGTATCGGGCGGATAAAGAAGAGAAAAACGCATGACTAAAAAATATGAATAAGCTGATTCTAAAATTAAAAGGAGACTGTACAAATTATCTGAACTTAGCTCATGTGAATCTTTGAGTTGAACAGAAAGGAAATGCTATGAAAAAAACATTTATTCTGACACTTTTAACGATTATAACTCTAGGAATTTTCCGGCCGAGCGCTGCTTTAGCTGACTCGCAGAAGCTGCCGTCTGGTACGGACCGCGACAAAATCGGTCAAAAAATCGAAAGTTTTGTCAAGGGAACATGAAAAGACAACGGCCGGCATGGCAACAGCAGTCTTTGATAAAAACGGAACCATCTACAAGGGAAATTTTGGCTATGTGGATAAGGAAAACAAAGTCAAAGTTGACGATGACAGTGTTTTTGAATGGGCTTCAATCACTAAACTGACGGTCTGGGTATCGGTCATGCAGCTCTGGGAAGAGGGCAAAATCGACCTGGAAGCAGACATCAAAACTTATCTGCCAGAAGGTTTTCTCCGCAATCTTCGCTATGATAAGCCTATCACCATGCTGGATCTGATGAACCATCAGGCTGGCTTTGATGAAATGCCACTCTATAAAAAGGGAGACAAGAGCGACTTGGAAGAGCAGTTCCGTGATTACCAGCCTATTCAGTCCTTTGAGCCGGGTACGACGACATCATACTCTAACTTCAGCACGGCTTTGGCATCTTATATCGTGGAGCGGATATCTGGGCAGAAGTATGCAGACTATGTCCATGAGCATGTTTTTGAGCCGCTGGACATGGATCGGACTGCTATCTTGCCTGACTTATCGGACAATGCCTATGTACAGGAGAAGCGCAAGGAGGACAAGGGCTATGATGACCAAGGTAAGCTCTTGGGAGATACACCATTTAAGCTCTGGATGTACCCAGTCGGAGGGGCTGTGGGGACTCTAGGAGACCTGCAGAAATTCGCCCAAGCCTTGCTGGAACGTAAGACGCTCTTTCATCGTCCAGAAACTTGGACCGAGCTTTACTCAACAACCTCTACCCACCCTGGTACGGATATTGTTCGTAATGCTCATGGCTTTTGGGCCAGTCACTACGGTGTTACCTTGCTGGGACACAGTGGTAATGCTGATGGCTTTTCTAGCTATCTTTACTTGGATCTGAAAAATGGCATCGGCCAAGTCATCTTAACCAATCAACTGTATGAACAAGTTTACAATGTTCAAATGCCGGAACTGATATTTGGCAAGATGCAGACTGTCAGCGAAGCTACTAAAAAGCAATTCAAGCCTGGCTCTTACCACTATCTGAGAAGCTATAATAGGGGGCCACTGTCCTTCATGCTCATGATCCCTGGGGCCATCCAAAAGATCAACAAAGTATCAGATCAGCCAGATCTGCTGAGCACTTTCTGGACCATAGACAGAAGTCAAGGTGCTGACCGCCTCGAATTTGGTGTCCTTAATGCAGAAAGGATTTCCGATTCAGTTCTCTTTAGGCATTATCTAGTCGTGTTTCTCGGAGGTCTGGCACTCGTGTTTGCTCTTGGAAATGTCTTGATTAGTTTTCTGATTGGCAGTTTCCGTCTCATTCTGCGTAAAGCAAAAAGTTCGGTACCTCGCTCTTGGAAGGTTTGGAATTGCCTGACTTCTCTAGGGATGCTGCTGTTTGCTGGCAATCTCATTCTGCTTTTACTGGCTGCCATGAATCAGGATTACTCAATTGTTCAATCTTGGCGCTATATGGTCTTTGCAGGACTGGGTCTATTCTTAGCAGGATGTGCGGTTTATCCACTCTTTAGCAAGGCTCGAAAGGGTCTCGGAAAAGGCCGTCTCTTCCTGACGGCTCTGACTAGTCTATCTGCCCTAGCTATTGTCGCCAATATTCTCTACTGGTCGCTTTATCAGTTTTGGGCGATGTGATAAGTTGCCTGCCTTCCTTTGGGATGGCGGGCTTTGTCTAGGTGATTTTGTAAGGAGAATGGCATGAAAAAAACGTTTATTTTCATACTTCTAACTATTTTAACATTGGGACTTTTTCGCCCAGCCACTGCATTAGCTGAGGAGCAAAAGTTGCCTTCGGGCACAGAGCGCATCCAACTTAGCCAGAAAATCCAAGACTATGTCAAAGAGCACGAAAAAACAACAGCCGGCATGGCAACGGCTGTCTTTGACAAAGGCGGCACTATCTATCAAGGAAATTTTGGCTTTATGGATAAAGAAAAAGGACTCAAAACGGACGACAATAGTGTCTTTGAATGGGGGTCCGTGACCAAACTAACTGTCTGGGTCTCTGTCATGCAGCTCTGGGAAGAGGGCAAGATTGACCTAGAAGAAGATATTCGCACCTATTTGCCAGAGGGCTTTCTCAGAAATCTCCGCTACGACAAGCCCATCACTATGTTGAATCTGATGAACCGTCAGTCTGGCTTTGACGAAGCCCCTCTCTATATGCAAGGGGGCAAGAGTCTAGAGGACTTGCTGCTCCAATATCAGCCGATTCAGTCCTTTGAGCCGGGTACAACGACAGCTTATTCTAACTTCAGTACTGGATTGGCTGCCTATATTGTGGAGCGAATTTCTGGGCAATTCTTTGTTGATTATGCTCATAAGCATATCTTCCAGCCTCTGGGAATGGAGAGGACAGCCATAGCTCAAGACTTGTCCGACAATGCTTATGTCCAAGCCAAGCGCAAGGAAGTAAAAGGATATGCGGCAGATGGCAGCCTGTTAGGCGATGCTCTTTATGAAGTCGGCCTGTATCCAGTCGGTCGGGCAACGGGAACATTGAGTGATTTACAAAAATTTGCTCAGGCCCTGCTAAGTCGCAAACTCTTTTTTCTAGGTTGGAGACTTGGGAAAAGCTATATACCGGCACGTCCTATTATCCTGGTACAGACATCGTTCGTAATGCTCACGGCTTCTGGGCTAGTGAATTTGCCGTTACAGTGCTAGGACACGGTGGTAATACAAGTGGTTTTTCTAGCTTTCTTCTGCTGGATCTGAAGAATGGTATCGGTCAGGTAATCATGACCAATCAAGGCTTGGAAGAAATTTATAATGATGGTATGCCAGAATTGATTTTCGGAAAACGTCCGACAGCCAGTGCAGAAACTCAGAAAAAGTTCGAACCAGGCTATTATCAAATTCTTCGGAATTTTAACCAAGGTCCGCTCTCTTTGTACCAGCTCTTTCCAGGTAATATGCTTCATATGAAGGAGCCGTCCTCAGATCGAATGGATCATTTGTTTTGGACTATTTATAAAAGTGGAAATGGAAAAACGAGAAATTGCTACTCCAGTCAGTGATTTTGAGAGACTCCCTGACTGGGAAATCTGGACTAAGTTTGGGTTGATTGCTTTGGCTGCTCTTAGTCTTGTTTATGTTTTGGTCAATCTACTTGTGCGGTTTGCGCTGGTCCTTTATCGACTGGTCTTTGGCAAGGTGAAAAGCAAGCAAAATCGAGCTAGGGAATGGTGGCACATAGTGACAGCTGCAGGAGTAGTGACCGTAGCTGGCAATTTGCTGTTGCTCCTGCTTAGCTCCAACGCTACGGATCTCAGTATCATCGCTCAGTGGCGTTATATGGTTTTTGCAGGACTGGGCCTTTTCTTAGCAGGCTGTGCGGTTTATCCGCTCTTTAGCAAGGCGAAAAAGGGTCTCGGAAAAGGTCGCCTTTTCCTGACGGCTCTGACTAGTCTATCCGCCTTCGCCATAGTAGCTAATATCCTCTACTGGTCACTTTACCAATGGTGGGCATTGTGAGCCTTTACAGTATTTATCTCTGGTATCGAGCAGATAAGGAGGTGAAAAACTCATGATTAAAAAACAAGAATAAGCTGATTCTAAAATTGAAAGGAGACTGCACAAATTATCTGAACTTAGCTTATGTGAATATTTGAGTTGAACAGAAAGGAAATGCTATGAAAAAATCATTTATTCTAACGCTTCTAACTCTTCTAACTCTAGGGCTCTTCCAGCCGGTTACAGCCTTGGCTGAAGAACAGAAGCTGCCGTCTGGTACAGAGCGCAGCCAAATTGGTCAAAAAATCGAAAGTTTTGTCAAGGAACATGAAAAGACAAGTGCTGGCATGGAGACAGCTGTCTTTGACAAGGACGGTACCATTTATCAAGGAAATTTTGGCTATATGAACAAAGAAAAGGGAGTCAAAGCTGATGACGATAGCGTTTTTGAATGGGGTTCCGTGACTAAGCTGACCGTCTGGGTCTCTGTCATGCAGCTCTGGGAAGAGGGCAAGATTAACCTAGAAGAAGATATTCGCACCTATTTGCCAGAGGGCTTTCTCAGAAATCTCCGCTATGACAAACCTATCACCATGTTGGATCTGATGAGTCATCAGGCAGGATTTGATGAGGTAACCATGTACCTACAAGAAGATAAAAGTATCGAAGAAATCCTTAAAGAACAACAACCTATTCAGTCTTTTGAACCCGGTACAGTCACAGCTTATTCAAATTACGGTGCTGGCTTGGCTGCTCTGATTGTCGAGCGGATCTCTGGTCAGACTTTTGCCGACTATGCCCATGAGCATATTTTCCAACCACTGGGCATGGATAAAACGGCTATTTTGCCGGATCTATCAGACAATTCCTACGTTCAGAAAAAGCGTCAAGAGGCCAAAGGATATGACATCCAAGGAAAAGTTCTGAGAAAGGATAGTTTCATTGTTGGCCTCTATCCTATCGGTGCAGCTACTGGTACCTTGAAAGACTTGGAGAAGTTCGCCCAAGCCCTGCTGGCTCGCAAAACGCTCTTTGAGCGTCCAGAGACTTGGAGTACCCTCTACAGCCCAAGCCTGACCTATCCTGGAACAGATACTGCTCGTAATGCTCATGGCTTTTGGGCTAACGAATATGGCACTACAGTGCTAGGACACGGCGGAAATACACTTGGATTTAGCTCACGGATGATATTGGACTTGGAGCATGGTATCGGCTATATCGTCATGACTAATCAGAGTACAGAGCAAAATTATAATTTCCAAATGCCAGAGCTCGTCTTTGGGCCACGTAAAACGGCCAGCAAGGAAACCCAAGAGCAGTTCAGTCCAGGCTATTACCGCACTCTACGCAACTTTAATCAAGGACCGCTGGCTATCTTTAAATGGTTTCAGGCTTTGCAAATAATTGGCAAAAACCATCTGAAGATCAACGATTGTTAAATAACTTCTGGACCATTTATCAGAGCAAAGGCAAGCCCCATATCGCATTAGGTGTCGCAGACTATGAGAAAATCTCTGACTTTGATTTCTATAAAGACTTTATTGTTCTTGGCTCTGGTGGACTTGGTATCATCTACGCCCTCGGTCTACTCCTCATTAGTCTGATTCTAGGAGCCTATCGACTCATCTTCCATAAAAAACAAGAACAGCCAGACCACGTATGGAAAGTCTGGAACATTTTAACAGCTGTTGGGGTTTTGGCTTTTCCGATTAATCTCTTTCTAATGTTCGTGGCACAAGCTTCAGGAGATTTTAGCGAGATTGCTCAGTGGCGTTACATATTCTTTACAGGTTTGGGATTGTTCTTAGCAGGATGTGCGGTTTATCCGCTCTTTAGCAAGGCTCGAAAGAGTCTCGGAAAAGGTCGCCTCTTCCTGACAGTTCTGACCAGCTTATCCGCCCTCGCTATCGTAGCCAATATTCTCTACTGGTCGCTTTACCAGTGGTGGGTAATGTAGTTTAAAAATTTTGAAACAAGAAAAGAGCCGGCATATAAGCTGGCTCTTCGTTTGGTTTTATACATTCAGCACCTTGTCCAAGAAGTCTTTAAGACGTGGATGCTGTGGATTGTCAAAGATTTGGTCAGGCTTGCCATCTTCTAGGAATTCACCATCAGCGGTAAAGATAACGCGGTTGGCTACCTGGCGGGCGAAGCCCATCTCATGGGTCACAATCAGCATGGTCATACCTTGCTGAGCCAGATCCTTCATAACGTTGAGAACATCGCCGACCATTTCAGGATCAAGGGCAGAAGTCGGCTCGTCAAAGAGCATGATATCTGGATTCATGGCCAGACCGCGAGCAATAGCTACCCGTTGCTTTTGACCGCCAGACAGACTGTCTGGACTAGCATCAGCTTTATCAGCTAAGCCGACCTTTTCTAAAAGCTCCATACCCAGCTTATTTGCTTCGGCTTGGGTCAAGCGCTTGTGCTCAACAGGAGCAAAGGTGATATTTTCCAGAACAGTCATGTGCGGGAAGAGGTTGAAGTGCTGGAAGACCATACCGATATTTTCACGGACCAGATCCACGTCAGTCTTTTTGTCCGTCAGATCAAAGCCATCAACCGTGATAGTCCCGCTGGTCACTTCCTCTAGCAGGTTGAGACTGCGCAGGAAGGTTGACTTACCAGAACCGGAAGGACCGATGATGCAGACCACATCTCCCTCGTAGAATTTAGCAGTAATCCCCTTTAGGACTTCGTTTTCCCCGTAATATTTATGAAGATCGTTCACATCGATTTTTAATTTTGCCATTACTTAATCCTCTTTTCTAAGCGTTTTGCCAAGCGGGTCAAGAGCGTGATAATGATGAGATAGAGCACGGCTAGGATAGCATACATCCGGAAACTCTGATAGTTGCGGGCTATGATGTCCTTACCCGTTTTGAAGAGCTCGGCCAATCCAATAGCTGAGACAATTGTTGTATCCTTGAGTGCGATGACAAACTGATTGACAAAGTTTGGCAGCATAATCTTGGTTGCCTGTGGCAGGATAATCTTGCGCATGGTCTTGGAGTAGGAAATTCCAAGCTGCGGCTGGCTTCCATCTGCCCAACTGGAACGGCCTGAATACCTCCGCGGACAATTTCAGCGATATAAGCGCCGGCATTGAGAGAGAGGGCGATGGTTCCTGCAACGAAAGCATTGATTGGGCTTTGTTGACCAGTCATGGATTCGATTAGGTTAGGAATCCCCCAGAAGATAAAGGCCGCCACAATCATCAGTGGAATACCACGAATGACATCGACAAAGATTTCTGCAATCCAGCGCAGCGGTTTATAAGGGCTGACGCTGAACATACCAAAGATAATTCCGATGACCATAGCAATTGCAAATGAAATCAGAGCCAAAGCAATTGTCACTCCCAGACCTTTAAGAAGTTCTTGGTAGTTGTTTTGCAGCAAGCCCCAAATAGTTGACTCATCTACTGTGGATTCCTTTTCCTCGCTAGCCAGATACTTGTCTAAAATCTCTTGGTATTTGCCGCTTTCTTTGAGGTTGGCCAGTCCATTGTTAAACATCTCAATCAGCTCAGGATTGCTGCCTTTTTTGACCGCGAAAGCGACTTGGCCACTTGGTGTACCTTCGATAGGTGTTTTAAGCTTCTTACCTTGTTTGATAGCGTATTTGACAACGGGCTCATCATCCATCACAGCTGCGACAGAGCCAGTATTGAGGCTGTCATACATGGAAGCTGTATCTGAGAATGTTTTAATAGAGTAGCCGTACTTGCTCTTGTTTTCCTCAAGGAACGTTTGAGAAGCGGTACCAGTTTTGACACCGACTGTCTTGCCCTTGAGTTCGTCGTAGGACTTGATATTACTGCTGTCCTTGACTGCCAAGATAGAGTTGGCTGTATAGTAAGGGTCAGAATAGTCAAAAGTTTCTTGCGGGCATCTGTGACAGACATGCCGGCGATAATTCCATCTGCCTGACCGGTCTGAACGCTATTGATAGCTGCATCAAAGCCAGGGTTGGTTACTTCCACAGTAAAGCCTTGGTCTTTGGCAATAGCCTTAATCAGCTCCATGTCAATCCCAGTGTATTGGTTGCTGTCATCTTGGAAGACAAAAGGAGCAAAAGATGAGTCGCTGGCAATGATGTATTTGTCTTTTGTCGGAGTAGCTTTTTGACCAGCAGGAGTAGAAGTCTCTGGAACAGCCGAGTCAGAGCTGCCTTTAGAAGCAGTCCATTTATTGATGATTTCTTCCAGACTGCCGTCTTCCTTCATCTGTGCCAAAGCTTCGTTAAACTCAGTAATTAGGTGCTCGTGCTTGCTGCCTTTTTTGACACCGAAAGCAAAGCTTCCAACAGCCTCACCCTTCATAGAAATTTTCAGGTTTTGGCCTTGATTGATGGCGTACTCAATGACAGGTTGATCGTCCATCACTGCATCGACATCACCAGCAGAAAGGCTGTTATACATCAAGTCGCCCGTGTCAAAGGATTTGAGAGTGTAGCCATACTTATCCTTGTTCTTTTCAAGAAAACGTTGGGCAGCCGTTCCTGTTTTGACACCGACTTTCTTCCCTTTCAGCTGTTCATATTTGCTGATGGTATTTGCCTTGGTCGTCGCGATAACGACCTTAGTGTCATAGTAGGTATCAGACATGGTAAAGACTTTTTCGCGCTCGCTTGTCTTGGTCATACCAGCCATGATGGCATCCGCTTGACCAGCTTGGACGGCATTGACAGCTGCATCGAAGCCCGGGAAGCTCATGTCAATGTCCCAGCCCTTGATTTCTGCGACCTTGTTGATGATATCAACGTCAATCCCCTTGTAAGTCTGATCAGAATCTTTAAATTCAAATGGTGCGTAAGCAGTATCGGATACGATTTTGACCGTATCTGCCTGGACTGTCGCCCCTAACGCAAAAAATGGAAATAATGTTAGCAAGACTGCTAAGAATTTTTTCTTCATTTTCTTCCTCCTTTTTAGCATTCTAGCATTATAGCAAAAAAACACTGATTAGGCAAATTTCTTTCGTTTTTATGTTAGGTTTTCTGACATATGAACTCTCTGTTTTTGTAAGTTGAACCGCAACTTTTCTTTGTTCTTAGCGTAAAGTCTGCTATACTGGAAATAAATGAAAGCAAGGATAGAATGAGGTTCTTATGAAAAAATCACGTATCTTGGACGGAGTTAATCAAGCTCGCTTTGTCCCTCCTTATATTTTGTCTCTTTTACTGGCAGTTGTTTTCGTGCAAGGAGGACAACAATTGGCCTATCTGGCTTTGGAGCCAATTTCAGCTGTACTTGGTCTTATGCTAGGTTTCTTAGGGCAAGGAGGGTTCTTTGAAATCTTCTTCAATTTTGCCCTGCCTTTTCTCTTATTTGGCTTTGTTTTTATGATACTGGCTCTCTTTCTCTGGGTGCGCTGGGCTGAAGGACGACCGCTCGCGACTCTGGGCTTTGTTAAAAAAGGAAGCTTGGTGGAGCTGGTCAAAGGACTGGCAGTAGGTTTTCTCCTCTTTAGTCTAGTCGCTCTGCTTATGCTGTTGAGCGAAGCTGGCTCTTTCGAATGGGGACAGCTGACACTGGAACCTTTTCTTTATATCTTGATTTTGCTTCCGCTTTGGATGATTCAGGGTGGAGCAGAAGAGCTAGTGACACGGGCTTGGCTGCTGCCAGTTGCTGTCAAAAAGACCAACCTGCCCATCGGTTTACTGACTTCGAACCTGCTCTTTGCCCTCTTGCACCTAGGCAATCCAGATATTGGAATTCTTCCCATTCTTAACATTGCCTTATTTGGCCTCTTTGCAAGTCTCTATTTGCTCCGGACGGACAATGTCTGGGGGATAATAGGACTTCATGCTGCTTGGAACTTTAGCCAAGGCAATATTTACGGTTTCAGTGTTAGTGGTACTGGCGTTGACGCGGCAGTCCTGAACTTTATCCCTAAGACGGAGTCGAGCTGGCTGACTGGTGGAGATTTCGGTGCTGAAGCCTCCATTTTCAGCTCGCTCATTCTCTTGCTGGCTGTTTTTTACTTAGTTCTCAGGATGAAAAAAGACGGTAGCTTGACAGAGATAGTGGGAAAGTCACGATAACTTTACTAATGTCTCTCCTTTGCTTATCCTAAAATAATATGCTATAATAAATTCAAACAAGGAAAGGAATAATGATATGTTTAAATCTCGTATGTTGGATGATATCAAGCAATCGCGTTATATTCCGCCGATTTGGTTGGCTATCTTGATTGCTATTGGTTTTGTTTATGTAGGTCGTTTTGCTGGAATGTTCGGAATGTTTCCGATTGGGCTTGTTATTGGTATTTTGTTCCGTGCGACAAACCCCGCTGGTGGCCAAGCAGCACTTATGGAATTTTTCCGTCACTATAGTCTATTTTTTGAACTATTTACTTTCTTTTTTATCGCTCTTACTGTCTTTCTCTGGGTTCGATATCGTGAAAAGCGTCCTTTTTCTAGTCTGGGATTTTATAAACAAGACTGGTTCAAAAATCTCCTCAAAGGCTTCCTTATCGGAGCAGTTCAGTTTTCACTGGTTGTTGTCTTGCTCTTGGTAACGGGGACAGGCAGTCTGAAATTAGGTCAGCTTAACTTGCAGTCTTTGATTTTTGTCCTAGCTATCATTCCTTTCTGGATTCTCCAAGGTGGGACAGAAGAGCTAGTGACGCGTGGTTGGCTCTTTCCAGCAGTTAGTGCTAAGTCAAATATCTTCATTGGTATCTTGATTTCTAGTGCTCTATTCGGGGCTCTGCACCTATTTAACCCTGGTGTGACCGTTCTTTCTATTGTCAATATCATACTAGACGGTATCTTTGCTTGTTTCCTTATGCTCAAGTATGATAATATGTGGGTACTGGCTGGTATGCACGGCGCTTGGAATTTGTGCAAGGAAATATCTATGGCATTCAGGTCAGTGGTCAAGGAGCATCTACCTCTATCTTGAGTTATAGCTCACAATCTTCTGTCGATATACTTTCCGGCGGAGCCTTTGGTGCCGAAGGATCTATTTTTGCAAGTATCGTCCTGATTGGCTGCATTGCTTATCTTTACTGGTCACTCAAAAAAGAAAATCGCCTGCCTCAGGCGCTGATGTTTAAAAAATAACCATTTCGCCCAGTTGAGCTGGGCTTTTTTATGTCTTTAAATGAAATGTGTGACCTGGGACAGACGATGGTAGAAGCGTGGCCATTCTACCTACACCCAAATCCAGAGAAAATAGGACAAATATGGTAAAATGATAGAAGCACAATTTAAGGAATAAAAGATGATTAACAGAATTACAGATAATAAATTTGAATTGGTTTCCAAGTACGAGCCTTCAGGAGATCAGCCCCAGGCTATCGAGCAGCTGGTTGACAATATTGAGGGGGGGCGAGAAGGCCCAGATTCTCATGGGGGCGACTGGTACTGGTAAGACCTATACCATGAGTCAGGTTATCGCTCAGGTCAACAAGCCAACTCTGGTTATCGCCCATAATAAAACGCTAGCCGGCCAGCTTTATGGTGAGTTCAAGGAGTTCTTCCCCAATAACGCGGTGGAATACTTCGTTTCCTACTATGATTACTACCAGCCTGAAGCTTATGTGCCTTCCAGCGATACTTATATTGAAAAGGATAGCTCGGTCAATGACGAGATTGACAAGCTCCGTCACTCAGCGACATCTGCCCTCTTGGAGCGTAACGATGTGATTGTCGTGGCTTCGGTCTCGTGTATCTATGGTCTGGGATCGCCTAAGGAATACTCCGATAGTGTGGTTAGCCTACGTCCTGGACTAGAGATTTCCCGTGACAAGTTGCTTAATGATTTGGTAGATATCCAGTTTGAGCGCAATGACATTGACTTTCAGCGGGGAAATTCCGGGTTCGTGGTGATGTGGTGGAGATATTCCCAGCTTCTCGGGATGAGCATGCCTTTCGGGTGGAGTTTTTTTCGGAGATGAGATTGACCGGATCCGTGAGGTCGAAGCCTTGACAGGTCGAGTTTTGGGTGAGGTGGACCATTTGGCTATCTTCCCAGCCACTCACTTCGTGACCAATGAAGACCACATGGAGGTAGCCATTGCTAAGATTCAGGCCGAGCTGGATGAGCAGCTGGCTATCTTTGAGAAAGAAGGCAAGCTTCTGGAAGCTCAGCGCTTGAAGCAGCGCACAGAGTATGATATCGAAATGTTGCGCGAGATGGGCTATACGAATGGAGTTGAGAACTATTCTCGCCACATGGATGGTCGGAGCGAAGGAGAGCCGCCTTATACCCTTCTGGACTTTTTCCCTGATGATTTCTTGATTATGATTGATGAGAGTCACATGACCATGGGACAGATTCGGGGCATGTACAATGGTGACCGCTCTCGTAAGGAGATGCTGGTTAATTATGGTTTCCGTCTGCCGTCTGCCTTGGACAATCGTCCGCTGCGCCGGGAGGAGTTCGAGAGCCATGTTCACCAGATTGTCTATGTATCGGCTACGCCAGGCGACTATGAAAATGAACAGACGGATACTGTTATCGAGCAAATTATCCGGCCGACAGGGCTTCTGGATCCTGAAGTGGAAGTCCGTCCAACCATGGGACAAATTGATGACCTCTTGGGTGAAATCAATGCCCGTGTTGAAAAGAACGAACGTACCTTTATCACAACCCTGACCAAGAAGATGGCGGAAGATTTGACGGACTACTTCAAGGAAATGGGTGTCAAGGTCAAGTACATGCACTCAGACATCAAGACCTTGGAGCGGACCGAGATTATTCGTGATTTGCGCTTGGGTGTCTTTGACGTTCTGGTTGGGATTAACCTTTTGCGCGAGGGAATCGATGTTCCCGAGGTTAGTCTGGTGGCAATTCTTGATGCAGATAAGGAAGGTTTCCTCCGCAACGAGCGTGGCCTGATCCAGACCATCGGCCGGGCAGCCCGCAACAGTGAGGGGCATGTGATTATGTATGCGGACACCATGACCCAGTCCATGCAGCGCGCTATTGATGAAACTGCCCGCCGTCGGGCCATCCAGATGGCTTATAATGAAGAGCATGGCATTGTACCGCAGACCATCAAGAAAGAAATCCGCGACCTGATCAGCGTGACCAAGGCTGCCCTGCCAGACAAGGAAGAAACTGTCGAAATCGAAAGCCTCAACAAGCAAGAGCGCAAGGACATGATTAAGAAACTCGAAGGTCAGATGCAAGAAGCTGCCGGACTTCTGGACTTCGAACTGGCCGCACAGATTCGCGATATGATTCTGGAAATAAAGGCGATGGATTAAAAAATATGGTTAGTACCAAAGTTGCAAACTAAGCTCTTAATTACATCTCTAGTCAATGAGTCACTATGTGAAAAATAAGTTAGAGAAGTTTAAGTGGAGGAATTGAAGTGAAAAAGGATCTAATTAAACTAATATTTATTTTCTTCATTTCAATTTTTGTGCTAGGCATGATACCGATAGTTCAATTGCTTTGGGCATTTTTGCCGACAAAACTTGTTACGAAAGAGGAAAAGCAGCATATTGAATATGTTGTGAATACAGCTTTTGAAGATAATTTAGGATTGAAGGTTAAGAAAATAGAGATTCCAACTTGGGTTAGCCATTTTTCTTATCAATATGATGTAAAAGTTCAATTGACAGAAGAGGCGGACAAAATTTTAACAGATAAGTTAGAAGAAAGAACTTATTCCTATTACGCTAATAGCGATGATGAACCATCTTCGATACTAACAAATCTTATCTTTTCTTATGTCTTAGATACAAATTCCCACCCTATGTTGAATACCTTATATTTTGACAAAGAGTCTGTTCTAAAGCCAGTGAAATTTAAGAAGCTAAGTACAGATTTAGATTACGATGTAACTGACGACCAAAAAGGGTTTTATCGTGATTTGGTTCAAATTAAAAAAGAACTAAAGTATAATCCCAAGACAGAGAAGTATGAAGCGTCAGCAGAGGACATAAGAAATTGAGAAAGGATATGATCCGATTATCAGAAAAGTATGGAGCTCAATTGAATCTGTATCTCTTTCTGGAAGGAGATGTTCCTAAAGGTGCGAGTTTAAGTGACTATATTGATTTTACTAGCTTACCCAAAAATGTTTATGTAGTGGTTTGGGGAGAAAATGGGAAATTAGATAGCAATGGTTTTCAGGCGGAATAATTGAGATAGATTTATTCAAGGAGAAAAACAAATGGTCATCATTATCAAAGCAATGAAAACAGCTGAGGAGATAGAAGGGAAATCCAGAGTTCATTGGCAGACATGGAGTGAAGCTTATGATGAGATTTTGCCTTCGGAATTTCAAGAGCAGATGACTTTGTATAAGTGCCGATTTTATAGTCAAAAGTACCCTGAAAATACCTTGATTGCCTTGGATGATGCTAAAGTGGTTGGCTTTGTTAGCTACGGTGATTTTCGAGATTCAGCTACGATAGCAGGTGAAATTTTCGCCTTGTATGTCTTAAAAGATTATTATGGCAAGGGTGTAGGAAAGCAGTTGATGCAGGCTGCTTTTGCTGCCTTGGATAGTTATCAAGAGATTATATTATGGGTTTTAGAAGATAACAAACGTGCTATCGCCTTTTATGAAAAAATGGGTTTTGTTTTTGATGGTGAGGAAAAGGTCATTGACCTAGGAAAAGCTGTGAAAGAAAAACGGATGATCTACTCGAAAAACTCTAACAGCTAGTTTGGAAATAATAGATATATTTGTAAGGAGCATTATATGCGTTATGTACTTTTACTCCGCGGCATTAATGTCGGCGGAAAAAACAAGGTCGTTATGACTGATTTGAAGAAGGATTTGGCAGGGTTGGGTTTTGAAAATCCAGTTTCCTACATCAATAGTGGCAATCTTTTCTTTGATAGCGAGGAGCAGGAGGATAGGATTCGAGAGATTTTGACGGCTTATTTCAGTCGGTCTTATGATTTTCCTCTGCCTTTTGTTCTTGTCAGCTCTGCCATGCTTCAAAAAGAAACAGCCAATCTTCCTGCTTGGTGGCAGGATGAGACAGCCTTTCGGCGAGATGTTCTCTTTTATCTGCCGGAGACAGATAGGGAGAGTGTGCAAGAGCTGGCTGGCAGTTGGGCAAATGACAAGGAGCAGCTGCACTTTGGGCAGACGGCTTTCTTTTATAGCAATGCTGACCAAGCGGACTATCTCAAGTCCAACTACCATAAAAACTGCTCAAGTCCAGTTTCTACAAACAACTAACTATCCGAAATGGCAAGACTTTCCAGAAGATTGTGGAGTTGGTAAAAGAAAAGTAAAACCAAAAAGAAAAATAAAAACAAAAGAAAAGCAAAAGTTCAGGGGAATAAGTTTAGTCTTTGGTTAGAAAAACATCGGGTAGTAGAAGCTTTTTTAAATTTTTTAGTCTTAATAGTTGTTGCGATTGGTGTGGGATATTTAACTTTTGGTAATGAGAGCATTCCTACTCCACTTCGTCATTTGAATTATATTACTCCTTTATATGTAAACTTGGTCCTCTTGGTGCTTATTCCTTATTATTCTCGATTTGGTAGCTTGAGAAAAGAAGGATTCACTTCTCTGAAGGTTTTAGCGGAAGGATTTCTTTATCTGAACGGGCCGGTTTTCTTAATCCATTATTTTATAGGAATTCGGTCAAAAGGTGGAAAACATTTTGCACCACCTCTAATCAGTTTGGATTCTCGCTATGTTTGGTTTCCGATTGCAACTTATATCCTATTTTTTTCAATAGCTGGGCTTGCAACTCTTATTGCTATTTATTTAGAAAGGAAGAAGAAATGTCACGTTCCCAAGAAACAATCCTAACAAACATCTGCCATGTTGAAGATAAGACGCGAGGTAAGGTCTTGGTTCAGTATCGCTCTCCTGAGCGCTATCGTTGGTCTGGTTATGCCTTCCCAGGTGGGCATATTGAGAAGGGAGAGTCTCTCCATGACGCAGTTGTCCGTGAAATTTTAGAGGAAACGGGTTTGACCATTAGTCATCCCAAATTGGTTGGTGTAAAGAACTGGCATACGGATGAAGGGGTTCGCTACATCGTCTTTTGCTACAAAGCGACTGAATTCTCTGGTCAGATTCATTCGACAGAAGAGGGCGAGATTTCTTGGGTAGACAAGGATAGCCTGCCACAGCTGGACTTGGCTTACGATATGCTTGAACTTCTGCGTATGATGGAAGATGAGGAATTATCTGAATATTACTATCACGAGCGCATAGAAGGTGGCTGGCGCAAGAGTATGTATTAAAAAATGTTTCCTTTTGTGTTTGAAGTGCAAAGATAGAAAGGTAGATGACTGTCATGATTTCATTATGGATTGCTATTATTGCATTTTTTCTTTTGGGTTTAAACCATTTTTTTCCTTCTAGAAATGCTGGATTCGGTTTGAGATTTCCATTTGCTTTTCATACTTTAAAAGGATGAAAGCAGAGCCAATCTAGGTTTTATATATTAGTGATTTTGCTTAATTTACTCATTTTTCTTTATTCTTTCTACATAGATTTAAACGAGATTAGGGTCTTGGGCTTGTCAATTATTAGTATTGTATTTTTCTGGAATATTAATTTTTTTAATTTCTTTTAAAGAATAGTTTGATTGTTTTATCAGTGATTTTTTTATAGCCACTATTTATTATTTGAAAGCCGGCTGGCGCAAGAGTATGTACTAAAAAGACTGATTAGGTTGGGGCCTAATCAGTCTTTTTCTTTCTTGTTATTTATTCCTGTAAAAATCCTAGGTCTCTCAAGGCGGACTCTACATAATCCAAATCCTGCTGGGAGTCGGCTTGTACTAGATGATAGTGGACTCCATTTGTCAGCTCAGATATGGGGCGAAAGGCACAGGATGCGACCTGTTGGAGAAAATGTTGGACATCGCGGCGGCAGGTCAGCTTCAGGTAAGTCTGGATTTCGCCGTAAACTGGATGCTCAATCAAAATAGTCTGTACGCGGCCACCATTATCCACGATAGCCAGCAGCTCAGCTTCCATATCCTCAGCCCCATGCTGAACCTTGAAGAGCTGATGAACAGCAGTGCTGTCTTGGCGGTCTTTATAAAGATAGCCACGATTGGTTGAGAGGATGGGTGCGCCGTCTGCCCGCAAGAGGGCAATATCTTGCACGATAATTTGTCTGGTCACATGGAAATGCTCCGCAAGTGACTGGCCATTGAGGGCAGCAGATGATGTTTTCAAAAGGTTTAATAGTTCTTCTCGTCTTTGCTTGGTCATAGCTTCATTGTAACCAAAAGTCAGGAATCTTCAAGCTCTAGCGAATCTTTTTCAGCGCTTGATAGATGAACTTAGCAATGACAAAGTCGACCATGCTATGGATGACCGTACCAAGTCCAACCAGACCAAATAAGATATAGAAAGCATTGGCCGGATAGGCAGAAGTCGTGTAAAAGAGGATGCAGACGACCACTTCGCCAAAGGCATGAATCAAGGCTAGTAGGAAATTAAATATCCAAGTCTTCTTCTGGCTGTCCAGTGTGTCCGGGTGCTTTGCAGATAAAGAGCGCCGATGCTAGCAAAGAGCAAGTGGGATAGGGCTCTGAGCGTGATGATAAAAGGAAGTCCGGACATTCCAAACCCAATAGCAGAACCAATCACAACAATCACCGTCATGAGAGGGGAGATAAACATAGCCAAAAAGATAGCGACATGACTGGCTAAGGTGAAGGAAGCGGGCGGAATGACAATTTTAATCGGCATAACTAGTGGGATAACAATAGCTAGTGCAGTCAAAAAAGCGGTCAGTGTCATAAACTGATTTTTAGATTTTGGTTTCATAGTGACTCCTTTTTATCTGTATATACACTAGTATAGTACACTGTTTTTGTAGAAAGGTCAAGGTCTGTAAAAATCCTAAAAGAGATTTGTCAAAATGCTTAAAATAGCTTATACTAGAAAGGTGTGAAAATAGGAGCAAACTAGATTTTTAGGATTTAGTTGACCGTCACATCGATTAGTGTTCTGCTGGACTTGAAAAATGAAAGAAGAGCTTAATCATATATAGAAGGCTGGTATGGAAATTTAGCAGCCTTGACTAGAAATGGAGAAGAAAATGAACAACTTACCAAACTGCCCTAAATGTAATTCTGAGTATGTCTACGAAGATGGAACGCTCTTGGTCTGTCCAGAGTGCGCCTATGAATGGAATCCAGCTGAGGTTCAAGAAGCAGAAGAAGGACTAGTTGCAATTGATGCTAATGGCAATAAGCTGGCTGATGGCGACACAGTTACCTTGATTAAGGATCTGAAAGTCAAAGGAGCACCCAAGGATCTCAAACAGGGAACGCGCGTGAAAAATATCCGCATCGTGGAAGGCGACCATAATATTGACTGTAAGATTGACGGCTTCGGTGCGATGAAGCTCAAGTCAGAGTTTGTTAAGAAAATTTGAGGTCTCTATGAATCGTCGTTTTATCTTAATTTATCGAATTATTCTTTTTATCCTGGCCTTTTTGGGTGTGTATCTGGAAATCACTAAGTATGGCGTGGGCATGCTCATGTACTATACGGTTTTGTCCAATCTCTTGGTCCTGCTCTTTACGGGCTATTTGGTCTATCTGATGATGAGACCTGACGATGCTTGGAAGGCGCCGAAAATCTTGAGAATCAAGGGTGGGGTGACCATGTCCATCATGATTACTTGTGCCGTTTATCACCTCTTGCTGGCTCCCGATTGCGACAGATTTTTACCGTTTAGAGAATTTTCTGTGTCATTATATAGTACCCCTTGGCGTTTTCTTCTGGATACAGTAATCTTTGACAAGTCGCGCCAGTACCGTTGGTTTGATCCGATTTCTTGGACAAGTGTGCCCTTTGGTCTATATGGCCTTTGCCCTCTTTAATGGTTTCTTCTTGAAAATAAATATTCCAAGATCCAAGGACAATCCATTTCCTTACTTTTTCCTCAATGTCTTTAAGAAAGGCTGGCCTTATGTCATCCAGATGTGTCTGATTATTTTTGCGGCCTATCTGATCTTTGGTTTTGTCTTTTACGGGATAAAATCCATCTCTTTCTCAAAGAAGAAGACTTCAGAGTGGCATGTACTAGTAGATGAAAAACAGATTTTATCTGTTTTTTATTTTGGTTTCTATTTTTTCTTGCTAATATCAGATTTGTGTGATATAGTTAACTAGTTAATAATTAACCGGTTAAACAAAAAAGGAGGAAAGAATGAAACACAATCAGAAACTGTTAGGACTAGCAGGGATCATTCTAGCTTGTAATCTTTGCTTGGCTGCTTGTCAATCTCAGACATCTCAACAGAAAAGCAGTCAAGAGAAGGTGAAGACCAAGCAAGAAGTGAAGAAGAAAAGTAAGGGGGCCAAAAAAGGACAGGTTCCTGGAATTGATAAGCCGACGGATGATGGTTTTCTCTTCAAAAGCGAGTCTCAAATTAAAGCTAGAACTAGTGAAGGTTTGATTTTAGAGCATGATGGCCATACGCACTTTATTTTTTATTCTGATCTAAAGAATAGTAAATGGGCCTATCTGATACCAAAAGATGGGCAAGTGCCTGCAGGCTCCCCTCAGTTGGCAAATCAAATGAGCACTGCTGATGATGGTTATGTCTTTAATCCTAGAGACATTGTGTCAGAAGACCAATACGGCTATGTTGTGCGTCACGGGGATCATTTCCATTATATTTTGAAACAGTCTGTGGGTAATCTTGCACAAGCGCCTACCTATCGTCCAACGCCGTCTAGCAATCCTACGGGACATATTTATCAGCCAACGCTTAGACCATCTGTTCCCCAGCAGCAAGGGACAACTAAACGCCAGTTTGCTGGGATTGATTATCCTACAAGTGATGGATTCTTATTTAGAGGCACAGAGGTAAAAGGCAAACTTGCTACAGGATTGCTGGCAGATCATAATGGTCATACTCATTTCATCCCCTATGAGCAGCTGATTGCTTCACCTTGGGAGTCATTGATTCCAGCGGAACATAAGAAAGCTGCTGAAGATGCCTACTATGGCCGCCAAGGGCAAGCACAGCCTTCACCAGAACCGTTGCCAGCACCAGCTCCTGCACCTGAACCTACTCCAAGTCCATCAGACAAGGAAGAAGAAATTGCCAAGAAAAAGGCCTATTTGGCTCAGCAATTAGGAATCGATGAAAGCCTGATTCAAGTAAGCGATACAGATAAAGGAAAGGTATTTATCTATCCGCATGGTGATCATAGCCATTCGACCTTGGTCAGTGAGATTGATACGACCAAGCCTTTTGACCCTCATGGAAATCCTCACGCTCATGACGAAGTTGGTATGGCAACCTTGAAAACTCTAGGATTTGATGATGAGATCATTGAGGATATTTTACATGCTACGGCAGATACCCCATTCCCATCAGGTGAGACGGATACGGAAAAGATGAAAGCCTGGCTGGCAACTGTAAAGTATCTAAATATCGGCCAGCGCAAAGATCCGCTGGAAAGAAAAGGCTTGGAACTGATGCCGAATATTGAAGTTCTGGGAATTGGCTTTACTCCGATAAAGGACATCAGACCAGTGCTGCAATTTAAGCATTTGAAACAGCTATGGATGACAAAGACAGGCGTTACCAACTATGATTTCTTAAAAGAGATTCCGACCTTGGAAGGTTTAGATATTTCCCAGAATGGCATCACCGATTTAACTTTCTTAAAGGATTACCCAAACCTCAAAACAGTGGCAGCAGCGGGTAATGACCTTACCGATATTACACCTTTAGCTAAGCTGAAAAATCTGGAGTCATTGAACCTTGACTACAACAATATCTCAGATATTTCTGCTTTGACCAAGCTTTCAAAATTAAAAGCGGTAAGTTTAGAGCACAATCAACTGCAAGATGTTTCTGCTCTGAGCCAAAAAGAAGATTTAACAAGACTTTTCTTATCCAATAATCCAAACTTAAATCTCAATTCGCTCAAAGGCTTCCCATCTAGAAGAATTAACAGCTGATAATTCCAATGTTGAGAACTTGAACTTCCTGAAGGACTAATCCAAATCTGACAACTCTAAGCCTAAATGGCAAATCGTCTGACTTCGCTGGCAGGAGTTGAAGCTGCTAAGAATTTAGTAACTTTGTCCGCAAGTCAAAACAAGATTTCATCTTTGGACATTCCAGCTGCTCAGTCTTCCTTGAAGAATTTAAACTTGGCTGAGAAATGAGCTGAAAAACTTGGAAGGAATTAATCAGTTTAGGGCTTTAGACAATCTGGCTGTCAACAAGAATAAAATCACAACCTTAGCGCTGCAGGAACCAAATAAGACGGTGACTTATATCAATGTCAGCGACAATCACATCCCTAAAGAAGAGCTTGAATTGAATGAAAATAAAATTCCGAAAGCCTTGGCGCAGCATTTCCCAGATGTTCAGGGTGGCAGCATTGACAATAATAAGCCGGCTGATCCAAAAGAAGAAAATAAGGAATCGCCTAAGGAAAGTGAGCCTAATAAGGCAGATGTCCAAGGGAAACCATCATCCGATAAGCCAGCCTCAGCTGAAGCAAGCGGCCAAGGAGATTCTAATGATAGCGAGCATCCAGCTGGATCTCCTGAAGCAGAGTTAAACAGTCAAGCTGAGAATCTAGAAAACTCTTCTAAGCCTTCATCAGAAGAAGTGCCAACTACTGAAAATCCTGAATTAACAGACGAGCCATCTCAAGCAGAAGATAAAGAAAATCAAAAGGATTCAAAAGATAAGGAAAAAGAAGAGAAAGAAGCTAATCACTAATCCTTATCCAGTCAAGCAAAAAAATACAATTTTTTCTTGAAATAGTTTTGAATTTGTGATATAGTATAAAAAATTGAATAATCCTTTAATTCTATCCAGAGAGATAGACAAGGAGCAAGTAAAAAGATGGGTGGAGTGTAAGCAAGTGCGTCTTGTTTTAGCTTGCCTGACTAGATTTTTCTGAAGTCTCCTTGTAATAAGGAGACTTTTTCTGTTGTTTGAGGAGGAAAGAATGAAAACAAAAGAAGTTGTCGATGATATCACCATGAATCGTGCGATTACGCGGATTACCTATGAAATCATCGAGCGCAATAAGGACTTAAATCAAGTCGTCTTGGCTGGCATTAAGACCCGTGGGGTTCACTTGGCTAACCGGATTCAGAAGCGATTGGCTCAGTTGGAGAATATTGATATTCCAGTCGCAGAGGTAGATACCAAGCCTTTTCGAGATGATATAAAGGTTGAGGAAGATACGACAGTAATTCCAGTGGATATTACCGACCGTCAAGTAATCCTGATCGATGATGTCCTCTACACAGGAAGAACTATCCGAGCAGCTATCGACAATCTGGTCAGTCATGGACGTCCGTCTCGGGTTGGCTTAGCTGTCTTGGTAGACCGTGGTCACCGCGAGCTGCCGATACGGGCAGACTATGTCGGCAAGAACATTCCGACTAGCCAAACTGAGGAGATTATCGTTGAGATGACCGAGACAGACGGTCAAGATCGCGTGTTGATTATGGGGGAGTAATAAAGCTAAATGAGTCAAGATGTTAAGTATGATGTGCATGATATGCCAAAGCCAGGTCTGCTTTTAGGACTATCCTTTCAGCACTTGTTCGCCATGTTTGGGGCGACAGTCTTGGTACCGATTCTGGTGGGAATTGACCCAGCGGTAGCCCTACTTTTCAAGCGGTCTGGGAACACTGGCCCATCTGACTGTTACCAAGTACAAGATTCCAGCCTACATGGGATCCAGCTTTGCTTATATCGCAGCCATGCAGATGCTGATGAAGACTGATGGTATCGGAGCAGTTGCTCAGGGAGCCATCACTGGTGGTTTGGTCTACTTTATCGTAGCACTGATTGTCAAGTTTGCTGGCAATGCTTGGATTGACAAAGGTGCTGCCCCCTGTAGTGGTAGGCCCCATCATCATGGTCATCGGTCTGAGCTTGGCTGGAACAGCTGTTAGCGATGTGATGAACAAGACTGCAGCTAATGGGGAAAAGGTTTATGATTTGACCTACTTCATTATCGGAATGGTCACTCTCTTGGCAGTCATCCTCTTTAATATCTATGGTAAGAAGATTGTGGGAATCATCCCAGTCTTGCTAGGCCTGATAGTTGGCTATATCTTTAGCTTGATTCTAGGGGACTCGTGACTGGGCAGGAAATCGTGTCTTTTGCCAAGGTAGGAGAAGCTTCTTGGTTCCACCTTCCGCCTATGAGTCTGCCTTTCTTGGACTATGATGTCAAATTTTATCCTAGTGCGATTTTAACCATGGCGCCTATCGCCTTTGTAACTATGACAGAACACTTCGGGCATGTCATGGTGCTGAATAGCTTGACAGGTAAAGGACTTCTTCAAGGATCCAGGTCTGGACAAGACCCTGACTGGTGATGGTCTGGCTCAGATTATTGCAGGACTTTTCGGAGCACCACCAGTGACTAGCTACGGAGAGAATATCGGAGTCATGGCGCTCAATAAAATCTACAGCGTCTATGTCATTGCAGGTGCAGCAGTACTGGCTATTGTCATGAGCTTTTGTGGGCAAGGTCTCAGCCCTGCTCCAATCCATCCCGAGTCCCTGTGCTGGGTGGTATTTCCATCGCCCTCTTTGGGGTAATTGCTTCGAGCGGTCTCAAAGATTCTGATTGAAGCACAGACCAACTTTGACAATAAAAAGAATCTCTTGATTGCCAGTGTCATCTTGGTATCTGGTATCGGTGGTCTGACCTTGCAGCTGTCGGGTCTGCAAATCTCAGGAGTTGCCTTGTCAACTATTCTGGGAATTGTCCTCTATCTTGTCCTGCCTGAGCCCAAGGATTGAGCTAGGTGATAAACATCATTAACTTTCGTTCAAAAATAGCTTGCTCTCAGAGCGACTTTACTTGCAGCACTCTGGAAGCCCTCATTCTTTCATAAAGGAGAATTACATCATGTCATCCAATCAAATCGCTCTTAAGAACCTTGTTTCTATGGAAACTCTGTCAAATGAAGAAGTTATGGCCTTGATTAAACGCGGAATCGAATTTAAAAATGGCGCTAAAGTCCATTATGATGAGCAGCATATCGTATCTAACCTCTTCTTTGAGCCTTCGACTCGGACTCACAAGGCCTTTGAGGTAGCGGAGTTGAAGTTGGGTTGCGATCTTCTGGACTTTGATGTCAAGACCAGCTCGGTCAATAAAGGAGAAACCTTGTATGACACTATCTTGACCATGTCTGCATTAGGCGTTGATGTCTGTGTCATTCGCCACCCAGAAGTGGACTATTACAAAGAGCTAGTGGAAAGCCCGACCATTACGACTTCCATCGTTAACGGAGGAGACGGTTCTGGTCAGCATCTAGCCAAAGCTTGCTGGACCTGATGACCATTTATCAAGAGTTTGGGCGCTTTGAAGGACTCAAGGTTGCGATTGCTGGTGACTTGGATCATTCGCGCGTGGCTAAGTCAAATATGCAGATTCTCAAGCGCTTGGGAGCAGAGCTCTACTTTGCTGGTCCGGAAGAATGGCGGAGCCAGGAGTTTGCGGACTATGGTAAGTTTGTCACTATTGATGAAGTGATTGATCAAGTGGATGTCATGATGTTCCTGCGCGTGCAGCATGAGCGCCATGACTACGAGTCCATCTTTTCTAAAGAAAATTACCATAGACTGCATGGTCTGACTCAAGAGCGGTATGACCGTATGAAAGATACAGCGATTCTGATGCATCCGGCTCCAGTTAACCGCGATGTAGAAATTGCAGATCATCTGGTCGAAGCACCAAAATCACGTATCGTTGAACAAATGACCAACGGCGTCTTTGTCAGAATGGCTATTATCGAAGCGGTTCTGAAAGGCCGTCAATAATCTCGGACAGTAGGCCGGGAGTGGGTGAAGCTATGTGAAGCAATCCCACTCCCTATTATTATATTTTGATGTGGAAGGTCGATAGGCAGTCTGCATCTTGGACAGGAGGGAACAATGGCAAAGAGACTTTTAATATTAGAAAACGGCATGATTTTCGAAGGGGAAGCTTTTGGAGCGGATCTTTTTGTGACAGGGGAAATCGTCTTTAACACAGGCATGACAGGCTATCAGGAATCAATTACGGACCAGTCTTACAATGGCCAGATTTTGACCTTTACCTATCCCTTGGTGGGAAATTATGGTGCCAATCGGGACGACTATGAATCTATTCTGCCGACCTGTAAGGGAGTGGTGGTCTATGAGTATGCTCGTCGTGCCAGTAACTGGCGCCAGCAATTGTCTTTGGATGAGTTCCTCAAAGTCAAGAAAATACCAGGAATTTCGGGAATTGATACAAGGGCACTAACCAAGATTATCCGCCAGCATGGAACCATGCGGGCGACCATTGCCAATGCAGATGATAGTATCGAGCATTTGCAAAGACCAGCTGCAGGCGACAGTTCTGCCGACTGATAACATCAAGCAGGTGTCTACCAAGCAGTCCTATCCAGCTCCTGGAACGGGTCGCAGCGTGGTACTGGTGGACTTTGGTCTGAAACATTCTATCTTGCGGGAGTTGGCCAAGCGTAACTGCAGCGTGACGGTAGTACCTTATGATACCAGTGCTGAGGAAATTCTCCAGCTCAATCCTGACGGAGTCATGCTGTCAAATGGACCGGGCAATCCGGAAGATGTGCCGGAGGCTCTGGACATGATTCGTGGTGTTCAGGGCAAGATTCCAATTTTCGGAATCTGTATGGGACACCAGCTCTTCTCCATGGCTAACGGTGCTAAGACGCATAAGATGAAGTTCGGCCACCGTGGTTTCAACCATGCGGTACGCGAGATTGCGACAGGCCGAGTTGACTTTACCAGTCAAAATCACGGCTATGCCGTCAGCCGTGAGGATTTGCCAGAATGCCTGATTGTGACTCATGAAGAAATCAATGATAAGTCTGTTGAAGGTGTGCGCCATCGGGATTATCCTGCCTTTTCTGTGCAGTTTCACCCAGATGCTGCGCCGGGACCGCATGATGCAGACTATCTCTTTGATGAGTTTATGGAAATGATGGATGCCCATCAGGCTTACTAGGAAGCAAGATTGAGAGGTGCACTATGCCAAAACGTAAAGATATTCAGAAAATTATGGTCATCGGTTCTGGTCCTATCGTTATCGGTCAGGCTGCGGAGTTTGACTATGCTGGAACCCAGGCTTGCCTGTCCTTGAAAGAAGAGGGCTACAGTGTTGTCTTGGTTAATTCTAACCCAGCGACCATCATGACGGACAAGGAAATTGCGGATCGGGTTTATATCGAGCCTATCACACTGGAGTTTGTTGCACGCATTTTGCGTAAAGAGCGGCCAGATGCTCTTCTGCCTACTCTGGGTGGCCAGACCGGACTCAATATGGCCATGGAATTATCCAAGTCAGGACTTTTAGAAGAGCTGGGAGTAGAACTCTTAGGGACCAAGTTATCGGCCATTGACCAAGCAGAAGACCGAGACCTTTTCAAGCAGCTGATGGAAGAGCTAGGCCAGCCCATCCCTGAGTCAGAGATTGTCAATACAGTTGATGAAGCACTGGAATTTGCGGCTTGCATCGGCTATCCAGTCATTGTCCGTCCGGCATTACACTGGGAGGAACTGGTGGTGGTATTTGTAGCAATGAGGAAGAGCTGCAGGAAATCGCAGAAAACGGCCTCAAACTTTCTCCTGTTACCCAGTGTCTAATTGAGCGCTCCATAGCAGGCTTTAAGGAAATCGAATACGAAGTCATGCGGGATGGCGCCGACAATGCGCTGGTCGTATGTAATATGGAAAACTTTGACCCAGTCGGCATCCATACAGGAGATTCTATCGTCTTTGCACCTAGTCAGACTATCTCAGACTATGAATACCAGATGCTGCGGGATGCCAGTCTCAAGATTATTCGTGCGCTGAAGATTGAAGGTGGCTGTAACGTGCAGCTAGCTCTGGATCCGCATAGTTTCAAATACTATGTCATCGAGGTCAATCCACGGGTTTCCCGCTCATCAGCCCTTGCCTCCAAGGCGACTGGTTATCCGATTGCCAAGCTGGCGGCGAAAATCGCAGTCGGTCTTACATTGGATGAAATCATCAATCCGGTGACAGGCTCTACCTATGCCATGTTTGAACCGGCTCTGGACTATGTGGTCGCTAAGATTCCGCGCTTTCCATTTGATAAATTTGAGCAGGGTGAGCGCCGTTTGGGAACCCAGATGAAGGCGACAGGTGAAGTCATGGCTATCGGTCGCAATATTGAGGAGAGTTTACTCAAGGCCTGCCGCTCTTTGGAAGTTGGTGTGGACCACAACGAGTTGCCTGCTCTCAGTCAAGTAAGCGATGATGAGCTGATGAGGAAGATTGTCAAGGCGCAAGATGACCGGCTTTTCTACATCTCAGAGGCTATTCGTCGTGGTTACAGTCCAGATGAAATTGCCGAGCTGACCAAGATTGATGTCTTTTTCCTGGATAAGCTGCTCCACATTTACGAAATTGAGCAGGAGCTGGCTAGTCATATCGGAGATAGCTATGTGCTCAAGAAAGCCAAGCAAAATGGTTTTGCGGATACTAAGATTGCATCCTTGTGGGGTATGACAGCTGAGCAGGTGCGTCGCATCCGGCAGGAGCAGAAGATTGTACCGGTTTACAAGATGGTGGATACCTGTGCTGCTGAGTTCGAGTCTGCGACGCCTTATTTCTACTCTACCTATGGCTTTGAAAATGAATCTGTCAAATCCAGCAAGGAATCTGTTCTGGTGCTGGGCTCAGGTCTATCCGAATCGGGCAAGGGGTCGAGTTTGATTATGCGACCGTTCATTCTGTAAAGGCTATTCAGTCAGCTGGCTACGAAGCGATTATCATGAACAGCAATCCAGAGACTGTGTCGACTGACTTTTCTGTCTCAGATAAGCTATACTTTGAGCCGCTGACCTTTGAAGATGTCATGAATGTCATTGAGCTGGAGCAGCCTAAGGGGGTTATCGTTCAGTTTGGCGGGCAGACAGCCATTAATCTGGCAGAGCCTTTGTCCAAGGCTGGTGTAAAGATTTTAGGTACCCAAGTAGCGGACTTGGATCGAGCTGAGGATCGGGATCTCTTTGAGCAGGCGCTGAAGGAGCTGGATATTCCGCAGCCTCCGGGTCAGACAGCTACTAATGAAGAGGAAGCAGTAGAGGCTGCTCGTAAGATTGGCTTCCCCGTTCTGGTGCGGCCTTCCTATGTCTTGGGTGGCCGTGCCATGGAAATCGTAGAAAACGAAGCGGATCTACGCTCTTATATGCGGACAGCGGTTAAGGCCAGTCCAGACCATCCGGTTTTGGTGGATTCTTACATTGTTGGGGATGAGTGCGAAGTGGATGCCATTTCTGATGGCCGTCAGGTCTTGATTCCAGGGATTATGGAGCATATTGAGCGGGCAGGGGTTCACTCAGGGGATTCCATGGCAGCCTATCCGCCGCAAAACCTATCGCAGAAAGTCAAGGATACTATTGCAGACTATACCAAACGCTTGGCTCTGGGACTGAACTGTATTGGTATGATGAATATTCAGTTCGTCATCAAGGATGAGCAGGTCTATGTCATTGAGGTCAATCCGCGTGCCAGCCGGACTGTTCCTTTCTTGTCTAAGGTGACTGATATTCCAATGGCGCAAGTAGCGACTCGTTTGATTCTTGGGGAAAGCTTGGCAGAGCTGGGTTATGAAGACGGTCTTCATCCAGAAAGTTCCATGGTTCATATCAAGGCGCCAGTCTTCTCCTTTACCAAGCTAGCGAAGGTTGACAGTCTTTTGGGACCTGAGATGAAGTCTACCGGCGAAGTCATGGGCAGTGATCGCACGCTCGAAAAAGCACTCTACAAGGCTTTTGAGGCTTCCTATCTCCATCTGCCAAACTTTGGTAATGTCGTCTTTACTATTGCAGACGACAGCAAGGAAGAAGCCCTGCAGCTGGCTCAGCGTTTTGCCAATATTGGCTATGGAATCTGGGCAACCAAGGGGACAGCCTCTTATTTTGAAAATCATGGTCTCCATGTTCGTCTGGTGGAAAAAATCGGCAGTGATGATAACAAGGACATCCCAGCCTATATTCGCAAGGGCAAGGTTCAAGCTATTATCAACACGGTCGGAACCAAGCGAACAGCAGATAAGCATGGTCAAATTATCCGTAGCTCAGCTATTGAGCACGGAGTGCCCCTCTTCACAGCCTTGGACACAGCTGATGCCATGCTGAAAGGTGCTGGAAAGCCGTAGCTTTCACTACAGAAGCGATTTAGAGATGGAGTTTTCAGTTTTCAGATTGTCATTTGACAGTCTCAAAGTCGGAAAAGGAATCTCATACAGTTAAGCTTGAAAAATGTATCTGTCCAAGCTTATTCTATCCTTGAATAATCATAATAAATGACCTTTCAAATATAATGAATTAAAATCAAAGAGGAAGTGGGAAAGAATCCTACTTCCTTTTTGCTTTATTTTCTTAAAAAACTTGACAAAGAAGTTGACAAAGTGTATGATATTAACCAGTTAATAAACTGGTTAATAATTAGTCAAGGAGATGTTATGAAACGAGCTTTAAAAATTTCAGCTTGCCTTAGTCTGCTGGCACTAGCCTTGTGTCTCTGGGCTTGTCAGTCTCAAAAGGAATCCAGTCCATCCAGTCCGTCGCAAGGATTGAAGATCGTAACCAGCTTTTATCCTATTTACTCTATGGTTAAGGCTATATCGGGCGATCTGAATGACGTGCGCATGATTCAGTCTAGCAGCGGTATTCATGATTTTGAGCCTTCAGCCAATGATGTGTCAGCCATTTATGATGCAGATGTCTTTGTCTATCACTCACGGACTTTGGAGTCCTGGGCTGGCGAGCTGAATCCCTAGTCTCAAGAATTCCAAGGTTCAAGTCCTTGAGGCTTCTCAGGGAATGGAGCTGGATCGAGTCGCTGGCTTAGAAGATGTCCAAGCGGGAGAGGGAGTGGATGAGAAGACGCTCTATGACCCCCATACCTGGTTGGATCCTCAGAAGGCTTCTGAGGAAGCTCAGATTATCGCCGACAGATTGTCGGAGCTGGATAGCGACCATCGGCATACTTATCAGGCCAATGCCCGAAAATTTCAAGAAGAGGCTAAAAAACTGACAGAACGCTATCAGGAGATTTTCGATAAAGTGCCCAACAAGACCTTTGTCACCCAGCATACTGCCTTTTCTTATCTGGCCAAGCGCTTCGGGCTGATCCAGCTGGGCATTGCTGGTATTTCACCAGAGCAGGAGCCTAGTCCGCACCAGCTGACAGAGATAGAAGACTTTGTCAAGGAGCACAAGGTGAAGACCATTTTTGTGGAAAGCAATGCTTCTTCTAAAGTGGCTCAAACCTTGGTCAAGGCGACCGGTGTACAAATCAAGGAGCTGAATCCTCTGGAAGCAGACCCGGCCAATCAACTATCTTATTTAGAAAATTTAGAAAAAAATTTAGCCGTTTTAGCTAAAGATTTGAAAGGATAAAGGAAAACCATGAAAAAGAAATATTTCCTTGCTTCAGCAGCTGTATTAGCTCTCGGCCTCGGAACTTACGGTCTTATCCAATGGCAAGCTCACCCCCGACCTCAGACCAAGATAACAAAGTAGCCTATATTGAGGACAAGACTTCGGGTGACAAGACGGATAAAAATAAAAATTTGACACCTGACCAAATCAATGATGAGGAAGGTATTGAAGCAGAGCAGATTGTCGTGAAAATCACGGATCAGGGCTATGTCACTTCCCACGGAGACCATTACCATTACTTTGATGGGAAAGTACCTTTTGATGCTATTATCAGCGAAGAGTTGATTATCCGAGATCCTAACTACACGCTGCAGGAAGCAGATATAGTCAATGAGGTCAAGGATGGTTATATCATTAAGGTGGCGGGGAAGTATTATCTCTACCTCAAGGATGCCAAGCATACCAGCAATGTCCGCTCGGTGGATGAGATTGCGCGGCAGAAGAAGCTGCATAAGACCAAGGAAGAAGGCGATAGTGGCAAATCTTCCACAACAAAATCAAGCAGAAGTCGCGATTTCAGCCAGCCTAGCAAGTCCTTAGCTGCGGGAAAGACAGCCGCAGACCTTGCAGGAGTTTCTTACCAAGGCCAAGGGGGATATAGGACGGATGATGGTTATACGTTTAGTCCGTCTGATATCATCGAGGATACTGGTGATGCATTTATCGTGCCGCATGGCGGGCATTTTCACTATATTCCTAAGAGCGACTTGTCGCCGGCAGAATTGGCTGCGGCTCAGAGCTACTGGAATAGCAGACGGGCTGGCGGACGAGTGAATCCGCCTAACTACGGCAGGACGGTTGCTTCTTCCAATACTTGGAATCAGAATAGTGCTGACAATCAGGGTGGAGCTGTCTCAAATCCGTCTCCACAGCTGCCAAATCATTCAAAGATTGAGCAACCAAGACCTGGCTTAGCGGTTACTCAGCCGAGTCCGTCTAATTCGCTCCAGCCGTCTCAACCATCTCAGCCATCCTTGCCAAGTCTGCTGCAGCAACTCTATGCCTGCCTCAGTCTCAGCGCTATCACGAAGGGGACGGTGTGGTTTTTGACCCACTGAAAATCAGCCGTCGGACAGAAAATGGGATCGTTATCCCCCACGGAGACCACCATCATTTCATTCCTTATGACAAGCTGTCAGACTTGGAAGCGAAGATTGCTCGCTTGATTCCTATTGGTTATACTTACCAGCCGCTAGGAGATCCTCTGCAAGCTTTGAAGCCTCAGTTACCGTCACAGCCTGAGCACGACCATGGTTTTCATGCGGAGGCTGTTATTGGCAAGGACGACCAAGGATACATGGTATCGCATGGAGACCATGCTCATTACTTTTACAAGAAAGACTTGACTGCTGAACAGATTCAAGCAGCTGAGAAGGTCTTGGCCAAGCAGCAGCCAGCAAAACCATCAGCAGCAGTCAATGACGCTGAACGCTATTCACGCGATGCCAGCGATGAGGAAAAGATTGCTTATATCTCCCAAACCTATGGCGTTCCCAAGGAGGCGGTTCGCATCTCAAATGGCTTCTTTGTCTTTAATAACCCTGACCAAGCCTATGATCCGACTCATATCCACCCCTATGCTGTCCGCAAGGAGCATGTTCGCATTCCTCTGGTAACGGGCAATGCAGAGCTGGACTTCATGAATGAGCTCTACACAACTGCCCTGCGCTCAGGTCTGTCGCCTTACAGTCTGCAGGTGGAAGATGGGCAGTTTGTCATTCCTCATGGCGACCACAACCACTATATCAAAATCCAGTCCAAGGGCGCAGCAGAAGCCTTGAAAAATCGTCTGCCTCAGATTCAATCTAAGTATGAGCAAGGCGATTATGATGAGGCCGCTGTTTTGCAAAAAGTAGAAAGCCTGAAAGCGGATAGTCAGCGTCTCTATGCCGATGATCCTCTTATGCAGCGGCGGATTGAGCTAGCTTTGGGGCAGTTCGTGGAAACCATGAAGAAGCTGCCTAGTAACTCAACAGCTGGCTACCTGAGCAGTCTGGATAACTTTGATAAGCAGTTTATCCATGTGGATCAGACGGTCAAGCCAATCCAAGAGACCGAGCTAGACAAGACCTATCAAGGACTTTTGGAGAGAATGAATCGACTTGACACGGATAGCTATGGAATGAAGAAAGCTGACTTGCTGCAGCGTCTGCAAAATGCTTATGCTGGCCAGAATCAAGCTGAAATGGCAGAGCTAGGACAATTATTGTCTGCTTTGGAAGATTATCATGATCGGACAGGCGTCACAGCGGTTGATTATATTCGTTATTTCTACCAAGCTTTAGAGGATGGGCGTTTGAGCCCTGAGCTGCGCAAAAAAGCAGCTGGGCTAACCTTGACTCTCTATAAGTCTCAAGCCTTTATAGAAGCTACTAATCTCCAGAAGCTTTTTCCTGCCCTCTATCAGACTAAGAAAGAGATTGCAGCAGCCCTTGCTAACGGTCAGCCTTATCCGTCCTCTGAAAAGACAGAGTTGGATCAGGGAGAGCCAGATCAGCCGACCTACAAAGCCATGATTTATGACTTTTTGAAAGGCATTTATGACGATTTTGGAACAACAGATGATAGCGAGAAGAGCGCTCAAGCCCTTGTCTTCCTTGGAAAAGCGCAGGAATTGCTAGGAGAAATAAGGGACCAAAACAGTCGGGCAGACTATACAGCTAAAATCTTGGAATTAGGCAAGGAATTAAAGAGCAGTAGCTCAGATAAGCAAGCTCTGCTGGCAGCAAGTCAGAAGCTTTTGGACCAGATGAGCCGGACCATTGCTGGGCAAAAGGAAGAGCCAGCTAATACGGAAAATCAGGAAGTTTATCAACAGCTTTATAATCTGCTCATGTCTATCCATCAGTATTTGGAAAAGAATCAAGGAAGTGAGCAGCAATACCAGCAGCTGGACCAGCTTTTTGATAAGCTTGGACAGAGAGCTACAGACAAGAAAGAGCTGCTGAAGGAAATTTTGGCCTTTCAGCAGTCACTCGTCCATCCTAAGGAAACAAACGAGTCTCATTCTCAGCATAAGGAAGATGATGACTATCACTTTAATCTGCAGGATATGGTCGGAGCGGATGAGCAAGGCTATCGGGTAGCTCATCTGGATCATGAGCACTATATTTACAAGAAGGACTTGTCAGAAACTGAGCGCCAAGCAGCAGATGCCTATGCGGTACAAAAAGGGTTCCTGAAAGCACCGGCTGAACAAGCTGTTTCTGGTCAGCCAGCCAGCAGCAGTGTTCCAGAAACGGCGCAAAATGGCAATCTACCTTCCGAATCTGCCACTGGAGAAGCAGCTCAAAACCAATCTGACAAACCAGCAGAAGCTTCGACAGCTGCAAATCCAACTGGTCAATCAAGCTTAGCAGCGAGTTTTGGCATGACAGAGGAAGCATTCAACCAGAAATTGCAGGAACTTTCTCAGCTCTACGGTGTCAGCCCAGAGACTTTCAACTATAATCCAGCAACCAGAAGCGTCAGCTTTACAGGAACTGACGGACAGCTGAAAACTGTTCAGATTAACTAAGCTTACATTTTGATGCAAAACAAGAATAAAACGAATGATGAAGACCAAGCCAAGTCTAAGACCGTCATTCGTTTTTGATTTACACAAGCCTATACTTATTTGATTGATATTGTGTTAAAATAAACAGAGACTGATAGATGAAAGGATTGTCGTCATGACAGAAAAAGAACTACCCATCAAAGAATATCTTAGAGTAAAAAAAGAAGCTATTTATAGCCGCCTTATATTCTTGCTAACGGCCGTTACAGGAGCTATTCTATCCTTTATTTTGATTCATTCAGGATCTAGGAATCTAATCTTTGAAAATGTTTCAATTGGCTTAGTTGTGTTTGCAGGTGTTGTTATATCAAGGCCGTATTGGACAAAAAAGAAACAATACGAGAATCAGTATCCAGAATTGAAAGGAATGTCTACAAGAGGTACTGAAGCTTCTGGGAATTTTTGGGGAAAACATCTGATTGTATATCCAGCCATTTTTGTTTATATGGCTTGGGCCTTTTTCGCTTCTTATCATCCTGTTCAAAATCAGGAGATAATAGATGTTGATCTTCCGGCGATTAGTACAGAAACTGAGTATAGTTTGGATTTTCCAAAATCGGATAGTTCAGCGAGCACCAGCGACAGTCAAGGAGATACTCAATCTGAGGCTTCGTCGGTCGGACAAGAGGAAGAGGTCAATAAATGAATAAAAGAAAACTATTTATTTTAGTGATAGCTGTCTTACTAGTAGCTTTTGTAGCTTTGTTTATCTAAAAAAACAATTCTTTTCTTCCTCCAAGCCAAAGGAAGAGTCCAGAAAGGAAATATTAAATGATGAAATTTGGAAAAATTTAAAAATTTACAGCATATATCTACTCATTTACCACAAATAAATATTCCTCGAGCAAAAACTGTTGATAAATACATTTCAACAATTTCTATTAGAAAATCCTCTATTAATAGAAGAGTTAAAAAGAGTACTATTTTTCATGTTATAAAAAAATTGCAAGTCAACGATCTTATGAAGAATTACTAACCTTGTTAGCTAAGTATCTGGAACTTCCATATTTTTTTCTGAAATTAAGTACTCATTGACCAACTATAGATTGGTAGCCAAGGTTGAATTTGAAAATAGTATGGCAGAATCATTAAAAAAATCAATTGCTATCTGACTTAATTTTTATTAATTAATCTGACATTTGATTTTTTTCCAAAGTTGATAATAACAAAGTTTTTTTAGTTTTATCTCGAAAATTGACTATACTTTGTTGAGAGAGCTCCTTGATTCTACAATAGAAATTATGAACAATGCAGAAAAATATAAATTATGAAAAAAATTAAGTAAATTATTTACAATAATTTCCCAAGATGAGAATATCTTTGAAAATCTTCAAAAACTCTAAAAGTAAGAAGAAAAATTTTGTTGAGTATTATCAAGTAGATTGAAAAGAAATTATTGTAGATGGGGGAGGAATATGAAGTGAAGATAGCACGCTTAACACCACATTTTTATTTTAGTGAATAAAATCATCAAAGAAAACTTAGGAAGCATTTTTTGGGTTCTGATACTAGACAAGAGGCAGCAGCTTTTTTAGTAACTTAAGTCCTTGTTCTAACTCTTCTGTCGTATCTGGTGAACAGGTGGCTACACGAAGAGCTGATTGTTCTGCTCCTCCTACCAGAAAGCGTTCTGCGCATAAAATTTCCACACCGTTTTTATTGGCCAATTCTTCAAAGTCATACCCATTTATGTGTTCAGGCAAAGGCAACCATTGAAATAAAACATAAGGATTGGCAGCAGCAGAGTTTGGAAAATACTGACGGTACAAAGCATTGCGTTCTTTAGCTAAGGCTTTTTTTCTTTCAATAACCTCATCGGCTTTACCGCTGACAATTAGCTCGCTGACGATATTAGCATCAAGCAAGGGGATATGAGTATTAAGAGTGTCAGCAGTTTTTGTAAATTGAGGCTGCAAATGGCTAGGAACAACCATATACGCCACACGCAGACCAGCAAATAAAGACTTGGACAGTCCGTGGATATAGATTGTATGCTGGGGAATGAGCTGAACAAAAGGTGGTGTGTTTTTAGCATTTATAAAAGCATAAGTATCATCTTCTATCAGCAAAAGATGATTTTTAACAATAAGCTCTGCTAACTGTCTTCGGCGCTTCAAAGACAGGCTAACAGTGGTTGGATTATTAGAAGTAGGAACCAAATAAAGGGCCTTGAGTTTCTGCTGTTTGAGTGTTTTTACTAAATCTTGAATGAGTATTCCTTCTTTATCGCTTTTTAAAGGTACCAGTTCAATCTGAAATTGATTAGCAAGAGCTATAAAATTTGTATAGGTAAAAGTGTCTACTCCAATTTTATCGCCAGCTTTAAAGAGAGTCAAAAATGCGATGACTAAAGCGTTCTGGGTGCCATCGGTCAGCAAGATATTGTTGACAGAAGTTTGGACTTGAAATTTTTGTAGCCAGTTTTGAGCAGTCAATTTTTGCTTTTGCTCCTGTTCCGTTTGACTGGCATCAAATTCAAATAATTGATCAACTGATTGGCTCTGCATCAATTTTCTAGATACATCAGATACGATATGATTCAGTTGATAATAGGAGCATAAGACACTGAGGCGGATACAAGTCTCATCCTTTTTAAAGGATGATAAAGGAAGAGGAGGCTGAGATGAGACAAAAGTCCCCTTGCCGATTACAGCATGAATGAGCCCTTTTTGCATGCAAATTTTAAATGCTCTTGTAACAGTGCTTAAATTAATATCTAAAAAATCTGCCAATTCTCGCTGCGGTGGAAGCTGAGTTCCAAAAGACAAGCGTCCTGCCCTAATGTCTTGCTCTAAGAGTTGGGCTAAATGAAAATATAGGGGCGTTTTTAGTAAATTTCTGTCAGGTTTCCAAGTCATAGGGTAATTTTCAAATGAATTAATAGACATAGGCTCTCCTTAAATTGTCTGTCATACAATCTTATCGGTCCCCGTTAAAGAGTTTTCCTTTATAATAATTGTATGGATTGTATGCTTTATTATATCATTTTTAAAGGAGTTTAAAATGACTGACCTAACAAAGGGAGGTGAATTAAAAGCGCTTTTTGTTTTTGCCCTCCCTATTTTCTTAGGAAACTTATTTGAGCAGCTTTATAATATTACAGATACTGTTATCGTTGGTAATCTTTTGGGAGCTGAAGCCCTTGCTGCTGTTGGTTCTAGTACTCAAATATTAGCGTTGACAATATCAGTATCTACAGGGATGTCTATTGGTGCAAGTGTTATTATTTCCCAACTTTATGGCGCTAAAAGAAATCAAAATATGAAAGAAGTCGTTGACACAAATATTATTTTTATTAGTCTGTTTTCTTTCTTTTTAATGGTCTTAGGTCTACTTTACTCTCCTGTTCTTTTAGAACACTTGAATGTTCCAGCCAGCCTGCTATCTGATGCAGATGCGTATTTACAAACTATTTTGTTAGACGTCATTTTCATAAAATTTTTCACTTATGGTGTTGTTGGTGCCGCTCTGGCAACCGTACTTGCACAGGTCTTTTCCTTTATAGTCTGTTTGCGCTACATGTACAGATATTATCCTAAACTGGCTCCCAATCTTCTTCATTTAAAGTGGAAAGTCAGCGTTTTAAAGACTTCTTTAGCTATCGGGCTTCCTGCTATGTTACAGCAAATTTTTATCAGTTTAGGTTTTTTGGTTATCCAATTTTTAGTCAATGGCTTTGGAGCAAATGCGATTGCTGCTTATACTGCCGCTTCCAAAGTAGATGCTTTTGCAGAAATGCCTGCTATTAATTTAGGTCAGGTTCTTATGAATTTTACCGCTCAAAATAAAGGGGCAGGTGAACAAAAACGGATAGCAAAAGGAGGCAGGAGCGCCTTAATAATAACTTTGGGGATTTCGATTGCTATTTCTGGACTTATTTACAGTTTTGCTCCTCATTTTATTGCTATTTTTAATCGTCAGAAGGCAATTGTTCAGATTGGAGAAGGCTATCTACGAATTGTATCTATTTTTTACTTTGTTTTTGGTGCTATGCAGGTGCTAAATGGTCTATTATTGGGATATGGAAAATCCTTATTGCCATTGATTGCTTCTGTCACCACCTTTTGTCTGCTGCAGGTTCCGTTAGCTGTCTGCTTATCTCATACAAAACTAGGTTTTAACGGTATCTGGCTGGCAGCCCCTTTTGGCTGGTTTGCAGGCTTTTTAATGAGACTAATTTATTTTACTAATATTTCAAAACACATTGAGAGAAAGGAGTAGAAATGAAAGCAGTTTACATTTATGAGCAGGGAGACCCTTCAGTCATCCAAATTGGTGATTTGCCTGTCCCAGAGGTGATACCTAAAACAGTTCTCATCAAAGTTTTGGCAGTCTCGGTCAATTATGTTGATACCTTTATTCGCTCGGGACTTTATCAGACTCAATTGCCTCAACCTTATATTCTCGGTCGGGATGCTGTTGGCGAGGTGGTCAGCGTTGGTGATGACGTTAGCCAATTTGCCGCTGGTGATTTAGTCTGGACCAATAGTATGGGTTATGATAGCAGGCAGGGGGTCACTAGCGAATATGCTTTGATCCCGGCAGAAAGGCTTTTCTCAGTTCCTGAAGGAGCCGATCCAGTAAGACTAATTGGAGCTGTTCACTCTGCTGCGACTGCGGCCATCGTTTTGCAGGATATTATGCAGCTGGCAAGAGGTCAAACCTTATTAATTGAAGGGGCAGCAGGCCATGTAGGCAGCAAACTGCTTTGCCTTGCCCATGAAGCAGGTGCAAAGGTTGTTACGACCTCTAACTATCAGGATTTTTCAAAATTAGGCCAAATTGGGAGTTCTGCTTGTTTTGATTACCGTGATGATAAGCTTTTTCAAAAGCTGACGGAGCAATTTCCAGCTGGCTTTGATCATATTATTGACACTTCTGGGGAAATAGCTTTACAGACTAATATTGATTTGCTGGCTTTAAAGGGTGCCATAACCCTCATAACAACTCCTCGGGAGAGTACCTTTGATGCCCGACAATTCTATATGAACTGTCAGCAAATCAGAGGCTTTGTTATCAGCCAAGCCAACTTAAAACAATTGCAAATGGCAGGAAGACTTGTGAATAATGCCTTTAAAGAAGGCCGACTTTTAGAAGATGATACTGTTATTAAGACCTTTGATGAAGCAGCAGAGGCTCACCGATTACTGGATAATAAAAAAGAAAGGCGAAAAATTGTCTTAGTACCGTAAATAACGGAACACACCCTAAAAGATTGGGATTTAGAGATTTAGACCAAGCTTCTTGTCTGCAAGCAGCCGGCGTCACTTGCCTAAAATCCTAGTCGCTTTTTACGGGCTTTGTATCTTATATTAAGGAGGATTCTCATGAAAATTAATACACACGAACTTTGGTCAGGAGCTGATAAAAGCTCTGTCACTTATACAACCTATCTAGTGGAGGAAACGCCAGATATTAAGAATCATAATCCGCGTCCGGCTGTGATTATCTGCGGTGGGGGCGGTTTCTTTAAAGTAACAGATCGTGAAAAAGAGCCGGCAGCCCTTTATTTTCTTAATAAAGGCTTTCAAGCTATTACGCTTGATTATACAGTCGGCAAAGATAGTAGCTACCCAGCTCCCCTCTATGATTTAGCGAAAATGTTGCTGATAACAAGAGAGAAAGCGCAGCAGTGGAATATTGATCCAGATAAAATCATTTTTATTGGCTTTTCAGCAGGTGCTACCCACTGTGCCTCCCTAGCTAATCGCTGGAATGAGTCTATTTTGCAAGACTATTTTAACTATCCAAAGGAAAAAATAAGACCAACTTTAGTAGTTTTATCTTATCCCTTATTAGACTTTAACCATCAGTATGATAGTGTTGTGGCAGATCCAGATAATCAGCGGCCAACCAAGTTATCTCCCATGCCCAAACTAGACTTTCTAACTGGGGCCTTGAAAACAGTTGTGGGTAAAGAGTTAACCAGAGAAAATCTACAAGAACACAGTCCGATAGAACATATTTCTGCAGACACCGTTCCCACTTTCATTTGGGGCATGCAGAATGACGACTGCATCTATAACAATGCTCTCTTGGACTATGCTAAAAAACTAAAAGATAAGGCTGTTTTATACGAATTGCACATGTTTGCGATGGGGGAACACGGCTTATCTGTCATTAATCGAAATACACAGGCAGAATTTTCAGATTATGAAGAGTTAGCAATTTGGAAAAAATTATGCATGAACTTTATCAATCAGGTATTAGCTTTAAATTAAAGAATCAAAAAACGAGACTTTGATGTATTGTCAAAGTCTCGTTTTTAATGTCCTAAAAGAATAAAACGGATAAGCCAGAGCAGGCTGATGTGTATGGGATGAAAAGCGTAGAAGCCCCATTTAACCCAGAGTGGGGAGTAGCCGCGCCGGCCATTGTAAGCTTCCAACAGCGGAATGACCAACAGAAAGCCAAATTGGGCTAGAAAGCCGGCCCAGTTTTCAAGACTGGGATAAGACAGCAGCGCACTGTGCCATATATGAAAATGAAGGCAAGGAAGATACTGCCAACCTCGTCCTCATCATGAAAGTGAATAATCGTTAAAAAGAAAAAGCAGCCGCAAACGGGCTTCCTCAGGAATTCGCTTTGCCCTGCTTTTTTTATATTCTTATCGTTTTAAGACAGCCCCTTTAATCTCTTAATAAAGATTTTTTATTATATTTAAGTATGAATACAATGACATTTTATAAGAGCTGGTTAGGTTCCTGTTGATACTGTCAATAATTATGTGTAAACACTCTAGTAGAGTTATGGAGTGTTAATCAAATAAGCTTTCAAGTGTGTCAGAACATTGGCCAAACCCTTTATGGATTCGTTGACTTTGCTTGAAATTATAATCTTCAAACAAAGTAACTAAGTAACGTTCTAGAGCCTCCTCGTTAGGAAAAAGAACCTTCTTTTTCGTTTGACGTTTGATTTCTTTGTTGAGAGACTCAATGAGGTTTGTCGAATAAATGCTGTGCCAAATCTGGTAGGGAAACTGATAAAAAGTTAAAAGATTACCCGTATTCTCCAAACTTTCCATTATTTTCCTATACTTTGGCTTCCATTCAGCGATAAAGTCCTTCAAAGCTTGTACTACCATTTCTAAATTTCAACGCGATAAATCGTTTTAAATTGCTCCAAAATAACCGCTCTATCTGCTCGTTTCACTTTACTAGCCAGATTTCGACTAATATGAATGAAGCAACGTTGTTGTTTAGCTAATGGGTAAGCCTGACTGATCATCTGCTCAAGCCCCTTGAAGCCATCGGTCACTACAAGAGAAACCTGTTGAACCCCTTGGTTTTGAAGATTGTCTAATAGGGTGGACCAAGAAGCATTGTTTTCATTTGGGGCTAGGAAGTTAAGCAATTCTGTGGTAAACTGTGTCATAGGAATAATTCTCTTTCTAGTAATGTTTCGCAACTCTACTATAACGGATTTATTAGTTTTTGTGTTTACACAACTTATTTTACACTACCAATGATGATTAAGGAATGGCTACAAGAGTTAAATCAATTTAAACTAGGAATTAATCCTTATAAACGTCCAACTGACGAAGTTATTAAACTAACTCAAGAAGATATATCTATTTATCAAGAAAAGAATATGCTAGCTACATATACAGCTGGTTATCCTCTTGAAGATTTTAAGGAGGAATATATTAACTTTGTCAACAGTCTGCTTCCAGTTTGGCATAGCAATTCTGGCTATCTTCAAATGGTTTGGGCGCTTTCTATTGGTCTTCTGTTAGAAATTGATGAAGAGATTTTTAATCAGCTAGTAGACTTGGTTAAAAAAGATGATCCAGAGGATTATTTGATTGATTACTTGATTCAATCACGTCATCCAGATTGGAAGATTCATATAAACTATAATTTCCAAGACCTTATGGCTTTACTCGAAAAATTATTGAAGAAGAGAATGCTGAACAGGCTCTCAAACTGCTCAAAGAATATGTAATTAAGAAATGGTATCCAGGACATAGGGATACAGGTTGGTATGATTTGCATAAGCGGAATATTGATAATTATTATGGTTATTGGTCCTTTGAGTCAGGTGCCCTCTGCAAGCTCAAGGGGTTGGATTATAGGGAATTGGAAGGTGTTCAGTATTTCCTGTATGATTTGGTTGCTGAAGGCGCAGAAGTCTAGGGTATTTTATTTTAACTAAAAATAAACGAATTTAAATGGGTGTTTGTATGACAACAGAAATTCAGCAATACAAAAATTGTACGATATTAAAAAACAACAATGATTATCAGATTCTGTGGAGTAGAGGGAAACAAGTGCTTAACTTTCCCATTAGCCAAGAATTAGCAGAACGTGTTTCAAAATCAGAAAAAGATTCTTTAGAAGTCATGTTTTATTGTGAACATCATCGTTTGCCAAAGGCAGATGAGTTAGATGATTATAATTATTCAGATACGATTGTACATAGAGGCGATGGATTTGTTGTATATGAGACAGAGGGTTATTACGAAATTAGCTTCTTTAAAGAAATTGTAGGAGCCATGGGTCCAGAAGTTTGCTATCCCATTACTAAGGAACTGATGGATAAAGCATTTGAATCTTCTAGGGGAGCATATGAGGTGATGATTTATGCCGAAACAGAGCACTGGTCTTTAAATAATTAGTAGATTGGTATCAAATAGTGAAGGTGATGGAATGGAAACAATTTATTTAAGCAAAAAAGATATGTTGGAAATCTGTCAAGATGGGGATAAGTATTTCTTGCGTTATCCAACTTTAATATAACCATGCCAGAAGTGGTGAAAGAAATCCCCAAAGAAGCGGCCGATAGCTATATGTCGGGAGAACATACTGGCAAAGAGTTGATGAATTATGCAGATTATGGCTTTTGGAGATCTAAAAAGCAATATACACAAGATGAGTCTGGTAAGCTCTTCATCGAAAACCATCCTTCTTTTATTTTAAAAAACCCAGGAAATAGTTGTCGTCTTTTTACAGCAGAAGAATTTACCCAAATCGTTACCCAAGCCATTGATTCAGAACTGGAACCAACTGAGCTTGACGCAATTGGTGTAGTTGATAATCATTTAGAGTTACTCCTTGTTGATTCAGTCGATTGGCAGGAAGAAATAGAAGCAGTCCATCTGGAAATTCTGCAAGAAAAAATGAACAATTATATTCACTTTCTCGAAAGCAAGCAGTATGTGGAGCGATATGCCGATAGCTTTGACAAAAAGGTCATCCATATCACTTTCCAGTATTCTCCATCTGATAATGGACTAGCCTTTCTAGCAGCTGTTCAGAAGATATTACAGAATACGGATATGATTTTGAAGATAGAATTGCCAGAGTGAGAAAAAACCACAGAAATTCCTCTTGAACTTCTGTGGTTTCTTTTTTAATCTTGATAGGAAACAATGCCGATGATGGTATCGACAGCGCGTTCCATGGTTTCTAGGCTGACATATTCGAAGCGGCCGTGCATGTTTTCGCCGCCGGCAAAGAGATTAGGAGTCGGGATGCCCATAAAGGAAATTTTAGAGCCGTCAGTTCCGCCGCGGATAGGCTCGATAATAGGCTGGATGTCCAGACTTTCCATGACTGCTTTGGCGATATGGATAGGTGTCATGTCCTTTTCAATGACCTGCTTCATGTTGTAATACTGGTCTTTGAGGGTCAGGATAACGCGCTCGCTGCCCAGTTCTTGGTTCATCTTGTCAGCAATAGTCTGCATAGCAGCTTTGCGATTTTCAAAAGCCTCTGTCTCAAAGTCACGGACAATGTAACTAGCATGTGCTTCTTCGACTGTACCTGTCAGGTTCATCAGGTGGTAGAAGCCTTGGTAGCCCTCGGTCTTCTCTGGTCGGTCGGCTTCTGGCAGCTGATTGTGGAAGTCAATAGCCAGCTGGAGAGCATTGACCATCTGGTCTTTAGCAGTTCCCGGATGGACATTGCGGCCTTGGAAGGTCAGTTCTGCTCCAGCAGCGCTAAAGGTTTCGTACTGGAGTTCCCCTAGTGGTCCGCCGTCCACTGTGTAGGCAAAGTCCACATCGAAGTCCTCAGCGTCAAACTTATCAGCACCGACGCCGATTTCCTCATCTGGTCCAAAGCCAACTCGGATTTCTCCATGCTTGATTTCTGGATGGGCAGACAGGTATTCGATAGCAGTCATGATTTCAGCAATACCTGACTTGTCATCTGCTCCCAAAAGAGTTGTTCCGTCAGTCGTAATTAAGGTTTGGCCCTTGTATTTATGGAGACTGGCAAAGTCAGCAGGATCTAAGTTAAAGCCAGACTGACCAAGCGGAATCACACCGCCGTCATAATTCTCAATGACCTGCGGCTGGATGTTTTCTGCATTGAAGTCCGCTGTATCCATGTGGGAAATAAAGCCAATTTTGCGAGTAAAGCTAGGGTCGTTGGCTGGCAGAGTTCCAATCGCAAAGCCGTTGGGCAGGTAGTAGACATTTTCCAAGCCGACCCGCTTCATTTCAGGGATAAGGACATTGTTGGCAAAGTCCATCTGACTCTGGGTGCTGGGAGTAGTAGTAGATGTCTCGTCTGAGCGCGTGTTGACCTTGACATAAGTCAGGAAACGCTCTAAAAGATTAGGATATTTCATAAATGCTCCTTTTTCATTTCATTTAAGTCTATTTTAGCATATTCAGGGGAGAGTGAGAAATGTTTTTCGTTTCTTGAGGGCAAAGGTAAAATCTAGCAATTAGTTTTATATCTTGTCAAAATCTGGTAAACTATATCTATGCAAATGGAAAAAACAATCAGCAAAGCTGTGATTTTGGGTGCTTCGGGAGGTATAGGTCGTCAGTTGGCTAGAGAACTGGCTCAAAGGACAGACCAGCTGGTCTTGGTTGGCAGAGATGAGGTTGAGCTCACTCAGCTGCAAGAGGACTTGTCTGAATTTAGAGCCAAGCTTTCCTACAGAGTTTTGGATTTGCTGGATGCGGCTGATGTGGAAGATTTTGCTCAGCAGCTAGAGGCTGATCTAGTGATTAATTGCTGCGGTCTGGCTAATTTTGGTCCAGCGCTATCTCTTTCAGAAGCAGATGAAAATGCCCTCTGGCAGGTTAATTACCAAGCGGCGGTTCGACTGATCAAGCAAGTCGCAGAGCGCAATCATAAGATAAGACTTGTCCAACTTTCCTCTCTGGCAGCGCTTTGTCCCCATCCTTATTTGGCAGCTTACAGCGCTAGCAAGGCCGCTTTGCAGGCCTACTGCTTAGCCTTGCAAGAAGAGCTACGGCTAAAATGCTCTGAAGTGAAAGTTTGCCTTTACATTTTAGGACCGGTTCGGACTGCCATCTTTCCTCCAGAGTTACAGAATGCTTTAGGTGGTCGTCAGTTGCAGATGAGCCCGGAGATAGCAGCACGACGCATCATCAGACTCCTTCAGCAAGACCGTTCCTATGCTATAGTGGGCAAGAGATATCGACTATTGGCTTGGCTCATGAGACTACTTCCGCAAAGATGGATTATCCGTTTGATTGGCACTTATCTACGAAAGGGGCTTTGATCATGAAACTTATTTTTTTCTTGCTGGCTGCTGCCTATTTGCTTCTCTTTATCTTGCGTTGGCTCTTGTCTTTGGCTTATTTGAAAAAAGGGCAGAGCTCTTCATCGGACTTTCAAGAGGAGCTTTATACGGTGGTTCAGCCCATCCTATCTGGTGACCCTCGTTTGGAAAATGATTTATTAGCCAATCTCCAACAGGCTGAAGCAGTTGAGTTTTACTGGCTAATTGATCAGTCTGACCCAGAGGCGCAGCGAGTAGCTGACAAGATTTGTCAAAATCCTTCCTATGCCCAGCGTATTCGCGTTTTTCTCATGGAGGATGTCCCTCAGGGGATTAATCCTAAGAGTTATAAGATTGAGCAGATTATAGATGAGCTGACTCGGCCTTATTTGATTGTTCTCGACGACGACAGCGTCATTGATTTTTCAAAAATGGGAGAATTGACAGATTATCTGGGTGAGAATATTATTTTGACCGGCATTCCCTATAATCAAGAGAGAAGTAATTTCTGGTCTAAGCTAGTAGCGGCTTTTGTCAATGGAAATTCTTTCATTACCTATTTTACCATGGCAGAAGTCAAAGCCAATCACTCGATTAATGGAATGTTCTACATCCTACCACTTGAACTGGCTAGAGAGCAGAAGCTCTTCGGTGCTATTAAAGACTATCTATGTGATGATTTGGCTGTAGCGGATTTTCTGCGTAGTAAGGGAGTGGAGATTATCCAGACACGGGTGACTTGTAATGTCCGGACTACTATCAAGGATGCCAAGCAATATCTGCTGCAGATGAAGCGTTGGCTGCTTTTTAGCTCTATCTATCTGAAAGAGCACTTGGACTGGAAAGTTATTATTTTAATTGCTCTGCCTAGTTTTCTGCCCCTTCCTGCCTTGCTCATTAGTTTCTTTCTTGGCTGGCCTTTTATGCTGCTGGCTTTGCTTTTACTCTTGATCAAGGCGGTTTGGATGCTGGCTTATCGTCGTCACATTCTATCCGGTCGGCCGCATCCTGATGAGGTCTTTTACGAAGTCCTGAATGATTTACTCTTGCCTTGGCTTTTCCTCTATGTCTTGCTTAGTCCGCGGGTGATTAACTGGCGGGGAAGGAAGATTAGAGTGACGGATGGGAAAATCCGCTATGAGTAAGATGAAGCAGTACCTGGATAAGTTGGATGCTCTGTCGCTAGACCAAACCTTGATAGAATCCAGCAAAGTCTTGCTTTTTCTCAGTGGCAGCAGTCATTTGGAGAGCGCTAGTCTGACTGCAGGACAGCTTGAGTTTCTTGAGCAGATTTGTCCATCGGATTTTTCAGTAGTGCCCAGTAATTTTCCGTTTAATCAGGAATTTGAGCATGAGCGACAAATCCAAGTTTCCTTGTTGACAGCTTCCATTTCCAATATCCGTTACTATTGGCATACTCTCTACAATTCTCGCTTTCAGGAGGCTTTGCAGCGGCATTTATCTCCTTTACTGAATGATGAGGAGGCTGTCATTATCTGCAAGAGCTCTGGACTCAATATGCTGACCCAGTGGCTGGAGGGCTGGGTGAGGAAAATCTGCCGATCAGACTGAGAGTGATTGCGCTGGGGCCTGTTTCACGGAGACTCCTAAATCGCAAGGATATTGACTCGCTGGTCATCAAGGGCAGGAAGGATATTTACAGCAGATGTCTAGATGGCCATCTAGCTGATGTGGTAGTGGATAGCAACCATTTTGATTATGAATACAGGGAAGATGTGAAAGGATTAGTTTATGACTGGATTAGAAAAAGTGATAAAGATTGATGTGATTAGTGTGCCATTTAGTGGCCACCTGCTGCCTACTTTGACCTTAGTCAAGCCTCTGCTGACGGATCCGCGTTTTCAGATTCGGGTTATCACTGGCTGCCAAAAGAAAGTGTTAGTAGAGGAAATTGGTTTCGACTGTCTGGCCCTCTTTCCAGAAAGGCCGACGGTGATGGAGGATATTGCTAATACCCCGCAGCAAAGCAATCCTCTAATTACCTATCAGCAGTTTCGGGCCAATTCTAGACTAATTCCAGAGGTTATAGACGAATTAAATCGAATTTGGCAAGAGGGTGGTAAACCGGATTTGGTCATAGCAGATTTTGTTGCTTCACCAGCAGGTCTGATTTCTGATCGCTTTGACATCCCCTGGATAACCACGATTCCGAGTCCGGTTGCGATTGAGTGCCGGACGACAACTCCGACTTATTTGGGAGGCTGGAAACCTCACCAAGGTGTCTTGTACAAATTCAGAGATGCTTTTGGCAGGCAAGTTATTCGCTGTGGAAAAAAAATGGCCTTTGCTTTAGTCCGGAAGAGTTTGGGAGACTATCAAGATTTTAAACTCTATCGGGAAGACGGCACAGAAGCTATTTACTCGCCTTACTCTATCTTGGCTTTGGGCATGAAAGAGCTGGAGTTTCGAGATGATTTTCCTAAGCACCTTCGCTGGGTGGGCTACAAATGCCTGTCCTTTGATCGTCTGCCTGCAGCCCATGAGTCTTATTTTGAGACCGATAAGAAGCGGGTTTTAGTGACTTGCGGTACGCATTTGAAATGGGAGAAGGAGCGAATGGTGGAAAGAGCGAAAAAGCTGAGTCAGCTCTACCCAGATTACCTCTTTTACATCACCTTGGGAGAAGCTAGTGGCTTGGAGAATCCTCCGCACAGACTGGCGGAAAACCTGCTGCTCTTTGACTATCTGCCCTATACAGATATTCTGGACAAGATAGATCTTGCTATTCACCACGCAGGAACGGGTATCATGATGGCCTGTATTGAGCATGAGATTCCCAGTCTCATTTTGCCGCAGGATTATGACCAGTTTGACAATGCCGTTCGTGCTGAGCTTGCCCAGGTGGGGCTGGTTTCTCGCAGAAAGAATGATGCAGAAGTGCTGCGCCTTTTTAAGGAATTGACGGATCGCGCGGACTGGTCTCAGTTGAAAACTCTTGCCCAGCAAAGTAAAGAATATGAGCCTACAGAGATTCTCTATCAAGAGCTGGGGCGGTTGCTTAAGGTTGATTTATAACTGGAAAACTCAACAAACTATTAAAGCATACCTCCAATATTAAAATATCTGAATTATTAAATTTCCCTATTCTTTTCAAGGAATAGGTTTTTGATCTATTCAAGTCTTTTTTAAGATGTTAAAATGAAAGTGATTACAAGAAAGTCGTTGGAAAGTCAACTTGGCTTTCTCTGAGTGACTGAAGAGGAAAGATAATGAAGAAAGCAATTCTAATGATGACTTTGGCTCGCCAGAGGAGATTAGCTTTGAGGGAGTGGCTGAATTTTTTACCAATATTCGCCGCGGTGTCAGGCCGCAAGACCATGAAATTCAGACCCTCTATGATAACTATGTCCTCATCGGTGGAACGCCTCTGCAGCGTATCAGTCTAGAAGAGGTGGAAAAGGTTCGTCAGCGTTTGGCTGGCGAGTATGCGGTTTATTTTGCCAATAAATTTTCACGTCCTTTTATACCAGATGTGATTGAGCATATGGAAGAGGATGGTATTGAGGATTGTATCTGTTTGATTCTAGAGCCGCATTTTTCTTACTATTCTGTCATGGGCTATGAGAAGTTTATCCAGAGTGATTCCATCCGCTTTAATATCATCAAGGAATGGTATCAGGAAGAAGCTATTCTTGATTATTGGGCAGAGGAGCTGAGAAAGATTCTTACAGAAGAGGTTAGAGAAGAGACCTTCAAGATTTTCTTCTCAGCCCACAGTGTGCCTATTCTGGCCTTGGATTTCGGAGATCCTTACATTGATCAGATCTATGACAATGCCCGTTTGATTGCTGAAAGGTTAGGTCTGACAGAAGAGGATTATCTCAATGTTTGGCAAAGTGAGAGTGACATCGGACTCCCTTGGATCAAACCTGACGTGCTGGACTACATGCGCCAGCAAGAAACACTTCCGCAGCATTATATTTTTGTGCCGATTAGCTTTATCAGTGAGCATATAGAGGTCCTTTTTGACAATGACGTGGAGTGTAAGGAACTTTGCGATGAACTGGGTGTTGCTTATCATAGACCGCCTATGCCCAATGCAGACGACCGTTTAATTGACGCCCTGATTCAAACTATCCGCCGCCATGAGCATGAACCCTTCAAAGAATGCTTTCCAGAAGAAGAAACCTTCGATGAATTGCAGCCGTCGGAGGAGAGCAGCCAGATTCTTGCAGAGGATGAAGAGCTGAAATGCCAGATTTCGTCAAGAAACTGATTGAGAAAAAAGGGCGCGAGAATGTTAAGATGCCATATTTTGTCAAGAAAATGCTGGAGAAAGCAGGAAAGCTGCCCAAGAGTTGATTGTTCATATTCGTTGATGACTTTATAAGATCTTTCTAGAAGGAGAAAACCGTGAGACTTTGGCACCAAGATTTAATTGAAAAACTTCCGCGCCAGCAGCTTTTAGGCCAGCATCGAGAGTGTGCAGCCTTACGTGGACGAGGTTGGGGCAAGCCGCATGCAACGGTCAACTATGTTTTTGAGCACAGCCCTTATTGCCTCTATGCTTATCACCTGCTGATTATGGAGGAGATGCAACGACGGGGCTATCAGCCAGACAGCCTTTGGCTGGATAAGGACTACCGTGGCAAGACCTGCCCACCCTACCAGGAGTTGCTAGCTGAGGAACTCGAACATCCCATTTATCCGGAGCATGACGCAACCTATCTGCAAGAATGCTTGGAAAATCTGAAAGAGAAGGGGATAGATATTGTCTGATTTCCAAGTGCCAAGACGGCATAGTATTAAGGTTATAGAACAAAAAAAGGAAGAGACATTGCTCTTCTTTTTTGACTTTTACGAATTCAAAATAAACTTTTCAATAGCAGTTGCGACCCCATTTTCCTCGCAGCTGTCTGTGATGGCATCGGCTAGGCCTTTGACATAGTCTGAAGCATTTCCCATGGCAACACCGAGACCTGCATATTCCAGCATTTCGATGTCGTTGTTGGCATCACCGATTGCCATGATTTCTTGAGGATTGACGTCCAATTGTTTAGCCAGTCGCTCTAGGGCAAAGGCTTTGGTCACACCAGACGGCATGGCCTCGTAAATAACTGGCTGGGAGCGAACGCAGCTGAAACGCTGGCAGATTTCTTGGCCAAAGTCAGCTTCAAAAGCATCTACCTGTTCTTGGCTGCCTAAAAACATAGCTTGAAACATTCTGTGTTGACCGCTGCATGCCTCTTCTAGGCTAATCTCGGTTGGAGTGGTGAAGACCAAGCTAGCATCATTCACGACATAGGAACTAGCTTTTTCTCCAACGACGAAATAATGCTCCTCATCAAAGAGAGTCAGCTGGACAGGGCTATTTTCAGACAGGCTGTAGAGATAGCGAATATCCTGACCGCTCAGCTCTTGCCAGTCCACCAGACTCCAGTCGCTGGTCTGATGAGTAGCACAGCCATTGTCCACGATGACATATTCGTTTTCTTGTGCCAGGCCCAGCTTGTCATAGTATGGCTTGACACCGACCAAGGGACGACCTGTGCAAAGAACCAATTTGACTCCTTTTTCAATAGCTAGGTGCAGGGCTTCAATGTTAGCCTGAGGAATTTCTTTTTTGCTGTTGAGCAAGGTGCCGTCCATATCAAGTGCAAGAATTTTAATCATAAAGTGTCTCCAAAATTATTCTCTGACTAGTATAGCATAATTTATAGAGAAAGTCCGAGTCTATAGGAAAAATCACTGGTCTTGTGTTATAATAAATAGAATACCCTAAAAGGATGAGAAAAATGAATTTAGAAGATTTGAAAAAACGTCAGGAGAAGATCCGCAATTTCTCCATCATTGCCCATATCGACCACGGGAAATCAACCTTGGCTGACCGGATTTTGGAGGCGACTGAGACGGTTTCCAGCCGGGAAATGCAGGCCCAACTCTTGGACAGCATGGACTTGGAGCGGGAGCGCGGTATCACCATTAAGCTCAATGCTATCGAGCTCAATTATACTGCCAAGGACGGTGAAACCTATATCTTCCACTTGATTGACACGCCGGGACACGTGGACTTTACCTATGAGGTATCGCGGTCGTTAGCGGCCTGCGAAGGGGCTATTTTGGTCGTAGATGCGGCTCAGGGGATTGAGGCTCAGACCTTGGCCAATGTTTATCTAGCGCTGGATAATGACTTGGAAATCCTGCCAGTCATCAATAAGATTGATCTGCCAGCTGCGGATCCAGAGCGGGTGCGGGCAGAAATTGAAGATGTGATTGGACTGGATGCTAGTGAAGCCGTATTGGCTTCTGCCAAGGCTGGTATCGGAATTGAAGAAATTTTAGAGCAGATTGTGGAGAAAGTTCCAGCTCCGACTGGAAATGTAGAAGCACCACTCAAGGCCTTAATCTTTGACTCGGTCTATGATGCCTATCGTGGGGTAATCCTGCAAGTACGGGTGATGGACGGTGTGGTCAAGCCGGGAGACACCATTCAGCTTATGAGCAATGGCAAGACCTTTGATGTAACAGAGGTCGGCATCTTCACTCCCAAAGCCATTGGTCGTGATTTCTTAGCGACAGGGGATGTTGGCTATATCGCAGCCTCTATCAAGACCGTACAGGATACTCGGGTCGGGGATACAGTGACCTTGGCCGACAATCCAGCTTCAGAGCCACTAGCTGGCTACAAGCAGATGAATCCTATGGTCTTCGCTGGTCTCTATCCGATTGAGTCCAATAAATACAATGACCTGCGTGAGGCGCTGGAAAAGCTCCAGCTAAACGACGCCAGTCTGCAGTTTGAACCAGAAACATCTCAGGCATTAGGATTTGGTTTCCGTTGTGGATTCCTGGGTTTGCTGCACATGGATGTCATTCAGGAGCGCTTGGAGCGTGAGTTCAATATTGATTTGATTATGACGGCGCCATCCGTTATCTATAAGGTCAATATGACAGATGGTGCTTCAATTGATGTGTCCAATCCGAGCGAGTTTCCGGATCCGACTAAGATTGATTCCATTGAAGAGCCTTATGTCAAGGCGCAGATTATGGTGCCGCAGGAATTTGTCGGAGCGGTGATGGAGTTGGCTCAGCGCAAGCGTGGTGACTTTGTGACCATGGACTATATCGATGATAATCGGGTCAATGTCATCTATCAAATCCCACTTGCTGAAATCGTCTTTGACTTCTTTGACAAGCTCAAGTCCTCTACTCGTGGCTATGCTAGCTTTGACTATGAAATCTCGGAGTATCGCTCGTCCAAGCTGGTGAAGATGGATATTCTCCTCAATGGCGACAAGGTTGATGCTCTTAGTTTTATCGTTCACAAAGAATTTGCCTATGAGCGTGGTAAGCTGATTGTAGATAAGCTCAAGCAAATCATTCCTCGTCAGCAGTTTGAAGTACCCATTCAGGCAGCCATCGGTCAGAAAATCGTAGCTCGGACAGACATCAAGGCTCTGCGTAAAAATGTCTTGGCCAAGTGTTATGGTGGTGACGTTTCCCGAAAGCGCAAACTCCTAGAAAAACAAAAAGCTGGTAAAAAACGCATGAAAGCTATCGGATCTGTCGAAGTCCCACAAGAAGCCTTCCTCAGCGTCCTGAGTATGGATGAGGAATAAAGTCTTATTTCTCTAGGGAATATATTTCAAAAGGAGAAAATCATGAAACAATCGTATCTGCTTGGAGCAGTCCTAGTATTGACTTCACTTACTCTTATGTCTTGTGCCAAATCTGACCAAAATGATGAACAATCAAGCTCATCGACTAGTTCTATTGCACAAGTGGAAAAGAATTCTTCAAATTCTTCTTCTAAAAAGAGCAAGAGCAAAGCCAGTCAAGAAACAAAACGTGTCGGCTCTCCTGAGTTTGGTTATATCGATATCCCAAGCAAATGGATTAAATTTTTTGATGCTGAGGTTGAGGGACTTATTCAATATACAGATGGCTCTGCTTATAATATCGTCACCATGAATGCCGTTTCTAAGGCAGAAGCTGAAGTGGCAGAAGATGAGAACTTCAATGCAGAAACGATTGCTCAACATGTAGCCTATAATTGGAGTCAAAAAGATAATATTGAGAAGATGTGGGGCTCTAAAAGTACTGTCTCAGGAATAGAAGCCTTTCAAATAAACATCATTCTGAAATCGGGGCAACTTGCTAATACATTAGTTTTCCAAAAAGATGACAAAGTCTATATACTATCCTTTGAAGGCGACGAAGAAACTCTTGATGATTTCATTACAAACATGAAAGATACTTGGAGTCTTGATGGCAAGGGAGCAGTCAGCGAATAATAGTTTAAAAAACAAGAGGCCTATTTATTAAGTCTCTTGTTTTTTCAGTGTAGAAGCTAATTATGTTTCACAAAAAAAGATTGTATCTAATCAAAAGTTCGACCACTACCAAATCCAAGCAAAAAGACTTACAAAAATCTGTAGGTCTTTTCTTGAAATCCGAACGTTAAGAAATCTTTTTTTGATTTTACTTGACATTTTCTGAAATAGGAATATGATAAAATATGAATACTGCATAAGACAAATCTTGTGCGTGTTCGAAAATAATAGAGCGTTGCATCCGTAAGTCAATTTGACACGGCTCTTAAAAAACAAAAGGAGAAAGAATGAATACTTATATCCAAAAGAAAATCGCAAACATGAAGCTGACGCTTTCTGAAATGTCTGGTGGCTACAAACGAATGGTGACCAGTATGAAGAAGCTCGGCTTTTCTGCTACCTTGAAGCTTATTTGGGACGATTTGTTTGCTCATCGCAGTCTAGGTCAATGGGTTTATCTCTTGATTCTAGGGAGTTTTCCGCTCTGGCTGGAGCTGATATATGAACATCGCATCGTGGATTGGACAGGGATGATTTGCAGTCTGACTGGGATTATCTGTGTAATTTTTGTTTCTGAAGGACGGGCTAGCAATTACCTCTTTGGTTTGATTAATTCTGTGATTTACTTGATTTTGGCTTTGCAGAAAGGCTTCTATGGCGAGGTCCTGACGACTCTTTACTTTACCATCATGCAGCCGATTGGACTCTTGGTGTGGATTTATCAAGGTCAGTTTAAAAAAGAAAAGCAAGAGTTTGTTGCTCGTAAGCTAGATGCCAAAGGATGGACAAAGTATCTATCGCTCAGTGTGCTTTGGTGGTTGGTCTTTGGCTTTGATTTATCAGTCTGTTGGGGCTAATCGTCCTTATCGTGATTCAATCACAGATGCGACAAATGGTGTAGGGCAAATCTTGATGACGGCTGTTTATCGTGAACAGTGGATTTTCTGGGCAGCGACCAATATTTTTTCTATTTACCTCTGGTGGGGTGAAAGTCTTCAGATTCAAGGGAAATATCTGATCTATTTAATCAACAGCTTTGGTCGGATGGTACCAGTGGAATAAGGCTGCTAAAAAAGCATAGTCCTATAAACGGAACATTAATCGGATGTGACAATGTCTCTCTTTCCTTTCGTCCTAAAAATATGGTAAACTAGTATTAGTAAAATTTATTAGATTTAGGAAGGAATGACCATGAAAAAGAAGTACTTTCTGCTCTCCCTGACTATCTTAGCCGGTCTCTCTCTGTCCTCCTGTAGCCTCATCAAGAGCTATAGCAGTCGGAAACCATCTGATTCTTCCAGTCGGGTTTCCCTGAGAGATGACAGCGATACAAGTAGTAGCAGTCGTAGAGACAAAAGATTCGTCAAAGACTACTGGGTACGCAGCGGGTTGGCTCTGATGATTATGGCTATATTAGTATTCCTGATAATTGGATTAAGTTTACAGACGTAGATGGTGGCGACAGCGTCCAGTATACGGATGGAAGTGGCTATAACATTGTCACGATGAACGCTTATACAAAAGAAAAAGCCAACATTGGAGAAGGTGAAGAATTCAACGCTGAAACCATTGCCCAACGGATTGCCTACCACTGGAAGGATAATAAGGAAGTCGATGATTTTTGGGGAGCAAAGAGTACCGTAGCTGGAAATGAAGCCTTTCAGATTAATGTTGTTTTAAAATCCACTCAAAACCTAACGGTTTGGGTCTTCAAACAAGGCGATAAGGTCTATATGATGTCCTTTGAAGGCGATGAAGATACTCTGTATGAATTTATCCCCTATATCGAAGAAACTTGGAGCGTCAGCAAGGACGGTGGAAAAAGCATTTAGCGACCGCATTTGATGATAACTCTCTAAGTTTATAAAAAGCAAATCTGGGACTCGTTCTCAGATTTTTTTGTGAGGTGGAATATATCATATTTTTGGGGTTTGACAACATTTAAGAGCGCTCATTTTATGATATAATAAAAAGCAATTTGAATACAGAAAGAAAAATATATGACCCAAGAAATCGACCTTGAAAAAGTACCATCAGCTAGCTCTGCAAAAGCAGAAAGAGCATCGAAAATTTTTAGCCAGTCTCAAGAAAAAGCCACCAAAAAACCTAGATAAGATTGCCCAGCAAATCCATGATGAGGTCTTTGAGGAGATTGACTGTACAGCCTGCGCCAATTGCTGTAAAACTCTGGGACCAGACTTTAAAGAAGCCGACATTGTCCGTATTGCCAAGTATTTCAAGATGAAGCTGCCAGCTTTTGAAGAGGAGTTTCTGCAGGTTGACGAAGACGGTGACAAGGTTTTCAAGGCCATGCCTTGTCCTTTTTTAGGTGGAGACAATCTCTGCTCAATCTACGATGTCCGTCCCAAGGCCTGCCGTGAGTTCCCTCACACAGACCGCAAGAAGATTCATCAGATTAATCATCTGACAATCAAAAATACCCTGACCTGCCCAGCGGCTTATCTTTTTGTGGAGAAGTTGCGGGATAGGTTGTAGAATCCCCCTCTAAATCTTGTACAAAAATTCTAGGGCGGAAGTATCTTATATCTGTTAGACTATAGTTAGAATTGAACACGGCCTAGAAGCTGTGTGAAAAAGATAAAATTTTCTCGGAGCAGGAGCACCTCCCGTCAATTTTCCTATTTTCACTTTGCTTTTAACGGTCTTAGTATCTTTTATGAGGTGAAAAAGAATATGATGCATCAATTCAATCGAACCATGGATTATCTGGAAAGTAAGCTAGACGCAGAAGTGGATTTGCAGAAATTTCAGCAGCTATCGGGCTATTCTTATGCTCTCTTTAGCAGGCTCTTTTCCATCCTAGCAGATATGACTTTAGCAGAATATCTTACGCAATCGCAGGCTGTCAGAAGCTGTGACAGACTTGCGGGAAAGCTCTGAGAAAGTCATTGATATAGCACTGAAATACGGCTATGAGTCTGCGGATGCCTTTAGCGCAGCCTTTAAGAAATTCCATGGTGCGACCCCCTCAGAAGTTCGAAATGGAAAACCTTATCGGGTCTTTCCTAGACTTCAATTATCCTTAAAGATTACAGGAGGAAAGAACATGGATATCAAGATTCAAAAGAAACCTGCTTTTACCGTGGCAGGCATCCTATTGGAAGCTATTGACAATAGCCAGTGCCCGTCTGCATGGGAGCAGCTCTATGCAAATCACAGTTTTGAAAGCCTAGAGAGTCTGGGAAGTGGCCAATCCTTTGGCGTCTGCTCGGATGTCAAAGAAGGCGAAATCATCAACTATATGGCTGCCTATGATGTGAAGAATAAAGCTAAAGCAGAAGAACTAGGTCTGTCAATCAAAGAAATCGCAGAAGCTGAATATGCTATCGTACCAGTCAAGGGGGCTATACCAGCCAGTATCCACCATGCTTGGAAATATGTCTTGGAAGTCTTTTTCCCAGAAACTAGGTTATCGCCACTCAGGAGCACCAGATTTTGAAGTTTACACCGAGGGAGACATGTCCTCGCCAGACTATCAAATGGAACTCTGGATACCTGTGGTGAAATAAAATGGTGATTGCAAGTCATTTTTTAGGTGTTGATTACAGAGGAGGAGATGCTATGCAGATGTATTTTGGGGACGTTTCTCTTTGTTATACATATTCACTTGCGATGGCCATGCATTCGTATGGTTATGATGTTCGCCCTGAGTTTTTGGAAGCCATAATGGTGATGGGAAATGGTGCTAGTATTGTAAAGGAAGATGAAAAACACCCCTTAGTCTTCTTTGATAATGGGATGCCAGATAGTTCTATCAGTCATTCTTTAAACATTCTGGGTTTTACATATGATGAATACTATATAAAGGATTCAAATGCGGTGGATCTTCTCTCTATCAGAGAAATGCTAAGCAAGTTCTTGCTCAGCGGCCCAGTTGTTCTTGGCCCTTTGGACATGGGTTATCTCACTTATAATCCCAATCATATTCATTTGTATGGGGTGGACCATTTTGTTTCGGTTTATGATCTAGATGATGAGTTTATCTATTTCCATGATCCAGCAGGCTTTTGCTTTGTATGAAAATGAGTTTCTCAGAATTTTTCGAAAGCCTGGGAAGCTAAAAATATCGACTATAAAAGAGGTTCTTTCTCCATGTGGGGAAACTTCCAAAAAATCAAATCTCCTACTTCCAAAGAAGTTTATCAGAAAACATCTATGTTGATGAAAGCAACAATATGAACGTGGCGAGGAGAATGTGATAGCAAGATATGCTAAGTCGGTAGCGGACAATGGCTTGAATGAAGAACAAAAGCATCTTCATCAATACTTTAGTTTCAAATTAGCTTCTATCAGAAATCTATACATGAGCAACTTCTTAAAAGACCACGATACGGTCAGATCTGAACTAAAAGAAAATTTAGCAAAGTTGTTCGGCCAAGCTCATCTATTTTGTATCAAGGAAGATTATCAGAAACTGTCAGAAGTCTTGTATGATATTGCAGCACTAGATAATAAATTTAGAGATTTGTGTATTCACTATAAAGAAGAGTAGAAGAAGTGAGAAAAACGAAGATGCTGTTTGGGAAATAAAAGAATGTAATGCAGCAGGATTGAAAGAAGGGATAGCAGACTATCAGACGTATCTCTGGATACCAGTGGATAAATAGATTAGAAATCAGCTGTTTATTTTTGAGCGGCTGGTTTTTTATGCATTGTGGTATAATGAAGCTATTACAGTTTCAGAAAGGATTTCGATTTTGCCATACAAATTTCTACTTTTCGACCTTGACCATACGCTGCTGGATTTTGATACGGCAGAAGACATTGCCTTGACTCATTTTTTGGAGGAGCAGGGCGTAACGGAGATTCAGACCTACAAAGACTATTATATTCCCCATGAACAAGGGGCTTTGGCGGGATCTGGAGCAGGGGAAAATCACCAAGCCGGAGCTGGTCAACACTCGCTTTTCTCGTCTTTTTGCCCATTTTGGCATTGAGAAGGATGGTGCCGAGTTAGCCTTCCTTTATCAGCAGCATATTGCTCAGCAAGGTCATACTTACACTGGTGCTAGCGAGCTTTTGGACAGTCTGACAGCTGCTGATTATGAGATTTACGGAGCGACCAATGGCATCACGGCTATTCAGACTGGCCGCATGGCCCATTCCGACATTTCTCCTTATTTTAACCATATTTTTATCTCGGAAAAGATGGGGACTCAGAAGCCCGAAGCTTTGTTTTATGAAAAAATAGCAGAGCAGATACCAGATTTTGACCTGTTTCAGACTTTGATGATTGGAGATTCTTTGACTGCAGATATTGCTGGCGCTAATAATGCTGGATTGGACTCTATCTGGTACAATCCCAAGCAGCTAGAAAATCAAAGTCTTTTTCAACCGACCTATACCGCTTATTCTTATGACGACATTATCAGACTATTGGTTCCATAAGGAGACTTCAAATGAAAAAAACTTGCCTTGTTTTTTCTTAAATATTTTTTTATCAAGTAGCTAGTAGAAACGCACTGCTTTTTAAGACAAAAAAAGACTAATCTAAAAAAATTTTTAACTCTGTCAAGAAAAAAACTTGACAGCTGCTTTTTAATCTGCTATAATAGAACATGTGCTTAATAGCTCTGCTATTTCACCAAAAGAAAAAAATAAAGAAAAGAGACCTTAATAATGGCAGTAAAAATCCGTTTGACTCGTATGGGTTCTAAGAAAAAACCTTTCTACCGTATCAATGTTGCAGACTCACGTTCACCTCGTGACGGACGTTTCATCGAAACAGTTGGTACTTACAACCCACTTGTAGCTGAAAACCAAGTGACTTTGAAAGGAAGACCGTATCCTTGAGTGGTTGGGTAATGGTGCACAACCTTCTGATACTGTACGCAACATCCTTTCAAAAGAAGGTGTATTGAAGAAATTCCACGATTCAAAATACTCTAAATAATAGAAGCGTAGGTTGACATATGGACACGATTGAAAATCTAATTATTGCGATAGTGAAACCTTTGATTTCACAGCCAGATGCCTTAACTATCAAGATTGAGGATACACCTGAATTTTTAGAATATCACCTGGATCTTGATCAGAGTGATGTTGGACGTGTAATCGGTCGTAAAGGTCGTACTATATCCGCTATAAGGACGATTGTTTACTCTGTCCCAACCGAGTACAAAAAAGTTCGCATCGTCATTGATGAGAAATAAGAAGAACGGGACCAGTATGTCCCTGTTTTTTTCTATTTTCTTAGCGAACTGAGTGCACAGCACTCAAGTGAGCTTAGAGAAATTGATGCCCAGCAAAGCGTGGGTACAAGCCCCTTAATGAAATAAGCCGTTAGGCGCAGTTGAATTTAGGGGAATTGATGCAGTTCGAGCGTATGTGAGAACTAGACACTTCATTTAAGAGAAGAACGAAATGCAGCGGGCGAGTTTAGAAAAAAATTCGAAACCGGAGGACATATGAAGCCAGAAGATTATGCTTGGAACGCTCATGAGCGCAAGTCTTATGAGAATGATCAAGTGATTTTACCGAGCCCTTATAAGCTGAAAAAAATTCTGGATGATAGTGAGAAGAGATTGGAATTGGAGCTTGTTTTGGAGGAACTTCCTCAGGAGCAACTGGCTCGATGGGCTATGAAAATGGCGTCAAGCTTTATAGCTCTGATTGATGCGGAAGATGAGTCTGAAAAGCAGAAGATTTTGACTCAGGTAAGAGCGATTTTTCAGGCTCGACTTGATGGTAGGGCATCTGCCTATGAAGTAAGGCAGGCTGGTTTCTTGGCTAACAAACTGTCGCAGCAAGCCCAATCACAAATCGGTAAATATGCTGCGCGTGTTTTTGCCCAAGGAGCCGCAACAGGCCACATGCGGGGCCATGCTATTGTCGCAGCGGATTATGCCATCAAAGTCAGAAATTTGCAGAGTCCAGATGATATGCAGCGGGCTGTCAAGGAAAGAGAAAGACAGATAGAGCTGGCCTCTGCTTTTATTAGATCAGGAAAGGAAACTTTATGAAGCATTTATTTTCACGCTTGTCACCAGCGCAAAAGATTATCTTGTCTTTTCTTCTGGTGATATTCTGTGGCTCCTTGCTACTCAGTCTGCCTTGGGTGCAGACGGCAAGTTCCCAAGCGAGCTATCTGGATCATCTTTTTACAGCTGTCTCGATGGTCTGTGTGACAGGGCTTTTTACACGATCGGTTGTGGATACATACAATGTCTGGGGACAGCTCCTTTGTATGCTGCTGATTCAGATTGGTGGCTTGGGAATCCTGACTTTTATCGGATTTTTCACCATGGAAAGTCGGAAAAAGCTCAGCCTCAAGGATCGCCGTATTCTACGGGATAGTTTTAGTTATGGTCACAATCGTACCTTAGGTCAATTTGTCCGTTCGATTTTTATCACGACTTTTGCTATCGAAGGACTGGGTGCGCTCCTTCTCATGATTCGCTTCATTCCCAAGTTTGGTCTGAGAAAAGGGATTTTTAATTCTATCTTTTTAGCCGTTTCTGCATTTTGTAATGCGGGCTTTGATAATTTTGGCAATGATAGCCTACTAGGCTTGCAGACAGATGTTTTGGTCAATATCACCTTGGCTCTCCTCATCATTACTGGAGGACTGGGCTTTATGGTCTGGTTTGACTTGGCGACTAAATTGGGAGGAAAACAGAAGGGGCTGCACTTTCATACTAAGGTAGTCTTGCTACTGACTGCTGGTCTCCTCGTTTTTGGGACGGTCACGAGTCTCTGGACGGAGTACAATAATCCTGGAACGATTGGCAATCTTTCCTTTGGCGATAAGCTACTGGTCAGCTTTTTTCAGACAGTCAGTATGAGGACAGCTGGCTTTGCTTCCATTGATTATACAGCTGCTCGTCCAGTAACCCTGTTTATCTATCTGCTCCAGATGTTTCTGGGAGGGGCTCCGGGTGGTACAGCGGGCGGTCTGAAAATTACGACCTTCCTAGTTCTTTTTGCTCTTTTTGCTCGAAAGGAAATCCTGGGCTTGCCTCATACCAATATGGGACGGAGAACGCTGTCTCCTCAGCTAGTGCAGAAGGCTTTTGGTGTGACAGTGATTTTTCAGCTGACATTTCTGCTTGGTCTTTTGGCTCTTGGGCTAGTGACCGATAGCAGTCATCGTTTTATTTACCTGATATTTGAGACTGTGTCGGCATTGGCTACAGTTGGTGTCACGGCCAATATCACTACCAGCCTCAATACAGCTGGTATGATTGTGATTATGTTGCTAATGTTTATTGGACGGGTGGGGCCGCTGACTCTTATGGTCAGTCTCAACCATTATCAACCGAAGAAAGGCTGCAACCTTGCATTACAGCAAGGCGGACATTATGATTGGATAGGAGAAAAGAAATGGCAAATCAAACAGTTGGAATCCTCGGCTTGGGGATTTTTGGACAGAGTATCATTGAGGCCTTGATTTCTCAAGATGTAGAAATCATTGCGATTGATAATCACGAAGAGACAATCAATCAGTATGAAGACATGATTGCCGTTGGTGTGATCGGGGACATTACTGATATGGAGCTTTTAGAGGCGGCAGACGTTGGGTCCTGTGATACGGTCATCGTAGCGACGGGAGAAAGTCTGGAATCCAGCGTCCTAGCGGTCATGCACTGCAAGGCATTGGGCGTTAAAAATGTCATTGCCAAGGTCAAAGATGAAGTAACTCAGCAGGTGCTGGAAAAGGTGGGAGCTGATCTGGTTATTCTGCCTGAAGTGGAGGCTGGTATTTCATTGGCTAAGACTATTCTCTTGAACCATTCGATTGAGGTCTTCCAGCTGGATGACGATGTAGTAGTGGCTGAGTTTGAACTGCCTGCTAGCTGGGTCGGGAAAACGGTCCGTGAAGTAGATGCTCGCAGGCTTTATCATCTTAATATTATCGGCTACCGTCTGACAAAAAATCAGCCTTTGGAAAGCAAGTTTACTCCAGACTTTGTTTGGCCAGAAGGCGTCAGCATTATGGCTGTGACTGATAACCAGCATTTGGATAATTTACGTGAAATAGTGAGTAGCAGCTAGGATAATTCCTCTTCGGTGGGGGCCAACCGATTCTATCTAGGCATTCGGCACCTTTCTATTATATGAAGAAAAAATGGATACATATGAAGAAAAAATGGATACATAGGAGCTCTTTCAGGGCTCTTTTTTGAAACCAGTTGCAAAATTTATTATACTATCACTAGAAAAGGAGTGATTTTATGAGCTTAACCAGCCAGATCATTACAGCAGATTTTCCAGATTTGGATAAGGTAGAAGCCTTGAATAATGAAGGTTTCCCAGAAGAGGAAAGGATACCGCTCAGTGAATTTTTACGATATGAGGAACAGGAGGATGCTAATTTTTTCGCCTTTTATCATGAAAAGGAATTTGTTGGTTTTGCCTTTGCCATCTCCAACGCGCAAGCCTTTTATGTTAGTTTCTTTGCTATTATGCCCCACTTGCGCAGCCATGGCTATGGCGGTGAAATCATCGAAAAGCTGGTCAATTTCTATCAGCGAACCATGCTTTTAGAAATCGAGCGCCTAGATGAGCCGTGTGATAATCTTGAACAGCGTCAGGCTCGCTGGGAATTTTATAAAAGCAAGGGTTTCCGCTCGTCGAATGCATTTCTGGAATATGAGGATCTTAGCTTTGAAATTCTTTATCGAGGGGATTCTTTTGACGAAGAATCTTTTTCGATACAAAGTCCCTGCCAGCCTTCCTCGCACTCATCCCAGTAGAAAAAAAGCGTTCCAGATTTTTAGGTCTGCCAAATAGTTTAGCTATGATTTTGGCTATTACAGGAATACCTGTATTTTCCAGGAGCTCAATATAGGGGCCTTGACTAAAGTATATTAAGGCATTGTTGGGTTTTTTCCTTCTGCCGTATTCGACGACAAAACCCTTTTCTTCCCATTCCTTGACCGCTTGCCGCAAGTCTTTTACCTTGTAAATCAGATGGCCGCTTCTCATCATAGTAGGCCCTCCTTTTCGTATTCTGCCTTTACCTTAGCATAGATTTTTAGGAAAAACAAGCCTTGAGATTAGCCTTCATTCACAGTGCAAGCAACTGCCTCTTCTAACACGAATCTTGATTGAATATGAAAAAATTTTGGTATATAATTTTTGGTATTGGGGTGTCCTTATTCTGCTAGTAAAATAGCTAGCTCTCAGATACTAGTGTGTGCCCAGATAATATTTGTAAGAATTGATTGGAAACATTATGAAAGAAAAAATAATCAAAACGAAAAGTAGGACAGCTATTTGTATCCTATCAACCTGCGGAAAAGATTGCTGTATGTTTTTAAGCGGTGCAGGGAGTCTGCCGACCTATGAAAATTTTTTGCCAGTCATTCGGAAGTTACCTAAAAATTGGGGCTATTTAACAATAGATTACCCTAATGCTGGCCAAAGTCCACTCGAAAATCAAGAAAATTTTGCTTTGGACGATTTGGTTCAGTCTATTTTGGAGGTTTTATCACATTTTAAAGTCCTCCAGTATGCTGTTTGCGCGCACAGTATTAGTGGTCTTGTAGCAGTTAAAGTTGCTGAGTCAGAGCCGTTTTGTCAGGGACTAATCTTAATTGAGCCGACCACTTATTCTGTTCTATATGGCGAATTAGCTCAGAATCCTTATCCCGAATTTTTATCCTTACAGGAGAAAGTTCAGACGCTCGGTGGAGGATATGAATATCTGAAAAAAATAGGACAAGAGAGTTTTTCAGTAGCTGATTTTAAAATCTTATGGGCGAAGGCAGAAAGGAGTTCAGATAGATTAAAATCTGTACAAGAAGGATTTTAACATTATTGCAGTATCGCAAAAAGCGATTTTCAAAACTTAGATATCTCTTTTCAATTTCCGATTTTTATCCTGAGTCAGACCTATCGAGAACAAGAATATAAAGATTCCAAATTTGCTTCACAAAATACTCGGATTATTTTAGGAGGCAACCATCACTATTTACATTGGAGTCAGTCAGAAAAGATAGCTGAGCTTCTTT
>BNJS01003839.1_pt1 | contig 82602 bp, 97 predicted proteins | sample 8540461 | NCBI WGS metagenome assembly BNJS01 (sample SAMD00202454, study PRJDB9452) | human saliva metagenome | isolation source: human saliva | place: Japan
TTCGGTTCTGAATTTGTAAAAAGTTTTTAAGACGAAAACAAGAATATTTGCAGAATTGTAAAGGTTTAGTAGGGAAAGAAAGTATAAAACTTGTGAAGAAGATTTCACAAAAATAAAAAGAGAAGTAACTGAGAAAACGAAAGTAAAAATGCCAAGGGAATTTCTCAATAGAGAATGTACAAAAATATACTAAAAAGCATAGAAAAATTGTGTTTTAGTATATTTTTATCTAATGAAACTAATTTTTATACAAACATTTACAAAAATAACAAAAATAAGATAATTTTATACTGAACAAAGTATTTGAACCACTATTTTTAAAGTGGTATAATGAGTTGATGATAATCGGTTTTTATGCGATTTTCATTTAGAAGTTTTATAATTATTAAAATTTCAAATTAAAAATAAATTTTAAGAATAATGACAAAATTAAAAAGGAGAAAAATATATGAAGGATATTTTTAATACGCGCCAACGATTTTCGATACGTAAATTTTCGTTTGGTGTTACATCTGTGTTTTTAGGAGCTATCTTCCTATCAACAGGTTCATCAGCACAAGCTGCAGAAGAAAGTACGCCAGCAACAGTGCAAGAAAGCAATGCGACAGGAGAAGCGGTAGCACAACCTAGTCAAACTGCTCCGGTAGCACCAGTAGCGGTAGATAAAACTGATTTAGCAAAAGCAATAGAGGCTGCTAAAAAAGTAGACTTAAAAGGAAAAACAGCAAAAAGCGCTGAACAAGTAAAAGTAGCTTTAGAAGCAGCAACTAAAGTTAACGAAGACAGCAAAGCTACAAAAGAACAAGTAGAAAAAGCTACAAAAGACTTAAAAGTTGCTGTAGAAGGACTTGTTGATGAAGCAACAACAGCTACACCAAAAGCAGTTGTAAAATCATTACCAAAAGCACAAACAACAACTCAACCAGTTGCACCGCAAGTTACTGCAGAAAAAGCAGAAACTCCAGCACCGGTAGAAACTGGTGCAAAAGAAGCAGAAGTAACACCGCAACCTGTAACAACAAACATCAGCGTAGGTAACACTTCAGAAGTAGCTACAACAGAAAACAGAAGAAGCAGAAGAGCGAAACGTGACCTTGCTTCTGGACAACCAACTGTAGAATTTTTAGATGGAAATGGCCAAGTTATCGATCCGAATTCTGTATTTGATGGAAAAACTGGTTTCAATATGCAAGTAAAAGTGCGCGTTACTTTCCAAGAAAATGCTACGGAGAAAAAAGCAACTATTAAATTAGGTAATTTTTTAAGATTAATCGATACGGGTGCTAACAACGATAGCTTAAAACCGTTTTTAAAAGGGGCTTCTTCAATAACCAAGCCTACAGTTAATTTAACAACACCAGATGGGAAAAACTATAGAAACCTTGATAATACTGCTGATGCAGTTAATTATATGGGTGATACTATTACTTATACTTTTAATGACAATGTGAAAAGTGCGGTAATACCATTAACAATTAGCAGACAAGAAATCGTAGGTGTAAAAGGAGTTTCTACAACTGGAGAAATTAATGGGGCGACAGAAGGTATTGAAAAATCAACGCCGATAACTGTAGAATCAAGCCAAAAAGATGCTAGTGGTCAAGTAGTAACAGGGACAAATACTTTTAATCATATTGATTTAAAAGATACGGCGGATGCTAAACGCGAGATGAATACATGGTTTAATGCGGGAAGTTCGGTTCCTGGATTTGAGGCTGCAACTACAAACAATGATTATACAGTTGTAGCAGGAATGAACTTCAACAACTTAATACCAGGTGGATCAATGCCGGCTTATGTAGATGCGGTAACTTTTGATATGGTCCTTCCAAAAGGGATTAGTTACCAAGGATTAGCAACTTATGAAAATAATTTTGAAAAATTATCAGAAACAACAGATGCTAATGGAGAGACTACACTTAAATTTAAGAGAACAAATCCTTATTATGGTGGGACTTTCAAGTTTAACCCAAAATTAAAAGTTGATACAACAGTATATACAGAGTCTTATGGGAAGGTATTTATTAAGAATTATAATGTTCAACTGCGTAATTATTTACCAACATCAAATAAGGTGAATCAAAGATATAGAGATAATATTGTTTATGGATTTAATATTATTCACTTAACAGAGAAAGATGATATTGACTTCTTCAATGGAAGACCAGGAGTCTTCAACAGTAGCGCTGATTCACGCTCAGCGTCGCCTTCAAATGGAAAACAATATATTTCTTTAGGAAGATTCCCATTTGATATAAAGGCATCAACATTAGACAATGTAAACTCTCGTGAAAAAGAATTGCATTATGAATTTCCGACAAACCCTAACTTTGAAGTAAAAGGTATCCAATTACCAGCACTTGACAATAATAATACGATTACAAAAGTAAAAGTTGCAAGTAAAAAGAACCCTACTCTTCATGAGGTAACATTGGCAACACCATTTAATACTGCGGGTTCATATACGAGATCTAAACCACGTTTTATTGATGTTAAGGATTTAGGCTTAGATGAAGATGATGTTCTTACTGAGTTAGTCGTACCAATTGGGACTTTTGAGGCTGGTAAGGGATATTACCTAGGTGGACTTTATGAAGCAAAAGAAAGTCAAGTATTTGGTAAGTATATATCTCCATCAAATAATTACGAAGTAAGTACAAAATTAACATTACGTGATAAAGATTATAATGAAAGTGATCCGAATCACAATTGGAAAACAGGTACAGGTGAAATTAGAATTAAACTTGCAGAAAACAACGCGGCCAATGACATACGTGTTGTGACTCCAACAAATAAAACTATTAACTATGCTAAATCAGATATAGTTATGTATCAAATCCGTTCAGATAGAGATAACCAATCACATTTACACCGTACAACAGATTTAATAGATAAGGCTCACCTTGTGTTACCAGAAGATGTTGATGTGAAGTCAATTCATCTAAAAGACCAAGATGGTAATGATTTTACAAATGAAGCGACTATTACTTCAAGAGTAGAAAATGGTAAAAATCCATACAATTGATTTCTCTGGAGTAAGTGATGACAAGAAGATTATCGGTTGGAGTGCAACAGCAGGAAATCACTTTAAAGATAAATATATTAAAGTAGAAGTAGAAGTTGAAAATAATGTTGCAAGTAACAAGACTGTAAATTACGACCAAACACTGTTTGTAACAACACCAGAAGCTAATGTTCGCCCACAAACACTAGATACAACTGTGCGTGGAGTTGATCCATATAATCTAGTTACTAATAAGAAAACAATCTTTACTAATAAACCAGTATCAACTTTCCTTACTTTACCAAAAGCTGACAAACTAGACTTAACAACGGAAGCGAAATTAACAACAGATGCAGACTACTCATCAGCTAATGATAAGTTCCGTATTGTAGATATTACTCAAGACTTAAACCTAAAAACTTCTATCACAAATAAATTAGCTAGCGAAGTGGGAGAAGTTGATATGTACATCCCAATTCCTAAAAAAGGACAAAACTGGGGTGCTAATATCCAAGGCAAAGCATTTGATTATGGTTTCAACCTTAAAGGGGTAGACTTTAGCGAAAATCCTGAGTTTGCGAACCAATTTGATATTTCTTACGCTACGGTTGATGAAAGTAAGTTAAACGGAAGTCTTAAAGGTGTAAACGAACTAAAAGGAGAATCATTCTCTTCTTCAATAACGCCAACAACAAACCTTGTACGTATTAAATCAAAACCAGGTAAGAAAATACCAGCGAATTCTAAATTCCCAATCACACTTACATTAGGATTAGATAATGTAACAACTGCGGAAGATGGAAAAGCTGTAAGTTGGAATGTTTACTATCAAGCAGATTACACATCAGGAACAACAGCTGATAAAGGTCGTAATATCGAGATAGGTATAACACTAGGAAAACTAGGTGTAACATTCTTTGATGATGCAAACAGCAATGGTGTTAAAGATGCTGGTGAACAAACGATTACTGATGCCTCAGCTGCTCCGAAAATCGAAGTTTACAATGAGCAAGGCGAAAAAGAAAACATTGATAAAACAGTAGAAAAAACAGCGACAGGATATGTTGTTAAAGGACTTGTAACTGATAAAAACTATACAGTTAAGTTGATTTCAGCAGATGGAACTAAACGTTTCACAACAGGAACAACTAACGAAAACCGCTCAACAACTACTGAGCCAATCGTACCAACATTAACAAGTGTAGAAGATACAACGTTAAAACCAGTTGGTTTAACAACACGTGTTACATTAACACAACCAGACCTAACAACTGTAGATAATACGGCGTTATTAACTGATGATGAAAAAACAAAAGTAGAAACAGCGTTTAAAGCTAAAAATCCAACATTACCTGCTGGAACAACTGTAAAAGCGGGAGATAATGGAGATGTAACTGTAACATACCCTGATGGATATAAAGAAGTGATTACTAACACTGTAGCGCAACGCGCAACATCAGCAGAACCAACAGTAGACAAAGTAGATACTGATGATATGAAAGTAAGCGGAACAGGTGTAGCCGGTGCAACAATCGAAGTAACATTACCAGATGGAACTAAGAAAACAGCAACAGTTGGAGCAAATAATAAATGGGAAGTAACGTTAGATGCACCATTAGCTAAAGATGCAGAAGTAAAAGTAGTTCAAAAAGAAAATGATAAACTAGCTTCTCCAGAAGTTAAAAAAGCTGTGGTTAATACTGTTGCAGCAGATAATCCATTAACTGCACCAGCGACAACAGAAGTGGCCAACACAGCGGACTTAACACCAGCAGAAAAAACAGCAGTAAAAGACGCTGTTAAAACTGCAAATCCAACATTACCAGCAGATGCAACAATCGAAGTGAAAAATGATGGTACTGTGGAAGTTCAATACGCAGATGGTTCAGTAAATAAACTTACTCCAGCCCAAACAGTGGTAGCAAGAGCAGCTTCAGCGACTCAACAGTAGATAAAGTAGATACTGATGATACGAAAGTAAGTGGAACAGGTGTAGCAGGAGCGACAATCGAAGTAACATTACCAGATGGAACTAAGAAAACAACAACAGTTGGAGCAAATAATAAATGGGAAGTAGCATTAGATGCACCATTGGCTAAAGATGCAGAAGTTAAAGTAGTACAAAAAGAAGCAGGGAAAAACGCAAGCGCGGAAGCTGCGACAACAGTAGTACCAACGACTGCGGATACAATTACACCAGCGAACCCAGCTAAGACTGCTGTAGACAACCCAGCAAAATTAACACCAACAGAAAAAACAGCAGTAAAAGACGCTGTTAAAACAGCAAACCCAACATTACCAGCGGACGCAACAATTGAAGTAGCTGATAACGGGGATGTAACAATCACTTACGCTGATAAATCTGTAGACACAATTCCTGCTGCTAATACAGTTGAAGGAAGAGAAACATCAGGAGCGCCAACAGTAGATAAAGTAGATACTGATGATACAAAAGTAAGTGGAACAGGTGTAGCAGGAGCAACAATCGAAGTAACATTACCAGATGGAACTAAGAAAACAGCAACAGTTGGAGCAAATAATAAATGGGAAGTAACGTTAGATGCACCATTAGCTAAAGACGCAGAAGTAAAAGTAACGCAAACAGAAGCAGGTAAAAAAGTAAGTGCGGAAGTACCAACAACAGTAGTACCAACGACTGCAGATACAATTACACCAGCGAACCCAGCTAAGACAATTGTAGACAATCCAGCAAAATTAACAGATGAAGAAAAAACAGCAGTAAAAGACGCTGTTAAAACAGCAAACCCAACATTACCAGCGGACGCAACAATCGAAGTAGCTGATAACGGGGATGTAACAATCACTTACGCTGATAAATCAGTAGATACAATCCCAGGAGCAGATGTAGTTGAAGAAAGAGCGACATCAACAGCACCAACAGTAGATAAAGTAGATACTGATGATACAAAAGTAGGCGGAACAGGTGTAGCAGGAGCAACAATCGAAGTAACATTACCAGATGGAACTAAGAAAACAACAACAGTAGGACAAAATGGTAAATGGGAAGTAGCGTTAGACGCGCCATTAACGAAAGACGCAGAAGTTAAAGTTGTACAAAAAGAAGCAGACAAGAAACCAAGTGGAGAAGCTGCGACAACAGTAGTACCAACGACTGCAGACCAAGTAACACCAAAAGCGCCTGAAAACAAAGTTAAAGTTGACAATCCAGCAAAATTAACAGATGAAGAAAAAGCGAAAGTAGCTGAAGAAGTTAAGAAAGTAAATCCAGACTTACCAGAGAATACAAAAGTAGAAGTAGCTGATAATGGAGATGTAACAATTACATATCCAGATGAATCAGTAGATACACTACCAGGAGCAGATGTAGCTGTAGAAAGAGAAACATCAGGAGCGCCAACAGTAGATAAAGTAGATACTGATGATACAAAAGTAAGTGGAACAGGTGTAGCAGGAGCGCCAATCGAAGTAACATTACCAGATGGAACTAAGAAAACAGCAACAGTTGGACAAGATGGTAAATGGGAAGTAGCGTTAGACGCGCCATTAACGAAAGACGCAGAAGTTAAAGTTGTACAAAAAGAAGCAGATAAGAAACCAAGTGGTGAAGTATCTAAATCAGTAGTACCAACGACTGCAGACCAAGTAACACCAAAAGCGCCTGAAAACAAAGTTAAAGTAGACAAGCCAGCAAAATTAACAGATGAAGAAAAAGCGAAAGTAGCTGAAGAAGTTAAGAAAGCAAATCCAGACTTACCAGCAGGAACAACAGTAGAAGTAGCTGATAACGGGGATGTAACAATCACTTACGCTGATAAATCTGTAGACACAATCCCAGGAGCAGATGTAGCTGTAGAAAGAGAAACATCAGGAGCGCCAACAGTAGACAAAGTAGATACTGATGATACAAAAGTAAGTGGAACAGGTGTAGCAGGAGCGACAATCGAAGTAACATTACCAGATGGAACTAAGAAAACAGCAACAGTTGGACAAGATGGTAAATGGGAAGTAGCGTTAGATGCACCATTAACGAAAGACGCAGAAGTAAAAGTTGTACAAAAAGAAGCAGATAAGAAACCAAGTGGTGAAGTATCTAAATCAGTAGTACCAACAATTGCGGATGTAACTACACCAAATAACCCAGAGTTAGTAGAAGTTGATAATCCAGCTCAATTAACGCAAGATGAAAAAGATAAAGTTGCTATGGCAATTAAGAAAGCAAATCCAGATTTACCACAAGGAACAGTGATAACAGTAGCTGATAACGGAGATGTAACAATTACATACCCAGATGGATCAGTAGATACAATAGCTGGTAAAAATACAGTTAAAGCAAAAGTATCACGTCTAGGTGGAAAAGCGGATGGAACAAACATTAAACGTCTACCAAACACAGGAGCAACAACTAACAGCTCTACTGCAGCAGGTTTATCAATTATGTCTGTTATTGCTTTACTAGGATTAGCAAGACGTAAAAAAGAAGATAAATAATTAAATATTTATTATAATTTAACTTAAAGAAATCGGTTATTGAATATAGATATAAGCGAGAAGAGTTAAGAAGAATTATCGAAAATGCTAAGTAGCAAAAGCTACTTAGCGTTTTTGTTTCATCTTATAAATATAAAAATTTTTCTTTCGCTCAACAAATTAAAAACGCTCATAATTAAAATAAAACCACTCAAAAAAAGCGATTATTTCGCTTGTTTTTGAGTGGCTTTTTGCTTGAGTTTGATTGAAATGCTGCAGTATATTAAGTATAATGAATTTTGGGAGTCAAGGAGAAGAAAATGGTAAAAAGAAAATATGTTTTAGCAGATAAAAGTAAAGTTTGATCACCGCAAGTTTCACAAGTTTGCGGACTTAGAAGAAGTAACAATCGTAAGTTACGATGCACCAGAAAACTATGAAAAATACGCTAATATATTAATAGTAAAAGATAAGGAGGAAGCATAGATGTATTATACAATAACTTTAAAACCCAGCAGTAGATATGCTTACAAAAGCTAGTAACTTCAGCCTTGGAAAATTAAATAGAACGCAAGAAGCGAAGTATGTAGTCGGTGGGAAAGGTATAAACATTTCGATATTATTGAATAATATAGGTAAAAAGACAAAAGCACTAGGTTTTGTTGCAGGTTTTACAGGATATTTCATTAAATCAGAATTAGATAAATTAGGTATAGAAAATGACTTTGTTGAAACTCTTGGGACGACCCGTATTAATATGAAGCTTACTACCGATACTGAAACGGAAATCAACGGTCAGAGTAGTGCGGTAAACTCAGAAAACATCACAGAATTTTTTGCAAAACTAGATGTTTTGACGACAGAAGATGTAGTTTTCTTATCAGGAAATGTTATCGCAGGAATGGGACTCGAAGATTTCAAGAAAATTGCAGAAAAAGTAGCGACAAAAGGAGCTACTTTGGTAGTTGATAGCAACAAAGATTTAGTATTGGATACCTTACAATACAAACCATTTGTTGTTAAACCAAATGAATTTGAACTAGGAGAAATGTTTGGAATAACACTAAACGGTTTGGAAGAAATCCTAGTTTATGCTCGAAAATTACAAGAGCGCGGTGCTCAAAATGTTCTTGTTTCACGTGGAGCAAAAGGAGCGGTGTTGTTAACTGAAAATGGTGAAGTATTGGAAGTTAATGTTGCAGAAGGTAAAATTGTCTCAACGGTAGCGGCAGGAGATAGTATGCTGGTGATGTTTGTAGCAAACATAATGAGACGAAAGATTATGCAGAAGCATTGAAATATGCCCTCAGCAGCAGGAGGGGCAACATCGTTTTCTGTTGGCGTAGGTAGCAAGGAATTAATAGAAGAGTTGCTACCACAAATCAAGGTAAAGAAATTAAAATAGAAAAGTTGAACTTAGGAGCAGTAAGTAATCCGATAATGTACTTATTAGCGTTAGTGCTAGGTTCGGTATTAGAGCAATCTTACTAATTGTTTCGTTAAACTTAGGAAAAAGTAGAAAAATAATATAATATAGAAAAACAACACCGAGGTATAGAACTTGGTGTTGTTGTTTTTTTGTGGCCTGAAAAATATTTAGGCACTTTTTGTATAGAAACAGTTTATATATTTCTTTTTATTCTTTTTGAATAACCTATAGCATGTAGAAAGTGATAGATTTAAATTTTTAGACGTTGTCTTTATATCTTGAGTTTTTGAAATCTTCTAAGAACGATAATTCTTGTTCTGTTAAAATAGATTTTAAATAAGAATTAAGATCAACTTCTAAAAATATCTCTATCGTTATTGCAAGAATGAAGTAGGGTATTATCAGAAAAATCGATAGGAACACTTTTTTCTTTGTTTCTACGACGTATTTCATCAATAAGTTTTCGTTTTATAACTGTTAGTGCAAATTTATCAAAGTCGCAAGCATCTATGCCACCATCTTCTAGTATAAGAAAGCTGACAAGAAGCCCCTCTAAACCAAAGCTATAAAATTCCCTATGAAGTGATTTTGGAACTTTGACTTTGTATAGACCTTTAGTTATTAACTCTTTTTCTCCCTAGCAAGAACATTAAAACGTTCTTCTTGTTCGTTAGTAATGCTGTCATGATTTATTTTTCATTTTAATTCTCCCGGTATGTAAAAACTATATTTAAAACAGAATATAAATCTCATGTTTTATTCATATATAACGCCTCCCTGTTACTAAAATTAATTTTCTAATTTTTATTTTTAGCACAAACACTTTTTCTTTTCTATAGGTATATAGTTTTTATTGGTAACCATATACATTAAAACATTGTAAAAATACAAAAATAAATAATATAAGATTTTTCGTCAGGAAGTCAGAGAAGAAAAAGGGTTTTCAAGAAAAATATATTGTAAAAATATAAAAAAACTTTTAAAATATATTTTTAAAAATGTAATAAGATTAAAATATCTAAAAAGAAGAGGAGGAGACTAAAATTGAATAAGAGAAAAATATCTATACCGCTGAATACATAACTATTTCTACAAGATGGATTTTTCACATTAATTTTAGAAATTGTTTTAACGGTATAGATATTTATAGTTTAAGCGAATTTGCTTGTAATAGTGCTTGGTATACGTTCATATACTCGAAGTGTCACAAAGAATAAAAAGTGTAACCAAGATACCTTTTAAGAAGGTTGAAAGGAATAATTCCTGCGGTAACAATGACTTTTACATTTTTAACTATATCTGTTAAATCCATAATATAACCATAAGCAGGGAGAAATACAAAGTAATTAAGCAGAGCCATAAAGATAGTCATAGTGATTGTTGCTAGAATTCCGCCGATAATAATTTTTTTAGCATACCTTTTTATAAAATAAAAACAATAATGCTAAGGAAGATAAACTCCACAACGATATTGGCGATAGATCCCACAGGCTCGTGCGAGATTAGTACAATGTGTAAAAAGTTTTTTAACAGAGATACTAATATAGCGTGTTTGTAGTTCATCAATCAGCAACGCCACAAATAGCGGAATAAAAGTAAAAATCAAATTTTAGAAATGGTGGCAGAAATGGCACAGCAAAAACTAGATAGAAGTAGTGCAATAACGGCAAGTAGCCCACTTAAAAAACAAGTGAATGAGTATTTTTATACATATTGTCCCTTTCCATCTTCAAAAAGGCGTAAAAATAACCGCAATAATGTTGTGAATGGTGTTGATACTTTTTAAATTTTTAGCTAAGTTAGGAACTTTAGAAAGTAAAAACTTACTGGCTTTTTAATCTTAAAATAAAAACACCACTTTAAAAACATTTAAAGCGGGACATAAAGATATGGACATTTTTATAGAGTGTAGATAACAATAATTTGATAAATAGACTAGCAGACTAGTTGGTTAGGTATATCAAAAATAATTGCTTGTGAAACTACAATTAATAAAAATATATTTTCCATCTTCTATCATCCAGACTGTACTGTCGGTTTTGGAATTTCACCAAATCAGCTTACGCTCGCGGACTATAACCGCCGGTCGGGAATTTCACCTGCCCCGAAGATAATTAAATTTTGATAGTTCCATTATAAACCGCTCTCATATAAATGTAAAGGAAAAAGTTTCCTCAAAATGAGTAAAGTAAGAAAAATTGGGATAGTTAGGAAAAGACATTGCTATATAGTATATGAAAAATACAAATTACAAAAGAGGTTCTTTTAGTTATGAAAAATAAACATATATGGTTACTAACTTGTTGTTGGTTAGTTTTAATTTGTTTAAAAATGAACGTTTGAGAAAAAGTGTAAAAATACTTTTTCATTAATAGAAGGTTGATGCTATAATCAAAAAGTTGAAAATATTAAGGAGAATGATTATGTATAGCAAAAATAAAAAAATAAAATACTCGATTCGCAAAACAGCGCTAGCGACAGTTTCTCTTGCTGTTGGATTAGTAATGGTTCCTGTAGTAAGTGCAGAAAAAATAGTATATGCAGAAGAGGATGTAGCAGAAGCAACGCCCGCCGAGGCAGTTGAGGAAATAGAAGAAAATACTGGTGAAAAAATAGACGATGCGTGGCTACCAGCGGGCGTAGGAGAACCTGATCTAGCTGTAGATAGCATTGCAATGAAAACAACGCCGGTTAAACCAGTATTAACTGAAGTTGAAGATGCAACAAGTATTACACAAGATGAAAAAGATAGAGTAGCAATAGAAATAGGAAAAGCAAATCCAGATTTACCAGAAGGAACATCAGTGACCGTAGGTATTGATGGCGAAGTAACATTTACATACGCAGATGGGTCAATAAATACAATATCTGGAGAGTATACAGTTGTAAAAAGAACTATTGCTAGACACACAACCCCAATTAAACCAGAACTAACAGAAGTAGGGGATGTAACAAACATCACACAAGATGAAAAAGATAAAATAGCTATCGAAATAGGGAAAGTTAACTCAGATTTACCAGAGGGAACGTCTGTAACAATAGGAAATGATGGAGAAGTAATATTTACATACGCAGATGGTTCAACAAATACAATTTCTGGTGAATATACAGTGGTAAAAAGAACTATTGCAAGACACACAAAACCAATTAACCCAGTGTTAACAATAGTAAAAGATACAGCAAACATCACACAAGATGAAAAAGATAAAGTAGCTATCGAAATCGGAAAAGCTAATCCTGACTTACCAGAAGGAACTGCTGTAACAGTAGCAAATGATGGAGAAGTAACATTTACGTATGCAGATGGTTCAACAAATAAAATTCCAGGGAAATATACCGTTGGATTAAAAGGGCAAACTCAACCAGTTCAACTTGAACAACCAAAAGCAAAAGAAGATGCTAAACGTCTACCAAACACAGGTGTAGTAACAAATAATGCGGTAGTAGCAGGATTATCAATTCTAGCGGTAGCAACATTATTAGCAGCAAGACGTAAAAATAATAAATAATAAGATTTATAATATAAAGTAAGCACAACCTGTTGAGTATATTATTAACTTGTTTTACTTTAACATATAAAAACCAGAACTACTAATTTTTAGAAGTTCTGGTTTTTGCTATTTATTCTACTGTAACACTTTTTGCTAGGGTTACGAGGTTTATCGACGTCTAATCCGCGTGATACAGCTGCGTAATATGCAAATAGTTGAGTTACGACGATACTTGCGATAGGAGCAAGATCTTCGTTAACATTAGGAATAGCGTAATCACCTTTACGCGCTAATTTTTCCAATGTGATTATTAGCGTGTTAGCTCCACGACTAGCTACTTCACTGACGTTGCTGCGAGTATTAAGATCTAATTTTGTATTAGTAATAAGTGCAACTACCGGAGTTTTTTCTTCAATAAGAGCGATTGTACCGTGTTTTAATTCTCCACCGGCAAACCCTTCAGTTTGAATGTAAGAAACTTCCTTCAATTTTAATGCTGCTTCACAAGCGCTGTAATAATCTGTCCTCGTCCGATATAGAATGCATTACGCTCTGTAAATAAATCTTTTGCCAAATCTTTAATAGTTTTAGTATCGTCTAAAATAGATTCAATAGCTGATGTAATTACAGATAGTTCTTGTTCGATATCGAATTTTGGTTGTTTATTCAGTTGTCGCGCTACTTCATAAGCTAAAATACTTAGTGTTGCGATTTGTGCTGTGTATGTTTTTGTAGATGCAACAGCAATCTCAACACCTGCATGAAGTAGTAATGTATAATCACATTCACGGGCTAATGTAGAAGCATCCACATTAGTTAACACTAAAAACTTATAGTCAGAGTTTACGCTGCGTAATTTCGTTAATACTGCACGAAGGTCGGCAGTTTCACCTGATTGGGATAGGAATATAAACATTGGTTTTTTAGAAAGAAGAGGTACATTGTATGCAAATTCTGACGCAAGATGTACTTCAGTAGGTATACCTGCCCATCTTTCAAAATAAGCACGCCCCACTAAACCAGCGTTATAACTTGTTCCACAACCGATAATGTAAAGTCTATCAGCTTCTTTTACATTATTAATAATATCATCGTCTATATTAACGTTGTGCCCATCAAAGTAGTGAGAAATAATATTACGCATAGCTCCTACTTGTTCATTGATTTCTTTAATCATGTAGTGCCTGCATGGATACCTTTTGTCGATTTCCCCAGCGTTTAGATTAGTAGAGAAGCTGTCGCGATTTATTACATTCCCATCTTTATCTTCAATAGTTACGCTATCTTTTTTAACGATAACTATTTCTCCGTCGTTAATTTCTAAAAAGTCGTTAGTGTATTTAATCATCGCAAGAGCGTCACTTCCGACAAAAATTTTTCTTTCCATCTCCAAGTCCGATTAATAATGGACTTTTATTTTTGCCACATACAAAGTATCAGATTCTTTAGTATCGATTAAACAAAGTGCATAAGAACCTTTCGTAATTTTTGATACTGCTTTTTGAATGCTTCTTTAGTGCTCATTCCACGATCGCTATAAACTTGAATAAGTTGAACGATAACTTCAGTATCAGTTTCAGAAACAAGGCCTACCTTTGAAGAATCTATCTTTTAATTCTTGGAAGTTTTCGATAACACTGTTGTGAACTAGAACAAAGCGTTTGTTAAAGCTTTGATGAGGATGTGAGTTAGTAACGTTAACTCCACCGTGAGTAGCCCAACGTGTATGACCAATTCCAAGTTCAATGTGAAGATCATCTGGAATAAGAGCTTCTAGGTTTTTAATACGACCTACTGCTTTAGTAACTTTTTGCTTCACTGTTAACAACTCAGCAATTCCTGCTGAATCGTAACCACGATATTCAAGGCTGCTACAAGCCCATCAATCAAAAATTTAACTCCATTTGTTTCTCCAACAAACTTAGCAATACCTACACATATAAAAATTCCTCGCTTTTTCTTTTAATAATTGATTTAAAAAGATATAATTACTGATTTTTATAAGGTAAACTTAATAAAAAGTTAAAAGTTTTTTGCGAAATCTTAACAAAATTCAAAAGATAAAACTAGCAAAAACTTTACAACAGTCTAAAAGTATAGACTATTCTCTGCAATGATAATTAGTAACAATCTTAAAAATTAAGAGATAATAATGATTTTTGTGGGGTGAGTTTTTAAATTTAATATTAAATATTTATAAGAAAATTACTTTTTCGAAAAGAAAAACTTAGATAAAAGTTATTTTCAAAATATTTAATTTTATTTCAAAAGAAATACTCCGTTTGTACATTATTTAACGAAACTCTTAAATTCCGAAAAAGCATCCGCCGAATTTTTCGATAACTTTTTCCCTCGTCAACTAAGCTCAGTTTAATCGTTAGAACTTAGTTCGGGCGCTATAACTATAAAACAAAACCTCCTAGTATATTATCTACATTATTATACTAAAATGAAAAGGTTTATGTAAATTGATTTGATATTTATTCATTTTTTAAAAAAGGGATAAATGTTGAGATGACATAGTGGGGAAAGAATAGCTCCTAACAGCTAATAGCTCCTAAACGCCTGAAATAGAGAATTTATATATAATCTGAGAGCAAAATAATAACTCTGGGAAGTAGTTCATTTCCAGAGTTAAAAGTGTTAAATATTTATTGTTAATTTTAGCTTCTACCGATTTCTTTAGCATTTTTAGCTTCTTCAGGAATATTGATACTATCTACTTTTATTTATTTTTGAATAACTTGTGTTTTGAGTTATTTTTCATTGTAGTAGGTTTTGTGCATTCTTAGTGGCAATTTCCATTATTGTTTCATTGCTGATAGGCATAAAATCTTTGCTTACAACAAATTTGATAGTAACATTTTTGAATTCCACATTGTTAAATGCGCTAGCGTTAACTTGTCCACCAGAAGAGTTAGCAATAGCAACCATAAGCTCTTTAAATTGATCACCGTTACCACTATATGTAAGAACATAGTTACCTTTTTCTTCAGCTATTTTAAAATCTTTAGCAATTTTTTTATAGAACTCCATAACTTGTTCAGAGTTAGCAAGTTTTTTAAGGTTCTCAAATTGAGCAGTTATATTATTATTAGAACTTTTTACCCAAGTATCTTGTCCGGTAGCTTTTGCATATGCAACATTGTCTTTAATATACATTTCTAGTGTTTGAGTTTTATCTTGAGCTTTAATCTCAGTCGTAGCATGCATAGTGAATGGTTCCCAAGATTAGAGATCCTGACACTTTGTTTTCTATTTTGAGTTTGATCTCCTACAATTATCTCAGAAATGTTAGAAGAGACAAATTCTGTATTTTTCAGATTTTTAGATGCCTCGTTAGTTTTTATTGATAGCTTCTTCAGCAGCTACTTTAGTACCACAAGCAGAAAGAGTTATAGTAAGTAATGCTGCAGCAATAATTAAAAAGATATTTTTCTTATTGATTTTCATGATATCACCTTTCCTTATAAAGTAATTTAAAAATTAAATTGATATCCATATTCTAACATAAAAATAAAAACATATTACTAGAAAAATTACAAATAATTATATATAGGGAAAAGCAGGTGAGATTGAAAATAAATAAAAATACTATTGACATGTATCGATGATTGATATATACTTATATCGAAGATAGATATATCGATGATTGATATGCGAGAAAATGTAATTTTGTTAAAGGTGTGTAGGAATTTTCCAGTTGCACTTATAAGTTTTTTATTATCAAAAAGGAGGCGATAAAGCATGGCAAAGGCAAGTCCTCATGAAAGTGGCGAGCTGACTGGATAGTATATTTTTACATTATTGGTTTTAACAAATCCTATTCACGGATATATGATAATGCAAAAGTTGCTGAGATTACTAATAATAGTATTATTATTGGTCCAGCGACAATGTATACTACACTAGGGAAAATGGTTGGAGTAAATTGATAGAAGAAAGGATATAGACAATTCTAAAAAGAATATCACAGCAACAAAAAGGTTATGAAGTGTTGATGAGACTTTGAAAAAGGAAGTTTTTATTAAAATGTTGCTGATGATCTTTAAGGGTGGATATCATGAGTAAATATAAAATAGTTCATGCGTTTGCATTAAAGAATAGCCAATTTCTGAAAAGAATGGAATATTATAGCTCGTAAGGGTGGCACTATAAAAAAGTGGGTGGCATTTTTATAATACTAGAAAAGGAGAGCCAAAAACTATAGATATGAATTAGTTTATGATAGAAGGTTTACAGAAAGAAAAAGTATCTCTATCAGGAAAATGGTTGGAAGTTAATAAGAAGATAGCTTTTTGGCAAATATTAAGAGGTGAATCTGACGCGGTAGATTTATATACTGATAATATAGGTGGAAATAGAAATGTGGAAATATCGTCTAAAAATTCACGTTAAAACTAAAATTTAGTTTGTATTTTTATTACTATATTGGTTTTGTTAGGGAATGAGTATGAGTATTGTGAAGGAGTCATATGTTTGAATTTATTCAAGGGATGTTTTGTGTACGGAACGGTAGCATTAGTATTTTTAAATATTTATTTTTATATTAAATATAAAATAGCTGAGAAAGGAGAGAGTTAGATGACAAAGTACAAATATATAACAATATGGACTAGTTATGATCAGGTTGAGCAAAAAATGACAGAACTTAGCCAAGAAGGTTATGAGTATGATAATTGTTATTTTGTAATCGTAAGAATCGAAAACAAACACTAAAACCAAAGAAGTACAAGTTCATCTATGATAAAAACTTTCCCCGAAGTAACGGAATATTATAAAGCTGCAGGTTGGCATCTTCATAAAAATTAAATTAATTTATTTTTAAGGCTTGCAGAAGGAGACGAAAAACTCTTATCCAATTTTTTTAGTGATGAGGAAACTGAATATGAAATTATCAAATATAGAGTTTTTAGATTTCTTACATGTTTATTATTGGTCTTTTATTAGCAGGGTTTTCGAATAGGGTAGATGAGTTATATAGGTGAGACAGCAGGTAAGGTCGTTACAGCTTTTATGTAGTGCACTTGGAGGTTTTTGGTTTAGGAGGATCTAATGATTTTTTATACCGAAATTTTTAAAAACTTAGACGATGCTGTAAGAAAAATATTGATGGGAGTTAAAGGTTTATATTATAAAGATTTTAAATAAATTATTTAAAAATATAAATGTATAAAATAAAAAGGAGAATAACTATGATATTAGAATTTAGAAATATAGAAAAGAGCCTCGAGGATAAAAAGTTCTTAAAAGGAATTAATTTCACAGCGAAAAGTGGGAGTAGCAAATGGATATTTGGGGCGTAATGGTAGTGGTAAGACTACAAGTTTTAGAGTTTTACTTGATATTTTCAAGCCGGATAAAGGAGAAATTTTACTTGATGGGAAACCTCTTGACCACAGCAAGGTAAAAATTGATATCTACCTGAAGAGCGTGGGATGTACGATGGTGTTGGATTGGTAGACCAGTTGGCTTACTTCGGAATGCTAAAAGGTATGACGAAAAAGCTGCTAGAGATGAAGCAAAAAAAATGGCTAGACTTTTTGAGTTAGAAGATAATAAACAAGCTTTGAAAACTTTGTCAAAAGGGAATGCTCAAAATTCAAATTATCCAAAGTAAGTTATGAATGATCCTGATATATTAGTTTTTGATGAGCCGTTTAGTGGTTTAGATCCAGTTAACGTAGGGAAGTTAAAAGAGATTATAACAGAGTTTATCAAAAAAGATAAACTTGTAATCTTCTCGTCTCATCAAATGCCAGTTGTAGAAACATTTTGCGAAGATATTAATATTTTGGAGCAAGGGGAAATTGTTTTAAGTGGAAACTTAGACTATATTAAAAACAACTTGGTCATGGAGAAAAATGATTTTAAGCGTTAGTAATTTAGAAAAAGAAGAGTTGCTTGCTAATTTAAAAATCTATTCCAATGGGGAATAGAATACAGCTTAGTACCAGAGGGAGTACTTCTTGATTTTAAAGAAGAAGGCGCGAAAAAAGAATTACTTGCTAAATTATCAACAAGTAGCTTTAATGTAGAAGAATTTAAACTTTATAAACCATCATTGGAAGAAATCTTTGTAGTCAGGTAGGTAAATAATTATGAAAAATTTTAGCATAGTATTTAATTTTGAACTTAAACAATTTTTCGGAAAAACATCAACGAAAGTTATAATGGCAGTTTATTTTGTTGCGATAGGGGTAACTTTTGATTCCTACTATAGCTAATAGCAGTCCTTTTCAAAGGACAAAGCAATGACAATTTTGAACGTAGTGGTTATGTAGTAAAAGAGGTAGATCTTAATTTACAAAATATAAAAGATGCTAAAAAGTACGATTCTCGATTAGAGTTGGAAAAAGATGTTAAAGAAGGTAAACTTGATGAGGGGATAGTCTTAACAAAAGAAAGATACGAATACTTATCAAAACGTAGTATTTTTAGCGGTTCTTCAAGTGACTTCCAAGAAGCATTTGGAAAAAATGTAGAAAAGTACATTTATAAACAAAGTGGTCTTGATTATGATAAGGTAAATCAAGTTAAAGCGGCTGTTCCGAAACCAACGATGGTTAATATTAGCGGAGATTCTGATATGATAGCACAAGGTGTTAAAGTTGCGATTGTTTATGTTTTAACATTGGTTATTTATATGACTGTAGTGCAATTTGGTAGTGTTGTCGCGATGAATGTTGTTAAAGAAAAAAGTAATCGTGCAATGGAGTTGTTAATCGTTACAGTTAATCCAAAAACGTTAATTCTAGGAAAAGTTTTTGCGTTATCTATTGCGGTTCTAATTCAAATGGCTTTGGCTATAGGTGGATTATTCGTTGGAATGAAGATAAATATGCAAAGATATAGTGAGGGGATAAAAGTTATTGTTAATAATCTTGATTACAAGGTAATAGGTATAGGATTAGTCTTTACTTTAACTGGATTTGTAATGTTTATGTTTGTGTACGCAGCATTTGCTTCATTAGTTAGCAAGGTAGAAGATGTTAACGGGGCAATAACTATACCAATGTTAATATTTATAGCTGCATTTTTCGTAGATTATTATATTATGAGTTCTTCAGGGGATACAAAATTAGCAGAAATCTTATCTTACTTCCCTCTTACTTCATACTTTGTAATGTTCACAAGATATGCGATAAGTCATGTTAGTACAGCGGAGTTGTTGGCATCATATGGAATCTTAGTAGTAACGACAATTATTGTAGCGTTAGCTTGTGTTAAAGTATATCGTTCGGCTACATTGAGATATGGTCAAAAATTAAACTTCTTCAAGTTATTGCTTGGGAAATAATATTAAGTAGAAAAAGGAGCACCTTGTGGTGTTCTTTTTTTTATAATCAGAGCTAATTTGCTTATAGAGAAAGGTTGAGAGGATAGGTAATATTTACCATGTTAAAACTATATCACTACCCAACTTATTTAAAAAGTGGTATAATATAAAAATGAAAAATCGAGGGAGGTAGAGATGTGAAATTATCGGTATTAGCCAGTAGCAGCAGTGGAAATAGCGTCATATAGAAGATGATAATTTCCGCTGCCTTTGTTGATGTTGGACTTACTGGGAAGAAAAATAACAGAAAATCTTGACCGAATAGGACGTGATATCAAGGATATTGATGCAATATTTGTAACACATGAGCATACTTGACTCATATTAAAAGGTATTGGTGTTCTTGCTCAAGTATAATATTCCAGTTTATGCAAATAAACTTACTTGGGATAATATGAGTAAAATTGGTGAGATAAAATCTGACCTAAAAATTTCATTTTGAGAAAGAAGATAGTAAAATATTTAATGGGGGTAGTAGTTAATAGTTTTGAGTGAGTACATGACGCGGCAAAATCCTCAGTTTTACACTTTTTGAAAAAGATGGTAAAAGGGTAAGTATTTTTAACAGATACAGGATATATCTCAGATAAAATGGCGGATTATGTCAAAGACTCGCATACATTGGTTTATGAAAGTAATCATGAAGAAAATGTTTTGCTTAGTGGTCCGTATCCATGGACTACGAAACAGCGTATCTTATCGGATAAAGGACATTTATCTAATACAGACTCAGCCAATTACTTAACAAAAATAGTTGAAGTATTACGAAAAACGTCCCTATTAGCACACCTTAGCGAACAAAAATAATACAAAAAGAGCTTGCTCGCATGGCAGCTGCTATGACGTTGAAAAATAAAGATATTGATTGTGAAATAGCGGGAAAATAAACACATAGACTGTAATGACAAAATTGTTATTATGGATACAGATCCAGCTATTCCGACAAAAACTAATAGATATATAAGAAGCGGTGATTATTGCTAAATATTATTTAATAATAAAGTATAGCTTAATCTAGTTAAATATTGAACTATAACTAAACAAAAAGCAGAAAACATATAAATAAATTAGTAAAGAGCGGGGTTTATCCCTGTTCTTTTTGTGTGATTAACAATAAATTAATCAGCTAAATATACATTGTGATAATCGATCATTTTATTAAAACAGTTGAACTTTTTCTTAATACAATATAAAATTATAGTGGTGAAAGATATCTTTGATAAATTTAAAAACTATATTTGCTTTCAGTACTTAGGAAAAGGTGTTTTTATGATGAAATTTATTTCGGAACTATATAATAGGAGTAGCTATATATGGGGCTAGCATTTATTTGGCAAAAATATTGCTAGTAAAGCACTAGGTCCTCTACGGTAGTTGGTCTAGGTCACTTTATTGCGGTTGTTTTTATAACTATAGTGGCATTCCTAGTGCCAACTCTTTATAAGAGTCAAGAACTCGAAATGGGTTGGACAGATTAGTTCTTCTAAAAACTTTTGGTTAGGTGTTATGTGTGGGATAGTGTTGTTTCTTGCAATGTATATTCAACAAATTGGTATAGGAATGACAACGGCAGGTAAGGCTGGATTTATTACAGTTCTTTACATTTGTATTGTCCCATTTATTGGGTTGTTTTTAGGAAACAAATTAATAAATTCTTTATTATAGGGCTTATTTTGGCAGTAGTAGGTTTTTATTTATTATCGGTAAAAGAAGAGTTTAGCCTTGAACTTGGAGATGTTATAGTTTTTGTCAGTGCTATTTTCTTTGGGGTACATATTATTGTTATTGATTACTCAGCACTACGAGTTAATTCGATGTTTTTATCTATAATTCAATTAGTTGTAGTAGCTGTTTTAAGTTTAGTATTGGCTCTAATAAATGAAACAATCGTTTTAGCAGATATACTTAGTGTGACAGCCCCATTGCTTGCTCTTGGTATCTTATCAAGCGGACTGGGATCATACTGGACAAATAATTGCTCAAAGGGAGATTCCGCCGCATACGACATCGCTTATTATGAGTTTGGAATCGGTTGTTGCAGCTATAGGAGGGGTACTTATCCTTAATGAGCATATAGGGCTACGTGAAGGTATTGGTATGGCTATTGTTTTAGTGGGGATAATTATTTCACAATTACGAGAGAAAAAAACTCCCAAACTAGAACAAAAGTAACATAAAAATTTAATAAAACAAGGAAGGTTACAAGAGGGGTTGGCAAAACACCAATCTCTTTTTTATAGGTAGATTGATGAAAAAAATAATTAAAATATTAGGTAGTATAATTTTAGCTTGTGTTCTAGCGTTTGCAGGGTTGGTTGGTTATTTAATGATTACAGAGTACAAACCACATGATATGGAAAAGTTAACCGTTGTTCAAAGTACCAAAACTCATGCTGTTAAGTTAAATACAGAGTATAATGCGTTAGATTGGAATGTCGGATACTTCGGTATGGATAAAGATGTCGATTTCTTTATGGATGGTGGGAAAATGGTTCACCCAATTGACAAGGCGCATGTAGAAAACAATTTAACCAATATTACGCATATTATTAAAGAAGAAGTGGCTGATGTTACGTTTTTACAAGAAGTTGATGTTGATTCTAAGCGTACATATAACATAAATCAAGTCGACTATTTAGATAAAGAGTTAGACAGCAGTAGTATTTTTGCGTATAATTTTAGAGTTGCATATATACCATATCCGTTACCACCACTAGGAAAGGTGAATAGTGGTATTTATACTTCTACGAAATTCAATATAGAAAATGCCGAAAGATACCAAATGCCAATTCCATTTACTTTTCCAACGAGACTAGCTAACTTAAAACGTGGTTTTTCTGTGATTTACAGCAATATAGAAAATAGCGATAAAAAATTAGTACTTATCAATGCCCATTTAGACGCTTATGATAAGGATAATAAAGGAAAGATAGCTCAAACGAAGCAACTTATAGAATTTATGGAACAAGAATACGCAAAAGGGAATTATGTTTTAGTAGGTGCGGACTTTAATCAGGAGCTTAGAAATTTAACTAAGGAAGAAATAGAGAAAACACCAGCGGAGCTTTGGAGAGCAGAGTTATTCGATAAAACATTGTTAAAAGATAAGTTCAAATTGTACTATGATAATAGTCGCCCTTCAGCACGACTTAACAATAAACCATATGAAAAAGGTTCTAATGGGACATATGAGTTTTTAATAGATGGTTTCATTGCAAGTGATAATATAGAAGTATCACAGGTTAAAACATTAGACCAAGATTATAGATATAGCGATCATAATCCTGTAAAACTTAGATTTAGATTGAAATAAATATAAAGAATCGGACTTGAATTTAGCTTCAAGCCCGATTTTTATTATGCTTCTTGATTGTCTAAAGAATACTCTATTCAATCTATCAACGATAGCTGATAAAGCACCGTCTCCAGAAATGTTACATTGTTCGAAGCTGTCTTGAGTGATGTAAAGAGCGATCATAAGAGATAGCATGATTTCGTTGAATCCAAGAACAGATTGTAATAATCCAAGAGCAGCCATAATCAGCTCCACCAGGAACACCAGGAGCAGCAACCACTGTTACTCCTAGAAGTAGAATGAGTTTAACCATAACTACAGCTGATGGGAAACTTAGCTCCGTGTTGTAAACCAGTAAACAGCAGATGCGCAAGTAGTTAAAAGTAATTGTACTACCTGATAGGTGGATAGCTGCAAACAACGGAATAGTAAAGTTTGCAATGTTTTTATCAACACCCATGTTTTTAGTACTTTTCAGTGTAACTGGAATAGTTGCAGCTGATGATTGAGTACCGATAGCTGTCATGTAAGCTGGTAAAATTTTTAACAAGCATTTGAATGGATTTTTCTTGTTCATTGAACCTGCAAACTAGTGTACTGAATAGCTATAATTATAAAAGTGTAATACGATTATTAGAACGAATACTAAAGCGAAGATTTTTAAGATTTTGAATACTTCACCAGAAGCAGTAATGTTCATAAATACCCCAAGGATATATAATGGTAATAGTGGAATAATTAATGAAGAAAGTAATTTTTCAATAATTTCTCCAAAGTCATTAAATCCTTGTTTAAGACCTTCAGATTTAGTTGCAGAGATTCCGATACCTAGAATAAATGAAATAATAAGCGCTGTTGTAACATCGAAGATAGGTGTTACTTTAAATTCGATATAACCTTAAGCATTAAATCTTCTGGGTTTTAGGAATGTTTGTAATGTGAATTAGCAAGTAAGTTTGGTAAAGCTACTTTCGCTACTAAGAAAGCGAATGTTCCAGCGATAAGTGTGAAACATAAGCAACTCCAGTAGAAAGACCAAGAAGTTTACCAGCGTTGTTAGATACTTGGCTAATACCTGGTACGATAAATCCTACAATAATTAATGGAATAGCAAATCCTAAGAATGAGCTGAAAATTGATGAGAAAGTAACGAATCCTCTAATAATAGAAGTAGGAAGGAAGCTTCCTAAAATAATCCCAAGAGTTACAGCTAAAATAAGTTTTACTACTAATGGTATATATAAAAACTCATGATAATATTCTCCTTTATTCATTTAAAATTTATATAAATAGATAACTTTATACAAAGTTATCTTTAACATTTAAAAACTACAATTGTATAAAAAGACATGTTCATTATACAAGAAAAAGAGTTTTGTAAAGGGAATTGTCAGAAAATTTTGTTAAAAATTTAAAAATAAAATAATTAAGTATAAAATTAACCTCTTTACTGAATATTAGGTTCCCAGTAAAGAGGGATATATCAAAATACTACAAGTATTTCAGCTTATATTTTTTTAACAAATTCACTTTTAAGTTTCATCGCACCAAAACCATCGATTTTGCAATCGATATTGTGATCTCCGTCTACAAGACGAATATTTTTAACGCGTGTTCCTTGTTTTATGTGTAGAAGAACTTCCTTTAACTTTTTAAATCTTTAATTACAGAAACAGTATCTCCATCTTGAAGAACATTACCGTTAGCATCACGGTAAACTTTTTCTTCCTCAGCATTAGCAGCATCTTCTGGTGACCATTCATGAGCATGCACATAGGGCATACTAACATATTTCCGTCTTCATAAGTATATTCACTATTACACTCTGGACAATTAGGTAGTGTCATCTTCCTCCATAAATTTTCAAATTTGTACAAAGATTATTATATCATAATCAGATGTAATATCAAATTATATCTTGGTGAAACCATATATTAAGCCAAATATATTACTTATGAGCAAAAAGTTGTAAGTTTCAGAAAACAGTACTAAAAATTTAGAGAGAGATAATTAGTTTGGTAGATACTATATTAATATCTTTCAGACTATATTTATTAAGACAAAAGGAGTTAAATAATGATTAAATATGATTTATTAGAATTGGATTTGGAAAAGCAGGGAAAACATTAGCTGCCACTTTTTGGAAATGAAGGGAAAAAGTAGCGGTTGTAGAAGAAAGTAGTGAGATGTACGGTGGAACTTGTATCAACATCGGATGTATACCGACAAAAACTCTAATTGTTGCTGCTGATAATAAAAAAGATTTTAAAGAGGCGAAAGCAACTAGAGATACTGTTGTATCTAAACTTAATGCGAAGAACTTTGCAATGCTAGACAATAACCCTAATATAGATGTTTATACAGCTAGTGCGAAATTTGTGTCTAATAAAGTAGTAGAAATCTTGATAGATGGTGAAACTAAGCAGTTAGAAGGGGATGTTGTTATAATCAATACAGGAGCAAAAAATAATGTACTACCAATACCAGGATTAACAACATCTAAAAATGTTTACGATAGTACACAGTTTCAAAAATTAGAGTCTACTCCAAAAACTCTAGGAATTATTGGTGGAGGAAATATTGGGATAGAGTTTGCTAATTTATATGCGCGTTTCGGTGTAGATGTTACTGTTATTGATTTTGCACCAACGGTATTAGGTCGTGAAGATAAAGAGATATAGCCGAAAATGGCCAAAAGGTTATTTAGAAGAAGCAGGAGTAACGTTTAAATTAGGAACAGCTACAAAAGAAATTCGCAATAATGGAGAAAAAGTTGTAGTTGATACAGAAAAATATGGTGAGTTAGAGTTTGATGCTCTTTTACATGCAACAGGGCGTCGAGCTAATACAGAAAATCTTGGATTAGAAAATACAGATATCAAAGTAAATGAAAGAGGCTTTATAGAAGTTGATGATTATTGTCAAACAAATGTAGAGAATGTTTTTGCAGTTGGTGATGTTAATGGTGGCTTACAGTTTACATATGTATCGTTAGATGACTTTAGAGTGGTAAATGGATACCTTCATGGTAATAAGGACTATACAAGAGCAAATCGTAAAAATGTTCCTTACTCAACATTTATTTCACCAGTATTATCTCATGTAGGGCTTCACCAAGCAGAAGCTGAGGAAAATTACTCTAACGTAGCGGTAGCAAGTCTGCCAGTTGCTAATATGCCAAGAGGAGCAGTTAATCAGGATCAAAGAGGTATATACAAAGTAATAGTTGATAAAGATACTAATTTAATTCTTGGTGCAACACTATTTGGAAAAATTCTGAAAGAAATTATAAACTATAATAAAAATGGCAATTGATAATAAAATTCCATACACTTATCTAAAAAGATCAGATTTTTCACACATCCAACAATGGCTGAGAACTTGAATGATGTATTCAAAATTAATTAAATGAGAAAGATTAAATCCCTGCAGAACTAAGTTCAACAGGGATTTTTGATTATTGATCTAGCGCTTTATAAGTTTTAATAATTTTCTACGGAGCGGTAAAACCGTAGTTATACATTAGGTTGAATGATTGAGAAAGAACTAGGTCAAATCTCCATATTCAACTATATTGGGAGCGAATTTCGATTTAAAACCAAGAAGGCTGTCGTAAAGATTCCCTTCGATTCCGCCCATTGATACTTCGCTAACACCCATCGTTTGAGCTGTTTTCATCGTATCAGAGAATACTTTGTATTGCGCAGGTAATTTCATGCAAAAACTTTCATTCATCCCTGCATAAATAATCTCAGCATGATTTGCGTAGGCTACAGGTGATAGCTGCGCTAATTACTTGGTCTTTAGTCTTATCCTCAATTTCAAGAGTATTAAACAATGTTATTAATTTTTCTATTCCAGCTACTTGTTCAACAAGAGTACGTTTTTTCTTAGGAGATTTCTCCTCGAGTGCTTCGATTTCTAGTTCTAGATTTTCTTTACGCATTTGGCATTCTACAAGTGCTTTTTCGACATTTATATATGAAATATAAAGTAGTGCACTATCTCTGGAAAGTATCTAATAAGTTTTTCAAAATACCACGTCCGCGTAACGAGATATTTTTCTTTTTCTGTACATGCTAGCGCAAATAAGAAATCATCTAGGTTTTCTTTTCCACAACGACGTACTTCAACAAATTTTTTATCAGCATCACGAATCAAACGACGTGTATCCTTAGGAAAAAGGTCAGGAACTTCGGCTGTTAGTTTGGTTACAGGTGTTGAAACGAGGTTGGATAGTGCTACTCATATCAAGACTGAAACCTTTGTGCTTATATCCGTATTTAAATATCTTTATAAGTTCATTATCTGTTCTTTCTACATTTTATGTCTTTAAACTCGTGGAGTTTTTCATCTTTAATCGCAAACAGGAATGTCCAACTTAACTAGTTTTGCAGTTTATTTTTGCATATTTTTAGATTTTCTAAAAAGAATGATACAAGTTCTTTATTATCATAATCCATAATAGGGCCACGAGGGGCATACCAAAACCCTCTTTTTAGTCGAGTATTTGAGTCGCTGTGACAATGTTGTTATCATCATCAACAACAGCAACACGTTCAACACCCCAAGTGTTTTTATTTGTGCCCACTCTGTTGCTTTGCTGCATCATGTTTCCAAGTTTGTGATTTTTACAAATTCTGTGTATTTTTCGGTATCAATTTCAGTTAAAAATTTCTAAGTTACCAATCCTTTAATTCAAAGTACAATTAATGATACCAAATTATAGTGGAAAAATCAATTTTTGAAAAAGAGTGTGTATTTACAACAGGAAAGAAAAACTATATAATTAAGTATGATAGATTATTTTAAAAGGAGTTGATAAACTATGAATATGAATACAGTTTATATAATGCTTGGATTTATTTTTATTTATGCAATGAGTTGCAACTATTCGCGATAAAAAGAAATAAAAACAAAGAAACGCTAAAAAGTAAAGAGAGCATTCGAGAGATTGCAAGAAAAAGTTATAAAAAGAATTAGAAAGTGTAATAAACTTTTAGCCAAAATGATGCATTCAATATTGCGGCGCTTAGAAAAATACTTTTTAAACTTCGTAGATGCTAAAAAAACTTTGGGAAATACTAAAAACAAGAAAAATAGGTTAGGAGAATAAATAATGAAAAATAGGATTAATTATAATATTAGGGGTATGTCTTTTTGTATACTTTTCGATTAAATCAAAAACTCCAAACCCAGAAGCAGAAGAAAAAGCACGTTTAAGTAAAGAAAAATATGAAGAACTAATAAAAGAAGAAAAGAAAGAAGAAGTGCTAGCGGAAATAGACACAACTCAAGGAGACATAGCTAATATAAAATTGTTAAGAGAAGCGTATGGTTTGAATCTACTAGACGCTAAAAATTTATGGGAACATATTAAGCCAAGCGTACTAGAGAGCATAGACTTCTCTAATGTAAAAGAGATAGTAGACTACTCTCAAGGAGATATAGCCAATATAAAAATTATTAAAGATTATTACAAAATAGATTTGAAAACAGCTAAAAGAATTGTGATAGTATAAGAGAACAAGAAAATCAATAAAAGGTAGATTCTATAATAAGAAGGTAAGAGATTAATTTTATAGTTTTAGGAAAAGTTGATTTAATTAGCTGTATATAGAATGTATAAAATAAACCAGTAGAAAGATACTCAATAAAATTGATATTAAAAAGCATACTTTTGAGTAACTTCTTACTGGTTTTATTTATTTTCCTTCTATTGTAATTATCCAAACTTCACTGCGAGCTGTTGTTTTGAAAGGTGGCCCCCAAAACCGTAACCAGCAGATGTAAAGAAATGTCTGCCATTAATTTCTTTATAACCATAATCTAGAGTATAAATACGTTCTGTAATATAGTTAATTGGCCACATTTGTCCATGATGAGTATGACCAGATAGCTGAACATCGATAGGTAAGGTAGAGTGATAGTCGATAGCATCTGGCTGGTGATCAACGAGAACAATAGTTTTGTTAAGATTTACGCTTTTAAGCAGGTTAGCTGTGTCTAGTCTATCACGACTAACACTTCTATCTTTACGGCCAACTAAGGTAACATCTTTATTAAGTTCCACACTTTCATCAAATAGAGGAATTATGCCTGCTTTTTTAACCTCATCTACTATCGCTTGGGCATCTTGGTCATGATTTCCCATTGTTGTATAGACTCCTAAAGGAGCATTTAGCTTACTAAGTGTTTCTTTCATATTACGTTTTTTATACATAACCATATTGTCATCCATAAGATCCCCTGCAATAACTACAGCATCAGGTTTTTGTTCAGAGATAATTTTGTTTAATTTTTCTAGCTGACCATTACTAAAAATGTTCCAAGATGTAGATCAGAAACCATAGCTATCTTTATAGGTTTTTTTCTATTTTTATCTACTTTTATAGTTTCGCTTTTAACAATAGGTGAATACGCCCAATATAGACCCTAAAAGCAGACATACTATAAGAAATATACCTGTTATTCCTAACCAAATCCTTGAGAAAGATTTAGCTTAAATAGTTTTTAACACTAATTTTGCAATTAATAATATTACAGCTATAATAGCCCTGTTAACAAAGTAGAAAAACCAAATATTTCCATAGTTGGCCCCAAGGAGCACCCAACTTCAACATATATGCTACTGATAGAGAAGTTTGCGAAGCTGAAAAATATTATCGCGATAAAAGGTTTAATCCAGGGGTAATGAATGGGTGAGCATCCATTTAAAAACCGAGCCATAAAAAGTACAACGAGTACTTCATAAAAGATAGCTATACCGATAAAGGCAGCTATAACTTTCAATTAACAATCATGTAAAAATCCTCCAGTTAATTTATCAATAAAAATAAAGAAGATCATGAATTCTAGGTTAGATCTCCTTAAGGGGTAAAAATAAAAGTGAAATATAGATATTAAAAAGAGGATTATCCTCTTTTTAATTATACTATTTACCTAATTTTTCTAATTGTTTAGCTAAGCGCTCGTTTACGAAGTCCCAGTTAACTACACGGAAAAATTCTTTAATATAGTCTGGACGACGGTTTTGATAGTTTAGATAGTAAGCATGCTCCCAAACATCTAGTCCAAGAATTGGAGTAAGTCCTGTTAAAAGTGGAGAATCTTGGTTAGGTGTTGAAGTAATAACTAATTTTCCATCTTTATCAAGAGCTAACCATGCCCAACCACTACCGAATCTTGTAGCTGCAGCAGCAGAAAAGTTTTTAACAAACTCTTCGTAACCACCTAATTCAGCATCGATTTTTTCTTTAACTAATCCACCGAATTCAGAAGAATCAGGTTTAGTTAGAGATTGCCAAAATAGTCTATGGTTGTGGTGACCACCAGCGTTGTTAATAACTGCTTGACGAATGTCAGCAGGAACACTATCAATATTTTTTAGCAACTTGCAAAGGCAGTTTGCTTCGAATTCTGGGTGTTTTTCTAAAGCTGCGTTTAAATTATTAACATAAGCAGCGTGGTGTTTCCCGTGATGAATTTCCATTGTTTTAGCATCGATAACAGGCTCTAAGTAATCAAAAGCATAAGGTAATTCAGGTAATTTAAATGTCATAGTAATAAAGCCTCCCGGTTTTTAATCAATATATATGTTAATTATAAGAAAAAATTTTTAAAAATAAACAACAAAACTGCTTGTAAAAATAATTTTATAATCGAGGAAACAATTTGAAAGTAATTGTATAAGTTCGAAAGTGATAGAATATATAAAGTGAGAATTTTAAGGAGAAAAGTCGTGAATAAATTTATAAAAAGAGCATGGACAAATGGTTTTATGGTTTATATTTGTGATATTTATGTTTATATCGCTTAGTATGGTCTTCACCCATGGACCAGAATACGCAATAATTGTCTTTATATTCAGTTTTATATTACTATGCCCACCTGTTATCAAACTTATTCAACGCAAAACAAGGATTAAGAAAGTGGTGTTAGGAGCGATAGCTGCTTTGATATTGTCGTTTACTATGATGATGAGCAATCATTTCAGTGGAGCGAAAAAAGAAGAGCAGATAAGAACGTTTCAAGAGAAGAAGGAAGAACGCGAGAAAAAAACTGAAGAGCAGACAGATGAAAAACGAGATACTTCTGAGGAAAGTAAATCTCAAAATCAAATGCAGACATCAGCGCCGCAACAGAGTCTAGAAAAAGAGATGAAGGCGACTATGGACGATATTAAGAAAGAGCAAAAAGCGCAAGAACAAAAGCAGGAGAAGGCTAAAAAAGCAGTAGTAGTTCGTGCAAGTAAAAAGAGCGGACAGTACTATACTCCAGAGCATCCTTCTTACAATAGGGTAGCAGCTAAAAACTTATTAGTCTTTAATTCAGAGGAAGCGGCACAAAAAGCAGGATATAAGAGAGCAGCGTAAAAAAACATAAAAAAATCGACGTAGCAATTAAGTTACGTCGTTTTTTGTTGTTACACTTCTTTTTTATATGTACTTACTATCTCTTTAGCAGTAGCTAAGTTCATATGTTTTTCAGCACGTAGTTTTTCAACTACTTCATCAAGAATATCAGTAGTTGCACCTGCTAAAATAGCTAATGATTTTGCATGTAGCTTCATATGACCTTTTTGAATACCATCTCCGACTAATGCACGTAAAGCAGCAAGGTTTTGAGCAAGGCCAACAGAAACGATAATGCTTGCCAAAGTTTTCGCATCAGGATTTCCTAACATAGCGCGTGCTACTTTTACACTAGGGTTGATTCCGATAGAACCACCAACACTAGCTACTGGCATCGGCAATGTTAGTTCCCCAATTAGAACCCCTTTTTCTAAATCGCAAGTCCAAGTAGAAAGTCCTTTGTATTTTCCATCGCGAGCTGCCCAACTTTGGCAACTAGCTTCAATAGCGCGCAAATCATTTCCGCTTGCGATAACAATACTGTCGATACCGTTGAAAATTCCTTTGTTGTGTGTTGCTGCACGATAAGTATCTGCTTGAGCAAACTTGCTCGCTAGTTCTATACGTTTTGCAAGGTATTCTCCATTATCTCCAAGATTTGAAAATGGAATTTCACAGCGACTTGAAACTAAAGAACGTGTTGCGTAGTTAGATAAAATTGCCATAAGGGCAACGCCACCGGTAAGACTTTCAAGAGATATTTTTACTGCCTCAAGCATAGTGTTAAGCATATTAGCCCCCATCGCTTCTAAAGTATCAACTATTAAATAAACAACTACAAAAGTAGTATCATCCTCAGTCAGAACTTTAACCTCTAAATCGCAAGCACCACCGCCACGCTTAACTATAGATGGATAAGCTTCGTTTGCTGTTTTAAGCAAAAGCTCTTTATTGTCTAAGATAAGATTGCAGGTAGCCTCAACATCGTTAATGTCATAGAGTGCGATATGTCCAATCATTTTTCTATCATGGATAGTGGTGCTAAATCCTCCGCAGCGTTCAACTATTTTTCCGGCATTGCTGCATGCAGCAACAACAGAAGGTTCTTCGGTAACCATAGGAACTAGATAGCTTTTTTTATCAACAACAAAATTAGGAACAACGCTAAATGGTAAAGAGAAAACGTCCGACAACATTTTTCTACCATATTATTAGCTGTTTCAAAATCTAATAATTTGTTGTCGTTAACTGTTGAAAATGCTCATTATCTAAAAATATTAGCGTTTTTAATAACATTTAAAACGTTCATCGCGAGTTTTTATAAAAATCCACTCCAATTATTCATTATAGGAGCCTCCCTTTCGGTAATTTTTGAAAAACCTCACTAACAATTAACTAATAGCTTTATAAATAGTGGTGTTAGTGAGGTTTATAAGTTAGTGTAAAATTAACTAAGTTTTTAAATTTGTTTTTTATAGATTCGTTTGTGATTTTCGATTTTTCTAGGATAAAACGACTTTCATCACGAATATCAGAAATATCTAGATTACCATCTTCATCAACGGTAGTATCTCTAAAGAACATTTTTCATATTCATCAACAGAGATTTGTTTTCTATTATTAAACTGTTCAGCCTATTATCTTTTAATTGATTTTTATAGCCATCAACTAGCGTCATACCAAATACTTCGGAAACAGCACCACTGCCATAACTATAAAGAGCGATTTTATCCCCTGCTTTAAGAGTAGTGTTGTTTTCAAGAAGAGATAATAGTCCTAAGAATAATGAACCTGTATAAATATTACCAACACGTTGGCTATAAAGAATAGACTCGTTAAAACGTGCTAATAAGTTTTCTTTTGTAGATTCATTATTTTCTTGTTCTAATAACAGTTGTAATCCTTTAAGTCCAAGTTTTGGATATGGTAGATGTAAGCATACCGCACTAAAGTCTTGTAGTTGTTGTTTTGTTCTTTCTAAATATTTAGCCCAGACACTCTCTAGACATCCAAGATATTGCTCAGTTGAAAATTTCCCTTCAACAAAAGCGTATTGCGAATAGTTAGGACGCCAAAAATCCATAACATCACGAGTAAGACAGATATTGTCGTTGTTTAATTCTAGAAGACGAGGGTTGCTAGTAACTAGCATAGCACAACTACCAGCTCCTTGTGTAGATTCACCAGAAGATTTTACTCCATATTTAGCGATATCGCTCGCAATTACAAGTACCCTTGAGTCAGGATTGTTCAAGACATGGTTTTTTGCAAAATCAAGAGCTGCAGTAGCACCGTAGCAGGCTTCTTTTACTTCGATAGTACGCACGAATGGCTGAATATCTAATAGACCGTGGATAAACACCGCAGAAGCTTTACTTTGGTCGATACCAGATTCTGTCCCAACAATAATCATATCTATTTTTTCTAAGTCTTCATCATCCAAAATTTCAAAAGCAGCTTGAGCACCAAGTGTAACGATATCTTGGCTTACTGGTGGGATACTCATTTCTAATTGAAGTAAACCTTTAGTAAATTTATCAGGTTCAATACCACGAGCTATTGCTAGGTCACGAATATCTAGATAGTACTCGGGCATTGCAAACCCAATCTTATCAATTCCTATTTTCATTTTATTTTTACCTTTCGATTACTATTAATCTAATTTTTCCTAAAATATATATTGAACTCCTCAAGAGCTCAAATAAAATTTACGCAACTACTATTGTATACAATTTTTTCGTAAATAGTCCACAGTTAGACTGTTTTAAAGTTAAAAAGTTTCTTGACAATAGATTTTAGTATAGAAGCTTAAATTAAACTTACTAGATTTAGTTATTCTAATTGATAGAAGGAAACAATAAATCTAGTTATATTACTTATAATAGTTTTTAATTGCGGTTTATAACCACAGAAATACCTTGACCGCCTCCGATACAAAGCGAGCATAGTCCGCGGTTTTTGTTTTCATTGATTAGTTCATGTACTAAAGAAACAAGGATTCTACAACCGCTCGCTCCAATAGGATGACCTAAAGCTATAGCACCACCATTGATATTAACTTTAGAAGTATCAAGGTTAAGTTCGTTAAGAACAGCTATCGACTGGGCTGCAAAAGCTTCGTTAAGTTCGAATAAATCAATATCATCAGTTGTTAAATTCAGTTTATCTAAAACTTTTCTCGTTGCGGGTATTGGACCAAGACCCATAACTTTATTATCTAATCCAGCGGTAGCATAACCATCGATAAATCCAAGAATATTAATACCTAGCTCATTAGCACGTTTTTCAGACATTAAAATGACGCAAGCCGCTCCATCATTAATACCAGAAGCATTGCCAGCTGTTACAGTTCCATCTTTTTTGAATGCTGGGCGTAGTTTTGCTAGAGATTCTAGATTAGTACTAGGACGAACAAATTCATCTGTATCAAGAACTTTTTCTTCTTTACGTGTTTTTATCGTAATAGGAACTATTTCATTTGAGAATTTTCCTTTTTCAATAGCAGTGCTTGCTTTTTGTTGACTAAGAACTGCGAATTCATCTTGTTGCTCACGACTGATAGCAAATTGCTCAGCAATATTTTCAGCGGTAATACCCATATGATAATTTTCAAAAGCATCGGTTAGACCATCATAAATAATACTATCTTCAAGTTCGAAGTTTCCTAGTTTAGCTCCAAAGCGTGCAGCTTTTGTGTAATAAGGAGCAGTGCTCATATTCTCTACACCGCCACAAACAATGATATCATTGTCACCAAGTAAAATAGATTGAGCGCCTAAAACAACGCTTTTTAGACCAGAACCGCAAACCTTATTTACGACAAATGCACTCTTTTCTTGTGGAATACCAGCAAAGATCGCGATTTGACGAGCGATGTTTTGTCCAAGACCAGCTCCAAGAACATTGCCGAAGATTACTTCGTCAACAAAGGGTAGGGCTTAGATTTATTTCCTCTAATGATTTTTTTACAACTTCAGCTCCAAGTGTTGCAGCTGGAATATCTTTAAGACTGCCGCCAAAACTACCGATAGCGGTACGTTTAGCACTAACAATAGCGACTCTACTCATATATCAACTCTCCTATCCATATAATCGAGTATATTTTACTATAAAACTATCAGTTCAAATTTTACGTGCGAACTATTGAAAAAGAGTTTTAAGAAGATAGATAACAAGAAATAAATTCAAAAAATGAGATAAAAAGCTATAGCGAAGAACACTGAAACAAAAATAAAATTATTTCGTAATGCAAATGTAATATTTTTGCAATAAATCATTGATTTTTGTAATTTTTGATAGTATAATATAATTAAAAGAAGAGAAGAAATAAAAAGTAAATAGTATTAAAACAGAAAGAAGGTGGAAAAATGAACAAAATTTTAAAAATTGCAGCGGTTTTTGTTTTAGGAATAGGAGTTTTAACAGGATGTACAGATAAAAGTAGCACAAAAGATTACTAATGATACAGAAAAACACAAGATGTAACAACGAATATGTTAAAAGATGATGCTAATGTTGATGAACAAAATCAACAAGAAAAATAAAGACAACAATGTCGTCAATAAAAATGAAAAATCAAACAATAGCACCAACTAATAGAAATAATACTAATAAATACAATCATAACTTTAATGAGCTGGGAAAATACTAGAACTTATGAATTATAGCTTGCTTAACTTTTAAGGTTCTACAGCAGCTAATGCAATTCGTTATAGTGTTATAGATAACGGAACAGATAACCAAATTGTTTTTGCACCAGCTACTTATGTATTAGACTTAATTAACACATATAATGAAAGGAACTTATAATCTTAAAAGATGTATTTGCAAAATTGGATGCAGAAAGAGGAATTACTTTTTATGAATTAGATAAAAGTAAAGTAGAATATACTCAAGAAGAATTAGAAAAATTAGTAAAAGATAATAATACTATCGTATATTTCAGATAATGCCTTTGCATTACGCTATATAGCGAGGAATAGGTGGAGCTACAGATTCAATCTTTGCTCCAGTAGAACGTTGGGAAGTTCAAGGAGATAGAGTAATAATACCATTTGTTACTATAGCTACTAATCGACCAACAGGTGTAATTACACTACGATTAAATAATAAACAATATGCAAGTGGTCAACATAAAACTATGTATTATGTAGAAAAATTTGTAATATACTAAACAACAAAAAGAGCGCCTTAAAAATTGATATGGATAATCAAGAATTTAAGGTGCTTCTTATTTAATTATAGGCAAATAAAAAGCTAAGTATAGGGATACTTAGCTTTTTATGAACTAAATTAAGTTCGAAGCTAAATTTCTTGCTTATTAATATCTAATCTTATATACAAATAACAAAAAGAGTATCGCTACTCTTTAAAGGAGAATGACTTGCCTAGGAGCGACAAGCCACATTATGAAAAAATTAAAAAGTTTTATTATCTGTTAATATCATAAAGAATTAACTGAAATATTGGTTTAAACAAAAATATTTTCAAACTTAAAGGGAGAAACGACAAGTGTCGTTAAGAATGAAAAATTAATTATTTTTGTTTAAGTCACAATTATATCTCTTTACTTAAAAATATACTTAAAATTATTTTTAAATTTTCTATTAAAATTTATTTTTATTAAAAATTTTTAAGAGAATAAAGTCATAAACTTAAAAATTGGTTAATTAGAATTAGTTTTCCAAATTAAAATCAATAGGTTTTTGCCGACTTCTCTAAATATGAATTTATACCTGAAAAATACCTTGCTACCGAAGAAACCACGATAAGCAGATAGCGGACTTGAGTGTGGCGATTCTATTATTTTTATGGCGAGAGCTATCTATTAGAGTTTTTACTTCTAGCATAACTCCCCATAGGACAAATACAATGTTGTTATGTGAAATAGTTTCTATTATATAGTCTGTAAAATCTTGCCAGCCAACATTGCTATGACTTGCTGGTGAATATTCTTCAACGGTTAAAACAGAGTTCAATAGGAAAATACCTTGTTTAAACCATTTTTCTAAATTTCCTGTTTTTGCAGGAGTAATGCCAAGGTCATCATAAAGTTCTTTATAAATATTTATTAAACTCTTAGGTAAAGGAACGCCATCATTAACAGAAAAGCTTAATCCACAAGCTTGACCGGGATTATGATATGGATCTTGTCCCAATATAACTACTTTTTATATCTTGTAACGGCAGATCAAGACCTTAAAAACTAATTCTTTTGGTGGATAGATAGTTGCCGTTTGTCTTTTTTTATTTATATTATCAACTGTTATGCCCAATTCATTACGTTTTGGATAATTTTTAAATATTTCTTTCCAACTGTTGTCCATAATAACTCCTTATTTACAAAAATTTCAATACACATTTAAGTATAACATAAGATGTAGTACTAATAAAATTTATTAAGAAGAGAGAATTAGAACGGTTAAATATGATATAATAGATAGTGAATGGAGAGTAGTTTGTATATTCTCAAAAACAAAAATATAATAGGAGGTCAATATGAAAAAACTAGGTTTTATCGGTGTTGGTAATATGGGGGAAGCAGTTCTGAAAGGAGTAATTTCTAGTCAAAAAGTAGCGAAAGAAAATATTTTCGTTAAAAATTCTTCAAACGACAGTACAGAAAAAGTAGCTGAACGTAACGGAGTCCAAGCGGCCAATAGCTCAAAAGATTTGGCAAAAGAATGTGATGTTGTATTTTTAGGGTGTGAAAACCATATTTAGTAGCAAGTGTACTAGAAGAAATCAAAGTGAGAACTAGAAGGAAAAATAGTTATTTCGATGGCGGCAGCAGTAGAAATAAAAGATATAGAAAGTATTGTACCAAGTGCAAAAGTAGTCCGCATTATGCCGAATACGCCCGTTGAAGTAGGTGCTGGGGTTGTTGGTGTTAGTGTAGGACATAATATAGAATCAACAGAAGTAGAGTATGTTTTAAGTTTATTTAGTAGTCTTGGGTTATCAGAGGTGATAGCGGAAAAAGACATGGCTGGCTTAACTGCGCTTAGTGGGTCAGGTCCTGCTTATGGTTATTTATTTATCGAGGCATTAGCTGATGGTGCGGTGTTAAATGGATTGCGTCGTGAAACTGCTTATCGCTTAGCAGCACATACAGTAATCGGGGCTGCAAAAATGGTATTAGAAACAGGAGAACATCCAGGGAAACTAAAGGATAATGTTTGCTCACCATCAGGTAGTACAATTGAAGCTGTCCGAATTCTTGAAGAAAAAAATTTCCGTTCAGCAGTAATTGAATGCGAAAAAGCTTGCTTTGAAAAGTTAAAAGAAATGTAGGGTTGAAGTCTAACAATAAAGTATAAAATTCATAAAAGTTAAAAGAATCTTAATGATTAGAAGTCATTAAGATTCTTTTTATGTCTTATTTTTCAGCTCATCTGTTAGTTCGTAAAGTTGATCTACAAGGTATCCAACATATGAAATTGCTTTAAGCGGTTCAGCGGGTACTCACATCGCAACCAGCAAGTTTAGAAAAGATCTAGTGCTGACATACTACTTCCTTTAGAAAGAACATTTAGCCAAGTATTAGCATAACTTGGATTTTTGTCAATTTTATTAGCAACTGCTGTTCCGATAGTTAGTCCTGCAGAGTAAGTATATGGATAAAGCCCCATGTAGTAGTGAGGTTGACGCATCCATGTAAGTTCTGCTCCCTCGTTAATTACAAGACTATTTTCGAAAAATGCTTCCATAACTTCATGTTTTATAGTAGATAAGACTTCTGCAGTTAACATTTCATTATTATCAACTTTTTTATAAACACGGTCTTGATAAACAGCTTCAAGATAATGTGTTACCATATTGTGGAAGTAAGTTCTGCTAATCATATTACTAATTACCCAACGTTTAAAGCGTGCGTCTTTATTAGTTTGTAGTAGATAATTAGAAACGATAACCCTCGTTACAAGTAGACGAGTGCTTCTACGAAGTAAAGTGAGCAATCGTTATTTAGCATAGTTTGGTGTTTACCTGTACTCATGAAGTGATAAGCGTGTCCAAGTTCATGCGCAGAACGAACACCCTCATTCATTTTTCCCAGTCCAAGAAAGAAGGATAAAACCAGCTATATTCGGTACAGTAGCGCAGAAACCACCTGTACTCTTACCGATATTTTGAGGGAAGTCCGTCCAACGTTTATCATAGCTTTCATCAATCATTTTAACATAATCTTCACCAAGAACACCAAGTGCTTTTTTCAAATATTCTCGTGATTCTTCAATAGTCATATCAATCTCGAAATCAGGATCTAGATTAATTTTACAGTCGGCAAATTGCATATCTTCAATTTTATGCTCGCGTGCTAATAGTTTGATATAACGACGGATATGTGGTGCAAGGTCTGTCATAAGTGTTTTGATTTGACGATCGTATAATTCACGACTATCATCTTGTTTATCCAATAGGTAATCAATAACGCTATCATAACCACGAGCAGTTGCAAGCATTTTTTCTCTTTTAATGTGAGAAATATATTCATTTGCTGAAAGTATTCTTATATGCATTTAAAGTTTTATAAAAACTTTCGCAGCTGCACGACGAACATCGGTATCATTATCCATCTCATGTAAGTTTTCGTATAAACAAAAGCTATTTTTCGTAAGTCTTACCATTTGCTTCTGAAACTATCGAATTTCATATCTTCATGTTTAGTTACTTCGTACAAATTATAGAAGTCAGGTAGACTTTCATAACTAGCGATTATTTCTTCAACTTCTTTTGGTAATACATGCTTTTTTTCATATTAATAAGTTTTCCGAAATAATATTTCAAGTCTGGACGATAGTCAGCAACAAAGGTATTTATAAAACCTTCATCTAAAGATATTAACTCTGTGGAGAAAAACTTAATTTACTAGCTGAAAGAGAAGAAAGTTCTTCGAAAAATAGTTGCGTTGCAAACTACATTATCGTTAAAACGGTCAACAGACATAGGTAATTCAGCATAGTGTAAAAGTTTATAACATTCTTCTTCTATCTCTTCGTATTTAAGGATAGCTTCGTTTAGAGTAGTATAATCAGCTAACTTTCCTTCATATTTGTCCTTTAAACTCAATTATTTCTTTTTGTTTTTCCAAAGTATTTTTTTGTAGTCTTCATCAGTTTTATAAAGTAGAGTCATATCCCAAGTGTACTGTTCGTCTACTTCATTACGTTGGTACTAATTTTTATTTCAGTCATAGTTTACCCCCAATATCTTATCAAATATATATTAATAGTTGCGCTAACACAACTTAGTAATAATTATAATACGTAAATCGGGATAGGTAAATATAAAAGCAGGAGATAGTCAAAAATCTAGCCACCCAATAAGGTAAGCTAGATTTTTATATTAATTAAATTTTTATTTCATCTATTTTACCAATTTTTCTAGTGATTGTGACTTCGCCTTGTGAGTCTTTTTAAAATAGATTCTATTAAATTTTTGGCAGTTATGTATTGTAAAGTTCAGACATAGAGTCTTTCTCTTTTTCTAGTTGTGCTTTTAGCTATTCCTTCTATAAATGATTTTAAATCAAGGGTAATTCCTAAAATCTCATTTGTAGTAGTATCTATTGTTGCAGCAAATGTTAGCGTCATTTCAGAAAGGTCACCAGCTTCTTCGCTAGTAAATGCACCTGGATTTTAGATAAAAATTTATTTCCGATGTCTGATAATTTTATTTTTCCCAGTGAAAGTTAGTTTGTTATCTGACTTCTCATAGTTTTTTTATCAGTTATAGTATAAAAAGAGTATTTCCGTTGAAAAATACTTGTATAGCAGATAAAAACTTCTAAATCATCTGTTATTTTTATCTCCAACTAATTTTCCATTTTTCAACATTGAATTTTATCATATCCAGAATTATTTTTTTCTTAAGGAAAATATGTTCTTCTTTGTTGTAGTTTTTTCCTAGTTCAGTTTCTTGCTCAGAAAAATTTCTTCAAAACATTTCCATTTTCGTCTATTTTTAATATTTGATGATACATTAACTGAATAACTTTCTACTATAAGGTTAGATTTTAATAGCAACCTTAGTATCTAATTCTAAATCTTTTGAAAAAAGTTGTTAATGGCTGTTTTTAACAATTTCCTCATTTGATAATTCTTTTTGTTTCTTGCGTAGTGGCTTGATTTGTATTTTTTTATTTTTGTGTAACCTAATGTCGTTCCTGCAAGAACGATAATTGCTAAAGTTAGTAATAATTGTTTTTCATGATATACCTCTTACTTAGATTATAGGAATTAATTATATCCCAAAAACTGATTATGTAAATAAGAAAATATGTTGAAGAAAAATCTGATTGATTCTATAAAAAGTTTACTAGCATGATGTAGTAATTTTTATAGTAGAATTTTTTAAAAACTATCAAGTGAGGTAAACTATGAAAGTAGCGATAATAGGTGGTGGGATAGTAGGTGCGACATGCGCGTACTATTTATCGAAAAATAAAGATATAGAGTTGACAGTTTTGATCACGGTGTGGGACAAGCGACAAAAAGCCTCAGCAGGTATAATAAGTCCATGGTTTTCGAAACGTCGTAATAAACCTTGGTATAAGATGGCGCGTTTAGGTGCAGATTTTTACTTAAAACTTGTTCAAGATCTAGAAGCTGAAGGAATCAATACGAATTTTTACTCACAATGTGGCGTATATTTATTAAAAAAAGATGAAGCAAAATTACCAGAATTAAAAGAATTAGCCGAAAGCCGTATTGAATTATCACCGATGATAGGCGAGCTAAAATTACTGTCTAAAGAAGATGTTCAAAAAGTAATTCCAAGCTTTGATAACAATGGGGATGTACTTTATGCTAGCGGTGGCGGTCGTGTAGAAGGAGAGCGCTTTGTGAAAACTTTGCTTGAAGCATCAAGGGCGCAAGTCTTTAATAAAAAGGTAACTTTAGGATTAGCTAGTGATAAGTATTTAATAGATAACAAGGAGTTTGATATTGTAGTTCTTGCGACAGGTGCGTGGCTAAAAGATGTCTTAGAGCCACTTGGTTTTGAAGTTGATGTTCGTCCTCAAAAAGGACAACTACGTGATTATAAAATAAAAGATAACAATACAGGTGCTTATCCAGTAATTATGCCAGAAGGAGAACTAGATATAATTCCTTTTGAAAATGGTGTGGTTAGCGTTGGGGCAACTCATGAAAATGATATGGGATTTGACTTGGAAGTCGATAAGGAGCAGCTGGATACTTTTGGGAAAATGAAGCTCAACAATTTTTAAAAGAACTAGCTGATGCACAAATTATTAATGAACGAGTAGGTATTAGAGCCTATACTTCTGACCATTCACCGTTTTACGGAGAGGTGCCAACGTTGAAAAATGTTTTTGCGGCAAGTGGACTAGGTTCTTCAGGATTAACAACAGGACCAATTATCGGTTATAGTATCGCAAATATGATTTTAGGACGCGAAAACGAGTTGGATTCACAAGATTATGATATAAATGCTTATATAACTATAAAAAGAGTAGTTTTGGCTTATTTTTATGAATAAATGCGTAAAATTTTTATATGTAAGAATATTAGTCGATTAAGTAAAAAGGAGATATTTGAAAAAAACTCAAAATATCTTCTTTTTATTTTGAAAAACATCTTACAATCACAATATTTTATGTTATAATGGAGAGTGGAGAGTTGTATAGTAAAGTGTGAGGAGTTTAAAAGATAGGAGTATACCTGCTATTTATTTCGCTACATTACTATAAAAATAGAAAGGTAATATTATACATTACTTAAGGAAGGAGATTATTATGATAGCTGATTACCTATCAGGCATAAGCACGTTAACACTAGTTATTCACCCTGCTAGATATACTTTTAGTATGGTTTTTAGTATACAGTTATTAACATTGTTAAAAGGTACTCGTGGTATGCAACTGGTTAAAGGAATTTTAATCATTATTGGGTTAAAAATATTTTTAACTTTATTGGTTTTACAACGATGACTTACATATTCGATCAAGTAGTTACTTGGGGAGTATTGGGAATTATGATTATATTCCAACCAGAATTGAGACGTGCCTTAGAGTATATAGGTAGGGTTCAGTGGACTAATATTCTCAATTTTAATTATAAAGATGTTCAAATAGGACAAAAAGAGCATATAATAAAAGCTGTCGCTACTTCATCGAGACATATGGCGAGACGTCGTATAGGTGCATTAATTGTATTAGAAAATAGTACGGGGCTTGATGAATATGTGGAAAGTGGAATAGAGATTAATGCAGAAGTGACACATGAGCTTATTATTAATATTTTTATTCCAAATACACCACTTCATGATGGTGCGATGATTATTAATAAAGATAAAAATTCGAGCTGCAAGTTGCGTATTACCATTATCAGATAATAGAAGTATAGCTAGTAGTTATGGGACGCGTCACCGCGCAGCATTAGGACTATCAGAACTTACAGATGCAATTGTTATTGCTGTTTCAGAAGAAACAGGAAAAATAAGTGTATGCCAAAATGGTAAATTAACAACAGATTTTACCGATGAAAAATTAACGAAGTACCTAGAAGAAAAATTGGCAACAACAAAATGAAAAGATTATTAAATAAGAGGTGATATTATGAGATTAAAAAGAGAATAATCAATTAAAATTAATATCATTTTTAATAGCAATATTACTATTTATATCGGTAAACGAAAATTTTAAAAATTTTTCCGTATTAGGAAATAGTGATAATAAATCTACCGCGTGGGTAACTGAGGTTCCTCTTGAAGCGGAGTATGATAAAGATAAATTATACGTAGTTGGAATACCAAATACTGTTTCAGTAAAATTATCTGGTTCATTGGCGAAAGTTCAAAAAGAAAGTGTAGCACGCCACTCAAAGTTAAGTTAAATCTGAAAAATGCTCAAATAGGTGATGACCAGAAGGTAAAACTAGAAATAGAAGGTTTAGAAAGTGGGCTTGAAGGTACAGTTGAGCCAGGACAATTACGATTTCTATTAGAGAAAAAGTAACGCGTGAGTTTAAGGTAACGCCTACTGTGAAAAAAGAGAGACTATTAATAGGATATGAAATAGAGAAACTTAGCGTTAATAATGAAACTGTAAAAAAATCTCTGGGGATATTGATAGTATTAATAGAATACATGAAGTTCGCGCAGAAAGTGCAACTCGTACGAAACTAAGCAAAAATACTAAAGAAGAAGCAAAATTAGTTGCTTATGACAGTAATTATAACAAAATAGAAGATATTCAGATAGAACCTGGTTCAACGGTAATGTCAATCGAGTTAAAAAGTTTAGAAAAAGAAGTGCCGTTAGAGGTAAATACTATAGGAAAGCTACCGACAGGATATGATCTAATTAGTGTAACGGCCGATGTAAGTAAGGTTACTATTAGAGCAGAAAATCAAGAAACATTAGATAGAATAACAAAAATGCTAGTTGATGTCGACTTGAGTGATGTTAAGGAAGAGACAGAAGAACGTAGTAACTTGAAAATTTATTCAAAAGAAGATCTTCGAGTAGCAACTGACACATCAATAGTAAAAAGTAACTATAAAAAGTAAGGAAAAAAATAAGTATGTCAGATAAAAAATGATGTTTTTAGCGGTGAATATGCTGATAACGGTATTGAGTTTAGCTATAATAATAGGAACGATGTTTATCGAAAAATCAAAAAGACAAAACTAGTAGCTATAGCTGTGGCAATCAGTATACTTGTAACTCAAAAATTGTAGAAATAATTGTTATAAAAAGAGACAAGGAAGGTAAGTATAGTAGTTTTGATTATTATAGTTGCTGCTGCTGGTTATTTTGGATACAAAATGTTTTAGGAAAAAGGGGAGCTAATGTTATTTACTTTTAGCTCCTAATTTTTAAGAAGTATAGCTTTTAGAACGACTTTATTACTAAGAATATGTTAAGGTTAAATTGCTAACTCGTCAAAAATAAGGAGTTCTAATAAAAATTATAGGAGATTAGTATGGATAAATTGTTTTCATCAAAAATATATAAAGCATCGCTTTAAATTGATAATGTTACTAGATTTGAAAATAGTAGCGTTAGGAATTATTGCGTCAATATTTTTAGGTAAGGCTTCGGATCCTTTCGCAATGTTGACCACGCACTATATAGAAATAGGTGAGTTTTTAATTATTTCCTTAATTATATACGCTATTAGTTTCAAATTATTTGGAATAAATAAATCTTTATGGTCATATTTAGGAGTTAATGAAATTGTTAATATCTGCGTTTCGGTATTTGTTGCAGACTTAATTACAAGCATACTATATCAATATATGCTGCCTGATACATTTTCTAATATAAGATTTGCTATTTTCACCATTATTAATTATTGCGGGGATTATGTTTATTAGAATGCTTTTACCAAGCAGTTACGCGAGCGAGAAGTAGGACGTACAGGAAAAGCCACATACAAAAACACCTTTTATTATTGAGCGGGAGATGCTGGATATATACTGTTAAAAGAATTATCTAAAAAAATAATGTTTTCCGATGCGAATGTTGTAGGGCTTTATTGATGACAGAAGAAAAAATTCTGTAATAAGTGGTATAACGGTTGTAGGAACAACTTATGAATTGTTAAAACTTATTCCAAAGTATGAAGTTGAACAAGTATTTTTTTAGCTATACCATCTATAGACGCACTACAATAAAAATAGAATATTAAATATTTTTAAAAGAAGCAAATATTAGTATAAAAAGTTATGGGCTCTGGGGGTAACAGTTGAAGATGGAGAAAGTATTTCAAAAACACCTTAAAGATGTCTCAATAGAGGACCTATTAGGACGTGGGAAGTTAAGCTTTCTCAAGGAGAGATTCGCAGTTATTTACGCGGAAAAAGCGTTCTTGTCACAGGTGCTGGTGGTTCAATTGGTAGCCAAATTGTTCGTGAGATTTTTCAAATTTAAAACCGAGTAATTTGATTTTAGTAGATGTAAAATGAAAATGCTCTTTATATGTTAGAGCGTGATCTTGATTTTGAAAGAAGTCATTCAAAAGAATATGAAGGTGTAAATTATATCTCAGAAATTGTCAGCATTCGTGAAAAAGAGGCTCTAAGAGAAGTGTTTGATAAATACAAACCAGAAGTAGTTTTCCATGCAGCAGCTCATAAACATGTACCTCTAATGGAGCGTCGCCCACAAGAAGCTATTAAAAATAATGTTTTTGGAACAAAGAATGTTATGGATGTAGCAATAGAAAAAGATGTTGAGCGATTTATTATGATTTCAACAGACAAAGCGGTAAATCCAGCAAATGCAATGGGAGCGTCAAAACGTTTAACAGAGATTATCTTACAGTCAAAAGGAAATAAATACAAAACGAAATTTGCAGCAGTTCGTTTTGGTAATGTTTTAGGATCTAATGGTTCTGTTATTCCAATCTTCAAAGAACAAATAAGAAAAGGTGGACCAATAACAATAACACACCGCAATATTATTCGTTACTTTATGACAATACCAGAAGCAGCGCAGTTAGTTTTACAAGCTGGTTATTATGCGAGTGAAGGGGAAATTTTCCTTCTAGATATGGGAGAACCCGTAAAAATTATAGACCTGGCAACAAACCTAATCAAGCTTTCAGGTTTAGAACCATATAAAGATATAGCTATTGAAGAAATCGGGCTTCGTCCAGGAGAAAAATGTACGAAGAATTGTCATTAGATTACGAAAAATAGTGAAAAACAGATAACAAAATGATTTATAAAAATACAACCTTAGACATCGATGTAGACGAACTAAATGTTAAGCTAGATAAACTACAAGCGATGCTAGGACATGCAACTAGCAAAGAAATTCGCGACGAGTTGTTTAATATAATAAATTGTTATAATGGGTAGAAGAATAGACACATGCATTATCGCTAATGTGTGTTTCTATTTTGATGTATATATTAATTAAGAGTACTATTACTGGTTATCTAAGTGGTAATAGTACTCTTTAATATATTTTAAAACAATTGTGCAAGTGGTAGAGTGGTTTGAAAAACCTATCCTTTAGCTTCTTCCAAATATATTGAAATTGCTATTTTCTGGATAAACAACTACGGTTTGCCTTCTATTTAGATCATAATTAACCTTTCTTTTGAATAGTTATATAATTCTGAAAGTGTAACTTTTTTGTTGCTATCGTAATCTGCTTGAAGATAAGTTATTGAGTTATATACTCCATCCCAGCCAGCTCCTTTAGCCCAGTATTTAGTTGCGTAACTAATGCGTTCTGTGCTAAATGACGATTCGGTTTGACTAGATGCACATAGAACTAAAAATTTATCAGATCTTAATTCCCCGGATTTGCTGTAGTTACCGCTGTTTGTAAAATTATCTACAAAAAGTTTTGCTGGATTCGTAGCAGAAGATTTACTTAAAATTGTTCCTGAATAGCAACAATCTATCATAACAACGAATTTTCCTCTGTATTGAGACAAAATGTTTTTCAATTCGCGACCTGAAAAATAAGTGTCGTCAGAACCTATAAAGATGTTTCCGTATTGATTGCCGTGGCAAGTCATATAAATGTAGTTAATATCGCTGTCTTTAGAATTGCTAAACATATAACTAAATTTAGAGAGTATTTCTTGTTTTGTGTGATTCGGATAAATACTTTACACTAGAAAATGACTTTCCGTTTAAACGAGTATTGTTAAATGAGTTCCCCATGGCGTTCACATCTCCCATTGGTACTGCTTTGGTAGATGTTTCGCCTAATACTATTGCTCTGCGATCGATGTTTTGCTGAGCTCCGCTATTATTGAAATAATACGTCTCTCCTTGGATTTCTTGCCAGCCTGTAGCCATTGCACCTGAAGGGTGTAAGTAGTATGTTGTTCCATACAGGGTTATAAATCCGGTTTGCATTATTCCGCTAGAATCTAAATAGTACCAATTATTATCTGGTTTAATCCACCCAGATTCCTTATTTCCGTTGGTATTGAAATAATACCATTTTCCATCTATTTTTCCCAACCTGTAGCCCTATCGCCACTAGGTTTTTAAATAATATACTTTCCCGTTTATTTCTTGCCAACCTGTAGCCATATCACCACTAGGTTTTAAATAATACCATTTTCCGTCTATATGTTGCCAACCTGTAACCATATCACCACTAGATTTCAAATAATACCAATATCCATCTATATATTGCCAACCTGTGGCCATATCACCGCTAGATTTTAAATAGTACCATGTATTATTTATCTTCTGCCAGCCTGTTAACATCCATCCTTCTGAGTCGAAATAATACCATTTTTCCAGAAATACTTGCCTCAACCAACAGGGAAACTACCATCATGATATTTATACCACCATTTACCGTTTCCTGATTTTTATCCATGTCCCATATTTTTCAGCAGCATAGGCTTGTTGGAAATTTTCTGAACCAATTTTAGTTGATATTGGCGATATAGTTAATAAGACAAGAATAAGAGATATTAGTGTTTTTGATAAATTTCATAATACATTCTCCTTAAATTTATATTCTACAATTATAATATCATGGAACTTTAAACAAATCAAATTATAAATGTTATATTACAACTTTTTATATATTATTAAACTCTTATTACCGTTGATAATTAATAATATTTTTGTTGTGCAACAAATTATAATTTTAATTAATGCTATTTTAAGATGCTGAAAAATATATATCTATATTTCTTGATGTTGAAATGTAATTAATAGAATATATTAGTTTATTATGGTTGTTGTAATAGAGTAAGAATACAAATCCCTCCCTCCAAACTAACTGTTGTAGAATAATAATTATATAAATTTTTATAAAGTAAAGAAAAAAACTTGATTTAAAAATATATTTTTGTTATGATATAGTAAGTAATAAAATTATATTATTAGGAGGATATACATTATGAAAATGAATAAAGTAAAAATCTTTAGCATGCATACTATTATCTGTGATATTATTATCTTCAAGCAGTGTTTTAGGTGTAACTAAAGAGGTTAAAGCTTATAGGAGTGTTACTCAGAGTCAGGCAGTAGCTTATGTAAAGAGCTTAAAAGGCCAATATATAGATGCTGATGGAGCATATGGAGCACAATGTGTGGATTTAATTATGAAGTATCTTGATTTTCTGGGGATTCCTAGAATACATGGTAATGCAAATCAATATAGCTGGGTTTCGTTACCTAAAGGGTTGACTAGGTATGCGGCAGGAAGTACAACCCCTCAACCAGGTGATATACTTGTGACAAAAGGGTCAAGTATATATGGTCATGTTAATGTAGCTGTAGTTACTTCTGGCAATAGTATAACTACGATTGATCAAAATTATGCGGGTCATAGTTATGTTGAGGAAGTACAAACACCACGTCACCAAATAGTTTCAATTATAAGACCTACATTTTCTGATGCTAGTAAGGCTGAGTGGATAAAAGACTCTAAGGGTTGGTGGTATAAACATGCTGATGGAGGATACACAACTAGTGATTGGGAGAAAATAAATGGATATTGGTACTACTTTGATAATAGAGGGTATATGGCTACAGGGTGGCAATATATAGATGGATATTGGTATTATTTAGATGCACAGAATGGAGATATGAAAACAGGATGGCAGAAGATAAATAATACATGGTACTATTTAAAATCTAGTGGTGATATGGCTACAGGATGGCAACAAATAGGTGGGTATTGGTACTATTTAGATGTGCAGAATGGAGATATGAAAACAGGATGGCAGAAGATAAATAATAATTGGTATTATTTTAATAATTCAGGTCAAATGTTAAATAAAATGGCAAAAAAATAAAATGGCAGTTGGTACTATTTAAATGATAGTATGTATGAAAATACATGGGTAGGTGGCTATTACCTAAAAAATGGTGGGGCAATGGCTAGCGGAGAAAGCCTATGGATAGATGGAAAATATTATATGTTTGATGAAGATGGAAAAGTTATAAATACTTAAATCAAGTATATGTGTGAGTGTCGTTACTGTGCGATGCTAAAAACATAAGTTAATACAATCTAGAGTTAGAGGTTGTTTTTCTCTAACTCTTCTTTTTATTTTAACAAGTGTGCTATAATTGTTAAGGAAAAATAAACTTATTCAAAGAGATTTTCAGTTTTGAATAAAAGTAAGGTGAAAGATGAATATAGATAAAAAGATTTGGAAACAGAGATAGTAAAAATATAGAGAAGAAATAGAGAAGAGAAGAGTATCGTTATTTTTGAAGTTGTTTTTAGACAAAGTATTAGCCTTAGTATTACTTATTCCGTTAAGTCCTATAATTTTAGTTATTGCTATTTGGATAAAGTTGGACAGTGAGGGGCCGGTGTTTTATAGACAAGAGCGTATTACTACTTATGGGCGTCCATTTAGAATTTTTAAATTTAGAACAATGGTTAAGGATGCAGACAAACTTGGTGCAGCCGTGACTGAACATAACGATCCACGTATAAGTGGTGCTGGTGATAAACTTCGTAAGGTTCGTCTTGATGAACTGCCACAGCTTTTTAATGTACTTCTTGGAGATATGAGCTTCGTTGGTGTTCGTCCAGAAGTTGCAAAATATGTTAATCGTTATACTGATGAAATGAATGCAACATTACTTCTTCCAGCCGGGATAACATCTCCTGCCAGTATTGAATACAAGGATGAAGATGAAGTAATAGAAAAATTCAAAGGATCAGGGCGTTCTATTGATGATATTTATATCGAAGAAGTTCTGCCGGATAAGATGAAATACAATTTAGAATATATCAAGAACTTTAGCATAATAAATGATATAAAAATAATGATACAAAACAGCGTTAGCGGTCATAAAGTAGTAGAACAAGATTAACTTCATGTTAGTAGCTACTATATGAAAATTAACTCTAACAATATAAATATAAAGACACAAGAGGAACTTCTATGCTATTCTATTGTGTTTTTGACGTGATAGCTGAAATTTTTCAAAATTAGAGTATAATAAAGAGATAACATAAAAAGGAAGGTTAATAAACAATAAAAGGTTAGGAGTCAAAATGAAAAATACAATATTCCTTTTTCACCACCAGATATTATAGAAGAAGAAATAGCGGAAGTAGTAGATACTTTAAAGTCTGGATGGATAACAACAGGACCTAAAAACAAAAAGAATTAGAAAAAGACTATCAGAATATACTACAACACCTAAAACAGTATGTTTAAATTCAGCGACTGCCGCATTAGAACTTGTTTTACGTGTGCTAGGTATAGGAAAAGGAGACGAGGTAATCGTTCCGGCTCTAACTTATACAGCATCTTGTAGTGTCATTTATCATGTAGGCGCAAAAGGCTGTTATGGTTGATATTCAAACTGATAGCGCAGAGATGGATTATTCAAAACTTGCAGATGCAATAACACCAAGAACAAAAGCGGTTATTCCGGTGGATCTTGCGGGTATTCCATGTGATTATGATAAAATTTTTGAAGTAGTAGAAAGTAAAAAGAATTATTTAAAAGCGAACAGTATTTATCAAGAAAAAAACTTGGTCGTGTAGCTGTTATTGCCGATGGGGCACACGCTTTGGGCAGTGAGTATAAAGGTTTAAAAATTGGAGCTGTCGCAGATTTTACAACATTCTCATTCCATGCGGTAAAAAACTTCACAACAGCAGAAGGTGGAAGTGTTACATGGCGTGAAAATCCAAACTTTGATAATGAAGAATTATATAGAGAATTCCAAATTTTCTCACTTCATGGTCAAACAAAAGATGCATTGGCAAAAACAAAAGCAGGTTCTTGGGAGTACGATATTATTATCCCAGGTTATAAATGTAATATGACGGATATTATGGCCTCTATTGGCTTAGTTCAACTAGATCGCTATCCTAAATTATTAGAACGTCGTTTAGAACTTGTTGAAAAATATAATAAAGGTTTTGAAGGTAGTAAAGTAAAACCGTTAGTTCATAATACAAAAGACCACAAAAGTTCAAATCATCTGTACATTACACATGTAGAAGGTGCAACATTTGAGCAACGTGGGGAAATAATTACGAAAATGGCAGAACGTGGAATTAGTTGTAATGTTCACTATAAACCATTACCGCTTCTTACAGCTTATAAAAATTTAGGTTTCGATATGAATGATTATCCAAATGCTTATTCATATTATGTTAACGAAGTGACATTACCATTGCATACACGTCTTAGTGATGAGGATATAGAAGTTATTGTAGAAAACTTTAAAGAAGTAATAGCGGAGGTAGTAGGAGAGTAGAGCTACTACAAAAATAGTTGATAAAGAGAAGATTTACACAAGGAGAGAAAAATATTGACTAAAGAATTGATAAGCATAATAGTTCCAGTTTATAATGTTGAGAAATATTTAAGAAAAATGTGTAGACTCAATAGTTAATCAAACGTATAAAAATTTAGAAATAATTTTTGGTAGATGATGGTGCTACAGATAGCAGCGGAGAAATCTGTGATGAATTGAGAAGCTAGATAATAGAATAAAGGTCTATCATAAAGAAAATGGTGGCTTGTCAGATGCAAGAAACTATGGAGTAGCGAGAGCAACCGGAAGTTATATAGGCTTTGTAGATAGCGATGATTATATAGATGCAGAAATGTATGAAAAAATTATATGAAGCCATAATAAAAAGAAGACGCTGATGTTGCAGAGTGTAATCTTAAGATTGTATATCCAGAAAGAGTAGAATTGTTTACTGATAAAAGATATTATCAAGTTTGTACAAAAACAAGAGTATTTAGAAGAATACCTGAAAATAGAAAAATTTTTGGTTCAGCATGTGTACGACTAATCAAGACAAATATTGCTAAAAATAGAATTTCCTGTTGGAAAATTATATGAGGACACTTATTATGCGTATGATTTAATAGGTATCGCTGATAAGTATGTTTTTGATGGATAATGCTTGCTATAACTATTTGATGAGAGAAAACAGCATAACAAATGCAAAGTTTAATCCTAGAATATTCGATCTTATAGAGATAGTAGAGAAATTTCACGTAAATGTTTATCGAAATTATCCTAGTTTGAAAAGAAGCAGCGGATTGCCGTAAAATGTATGCATACTTTTCAGTTTTAAATAGCATATTATTAGAAGAGAAAATTTCAAAAATAATACTTTTTATCTACAGATAATAAATTATTTTAAAGAGAATTACAAGAAGTTATTAAATAATAAATATATAACTCGTAACAGAAAGCTTAGTATAATATTAATCAAGCTTAATATAAATATATATAGGAAAGTGTTATTGAGATATAAAAATACTTTAGCAAGAAATTAGGTGGATTTAATGAATAATGAATTAATAAGTATAATAGTTCCAGTATATAAAGTGGAGAAGTATTTAGAAAAGTGTGTAAAATCTATTCTAAAGCAAACGTATACGAATTTAGAAATTATTTTGGTAGATGACGGTTCTCCGGACAAGTGCGGGCAACTATGTGATGAACTTGCTAAAGAAGATGATAGAATAAAAGTTTACCATAAAGAGAATGGTGGATTATCAGATGCACGTAATTATGGGGTTGAAAGAGCAAATGGTGAATATATAGGCTTTGTAGATAGTGATGATTATATTCATGAAAGCATGTACGAAAAATTATATGAAGCCATAAAAAAATCAGGGACACTGATTGTAGAATGTGGTTTGACAAGAGTTTATAAAAATACATTAAGACCACACTATGAAGGGAAGATTATTTTTAATTTTTAGACAAACAGGGATATTTAAAAGAGTATTTAGAAAATAGACGATTATATGGATCGGCGTGGTGTAAGCTAATTCATAGGGATTTAGCAAAGAAAATAAAATTCCCGATTGGAAAGATTTACGAGGATGCTTTTTATACTCTAGAGTTACTAAATAATGTAGATAAATATACTCTTATAAGCGGAAATTACTATTATTACTATATAGAGAGAATAGTATAACTACACGACCGTTTAGTTCAAAAGATATGGACTATATAGAGATAATGGAGAAAAATATGTAACTATACCTTATCTAATTTTTCTGATATATAGAGAGCAATTATTAGTTAGATTAACGTTTGCTTATATATCTATATTTAATCAGTTAATAGTGACAGATAATTATAAAAAGAAAAACGAGTATAAAATATTAAGGGAGAAACTGAAAGATATTCGTTTTCAAAATTATAACTAATAAAAAGGCACCTCAAAAACCCTAAAGATAGCTGTTTTTGTTATTAAGTATTAATGAAAGGTTATACAAATTTATATTGTCTAAATATAAGAAGTATGAGAGTAACGATTAATTTATAAAGGGTGAAAGTAATGAAAAAGAGTATTAATAGTTATTCCTTCGTATTCTAAAGGCGGGGAGCAGAGAAAAATTCTTTCTAATATTTTGAACAATGGTGATTTTTCTGAATACCAGATAGATATAGTAGAAATTGATAGGGGAGCAAAAGGGTTTGAAAGACTCCAAAAGGTATTTCTGTAATAAAAATTATAATAACGAAAAATATCCACATCTTATGCGCCTAATATTAGACCAAATAGGGAAAAAGACTTCCAAATATATTGAGGAAATATCTAATTAAGAAAGATGATTATGATATTGAAATTATGTTTGAGGGTTATGTATCCTGACATTCCATTCTCAAAAAGAAATATAAAAAGATATATTGGGTTCATGGAAGTATAGAGGATTTTTCTAATACTTGGCGTAGAGATAGATTTAGGAAGTATTTTTCAGATGCGATAAAAATTGTAGCAATTTCAAATAAAAACGGAGCAATCCATAGTAGATTTATATCCCGAACAAAGAGGGAAAATAAGTCGAATATATAATGGTTATGATTTTGATGATATATTAAATAAATCTAGAGAAAAATGGATGTTAATATTTAGAAAAACTCTATTTGTTCTATAGGAGAATAGAGCTAAAAAGGCTCGGACAGAACGTTAGCTTTGATTAAAACATTACATGAAAAAGGTTATAAATATCACATGTATTATATTGGATCGGGGAATTGGAGGAAACTCTGAAATTAGAGTGGAACAATATAATTTGTCGGAATATGTTCACTTTTTAGGTTATCAAGTGAATCCATATAAATATCTAAAAAATATGAAATGTCTTGTTTCGATGTCGAAACAGGAAGGTTTTCAGGAGATATGTAGAGGCGTTATCATTAAATGTGCCTTTTGTTTCAACCGATGTAGGAGGGCAGAAGAACTTTCACAAAATGGAAAATTTGGGAAGATAATTTATGATGATGAACAGGCGATAAAAGAAATAATAGGGTATGTTGAAAAAACTCAAGGATGTGATGAAGAGGTAACGGAGTTTCTTAAGGAATTATCTTTAGAAAAACAGATTCAAGAGTTTAAAAATTATTAGAAGACTAATGTCTACAGAAAGGAAATTACTATGCCGTTTACAAGTGCAGGATTTTTATTTTTTTCTTCTTGCCAATAGTGATAATAGTTTATTATCTATTTAATTTTATTGGTAAAAATCAATTGAATAATTTAGTACTAATATTATTTAGTTTATCATTTTTATATGGTATCGGGGGTTGAGAACAACGATATATTTGATATTATTTATAATTATTATTTATTTTTTTCTGGTAGGATATTAGGTTACATAAATGCCAAAAAGCACAAAGAGAAGTTTTTATATTATCGTTGTTATTTGTGGTATTGACTTTATCTTATTATAAATATATAACATTTATATTAGAATTATTCCAAAGCGGTACAGGGATATTAAGTATAGTAATTCCATTGGGCTTATCTTTTATTATGTTTGAGGCAATATCGTATTTGGTCGACATTTATAAAGGAGAGACAGAAAGAGGAAGTTTAGTAGATGTGTTTCTATTTTTCACATTTTTCCCAAAAAGTAGCTTCTGGGCCAATAGTATTGTGGAAAGATTTTTCTAGTCAAATTTATAATAGAAAAGTATCTGTAGATTTATTTTTTAGTGGAATGAATAGAGTAATGATAGGTTTTGCAAAAATCTATTATAGCCGATTCACTAGGAACAGTAGTTCAAAGTATTAATGAAAATACACAGTTAGGAATAGATTCACCAACAGCTTTTTAGGAGCTGTTATGTTACTTCTTACAGATTTATTACGATTTTTCAGGGTATTCAGATATAGCTATAGGTATTAGTAGAATATTTGGATTTGATTTTAAGGAAAACTTTAATTATCCATATACATCAACTTCGATAGGTGAATTTTGGAGAAGATGGCATATTTCCTTAGGGACGTGGTTTAGAGAATATATTTATATCCCGTTAGGGGGGAATAGAAAACACGTCTATATAAATCTATTTGTAGTATTTTTAATCACTGGTATTTGGCACGGTTCAACGTTTAATTTTGTTATTTGGGGTGTAGCTCATGGCTTGTTAATCATGATAGAACGTGCATTTAGAGAGGCTTGGTATAAAAAGATGCCAGCACTATTTAAATGGATGTTTACTATGGTATTTGTCTATCTGACATGGATAATATTTATGATACCATCTTTAACTCAAGCTATAATATATTACAAATCCATGCTAGGAATTCCAGCGGGGAATATATACTTTAAATTTGAGTATTTTATTAATAATAAGTTAATTTTAATAATCATTATAGCTATAATTGAGCATTTATAGGTAAATGGGATAAAAGTAGAATTAATTAAAGCGTGGTCTCGAGATACAAAAACTGGACTAATATTTTGTCAAATATTATATATGATGTTATTTGTTTTAGCTATTTTATTTATGATGAACTCATCATATAGTCCATTTTTATATTTTCACTTTTAAGGAGGAAGTCAATTGAAACAGTTAAAAGCATTCTTTATATTACTATTTTCAGTTATTTTGCTTTTTGCCAGTAGTGTTCTTTAATTGGCAACCAAATTATATATCTGAAATTGATAATAGAAAAATTAGCCGAGTTTCCAAATTTAGACAAAATCAACTCTGAAACTTTCAAAGATATATATAAATATATAAATGATAGAATAGGATTTAGAGAGGAAATAATTCAAAGTTATGGAATTTTGAATAATAGGTTATTTGATATTCTAGTTCATCCAGCCTACGTTTACGGACAAGACGGATATGTGTATTTTGAACTATCAAAAATTATGATGAACATACAAGATAATTTACAAAAATCTCTTAAGGAGATAAAGGATTATGTAGAGAGCAGAGGCGGAAAAATTTTATGTCCTTATTAATCCTGAAAAACGTCTGTATATACAGAGCAGTTACCTAAAGGAGTAAATTATAATAGAACATGGATGCAACTTATAGAAAAAGATTTAACAGATTATGGTGTTAATTTTATAGATAATACTGAAGAGTTGAAAAAGCGAAGTAGTATTGAGCAAGTATATAATAGGCAGTACGATGCTGGACATTGGAACGATTTAGGAGCGTTTTATGGAGTAAACAATCTATTGCAGTTAATCGAAAAAGATGATTATAGGGTGAAACCTCATATAAAAGAAGATTTTGAGATAACTCAAGAAATATACTTACCTACATCTAAGTTTTCAAGTTAATGAATCTGTTCCCGTATTTAATTTGAAACAACCATATGAGGATTTAACAAAAAAATATGATAAGGAAATATACAGAGATGCACAGCAGAATCACTTTAGTTATATTAAAAGTGATAATTCAGAGTTGCCAAAAAGCATTAGTATTTCAAGGTAGTTATTTGAATGGGAGAAAAAGTATTTAGCAGACAGGTTTAGTGAGTACATTGCAGTTCATAACTATCAAAATATTTTTGATATAGACTATTATTATAATATATTCCAGCCAGACATAGTTGTCTTTGAGGTTGCAGAATATACTATAAATAATATATACTTTGATTTAACAAAAATGAAAAATATGCATGTTAAATCCTGTTGTACCAAAAAGATATTGTGTATACTGAAGAAAAATAACATCAAATATTCGATAGAAAAAAAGGAGATGTTATTGATAAATTAGTATTGTGGGATGCCTACTAATATAGAATACATATATTTTAAAATGGGAAATAAAATTTATGATATAAAAGTATGTAGACGGTAAATATAGCCTTAGTGTTAAATCAGAGATCTTTAGTTATTAAAGGAGATGAAGAAATTATTTTTCATAATGATAATAGGTACTATAGAAGTAAAAGTAAAGAGAGAAAAATAAATAATGAGAGAGTAGATTTTTAGAAAAATTTAATAAAATATCCTATTTTATTTTTATATATTTTATTTTGTATATACAATAAGACCGCCGTTTAAATTAATGATTTTATCAGCTGATAAATACGAATCATTATTTCATTATGGACTTATTTTATGGGGATTAATAATAGTTGGATATAATTTTCTAACAAGGAGAAATTTTTGAGGGAAAAATATTAGATTTGTTATAGCGTGGATAATAGCATCTGTTTTACAGTAATAAGCAATATATCTTATATAACAATGAGTTCTGTAAAATCTATAATATTAACAATATTATCGATGTTGTTCTTTTTAATAGGTTATCCGCTGTTACGAGATAAATATAGTGATGCTAAAAGTATTTAAATATATATTTTATCCAGTTTTTAGCTGTTAAACTTCTGATAAATTGTATCTATTTATTTGTATCTAGCAAATATTAGTATATTTGTTATAAAAATAACATACTAGATTTTTCTGGGTATACGATATGTAGGTATAGCTGGGAATAGGTATACACCTTTATTATATGGATTATATAAGGACCCTAATTTTTACAGCGATGATAGGTGTATCGTTAATATTTATTTCTATATACATTTATATTAGTAATAAAAAAATAATCTTTCATATAAAAGAAAGGCTATTTATATACATTAGTGTGATTTTAGAATTTATTATGGTTTCTTTTTCAAACTCTAGAGGAGCTTTTATATTCTGCGTTAGCTGTCGTTTTGTTATTTTAATAATGATTATATTAAATGAGATATAGATCAAAAATATTTTTCTAAATCTACTATGAAGAGAGTAGTAGTAATTTTTATGTGCAGCGATATTACTATTTGTTTTCATACATAGGTGTCCAAAAAGTTGGATTTTCACTTTCTCAAAATAGTAAGTTTAAAAAGATATGTTTATGCAGAACAAAATAATAAATTTGAAAGAATATACCCTTCAGACCTAGAACAAGAAAGATTTTCTGAACATAAAAGTTGGATATTAGAATATGATGATGGAGAAAATGGGAAAAACAGGGGAAAATAACGATAAGTAAAGAAGATTCTGGGGAAGAAATAGGAAATGGAAGATTGACAATCTGGAAAGATACGAGTAAAAGCTATTCCTAAAAAGACCATTTTTGGTATTGCTCCAGAGATGCAGAAAAAAATATCATTAGAGAAGTATGAAAATCTAGATGTTCCATCTATGAAAGAAGGAAGATCTATTCATAATAGTTACCTTGCGGTATTACTTTATTATGGTGTTGTAGGAGTATTAGTTCTTGCTATAGGAGTTATTAGAATTTTTAATTCCATTATTGATAAATCAAGCCAAAGATGGATATTCTCCTAAATCGATATTATTTTATGGGATATTATTTTCTTTAGTAGTATCATTCTTTTTAGAATCCATTTTTGTAAATATTGATTTTTGAACAAATATACTTAATGTTTTTATTAGGAACGGTAATGGAGTCACTAAACTGAAAGGAGATAATTAGTATGTTACAATGGGCAAAAGCAGAAGTTTAGCGACGGCATTAGGGAGATAAGAAAGATATAGTAAAAATTGGAAGATTATAAAGAAAACTTAATGAGAAAGCTAATATTGAATTAGATGTTAAACGCCAACAATTACTTAAAGACAATTTTTCTTGATGTTTTAAATAGTGTATATAGCTCTAGAATATCTAATTATGATGTTTGGTTAGATTTTGGAACATTATTGGGAATTTATCGAGATAAGGGTCTTATAAAACATGATTTAGATATGGATTTTGGTATTGTTATTGACGATTATCTTGATTTCCAAGAAAAAGAAAAGGAATTGTTGAACAAAGGTTTTCAAAAAACACGTGAGTTATATTATAATAAAGGAACTTATGGAAATTTCTTATGATTATAATGACTTAAATGTTGATTTTTATAGTTTATAAAAAGAAAATGGTTATGTTAAATCTGTTGTTGTAGGATATTTATTAGATGCTTTAAATAGACCGTGTAAGTATGAATCTAGCAAGTAGGAGATTAAGTTCGATGGTTTGAAAGATTATGATTTTGAGGGAGTTAAAGTAAAATACCTTTAAATACGCATGAGTATTTAGAACATCAATATGAAAAAGATTTCTTAATACCTAATAAATTCTATGATTGGCGAGACAATCCACTGTATGAAAAAGTTGATGAAAGCCTGGTTGAAGTTAAATTGTTAGAAATAAAAATACAGATGCCTCTAATTTTGAGGTATCTGTATTTTTATTTTAAATTATAAATAGTTTATTATATAAGATATCTATAGTATACATCATAGTGCTATCTTTTATAATATATAGTGCACTAGCATAATATAGTGCTGAAAAAGTTATAGTGCAGCAAATCATAACTAATGCATTAATGTTTATAGTATGAGAGGTAATTTGGAATATATTTTTGCAAGTATAATATATAGGTATAAATCCAAGTGATATAGCTATATATCTAGAACTTTTTGGAATATTGACCTTAATGAAACAAGGTTATATTTTTAATGAACAGAATTTCAAGTATTACTACTATGCACTCAGCAATAAGTGTAGTTATTACATAATATTCAGCTTGGAATATATTGTTTATATAAAAGAAGTGTATTTAATAAGAGGTTTATTACTCCTCCTATAAAGTAATACAAGGTAAGTGTCCGTTCTTTATCGTTTACAAAAATGATTTGATTTCCCAATATATACTCTAAAGACCAAACCAGTGTCCTTAAAGCAAAGAGACTAGTGACTATTCCGGCGGCAGTATACTTCTCGGAAGCATATATTACAGTTGCAAAAAGTTCCTAAAAAGAATTAAAACCAATACCTGTTGGAATTATAAAGAATAAGAATAGAGAACTAGATTGATTTATAAGATACTCATATGAATCGTTGTCTTTCTTTCCCAGATAATAACTTAGTCTAGGTATAGTTACGTTTATTGTTCCAGTTAAGACAATTGTAATCAGCATTACTATATTCATAGAAATAGTATAATATGAAATATATTCAAGATGCGGGCTACGCGTGATAAAACAATCTATCTAAAAGAGTATATAACATATTAGCGTTAGCTAATAGCAACATAATAAACATATTTTTAGAAGAAATCAATATTTCTTTAATAGGTATTTTTAACAAAAGATACATCTTTTATCCATAAGAAACTTATAAAATAATTTAATATAGTAGTTGTAGTCATTATTAAAGCATAAGGTATAATATCATTTTCAGCCTTAATAAAAGTGAAGATAGATATTAACATTACTACTCGGATAAATAATGTTTTATACAGAATAAACGTATAATTTTCATAAGCTTCATTCATCCATTCTATATTAAGAAACTGGAATAAGGCTTGCAAACCAAGGATGTAGTATAAAATTTTTAATGTGGCTATGTCGGTTCTAATTCTATAAATAAGAAATACAAAACACTAATTGATATTGAGGTAAAATAGATAAATAAAAATAATTTAGAAAATACTTGATTTATTTTGTCTCTATCTTCTTTAACTTTGCTAATAGATCTAATACCGTAGTTGTATATTCCAAATGCAGCAATGGGCATAATAAAACTTGCCCAAGTATTTGCATTATTATAATAACCATAATTATCTTTGCTTAGAATTCTAGTAAGATAAGGATTTGTAATTAGAGGAAATATAATGTTTAATATATTAACGGTTATGCTTGCTAAAGCGTTAATTTTTATATTTTTCAATTTTTCCACTCCTTTTTATCGTCGTAGTCTGAGTTAGGTATATTATATCACAATATGTTGTAAAAACAGATAAAATTTAAAATGAAATATTTAGCTATATAATTATTCATCAAGCTTTATATGCATTATTTAAAAATTATGAGATAACTTAAAATTTATTAGAAAGTATATAGATATAGGGAGATAAGTTTAAAAATACTGGATTATTTAGGGAAATTATGGTAACATAAAAAAGTATGAGATCAGAAATCTCATTAAATTTTCTATCGACGTTCAAAAAAATAAAAAGAAAAACACAAAAAATGAACAAGGTGAAATATGATTACATTAGCAGAATTTAAAAATTTTAACACAATTATTAAAAAAATAAATTTCAAACACAAAGAGAAATAGCTGAGGACTTAAATATGTCATTAGGTAAAGTTAACTCAGTAATTTCAGAATTAAAAAAATAAGGACTTAATTAATGGTAATAATGCAATAACAAAATGCGGGATTAGTAGAACTTGAGCCATACAAAGTGAATAATGCAGTTATATTAGCGGCGGGAATGAGTACTAGATTTGCACCCCTGTCGTATGAGAAACCCAAAGGGCTACTTAATGTAAAAGGTGAAATCTTAATAGAGAGACAAATTAAGCAGTTACATTCAGTAGGGATAAAAAGATATAACGTTAGTTGTTGGATATATGAAAGAAAAAAATGTTCTATTTAGAAGAAAAAAATATGGGGTAGAGATTGTTGTAAATGAAGATTATTATAGATACAACAATACATCTTCTATGATGCTAGTAGCAAATAAACTATCTAATACATATATATGTTCGTCTGATAATTATTTTGAAAAATCCTTTTTGAAAAAAATATGTTTATAAAAGGGTATTATTCATCTGTATATGAAGAAGGTGAAACTGACGAATATTGTATTAGTTTTGATAAGAAAGATAGAATAATCGATGCGAAAGTAGGAGGGTGTAACTCTTGGGTAATGCTAGGACACGTATACTTTGATCGAGAATTTAGTAACAAGTTTTTCTTCAATTCTTAGAGAAGAATATAAAAAGCAAGCGGTAAAAAGAAGGCTTATGGGAAGATTTATACATTAGATTCATATCGGAGTTAGATTTGCGCATAAGAAGATATAGTAGGAACATTATAAGAGAGTTCGATTCTTTAGATGAATTAAGAGAGTTTGATAAAAGATTATTTAAAGAATACTAATTCGAGAATTTTTAAATAATATTTCTAATATATTGGAGTGCAGAGAAGAGGAAATTGAACAAATAAGTCCAATAAAAGCAGGGCTAACGAATACATCGTTTAAATTCACTGTTTCAGGGAAACAATATGTATATAGACATCCTGGTAAAAGGAACGGAAGATTATATTAATAGGAAAAGTGAAGCTGCATCAATGGAGGTGGCTAAGAAACTAGGGATAGATAATACTCACATTTATATCGATGAGGAAGGTTGGAAGATTTCTCATTATATAGATGAAGCTAGAAATCTAGATTACCATAATAAGGAAGATGTTTCGCAAGCATTAAAATATCTAAAGTTATTACATAATAGTGGCGAAAAAACAGAGTATAAGTTTGATATTTGGAAGCAGATTGATGGATTCCGCCATCTGCTAGCAGAGAATAATAGAGATGACTTTGAAGATATGAATGACTTAGTTGATTTGGTGGAGAGATTAAAGAATGAATTATCAGGTGATCAAGAATATTGTTTATGTCATTGTGATAGTTATGATCCTAACTTTTTAATAGATAAAGAAAATAAAATGTATCTTATTGATTGGGAGTACTCAGGTATGACTCACCCAGCAGTTGACTTAGGAACATTTATTGCTTGTTCAGATTATAAAGTAGAAGAGGCTGTTGAGGTGATTAAAGAATACTTAGAAGAGGATTATACACCTAATAAGTTAAAAACCTATTTAGGATATACTGCAATTATATCATTCTATTGGTTTTTATGGGCGTTACATCAAGACAGCTTAGGAAAAAAATGTAGGGTAAATATTTATACATATGGTATAAGTATACGAAAAATATATGCAAAAGAAGCGTTAGAATAAAAAGGAGTCAATTTTAATGAGTAAAAAAATCTAGAAGACTTAATATATGAAGAAACAAAGAGAAAAACTAGATATAATGGAAAGTAAAGGAGTATGAATTTCCTAAAAGAATTACTAAGGTAGATATCTATATTATAATAAGCATAATTATAATAAGTTTAGTGCTAATAATACTATGTATGAGTGAGGTAATTAAGTAATGCAGAATAATTATATCGAAAAGAGAAACAATTACAGGAGTCGTGCCAGTTTTAACTAATGAAAGAAAATATTCATTTATAGATTTATTTCTATCTACAAGTGGATTTGCTATTGCAACATGGTGTTATACACAGGGAGCCTATGTAGCACAGTTCTTAGGGTTTAAGCAAATGTTAATTAATATTTTTGCATTTAACTTAATCTGGGTATTAGTGAGTTGTTTACCAATTTTCTTTGCGGTAAGGTATGGAATTGATTTATGGATATGGTTAAGGGCTGTTTTAGGAAATAAAGGAGTTGCAATATTATCAATTGTTATTAGTTTAGCAAATTTTGGGTGGTATGCTGTTGCTGCTAATTTATTTTCTTCTTCCATGATTAATTTAATGAAAAACTTTGGAATTGCGTTAAATGAAGATTTGTGGAATCCTATATTAGGGGTGGCGTGTGTTGTTTTAGGGACTCTTATAGCGATAGGTGGCCCAGAAGTAATAAAATGGACTAATAGATTCTTGGTAGGAGCATTGTTAGTAGTTGGAGTAATAGTCTTTTTTATTAGCATAACATCCGTACCATTTTCGGATATATTAGCAGTAAAACCAGTTAATCAAGAAGGGATTAGCGCGATAGAACGTTTTATGATGTCAGCTGAGGGGAATGTAGCTTTTGCATTTTCTTGGTCAACTCAAGCATTGGTTATGCCAAGATTAGCTAAAACAGAAAGAAGTGGATATTGGGGAACAACACTTTCTTATGGTGTTGTAGCGCCATTCTTTGTTGCAACTGGTGGAGTTATGACGTTAGCAATGTTTGTAAAAACAGGTATTTATGAAAGTGATCCTACAACTATGTTATCAGTATTAGCAACTCCGACATTAGGTCTTTTAAGTTTGCTATTAGTAGCATTTGCTAACATAGGGACACAAGGGACAGGGTCATATGTAAATTGTATGATTGTGAAGAGTGGATTACCTAAAGTTAGTTACAAGTTGCTTGTTATAATAGCTATGATATATGTAAGTGTTCTTACAGTGTGGGGAGGTGTAGAAAAGTATTTTGGTGCTTTCATCTCACTTGCAGCGTATGTGCAAGGTCCGATTATAGGTATGATATTAGTAGACTATTTCATTATTAGAAAAAGAAAACTATCGTTAAAATCAGCTTATAATTTAAAAAGGACATAATGCTTACAAGTATACTAATGGATATAACATTGTGGGGTTGTTATGTATAATTATTTCATGTTTAATAACAATGTTATTTTGTATATAATCCTTATAGTGGTTCAATAAAAAGTAACATATTTTTTTATTTACAACAGGAAGTGGTTTTACTGCAATTCTTGGAGCCGTTTTTATACTATTTGGCTAGCGTAACATTATTTAAAAATATATGGTTAGCGATAGAAATGATTTAGAGATTATTTAGCATAAGAGTTAATACTATAATATTGAGGCTTAAATTATTGAAAATATATGTAGTGTATAATCTTTTATTAAAAGTATATTTTAGAAAGAGAGATAAGGAATTGTAACTTATCTCTCTTTTAATTGTAATTAACTTGTAACGAAGTATATATAGGAAAAGGTGGTATAATATAAGATGCATTGATAGAGAAAAAAGTAATAGTTAGAGTAGGAGATAGAACGATTATGAGAAATAATATAAAAATAGGAATAGGAGCGCTAGCGGTTTTAGCTACACCGTTTGCGATAGGAGAAGTTTCTGGAAATGAAGCCCAAGCAGAATATAAAGGACAATTATTTTATCATTCAAACACATTAGCGAACTGGTGGCATAGTGATGGTCAAGATTGGTATTTCTTCAAAGATGGAAGAAAATATACGGGGTATGGGAAAGATAACTCGGGAACACGTTACTTTGTAAATGGTAATTATGCAAACTGGTGGTATAATGATGGAAGTGACTGGTACTTCTTCAAAGATGGGAGAAAATATACAGGTTGGAGTAAAGACAATGGCGGAGAGCATTACTATGTAAATGGGAAATACGCCAACGGCCGATATAACGGTAAAAACTATGTAAATGGGAAAGAAGAAAGTATAAAAGATGGATATTTAAATAACCTATTTTATAGTAACAACCAATTAGCGAACTGGTGGCATAGTGATGGTCAAGATTGGTATTTCTTCAAAGATGGGAGAAAAATATACAGGTTGGGGTAAAAGATAATGCCGGAGAGCATTACTATGTAAATGGTAAATACGCCAACGGACAATACAATGGAAAGAACTATGTAAATGGGAAAGAAGAAAGTATAAAAGATGGATATTTAAATAACCTATTTTTTACAGTAATAACAAAATTGGCAAACTGGTGGTATAGTGACTGGTCAAGACTGGTATTTCTTCAAAGATGGGAGAAAAATACACAGGTTGGGGTAAAGATAATGCCGGAGAGCATTACTACGTAAATGGTAAATACGCTAATGGACAATACAATGGTAAGAGCTATGTAAATGGAAAAGAAGAAAGTATAAAAGATGGATATTCAAACAATCTATTTTACAGAAACAATAAATTAGCAAATAGCTGGCATGATGATGGAAGTGACTGGTATTTCTTCAAAGATGGGAGAAAATATACAGGATGGGGAATAGATGGAGATGGAGAGCATTACTACGTAAATGGTAAATACGCTAATGGACAATACAATGGCAAGAACTATGTAAATGGAAAAGAAGAAAGTATAAAAGATGGATATTCAAACAATCTATTTTACAGAAACAATAAATTAGCAAATAGCTGGCATGATGATGGAAGTGACTGGTATTTCTTCAAAGATGGGAGAAAATATACAGGATGGGGAATAGATGGAGATGGAGAGCATTACTATGTAAATGGAAAATATGCGAATGGACAATACAATGGTAAGAATTATGTAGATGGTAAAGAGATGGAGGTTAATGCCTACTCTGGTTACTATAAAGTAGTGTCACTATATATTCCAGTATATGATGCTAGTGGAAATATTTTATCACATGTATCTAAAGATACAATTTTATTTAGAGATAACAGAGCGAGTGTAGGGGGACGAATTCCTGTTCAGGTAGCGGGATTAACAGGATATGTAAATCCATCACAAGTTCAGGCAGTAAATTCTAGCACTACGTTTATTCCAGATTATGTTAGTGATGGTAAATATGTATATCATAGATATTCACAATATAGTAAAGTAATGGTTGCATATCATAATGCTAATATGGTGGTAGGAAAATCTTATTATTCGGCGGATGGAATTAATTTTGGAACTTTCAAATTGGATCATCCATTCCAATTCAGTAACTTGAAATCAAAAACAAACTATACGGCTGCAGATTTAGACAGACTATATAGTCTAATGGGAGCTAACGACAGTAGACTGGCTGGTAAAGGAGCTACCTTTAAGGCAGCTGAAGAAAGATACGGTGTGAATGCTTTATATCTAGTAGCACACAGTGCTTTAGAAAGTGCATGGGGAAGAAGTAAAATAGCAAGAGATAAAAATAATTTCTTTGGTATTTCAGCTTATGATAACAATCCATATAATGCTGCTACTAAGTTTGATGATGTTGATTCTGGTATTTTAGGTGCAACACGTTGGATTAATGAGAAATATTTATCAAAATCAACATATCCTGCTCGCGGAGCTTATCTTGGAAATAAAGCTGGAGGAATGAATGTTAACTACGCAACAGCACCATATTGGGGAGAATCAATAGCTAGTATAATGTTCGCTGCTAATGAAAAATTAGGTAGAAAAGATAGATAATACAGGTTTAGCTAGATTAGATTTAATCTAGCTTGCTTTTTGATGAGGTGAAGAGTATGTTAGTATCGGTGGTAGTTGGTTTTATTAAATGAGGAGAAATTTCTCCCTAGACTAATAGAAGATTTTAAAAATCAAACTTATCCCCATAACAAAATAGAGTTAATATTTATAGATGGGATGTCAAAAGACACTAGTTGGCAGATATTAGAAGAATTTAAAACAAAGTAAACATGATTTTTAATAATGTGATTTTGTTAAAAAAATCCTAAGGTTATTTTTATCTGCAGGAATGAATGTTGGAATAAAAGCGGCAAATGGTGAATGTATTTTAAAAGTAGACTGTCATTCTGCACATTACAGATAACTTCATAGAGAATAATATAAAAATTATAGAGGAAGGGAGTATGTGTGTGGAGGTCCTAGACCTAATATTATAGAGAATGAAGATAATTTTTAGTAAAACGCTACTTTTAGTTGAAGAAAATATGTTTGGTAGTGGAATAGCTAATTATAGAAAAGAAACTTCAAAAAGGTATGTAAATTCAGTTTTTCAGGGGATGTATAGAAAAGAAGTTTTTGAAAAAGTAGGGCTATTAGATGAGAAAGTAGGGCGTGTAGAAGATAATGAGTTGCATTATCGTATTAGAAAAATGGATATAAAATACGATATAGCAATAATATAGTATCTTACCAATATACTCGACCGACGATAAAAAGAATGCTGAAGCAGAAATACTCTAATGGGTATTGGATAGGTAAAGTTAGTCATGTTTATCCAAAAGCTTTTTCTATTTTCCATTTTGTTCCATTAGTTTTTGTGTTAGCGATTATTTTTTTAGCTTATTAGTGATTCCTGTTACTAAACTGTTTATATTATTGTTAAGTAGTACATATTTATTATTTACTTTGACAATTACATTAATGATAATTATAAATAATAAGTTTAATATTACATTATTATTAATGCCGATATTATTGTTCTTGATTCATGTATATTATGGTATGGGAAACATTAGTTGGATTAATGAAGGGGTTCGAGTGGAAGAAAATATATTATAAATAATAATAAAAAGAGAGATAAGGAATTGTAACTTATCTCTTTTTAATTGTAATTAACTTGTAACGAAGTATATAGGAAAGGTGGTATAATATAGATGCATTGATAGAGAAAAAAGTAATAGTTAGAGTAGGAGATAGAACGATTATGAGAAATAATATAAAAATAGGAATAGGAGCGCTAGCGGTTTTAGCTACACCGTTTGCGATAGGAGAAGTTTCTGGAAATGAAGCCCAAGCAGAATATAAAGGACAATTATTTTATCATTCAAACACATTAGCGAACTGGTGGCATAGTGATGGTCAAGATTGGTATTTCTTCAAAGATGGGAGAAAATATACGGGGTATGGAAAAGATAACTCGGGAACACGTTACTTTGTAAACGGTAATTATGCAAACTGGTGGTATAATGATGGAAGTGACTGGTATTTCTTCAAAGATGGGAGAAAATATACAGGTTGGAGTAAAGACAATGCTGGAGAGCATTACTATGTAAATGGGAAATACGCCAACGGACGATATAAGGGTAAAAACTATGTAGATGGGAAAGAAGAAAGTATAAAAGATGGATATTTAAATAACCTATTTTATAGTAACAACCAATTAGCGAACTGGTGGTATAACGACGGAAGTGACTGGTATTTCTTCAAAGATGGGAGAAAATACACAGGTTGGGGTAAAGATAATGCCGGAGAGCATTACTACGTAAATGGCAAAATACGCTAATGGACAATACAATGGTAAGAACTATGTAAATGGAAAAGAAGAAAGTATAAAAGATGGATATTTAAATAACCTATTTTACAGTAATAACAAATTGGCAAACTGGTGGTATAGTGACGGTCAAGACTGGTATTTCTTCAAAGATGGGAGAAAATATCAGGATGGGAGAATAGATGGAGATGGAGAGCATTACTACGTAAATGGTAAATACGCTAATGGACAATACAATGGTAAGAACTATGTAAATGGAAAAGAAGAAAGTATAAAAAGATGGATATTCAAACAATCTATTTTACAGAAACAATAAATTAGCAAATAGCTGGCATGATGATGGAAGTGACTGGTATTTCTTCAAAGATGGGAGAAAAATATCAGGATGGGGAATAGATGGAGATGGAGAGCATTACTATGTAAAATGGTAAATACGCTAATGGACAATACAATGGCAAGAACTATGTAAATGGAAAAGAAGAAAGTATAAAAGATGGATATTCAAACAATCTATTTTACAGAAACAATAAATTAGCAAATAGCTGGCATGATGATGGAAGTGACTGGTATTTCTTCAAAGATGGGAGAAAATATACAGGATGGGGAATAGATGGAGATGGAGAGCATTACTATGTAAATGGAAAATATGCGAATGGACAATACAATGGTAAGAATTATGTAGATGGTAAAGAAAAACAGTATGTAGGATCACTAGAGAATGTTCTAAACATTGCCCGCAATTATCTTGGTGTTCAATCAGGAAGTGAAGAACACAAAAAAATAGTTGATGCATATAACTCTGTTAATCCAAAACCTGTAGGATATACTGCAAAATATTCAGACGATTGGTGCGATATCTTTGTAACAACGGTATTCCAACAAGCTGGACTTAGTCATTTAATAGGTCGTGAATGTGGAGTTCAACGCCATATTGGAATATTGGAACAAAAAGGAATCTGGAAAGGAAAAACACAACCCAAAGTAGGAGATATAGTAACATTCGACTGGGATGGTGGTGGTTGAGCAGACCATATCGGTATAGTAGAATCTGTAAATAATGGAGTAATTACTACTATCGAAGGGAATTCAGCTCAATATGCAGGAGATACAGCGCCAACAAAAGTAAATAGAAAAACTTATAACTGAGACTCTCGTTATATTAAAGGATATGCAAGACCAATGTACTAAAAATTAAGTTTTTAAAATTAAAAAGGTGAATTTTGATTATTATCAAGTTCACCTTTTCTAGCGACAAGAATTTGTTAAAAATTTGAAATCATAGTATAATATAAAAATGTTATAAAATAAATTTTAAATTTGAGAAGGTAGGAGGTGCACGATGTGAAGAAGCTTATTGGAATTACTTTTTATTTTTTTGTTCTATTTTTGGAAGTGCTACTCAAATAAAAGCAGAATGGTTAAAAGATCAACAAGGTAAATGGACTTATTATGAAAATATATCAAATCAACTTGTTTATGAAAATAAGAATCTAGTTGTACAACCTACTGAATTTCCACAGTACTATCAAGCAGATGCGCGTTGGGGCGATAAGAGATATGGGATATCTAATATGAAAATTACTGGTTGTGTGCCTACTTCTTTAGCAATGGTAATCTCTGGATTAGTGAAAGATGTTACACCTGTTCAGGTGGCAGATTATATTTATGATACTACTATGGAAATGAATACTATGTTTACAGGGACTTCAAGTCTAGGAGCGCGGGATGCAATTACTTACTGGGGTTTAAAATATCAAGTAATTGATTCAAAAGAAGATTTGATAGCAGCGCTTAAAAGTGGGAAGATAGTTTACGGAGCAGTTGGTCACGGAATTTTTGTTAAAGGGTATAGTACACATGCAATAATACTTAGTGGCTATGATCACGGTAAAACAAAAGCGATAGATCCGGATAATATGAGTAAGACAAATCGTTGGTATAGTGTTGATGATATTTGGAACGAACGCAGTCTAGAGTTAGAGGACAATGCCGTAGGCGGCCCTTTTATGGCGATTTACAAATAGATTTTTAATAAAAAGCTTAGGATAATATTTGCTCTATCCTTCAAAAAGTTAGACTTTTTGAGGATTGTTAATTATCCTAAGCTTTTATTATATTAATTTTAGTTATAAAAATTTTTTTATTCATCAAATCCGTTTGGATGTTTACTTTGCCAACGCCATGAGTCTTCACACATACGTTTAACATCATATAAAGCTTCCCAACCAAGTTCCTCTTTTGCTTTTGTTGCATCAGCATAACATGCAGCGATATCTCCTGCACGGCGAGGGCCTATAACATAAGGTAAGTCACGGCCAACAGCAGCTGAAGCACTCTTAACTATATCTAGAACAGAGTATCCAATACCTGTACCTAGATTATACTTAGTAAGGCCGCTACCTTTTTCTAATTTTTTAAGAGCAGCAACATGTCCGCGTGCTAAGTCTACTACGTGAATATAGTCGCGTACCCCTGTTCCGTCGTGAGTATCGAAGTCACTACAAAGACATTAACTTTTTCTAATTTTCCAACAGCAACTTGCATAACATAAGGAAGTAGGTTGTTAGGAATTCTTTTGGATCTTCACCCTAAATCTCCGCTTTCATGTGCTCCAATTGGATTGAAGTAACGTAAAAGAACGACGTTCCACTCGTTATCTGCTTTATAAATATCGCCTAGAATTTCTTCTAGCATTAGTTTAGTACGTCCATAAGGGTTAGTTACTGATAATGGGAAGTCCTCTCTAATAGGAAGTGCATGAGGATCCCCGTATACAGTTGCAGAAGAACTGAAGATAATGTTTTTACAATTGTTTTTCTCCATAACACGACAAAGTGTAGTAGTTCCTGCAACGTTATTGTCATAATATTTAAGAGGTATCTGGCATGATTCTCCAACTGCTTTTAACCCAGCGAAGTGAATTACTCCAAAAATATTTTGTTCTTTTTCGAAAACCTCGTTTAATTTTTCCTCATCACGTATATCAACTTCATAAAAAGTTACTTTTTTCCCTGTAACTCGCTCTACTACTTCTAAACTTTTTTTACTAGCGTTGTATAAGTTATCTACAACAACTACTTCATTTCCATTATTTAATAATTCAATACAAGTGTGAGAACCGATAAATCCAGCTCCCCCTGTTACTAAGATTTTTAGTCATATCAATTTTTACTCTCGTAAATACGAGTCCTTTCTATGATTTATATTTATAATTTTTAAAGGAAGGAAGTATAATTGTCAATGAAAAGTCGGAGAGGTACAAAGATTATAGAGAATATAAGTATTTTTATGGCTTTCATTTTAGTTTACAATCCTTATGAAGTATAGTAAAATCTAGTAGTAAATAATAGTGGTTATTTTAGGAGATAGACTAATGAGAAAAATATAAAATTAGGAGTTGGGGTACTAACGGTATTAGCAACTCAATAATAGTAAATATAATTGATGGTAATGAAGTGCAAGCTGAATATAGAGGTCAAGTATTTTATCATTTAAATAAAACCAGCTAATTGGTGGTATAGTGATGGAGAAGATTGGTATTTTTCAAAATGGTAAAAAAACATACAGGATTAGCAAGTGATAATTCAGGTGAGAAATATTTTTGCTAATGGGAAATATGCCAACGGAGTATTTGAAGGAAGAACGTATAAAGACGGAAAAGAAGTAAAATCAACTAATAGTATACCAGTGAGAGGGTATTATAATGGTCTATATTATGCAGATAGTAAACTGGCGAATTGGTGGTATGATGACGGCCAAGATTGGTACTTCTTCAAAGATGGAAAAAAACACACAGGATTAGCAAGTGATAATTCAGGTGAGAAATATTTTGTTAACGGGAAATATGCCAACGGAGTATTTGAAGAAAAAACTTATAGAGACGGAAAAGAAGTAAAAACATCAGATAGTACACCAGTAAGAGGATATCATAATGGAATATACTATGTAGATAACAAACCAGCAAATTGGTGGTATGATGACGGCAAGGATTGGTATTTCTTCAAAGAAGGCGAAAAATATACTGGTTTAGCTAAAGATAATTTGGGAGAACATTATTATGTAAATGGGAAATACGCAAATGGTGAGCATAACGGCAAGAATTATGTAGGTGGTAAAGAAACGAAAGTTATAGAAAATGGTTATTCAGAAGGTATCTTTTTTGCAGATAGTAAACCAGCAAATTGGTGGTATGATGATGGCCGAGATTGGTATTTTTTCAAAGAAGGTAAAAAGTATACTGGTTGGGGGAGAGATAATGCAGGAGAGCATTATTATGTAGATGGGAAATATGCTAATGGGCAGTACAATGGTAAGAACTATGTTAATGGTAAAATTGATACAAACACCCAACCACTAAATATGCCCCAATACTATCAAGGTGATGCTCGTTGGGGAAGCAAACGCTATGGACTTTCAACTATGAGGAATGCAGGATGTGTACCGACATCTTTAGCTATGGCTTTTTCAGGTTTAGGAAAACAAGTTAAACCTACAGATGTGGCAGATGTAATTTATTATAATACTAACGAGTTTAACAAGCGAGAAATAGGTACTTCAGGGAGAGGAGCAGCTTATGCAATTCGCCATTATGGGTTCAACTATAGTGTAATTCAATCAAAAGAACAATTAGTTCAAGCATTGCAAAGTGGTCGTCCAGTATTTGCGGCTATGGGTAATGGATATTTCGTAAAAGGAAATTATTATACTCATGCGGTAATTTTAAGTGGTTATCAAAATGGTAAAACAAAAGCAATGGATCCGGATAATGCGTATACTACTGGAAAATGGTATGATGTAAATAATATTTGGAATCAACGTAGTTTTGAACCATCTGATACAGTAATGGGTGGATCATTTATGATGATAGGAAATAACTAATTAATAAAAACTAGTCTAAAGTTTGATAAAATATCAGTTAAAAGTTAGAGTTCTTGTCTAATTTCTAGATGATAATAAAAATCAAATTTTTAGGCTGGTTTTTATTTTTGTATTAAAAGTAAGTATTTCCGCTAGCTTTTTCTATTTCGGTTGTTGCTAAATAAGGGTAAAATTGGTATACTATAGAGTATAGAACTTGTAGAGCGAAGGAGTGTGCTAAATTTATGGTATATAATCACAGAGTTATTGAGAAAAAATGGCAAAAATATTGGGATGAAAATAAAACATTTAAGACATTAGATGATCATACTAAAGAAAAATTTTATGCATTAGATATGTTCCCCTACCCATCTGGAGCAGGGCTTCACGTAGGGCACCCAGAAGGATATACAGCGACTGATATTTTAAGTCGTTATAAAAGAGCAAATGGATATAATGTTCTTCATCCAATGGGATGGGATGCATTTGGATTACCTGCGGAGCAATATGCGCTAGATACAGGGAATGATCCGAGGGAATTTACCAAACAAAATATTGATACATTCCGTCGTCAAATTAAAGAATTAGGATTTTCTTATGATTGGGATCGTGAGGTAAATACAACTGATCCTAATTATTATAAATGGACACAATGGATTTTTAAAAAACTTTATGAAAAGGGACTTGCTTATGTTGATGAAGTGCCTGTAAACTGGTGTCCTGCATTAGGAACAGTACTTTCTAATGAAGAGGTTATTGATGGTAAGTCTGAACGTGGAGGACATCCTGTTGAGCGTCGTCCAATGCGTCAATGGGTGCTTAAAATTACTGATTATGCAGAACAACTATTACAAGACTTAGATATTCTTGACTGGCCTGAAAGCCTTAAAGCAATGCAACGTAACTGGATTGGAAAATCTGTTGGTGCGGAGATTGATTTCAAAATAGAAGGAACAGATGAAAGTTTCACAGTATTTACTACACGTGCCGATACTGTCTTTGGAGTATCTTACTGTGTACTTGCACCTGAACATAAACTTGTTGAAAAAATTGTCACTGAAGGACAAAAAGCTGCAGTAGATGAGTATTTAGATATTGTTAAACGTAAATCTGATCTTGAAAGAACAGACCTTAATAAAGATAAAACTGGAGTTTTCACAGGTGCTTATGCAATTAACCCAGTAAACGAAGAAAAAGTAGAAATTTGGATTGCTGATTATGTACTTGCATCTTATGGAACTGGAGCTGTTATGGCTGTTCCTGCGCATGATGAGCGTGACTTTGAGTTTGCGACTAAATTTAATCTAGCGATTACTCCTGTTATCGAGGATAATGGTGAAGTAGTAGTACCGTTCTATGGTGATGGGCTACACATCAATTCTGGGTTTATTAATGGACTTAATAACGAAGATGCAATCGCAAAGGTTATTGAATTTTTAGAAGGAAATAATGTTGGACGTAGTAAAGTTACATATAAACTGCGCGATTGGTTATTCTCAAGACAACGTTATTGGGGAGAACCTATTCCGATTATCCACTGGGAAGATGGTACTATGACAACAGTACCTGATAGTGAACTTCCACTATTGCTTCCTGAAACTGATAATATCAAACCTTCAGGAACAGGGGAATCACCACTTGCGAATATCGAAGAGTGGTTGAATGTAGTTGATCCTGAAACTGGTAAAAAAGGTAAACGTGAAACTAACACAATGCCACAATGGGCAGGTTCTTGTTGGTACTATTTACGTTATATCGATCCACACAATGATGAAATATTCGCAGATCCAGAAAAATTAAAATACTGGTTACCTGTAGATGTTTATATTGGTGGAGCGGAGCATGCGGTTCTTCACTTATTATATGCTCGTTTCTGGCATAAAGTTCTTTATGATTTAGGGCTAGTACCAAGTCGTGAGCCATTCCAAAAACTATTCAATCAAGGTATGATTCTTGCTGAAGGAAAAGATGGGCGTCCAGAAAAAAATGTCTAAATCTAAAGGTAATGTAGTAAATCCTGATGATATTATCGTATCTCATGGTGCTGATACATTACGCGTTTATGAAATGTTTATGGGGCCATTAGACGCATCTATAGCATGGAGTGAAAATGGTCTTGATGGATCACGTCGTTTCTTAGATCGAGTTTACCGTTTATTCGTTGATGAAGAAACAGGAAAAGTAAATGATAAAGTTTTAGATAAAGAGAATGCTGAATTAGAAGTTAGCTACAACTACACTGTGAAAAAAAGTATCAGAAGATATCGAAGTTCTTGGTTTCAATACTGCAATTTCACAACTTATGGTATTTGTAAATGATTGTTACAAAGCTGAATATATTCCACGCAAATATGCGCTAGGATTTATTCAACTACTTGCACCATTTGCACCGCACCTAGCAGAAGAAATGTGGGAAATCTACGGTAATACTGAGTCAGTTTCATATGTAGCATGGCCGACATTTGATGAAACAAAACTTGTAAGTGATACAGTAGAAATAGTTGTTCAACTTATGGGTAAAGTTAAAACAAAATTAGATGTTAAAAAAGATTTAACATCAGCAGAATTAGAGCAAATTGTTCTTGCTGATGAAGAAGTAAAAGCTCTAATTGAAGGTAAACAAGTAATGAAAGTCATAGTTGTACCTGGAAGATTGGTAAATATCGTAGCAAAATAGGAGAGTAATAATGGAAGAATTAATCTATAATATTGTAAGTGAAATAGTTGAACATAAAGACGAAATCAAAATTGAAAAATTTGTTAAAAACGCGCGAGAGCATTATATACTAACTGTTCATCCAGATGATTGTGGTCGTGTGATTGGAAAAAAAGGAACAGTTATTAATGCAATTGTACAGTATTAAAACTCAACTACATTTAGCAAAAAGTTTATTTAGATTTAGTCGAGTAATATAAATAGGTTTTACAATAAAAATCCGAAAGGCTGCGAGTTTTTCGGATTTTTTGTAGGATATAGGGGTACACCATTTTATATAGGAGGGTGGATTATGGAAAAAGTTGCTAAAGGGTATGTAATAGAAGATAGTAAAGTAAAAAAATATTGTTTACAAACTAGAACTGTCGATGCAAAAAAATTCGGATGACGTTAAGAGAGTTTATGAGGAATATAATTTTAACTATACTAATTTAATGTATAATACTCAAGTACATGGTGCAGCTGTAAGGATTATAAAGGCTATAGACGATAGAAAAACAATGGTGAAAAAGCGGATGGGTTAGTTACTTCTCTAAAAAATGTACCTCTACTTATTTTCACTGCAGACTGTGTGCCTTTAGTTTTTTATGATAAAGAAAAAGAGGTTGTGGCGCTGGCGCATGCTGGCTGGAGAGGAATTTATGATAATATAGCCGAGGAAATAATAGAAATTTTGGTAAATGACTATAACTGTGAAAAAGAAAATATTAAAGTAATAATAGGGCCTTCGGTATCAGGAGATAGTTATGAAGTTTCGTATGAACTGGTAGAAAAGTTTGCAGTTCACAATATAGATAATTATTATAAAAACTCGAAGATAAGTATTATTTAGATTTGTGGGCTATAAACAAAGGATTATTGAAAAGAGCAGGAATTCTAGATAAAAATATTACACTTACAAATTTCTGCACAGTAAAAAGATAACAATCAGTTTTTCGTATCGCTTGGATAATGCTACAACGAAGAGAATAGGGACATTTATAGAATTGAAGTAATATTATATATTAAGAAATGAGGAAATAGCGTGGATAAAGATATAAGATTAGTAGAACAAATAGCGACATTTAAGAGACTTCCGAAAGATGATAGTCGCTGGCGAGTAGCATTTTACTATATTGCAAAAAGAATTTTTGGGATTTAGAAGAAATTTTTGTAATAATAGATAAGGCGTTATATGAGGAGCAAGGGTTGAAAAATTCCGGTATTTAGAGAGTATAAAGAAGCTCAAGGATTTCAGATTTTCTCAAATTATAACAAAGCGTATGAATTTGTTGAGAAGCAAGGCGAGTTATTTGTGACAGAGAATGATAAGAAGCTAATTGGGCGTATACGTAAAGGTGCTTTTCATGAGGTGTTTGTTCCATTTTTGCTGAACAAAAATTTAATTATCTTTTTAAATGAAGAAGAGAGTTTATTTGCAGATACATTTGAAAGATTGTTGATGGTGATGGAAGCAGATGAGAAATATATAGTAGATGAAGAGCAAGAGCGATATTTAAAAGAAGGAGATATCCAGAAATTTTTTGCAGATATATGCGCTAAATATATAGTATTGGTCTAGAATTTTAGTGATAAAGAATAATAAACACCAAAAAGTTAGATATATTCAAAATAACTTTTGGTGTTTATTGTTTTAATTTTTCTACTATCTAGGGCATAATTTATAGCGAATGCGATAGCGATAAATAATATAACGATATATAGTGTGTAGTCTGTGTAATTCATGTTTCCGTTTATATTTACTAAAATAACTTTGAATGCTAAAATGGTAAAAAGATTGAAATAACAAAGCTAACTGTTCTTTCACGCCAAAATATGAAAAATAGTATAGCAAAAATAATTATCGTAAGCATAAAATAAGCTATTCTTGGTATTTCAACAAAAAGCTTTCTGGTTTTGGTAGAGGATTATAATAGAAGAAAATTATCCCTAAAATAACTAGAACTAATACTATACCATTACGCTCACGTTCCGAACTTTTTTATTATATCTTTAATTAAAAATAGATAACCAGCAACAAGCAACGAAATAAATAATCCTAAAATCATAAGAAGATTAGCAATATTAAGTTTTTTGATTAAGATCAAAATTTATATTGAATGTGTATAAAAACATAAAAAAATTAGAAATAATACCGAGAATACAGTAAAATATTTATTGATTTTCATAATAACCTCGTTAAATAAGTAATTTATATTTATATGTACAAGTGTATATAGTTACAAGTCTTTGCATGGAGAATAAGATAAGTTCATTATATATTTTCAAGAAAATAACATAAAAACAGATATATGTTAAACGACAACACTTTTTAAGTTGCTTTATATGGATTTATTGCAACTAGGTTTCTTTTTCTCATAATAAATATTAGGTATATTATATCATTAAGATAAAATTTAGACAAGGAGAGAAAAATGCTTCAGAACATTAAATATTAGAAAACCTATGTACTGTTAACTATTATTCAAGTTCTTTTTAGTAATAATGATTTCGGGATGGTATTATTTTTCAGAAAGAAAAATGGGGATATTAAGACATATTCTTTTTAGAAATGTTTATAAGTTTCCTAAGTATTTTACAGATATTAATATAAAGATATTACTTGGAGTTATGGCAGTATTTATTTTAATCCAGTTAGTTTTAATTATACAGTCTAAAAAGTTTATTTTAACTTTCATAAACCTTGTTTTAATATCCATCTTTTTCTTTCTTCTTTTCTTCATGTTCTTACCATTGTGTTGTCCATTGGCGTATTTACATTTACGTAGTAATGTCTCCATCTCCATCTACATCCTGTATTTTTCTCCCATCTTTAAATACAAGTCTTGACAAATCACTATACCGCAATTTGCCAATTGTTATTACTGTAAAATAGGTTATTTAAATATCCATCTTATACTTTCTTTTTTCCATTACATAGTTCTTACCATTATATTGTCAATTAGCGTATTTGCCATTTTATGTAGTAATGCTCTCCGGCATTATCTTTACCCCAACCTGTATTTTCTCCATCTTTGAGAGAAGTACCAGTCACTTCGTCGTTATACCAGTTCGCTAGTTGGTTGTTACTATAAAATAGGTTATTTAAATATCCATCTTTATGCTTTCTTCTTTCCATCTACATAGTTTTACCTTATATCGTCCGTTGGCGTATTTTATTTACATAGTAATGCTCTCAGTATTGTTTACTCAGCCTGTATATTTCTCCCATCTTCGAAATGCCAGTCCACTTTTGTCATTGTACCTGGTTTGCATAATTACCGTTTACAAAGTAACGTGTTTCGAGTTATATTTTCATACCCCGTATATTTTCATCTTTGAAGAAGTACAGTGCTGGCCATCTCTATGCTCCAGTTCGCTAATGTGTTTGAATGATAAAATAATTGTCCTTTATATTCTGCGATTCTTTTCCAGAAACTTCTCCTATGGGTGTAGCTCGCTGGCGCTCCTATTCTATTTTTATTATTTTTTATAATCGTTCTATCCTCTCTAACTTTTACTTTTTTCTCTATCAGTGCATCTTATTGTACCACCTTTCCTATATTCTTGTTACAGTTAATTACAATTAAAGGAGATAATTTGATTCCTTATCTCTCTTTTTGTTATATTATATTTTTCTTATCGAACCCTTCATTAGTCAATTAATGTTCCCATGCCATAATATGCATGGATCAAGACAATGATATCGGCGTTATTAATGTGTATTATTAAACTTATTGTCATAATTATCATTAGTATGTATTGTCGTAAATATTAAATTATTGCTTTAACAATAATATAAGCAGTTTAATGTAGGAATCACTAATAGCTAAAATAATCTTGCTAAAACTAATGGAACAAAATGGAAAATAGAAAAAGCTTTGGATAAACATGACCTTTACCTATCCAATACCATTAGAGTATTTCTTTCTTCAGCATTCTTTTATCGTCGGTCGAGTATATTGGTAAGATACTATATTATTGCTATATCGTATTTTATATCCATTTTTTCTAATACGATAATGCAACTCATTATCTTCTACACGCCTACTTTCAATCTAATATTACTTTTCAAAGCTTTCTTTCTTCATCCCTGAAGCAGATTCCATACTGAAGTTTCTTTTCTATAATTAGCTATTCCACTACCAAACATATTTTCTTCCAACTAAAAGTAGCGTTTACTAAATTATCTTCATTCTCTATAATATTGAGTCTAGGACCTCCACACATACTCCCTTCCTCATAATTTTATATTATTCTCTGTAAGTTATCTGTAATGTGCGAATGACAGTCTACTTTTAAAATACATTCACCATTTGCCGCTTTTTGTTCAACATTCATTCCTGCAGATAAAATAACCTTAGGATTTTTTAACAAAATCACATTATTAAATCATGTTACTTTGTTTAAATTCTTCTAATATCTGCCAACTAGTGTCTTTGACATCCATCTATAAATATTAACTCTATTTTGTTATGGGGATAAGTTTGATTTTAAAATCTTCTATTAGTCTAAGGGAGAATTTCTCCTCATTTGTAAACCAACTACCACCGATACTAACATACTCTTCACCTCATCAAAAAGCAAGCTAGATTAAGTAATCTAGCTAGCCTGTATTATCTATCTTTTCTACCTAATTTTTTTCATTAGCAACGAACATTATACTATTCTTGATTCTCCCAATATGGTGCTGTGCGTAGTTAACATTCATTCTATCAGCTTTATTTCAAGATAAGCTCCGCGAGCAGGGATATGTTGATTTTGATAAATATTTCTCATTAATCCAACGTGTTGCACCCTAAAATACCAGAATCAACGTCATCAAACAGTAGCAGCATTATATGGATTGTTATCATATTGAAATACCGAAATTATTTTTATCTCTTGCTATTTTACTTCTTCCCCATGCGCTTTCTAAGCACTGTGTGCTACTAGATATAAACATTCACCGTAAACAATACGTAACT
>BNJS01002458.1_pt1 | contig 82542 bp, 103 predicted proteins | sample 8540461 | NCBI WGS metagenome assembly BNJS01 (sample SAMD00202454, study PRJDB9452) | human saliva metagenome | isolation source: human saliva | place: Japan
AGTATTTCTACTATCGAACTAGAACAAAAAAACTTAAAGAAAAATATTCAATTAATAGATGTAAGAACACCTGGTGAATTTCGAAGAGGACATATAAAAAATGCAAAAAATGTTCCACTTAATGAGATTGGTCAATTTACTCCAATAACAGATAAAACAGTATATGTTATTTGTCACTCTGGAGCTAGAAGCAAACTTGCAGCAAAAAAACTAAAAAAGAAAGGCTACGATGTTATTAATATCCAAGGCGGTATGTCTGCATGGAGAGGAAAAATAGTCTAAAATTACTAATATTGAATGGAAGAGATCATGAAAAATAATATTTCAATGCAAGATTTTTATGAAAAGTATAATAATGAGGAACTTATGATTCTCGATGTAAGAGAAAATCACGAGTACGAAGTAGGTCACATACCTTCTGCTAAAAATTTTCCTTTGAGTAGTCTTGGTATAGATTTCACTAAATTAGATAGAAATCAAAAATACTATGTAATATGTCAAGCAGGTGGACGTTCAGCTAGGGCATATGATTTTTTAGAGGCTCAAGGATTCGATATAATAAACATCGAAGGTGGTATGAATAATTGGCCTGGAGAAACAAAGTAAAATATTAAACAATAAAAACAACCAATTTTTTTACTATATTAAATTCTCTTTAATATAAAAATTAATATCATCAAAAAAAGCCTTGTTCCTAAGGTTATTCAGGAATAAGGCTTTTTTTATTATTTTTTTAAACTATTTTTTCTTTACTATATATTTTATAGCTTTTTTTCTATTTTTTTCTTTCTGTTCTACAGGATTTTTCTAAAGGATTATTAATACATTCCATAAGATTTTTCTGTTATTAGTAACTCAATAACACGATCAACACTTGAACGAACTGCACTTAATTGAGTTATTATATCAATACAATCTCTCTTCTTCTATCATTTTTTTGAATCCTCTAAGTTGCCCCTTCTGAGCGCTTAAGACGTGTAATATACTTTGAATTTGCCATATTTATTTTTCCTCAGTAAATTTTTCATTATACCGTGAAAAAAATTTATTTTTGTCAAAATTTAAAAAAATTTGTATGTTTTTTTATATTGAAAAATTACTAAAAATCTAATTCCAATTATTCTTTCAAAATAATAAATCTGATTCAAAGATTTCCTTGTATACTCAGTGTATTAACAATTAATTTTTTAAAGTAAATTTACTTCCTTTACCATATTCACTTTCTACCAATATGTCTCCATTTATTTGTAAGGCTAACTGTTTCGCTATTGCCAAACCTAAGCCATAACCACCTGTTTTCATATTTCTTGATGCTTCAACACGATATAATCTTTTAAAAATATTATCAATCTCTTCTTCTTTTATACCGCAACCTTCATCAATTATAGAAACAGATAATTCTTGATTTTTTATTTCGGCAACTATTTCTATTTTTGTCCCGCTTGGTGAATACTTAAATGCATTACCTATTAAATTCACGATAATTCTTTTGAATTTTTATTGTAATTACTTACTATTTTAGCATTCTCAGGAATAACTTTAATATAGATATCTCTTTTTTTCTTTTTTTCTGCTCTCAACTTAAACTCTGACATGCAGTCAATCAATAATTTATCTAAAAAAATATTGTTTCATTTTTTTATCATCTTCACTAGTATCTTTTTACACTTAATGTTAAATAATTTAATTCTTCAACAAGTTTATTCAATCTTGTCGTTTGTCGACAAATTGTTTCTAGATAATATTTATATTCTTCTTCCTTTATTATTCCGTCTAACATTCCTTCCGCAGTTGATTGAATTGAAGTTATAGGAGTTTTTATATCATGAGATAACTGGGCTATCATAAGAGATTTTTTTCTTTTTCACTTTCTTCTAATGAATCAAAAACTTTCTTTTTAAATTTTTTTGCCATTTCATTGAATGATAATGATAATTCTCTAAACTCAGTAGGACCTTCTACAGTATTGCTAAAATCAAAAATTTTTTTCTCACTTATACTAATCATTTGTCTTTTTAATACATGTAATGACTTAAATACACCTTTTTAGTAATATAATGCTAATCGTAGCTCCAATTAGTCCTGCAATTATTGTAATCACAACTATAAAAATATGTATCTTTTTTTCAATTAACATTAAATTTGAAGCCCAAAAAAACAGCTATAATAGTTATTAAAAATGATAAAATATATCCAACAATAATATAATCTCTTAATTTCATTCTATATTTCCTTTCCATTTTTTTAAACTTGTTTTTTTCCATTTTGTATCCTAGACCCCATACCGTTTTTTTATACTCGGTGTTTTTTCTGTTGAATATTTTGTTAAGATTCTCCTTAATGAGTGTATATGCACATTTAGCGTGTTTGCATCTTCTACATATTCACCTTGCCAAATTTTTTCATACAATTCTGTTTTAGAAAAAACACGATCCGGATTATTAGCCAGTAGCCATAATAATTCAAAAGATTTCACGGTTAGTTCTAATTGTCTATCATTTACCATAGCAATTCTACTATTATAGTTAATTTTCAAATCACCTAAAAATTAAAAATATTTTTCACTACTATTTTTTTCTCGATTCTACGTAGTATATTTCTAACTCTTAAAACTAATTCTCTTGGACTAAATGGTTTTACTATATAGTCATCTGCCCCCAAACTTAAAGCGTAGATTTTATCTGGTTCTGTTGTTTTCGCTGTTATGAATAAAAATGGTTGTTCCTCATCTAAATACTGTACTTCGCTGATTAAATCATAGCCATCTATATTAGGCATCATTATATCTGTAATTATTAAAGAATATTTATTTTTTTCCTGTATTTCTAAAGCTTCTTTTACCATCATTAGCGATATCAACATCATATCCACCTTTTGCTCTAAATATCGTTTATTTATCTCCGTTATTTCTATTTCATCATCTACTAATAAAAATTTTTATTAACCATATTTAACTCCTCTTATCAAAAATAGTACTATACAATAAAAAGTATAGCACTATTTCGATAAAATATACAAGTTTATTTTTATTTATTAATTATTTTTTTCTTCTGAATCCTAATATACCCTAAGAAGCTTTGTAATGATTAATCCTAGTATTCCAGTATTTGATGAATTTGTTGAACTCATCGTTCCTTCAGGTGCTGCACTTGTTTTTTTGGTAGCATACCTTTTTTTCGTCATTCCATTACTCATATGAGTATTCATAGTCATATTATCTTGTATCATATCTTTATTCATACTAGATTTCATAGACATACTATCAGATTTACTCATATTCATTACTTTTTCCACTTACATTTGAATTCATTGAACCAGTAGCTGTATTATTTTTGCATCATATCTTCTCCTGGTTTCATATCCATTTGCTTAGTTTCTTTTATGTAGATTTATAGTCACTTCTTTTTGTTGCCACTAGGTTTGTTAGATCCGCTTTTTCCATCTTTTTTTCACTGTATACTTTGATTGTTGCTTTGTAGCTTTGTGTTCCATTAGCTTTTAATAAATCTAGTAATTCTTTATCTGATTTTTCCTTTTTATTCCTTCTAGGTCTACTTCATAGAAGTATAATCCTTTTTCCTAGTTTTTTTCTAATGGTAATAATGCTGGATTTTTTTGCTGATCCATTATCTGACCATGGTGCTTTTGTCTGATGATTTCAAGATTAATCTTGTTAACATTCCATCTCCACCGAAGAATTCATAAGGAATTACTTGGTTTACTCCTGCTGTAAATGGTCCTGGGAAGTTTGCTTTTGTCTAAGTATTTAGCTGGTACATCTACTGTATCTTTTGTATTCTCCATTACTGCTTTTTTTAACTTCGTTAACACTTGTAAGGCCATTTAGATTTACATTTACATCTTTTTGTTGCCACTACGTTTGTTAGATCTGCTTTTTCCATCTTTTTTTCACCGTATACTTTGATTGTTGCTTTGTAGCTTTGTGTTCCATTAGCTTTTTAATAAATCTAGTAATTCTTTATCTGATTTTTCCTTTTTATTCCTTCTAGGTCTACTTCATAGAAGTATAATCCTTTTTCCTAGTTTTTTTCTAATGGTAATAATGCTGGATTTTTTTGCTGATCCATTATCTGACCATGGTGCTTTGTCTGATGATTTCAAGATTAATCTTGTTAACATTCCATCTCCACCGAAGAATTCATAAGGAATTACTTGGTTCACTCCTGCTGTGAATGGTCCTGGGAAGTTTGCTTTGTCTAAGTATTTAGCTGGTACATCGACTATATCTTTTGTGTTCTCCATTACTGCTTTTTTAACTTCGTTAACACTTGTAAGGCCATTTAGATTTACATTTACATCTTTTGTTGCCACTACGTTTGTTAGATCTGCTTTTCCATCTTTTTCACCATATACTTTGATTGTTGCTTTGTAGCTTTGTGTTCCATTAGCTTTTAATAAATCTAGTAATTCTTTATCTGATTTTCCTTTTGTTCCTTCTAGGTCTACTTCATAGAAATATAATCCATGTCCTAATTTCTCTACTGGAGGAAGCGCTGGATTTTTCGCTGATCCGTTATCTGACCATGGTGCTTTATCTGATGAGTTTAAGATTAATCTTGTTAACATTCCATCTCCACCGAAGAATTCATAAGGAATTACTTGGTTCACTCCCGCTGTGAATGGTCCTGGGAAGTTTGCTTTATCTAAGTATTTAGCTTGTACATCTACTGTATCTTTTGTATTCTCCATTACTGCTTTTTTTACTTCAACTGGAGTTGTTTGTGGTTCTGCTACATCTTTTGCCTGTTTTATTAAATTATTCACATCAGTTTCTTTTGATTCAATACTTACTTTTTTTCTGATTTTTACTTCAGGTTGTTTCTCAGCACTTACAACATTTTTTTGCTTCAACTGTACTTTTTTCTCAACTTGTTTTTGTTTCTTTTCCCTACAGTATTTACTTTGTTTTCAATTACTTTAGATTCAGTTGCGTCATCTACTTGTTTATTTTTCTACATTTTTGAACTACAGGAGCTTTTATCTTGTAAATCACTCGCATGAGCTTCTCCACTGCCAACAACTATAAAAAAATTCCGCTAGCAATTGCAGCTGACACCACACCAACACTAACTTTTCTGATTGCCCATTTTGTAAAAATTTTCTGATTTAATAAAGTTATTTTTTTCATTTGTATTTCTCCTCTTATTTAATACTTTATTACCAAAACTTTTTTTGTTTGATGAATACAGTATACCTTATGGATATTAACTAACTATTAGTAAAAAGTTAAAATATTTCTTAAATAGTTATTATTAAAAATATTATCTTTAAAATATATTAATATATATGGTCTTCCTTAGATTTCTGACAATTTCGGAAAAAGTTTTTTTAATTTTTTTCACTAGAAAGTGTTGACAAAGAAAAAAAGACTTATGTTACTATTTCTTTAACAGTTTTAAAAGCGAAGAAGTGAAGAGCAATATTACTTAATTATTAGAGACCTTTTGGTTGGTGAAAAAAAGGATTTGGGTGTATTGTAAATGGTCACAGAGCTGAACTAATGACTATTAATGAGTTAGTTCCGGTTGATTACCGTTAATAATCATTGAGGTAAGATTAAAAGTTTATTTAAGATTATAAAATTGGGTGGTAACACGGTCATTTCGTCCCTTGTGTTACTACCCTTTTGTCGTATTTAAGACTGAGTACAAATTATTTTTACAAATTAATATAATATAACATTGAAAAGATGAGTAGAAAAAAGGATTTACACCAGAGAATCTCGGTAGCTGAAAAGAGATTAATGAATTTTTTTGAAGATGGTCTTTGAGTTTTAATTATCGAGCGGAAGTTAGGTAATTACGCAGAAATAGCGTTAAAATTTTAATGAGGTGGAAAACTAAAAAATTCAATTCACAATTTTAGATTTTCCATAAAATAAGGTGGTACCACGTATGAAACGCACGTCCTTAGACAATATTAGTTTATTGTTTAAGGGCGTTTTTATTTTATTATTAAGAAATTTATATTTACATTTTAGGAGGAAAGAAAAAATGACAAAAATTTCAAGTTTAGGATACCCTCGTTTAGGGGAAAAGAGAGAATGGAAAAAATTAATTGAAGGATACTGGGCTCGTACAGTTCGTCAAAACGAGTTATTTGAAGAAGCTGGAAAATTAAGAAGAGATTTCTTACAAAAACAATATGACTCTGGATTAGATTTAATCCCTGTAGGAGATTTCTCACTATATGATCACATTTTAGATTTATCAGTTCAATTCAACATTATTCCAGAACGTTTTGAAGGAAGAGAAGTTGACGTAGATTTATTCTTTGATATCGCTCGTGGTAACAAAGATAATGTTGCATCTGCACTTAAAAAATGGTTTAACACTAACTACCACTACATCGTACCTGAGTGGCAAAATGTTGAACCTAAGTTAAATAATACTCGCCTACTTGATTTATATAAAGAAGCACGTGAAATAGTTGGTGATAAAGCTAAACCAGTTATTACTGGGCCTATAACTTATGTTGCTCTATCTAGCGGCTTAGAAGAAGGAGAATTTGAAAAAGCTGTAGACAAATTAGTTCCACTATACACACAAGTATTTAAAGAACTAGTAGAAGCTGGTGCTTCATACATCCAAGTAGATGAACCAATCTTTGTAACTGACGAAGGTAAAAATTATGTGGAATTAGCTCATAAAGTATATAACCACTTCAATAATGAAGTAAATGCTAAATTCATCTTCCAAACTTACTTTGAAGCTTTAGTAGAAGCTGAAAAACTTGCTGATTTACCAGTAGCATTCGGATTAGATTTCGTTCATGGTAGAGAAGAAAACCTAGCTAATGTTAAAGCTGGATTATTTAAAGATAAAGAAGTATTTGCTGGTGTTGTTGATGGACGTAATGTTTGGAGTAACGACTTTGAAGATAGTTCAAAATTACTAGAAGAAATCAAACAAAATGTTGCTGAGTTAGTAATCCAACCTTCATGTTCTCTATTACATGTTCCTGTTACAACAAAACATGAAACTGAACTTGAAGAAACTCTTCTTAATGGATTAGCATTTGCTGATGAAAAACTTGTAGAACTTAATTTATTAGCTGATAAATTAGATGGAAATGAATCTGATGCATATAAAAAACATGTTGAAGATTTCCACAAATTACAAAATGCTGACTTCAGAAATCTAGAATTAGAATCAAGTGAAAATGTTCGTTCTACTCGCCCATCTGATTACAAAGTACGTCGTGAAGTTCAAAACAAAAAATTCAACTTACCATTATTACCAACTACAACAATTGGATCATTCCCTCAATCTAAACAAGTACGTCTTCAACGTGCGTTATGGAAAAAAGGTGAATTATCTAATGAAGACTATGAAAAATTCATTGAAGAAGAAATCGCTCGTTGGATTAAAATCCAAGAAGACCTTGACATTGATGTATTAGTTCATGGTGAGTTTGAACGTACAGACATGGTTGAATTCTTTGGTCAACGTTTCGCTGGATTTGCATCAACTAAATTTGGTTGGGTTCAATCATATGGTTCTCGTGGGGTTAAACCACCAATCATTTACGGAGATGTAAAACATATTGAAGCTGTTACAGTTAAAGAAACTGCTTATGCTCAAAGCTTAACTAACCGTCCTGTTAAAGGTATGTTAACTGGACCAGTAACAATCCTAAACTGGTCATTTGAACGTAGTGATATTCCTAAAGCAGAAATCTTTAACCAAATTGCTATAGCTCTTAAAAATGAAATTGAACTACTTGAAAAAGCTGGTATTGGAATTATCCAAGTTGATGAACCTGCTCTTCGTGAAGGTTTACCACTTAGAGATAGTAAAAAAGAAAAATATCTTGAAGAAGCAGTATTTGCATTCCGTCTTGCTACTTCATCAGTAAATGATGAAACACAAATTCACACTCATATGTGTTACTCTAACTTCGATGAAATTATCGATTCTATTAGAGCATTAGATGCAGACGTTATTTCTATCGAAACAAGTAGAAGTCACGGAGAATTAATCTCTGCATTTGAGACAGCAATCTACCCTCTAGGTATTGGTCTTGGAGTTTATGATATCCACTCTCCTCGTGTACCTACAAAAGAAGAAGTTCGTACTAATATCTTACGTCCACTTCAAAAATTATCTACAGAACAATTCTGGATTAACCCTGACTGTGGTCTAAAAACACGTGCAGAAAAAGAAACAATCGAAGCACTAGAAGTTTTAGTTGAGGTAACAAAAGAAATCCGCTCTGAACTAAAAAAATAGTATTGGAGGGAGATTTATGAGAAACCTACTAGAGAGATTAGAAAATAATGTACTCGTAGCCGATGGGGCTATGGGTACAACTCTCTACAGTAATGGATTAGAAAGTTGTCATGAATATAACAATATTTCAAATCCTAGTGCTGTAGAAGAAATTCATAGAGCTTATATCGAAGCTGGAGCTGATATAATTCAGACTAATACCTATGCTGCCAAAAAGTGTCAATTAAAAACTTATGGATATGAAGATAAGTTTGAAGAAATTAATATTCGCGCAGCTGAAATCGCACGTTCTGCTGCAGGAGAAAAAACATTTGTTCTAGGTACTATTGGGGCTATAAGAGGGCTTCGTGAATGTGAGCTAACTTTAGAATCTATAGTTAATGAAACACTAGATCAAGTTAAGGTTCTTTTATCTACAGAAAAAATTGATGGCTTATTATTTGAAACATATTATGATCAAGAAGAAATTCGTACTATTTTATCTGAAGCAAGAAAACTTACTGACTTACCTATAATTACTAATATTTCATTATTAGAAGCTGGTATTACTCAAAATGGAGAGAAAGTAACTGATGCACTAAGTGCTCTTGTAAATTTAGGTGCAGATATTGTCGGTTTAAACTGCCATCTTGGACCTTATCATATGATAAAGAGCTTAAACAAGTTCCTTTATTTGCTCAAAGCTATTTATCAGCATATCCTAATGCTAGTTTAATGCAACTTACTCAAACTATTAATGGAAATGAATATCGTTTTAGAAAAAATTCATCTTACTTTGAACAAAGTGCAAAACTATTAGTAGAAGAAGGAGTAAGACTAATTGGTGGGTGTTGTGGAACTACACCAGAGCATATTCGCGCTATAAAAAAAGGAATAAAAGGTTTAAAACCAGTAAAAAGAAAAACAATAACTCCTCTACCTGCTGAGGAAGAACTTATTCGTGTAGCGTCTAATAAACCTACTATAGTTGATAAAGTAAAAAAACAAGTTACAATAATAGCGGAATTAGATCCACCTAAGCATTTAAATATTGAGAAATTTATTGAAGCTGCTAAAACTATTGATAAAAAGAATATTGAAGCTATCACTTTAGCTGATAATTCATTAGCAAGTACTAGAATCTGTAATTTAACGGCTGCAGTTTTATTGAAAGAACATATAACTACGCCTACTCTATTACATCTAGCTTGTCGCGATCACAATCTTATTGGATTACAATCTCGACTAATGGGTCTTGATCTACTTGGTATTAACAATATTCTAGCAGTTACAGGTGATCCTAGCAACCTCGGGGATTTCCCTGGTGCAACAAGTGTTTTTGATGTTACAAGTTTTAAACTAATACCATTTATAAAACAACTTAATGAAGGACTTGGATATAATGGAGCATCACTTAAAAAGACTACTAACTTTACTGTCGCTGCAGCCTATAACCCTAATGTTCGCGATATAAGTAAAACAAAACGCTTAGTTGAGAAAAAAATCAAATCTGGAGCAGATTACTTTATCACTCAACCAGTATTCGAAGAAGAAAAAATTGTTAAATTATCAGAATTAGCTTCAAACTACCCTGATACTCCATTTTTTGTAGGAATAATGCCAATTACTAGTTATAATAATGCCATATTCTTACACAATGAAGTTCCAGGAATTAAATTATCAGAAGAATTTTTATCTAGATTGGAAGAAGTTAAAGATGACAAAGAACTTTGTCAAAAGATTGCTTTAGATGAAAGTAAAAAATTAATTGATGTTGCATTAAAACACTTTAATGGAATTTACTTAATCACTCCATTTACTAGAGCAGATTTAACTGTTGAATTAATCGATTATATTGAAACAGTTAAAACTAAATAATTGCAAACTTACCTCTTAAAAATAAAAAAAGAAGTTGATATATCGTACCGACCCCAAAAAGTTAGACCAAAAAAATCTAACTTTTTTTGGAGGTCGGTATTTTTATGTCAAAAATATACATTTGAATTAAAAAAAGAAAGTAGTATTAGAGTACTTAAATGGAGGTATTGGATACATACCATTAGCGAAAAAAAGTATGATATAAAAATCTCATAGTAATATTGAAATTTGGGTTGCCAAATATAAAAAAATATGGCGATGAAGCCTTACGGCGTTTAAGAAAAAAATGAAGAATATTCTTTCGAAAAAAAGATATTTGTTGTAGAATTATACTTAACAAGTGAACTCTCATACCATGACATAGCTTTTACAAGAAGGTATAAACAATCCATCACTTATTTGTAATTGGGTTCATCTCTTCAGAGTAGCTGGTCCTGATGCATTGAGAGAACGAAGGAAAGGTCGGAAAAATTTCAATGGCTAAATCAACTAAAAAAAGTTAAGCAATAAAACAACAAGTCAAAACCACAAATGATAATATATCTAAAGAATATGTAAAAAGAATTAGAAGATCAATTACTACAACTAAGGATAGAAAATGCATTTTTAAAAGAAGCGAGGAGATTGCGTTTAGCGGAAGAAGCAGAAATGAAAAGAAGGCGCGAATTATAAGCAGTCTCCGAGGAGAATTCATACTTAAAGACCTTCTTTTATATGCGAAAATGCCAAAAGCAACATATATGTACTGGCAGAAGAGATTCGATAGAGTTAATCCAGATAAAGAAATTGAAGAGAAAATATTAGAAGTAAGAAAGAATAACAAAGATTATGGTTATAGACGTATATATGGTGCGTTACGTAATTTAGGGTATATTATAAACAAGAAGAAAGTTCAAAGAATTATACAAAAATTAGGCTTACAGGTTACATCATTTACTAGAAAAAGTAGAAAATACAATTCATATAAAGGGAAAATTGGAAATACAGCTAAGAATAGAATTAGAAGACGATTCAATACCAATATTCCGCATCAAAAAATCACTACAGATACAACTGAATTTAAATATTATGAAGTAAATGAAAAAGGTAAAATAGTAGTAAAGAAACTTTATTTAGATCCATTTATGGATATGTATAATGGTGAGATAATAAGTTATAGTATAAGTGAGCGTCCATCAGCTAATAATATAATGGATGCACTAGAACAAGCTATTAAAGTCACAGCTAAAGCGCCTTATAGGAGAACTTTTCACTCTGATCAGGGTTGGGCTTATCAAATGAAGGCATACTCGAAAAGATTAAAAGAGGAACGTATTTACCAAAGTATGTCTAGAAAAGCAAATTGTCTGGATAATTCGGTGATGGAGAATTTTTTCGGAATATTAAAACAAGAGATATACTATGGAACAACATATAATAGTTATAGAGAACTGAAATTAGCTATTGAAAGATATATAAAATATTATAATGAAGAGAGAATAAAGGAGAAACTAGGATGGTTAAGTCCTAAGCAATATAGAATAAAACATATGACTGTATAAATATAAAAAAGATAGCGTAGCAGTCATTACAACTACTACGCTATCCTAAGTCTAACTTTTTGGGGTCAGATCATAAACAACTTCTTTTTTTATTATTATTTATTTCCATATTTTTTTCAAAAAGTTCGTCTAATGGTTTGTACATTACTTTATTTAAATCTTCAATTAAAAAAATTGTAATTTTTTTGTTGAGCTTGTACAAATTCTAAGAATTTAGCATTCCCCATTAATTTTTTTGTTGTATTTCTTCAAATACTGTTAACTCTTCTTCTGAAGGCTCATTCCCTGCTTGAGCACCTTCCATTAATTCTTTTTTTGTTTTTGATACGAATTCAGTATATAACGCATTAGCTTCTTCATCTGCATATAACCCTTCAGAAGCTGCTACTGATGCTTTTATATTCTGCACTTTCTCTTAATGCTCTTTCAAATTCATTTGCTTTATCGTAGATGTTTGTCATAGTTTTTAAACTCCTTATGTTTTTGTTAGGTTCATTATAACATAATTTTACCTTTTTTTGACAAATATATATATACCCTAAATATGGAGAAAGACCCATCTTAAGATGAGCCAATATATTATGAAAAAAATATTATTAAAGTTATGTTCTATACAATTATTATACTCAAAGAACTTTATATAAACTTAAAAATTTTTTTAATTTATTTTTTTATAAAAAGGAGAAAGGCTCACCTTTCGATGAGCCAGTATATTATGAAAAAAATATTATTAAAAAGTTTTGTTCTATAATGTTATTATACTAAACTTACTTTTAGTTAAACTTAATATTTTTAAACAAATTTTACTTAAAAATTTTTTTCATTTTTTTCTCCAATTAAATAAGAATTTCTATATTTCTTAATACCACCATAGTTTTTTTATATCTATGACCTATTTGTAACGATAAATCTTTTTTTATTTTTGATCTGCACCATTTATATAAAGTTTCCCAGCTTCATACATATCCACCATCTCATTAGGTACACTAGAAATAACAATACTTCCATTATTATCACTTTCTATTTGAGAAAAACTTCACGCTATAGTCCCCTGCCGGTAAGTCATCAAAAATACCAACGTAATGTATAAGTTTGAAGAGGAATTTCCCAATATAATTCACGATATATAAATTCATGCTCTCTAACTACTTGATTAGTTTTTCTTATCTATTATTTCTACTTTATATTTAGAATTATTTTTTTCTCATCATATGATGAAATATAGCCACGAATATAGTTAAAAACTTCTTGTAGCTTTAAATGTTTGTTCTACTTCTGTGTCTCTATTTACCCTTACGATACCATCTCTTAAATAATTATCAGTAGCATAAATACTAATACCATTAATAACACGTGAATCATAGTCTAAATTCATTGAGTAAGAAGGTCGTAAGAAACTATCACTTCCTATTTGAAGTGCAAAAAAACAACTCCAAAAAGCTATAAATAGTTTTTTTCTTATATTTATCAAATATTGTTACTTCATATCGTTCTGCAAAAAAAGTATTAATCCTTTTTGCACCTAAAATAAAGATAATAGGCATCCAAGCATAGACATATCTAGGTTTAGCTTCCCATATTAAATGGAACATAAATACCCCAAAAATAATTATTTGGAATAGGAAGCAAGACGTAATATATTCTTTTCTGCGTTTATATATATAATAAACCATTCCAAATAGTATTGCTACATACATCATTTGAGAAATATAGACAATAAAACTATTATTACTTCCATAGAATAATTGCCATAAAAATCCATCTCCATCTCTTAATGCACGAGTACCATTTGTATAATTTATTGTACCGTCACTCCAATTTCCTCGAATCTTAAGTACTATCATTAGTAGGTTTAAGAAAATTGGTCTGTGTGTCAAACGATTAAAGAATAAGCCTAAATCATCCGCTGCTTTATTTTGACTAAGATAAGTATATTGGAAATCCTGCCAATTATAGCTACCACCTTGAATACTCATTCCCATCATAACCCAGTGAAGCATCGGGAATCTATATCCATCATCTTGTATAAATCCGTAGTGATCCCACAGCATACTAAAACCTTTACCAAAGGCAATAAACGCTATACCGAATGTAACAAGTAATATAAGCAAATTCCTATACCACTTGAAAAATAATAAATATATAATTAATGCTGGAATAATAATTATTATATTAGATCTTAGATTCCAACCAAATGCAACTATTATAGCTACCGCCATAATATGCTTAGTTCTAAAAATAAAACTTCCATCAGATGGAATAAGCACATATATAATGAGTGCTACTAGCACTACCATTAAGCTATCTGAATAATAGAATAAGCTATACATTTGAAACGGAATATACACTAGCATTAATCCTAAAATAATTGTTTGTTTTTGTTTACTAAGTAACTTCCCTGCTGTTTTATATGTTAAATACATAGTAAGTGAAGTAATAGCAAAACAAAATATGTGTAAAGCCCAAACTTCTGATATATGAAGATAATTCGCAATACGATATAGCCAATATAGAATAATCGTAGGATTAATATTATTTGGATAAACTAGGAAATATCTTTCTCCTGAAAAACTTACCATAATTCAGCATATAATGTGCTTCATTTTTCTATTTCAGCACCATCTGAAAAGTTTAATGTATCCATCGATAATATTATTGCTTGGAAGATTAAATACAAAACAACAATTATACGATTATATTTCTTTAAACCTTGTTCTTCAGTTGCTAAAATCTTCTTTACTGCATAAATAAACAGGATAAATACCACTGGCACACCAAGTAAAAGTGCCAATGGATTTAATATACGCTCATAAACAAAAGGTGCTACATATGCCCATATTAATGCAACTGCAAATAACGAAATAAAAGCATATGAAAATACATTATGTAATATTCTCCTCATAACTACTGTCTATCCTTTCTATTTAAGTTATTAGCAAATAAAATTGGTGACATAGCTATCATTGCTCTATTCATAAAAAGTATCACTAGCAAAGTAATCTTTTTTTAGATTTAATTAATTCTATTAATTCTGTTTCATCTTCTATGTTATTACTTATTCTTAGCACATCGAAAAGTAAATAACCACATAATAGATTTAGTGAAGTTTCATATTTTTTGCCAACTTTAAACTCTTCTATTTTTTCAGTTGCAGTCATTATTCGACGAATTGATGCATCTATCATTGCTTGGTTTCGCACAGTTTTATCATCACTAAGCTCTTTATATCCCATTCTTGCTCTTTGACACACTTTTTGTAGCTTGATCAAAAAGCTTTTTAATTTAAAATATAAATTCTCTAAAGAAAGCATGTCTTCTTGGAATCTTAAATTATATACATCTAAGAATTTTTTCTTAAATAAACATGACGTTAGATTGTAATCTAAATCACTTTTAAATCGTGTTATTTCTTCTTCTAAGTACTCTATTCCAGTGACTACTTTCTCTTGTAAAAAGCAAGTATACCCCTCACGAGTGAGTATTGATATATCTAAGTTTTTTTCTTCAGCAAATGAATATAAACTCTCTAGATAGTTACTTTTTTTAATCTTACATTTTTCTTCAACAAAAAAACAATATAGTCACCCTTAGCAAATTCTAATGCACAATTCTTTGCTGATGAGTTAGACCCCAATTGTTTTTTTATATAGTTAATTTTTTTCTATTATCATTAATTGCAACAAATTCTTCAATTTCAAATGTTGATGAGTCATCAACAATAATAATTTCAAAATCCATAAAAGTTTGTTTAAATAAATCCTTAAGAATTTTTACTTAAGCGATCAAGATTTCTAAATGCCGCTAATACGACTGTAATTTTTTTGTTTTTACTTGTTGTTTTAATTTTTTTATTAAAATTTCATTCCCCAAAAAGCATAGTATCTAAAAAAATATGTCTTTGGTTCTGTCTAATGTTTTTTTGCCATAATTTTTTTCCTCTATATATTATAAGGTTTATATTTTTAATAATTATAACATAAATCTTTTTTTAAATTTCATTTATCAACAAAAAAACTATCTTGAAAGAATAAGTTTATTTTTACTCTTTTTAAGATAGTCTTATTAATTATATATTCCCATATATATTTTATTTTAATATTATAAAAATAGCTTAGATCTTTCTCTTTCTCTACTTAATTTAGCAGAACGTGCTTTTAAGCTAACTAAGATAGCTCCACCTACTAAAGTAATAACTAGATATGTTAATAATATCTTCATATCGCGATTAACCGCTGGTATATATACACCACCTACAGCCTCTCTAAGTAATCCTATTGAATAAGTAAATGGTACTTTAGGATATAGAATTTGGAAGAATCTTGAAGTCATCTGAATTGGGAATGTTCCTCCCGAACTACCAATTTGAAGCACTAATAAGATAATACATACTGCTTTACCAACATTTCCTAATAAGCATACCGTTGTATATATAATTGCTGAGAATAATAATGAAATCAGCAGTGCATATATCACAAATCTGTATGGTGAATTTGCCTGAGTTCCTAGTAAATACATGTCCCCCAGAGTTATTATTAATGTTTGTAGTAATGAAATTATCATAAACAATAAACCACGCCCAAAATATTTTTGATATGGCTTATATTTATTTTCTTCATCCTCTACTTTAGTTGTAAGTAAAGAAGACATTAATAATGCACCTACCCAAATAGATAGCACAGTATAAAACGGAGTCATCGCTGAACCATAGTTTTTAATATGGTATAACTGATTTTCTTTAAGCTGTACTGGATTCGCAAAAAATTCTGCTTGCTGTTTATAGTCAACTTTTAATAAATTAAATAGTGCATTAGTATCAATTTCACCATCAGCCTTATTTACAATACCAGTTAGTTTCTGTACTTTCTCTTTAATTTCTGGCATTTCACCTTGCAGTTTTAATAATTTCCCTTGAACTGTTTGAATCTTAACCTCTGCTTCACTTATTTTTGCATTTATTGTTGGTATTTGAGCTTGGGCTCGTGATATAACACTACTTACATTTCTTATTTTTGTATCAGCACTAGTAAGAACTCGTTTTATAAGTGGTGCTACTTCTGTATTGAGTTTTTTCTTGAAGTCAATTGAGTTATAATTAACTCTTTTAGAAATTGTTAAGAAATCAGCTTTCACTTTAGTAGAAATTGCATCATAATTATCAATATTACTATATATTTTTTTATTTAATGAACGTAATTTAGTTATATCACTTTCCATAGTATTTATCTTCGTCAACTGTTTTTTTGGAAAAGATTTTGATCTGATAATGAATTAAGATATTCAAAAAAATATCTTTCGCTATATCTAACCTTTTTTTCTGCAGCTTCAAACCTACTATCTAATGCCTTCATTTTTGGCTTTTTTTGTCTCTTCAGGATTAGTTGGTTTCTTTTGAATTAACTCCGCTACTTTTAACCACTTCTCCTGATATTTCTATTACTTTATCTAATTGAGTATTAATATTTTTTTAAGCATAATTTCATTAAAATTCTCAATATTTTTTTAATAGTAACATTTGTTTTATTAGCAAGCATTATACTATTAGTAGCCGCTCTATCTATTTCTGGTAAAGTTCCCTGTATAGTATTTAAAACATTATACCCTCGATCTACTTTTACCAATCAGTTCATTTAGTGAATTTTTCATAATTTGTAAAGTTATCATTTAAATTATTAATTTTTTTCTTTAACTTGTTCTATAGCCGGAAGGTTTTTCCTCAAATTTAACTCCTGCTTCATGTAATTTTTTTCAAAAAAATAACCCCATTTGCAACTTCTACAAAGTTTTTCCCAATCGTATTAGCTAAGGCTGAGGCACCACTATTAGTGATTTTTGGGCTAATAGCATTTATCTTCTCATTAACTGTATATTCAATTGTAGCCTTTTTAAGTTCTCCTCGTGTTATAGACGTTATATCCGAACTAAAACTTTTAGGAATTACAATACTCGCATAAAAATCTCCAATTTTAACACCATTTTCTGCTTGTTGTTTTGATGAAACAAATTGCCAATCTAAATTTTTATTACCTTTTAAATTAGTTATAAGACTTTCACCTAAATTAACATTTTTCCCCTCTACAGTTGCACCTTCATCTTCTGAAATAACAGCAACCTTTATATTATTCGTATGACTATATGGGTCCCACGATGATAGTATATTAGGCCAAGCATACATGGAAGGTAAAAAAATCAATCCTATAATTATTATCCATGTGTTTACTTTTACGAAAAAAATTTCCTTAATATCACTTTTTGAAAAATTTCAATAATTTGTTTCAAAGTCAAGACTCCTCTCTTTAAATAAAACGAAAAAAATTAGAGATATTATATATCCCTAATTTTAATTATATACAAAATATTATCAAAAAAAGTATTTCTTAGTCAAGATATAAAAACAACATTATCAATTGTTGATTTTTTTATATCTATTATACGTTGGTTACTACTCCCTCTAAATCTTAAGCTTAAATCTTTTAAAAATATCATAAATGGTCCATCTACCAATACATCACAAAGATCCAATAACTTCTTTTTATCTTCACTGCTTCTAAGAAGTTGTTCATATGTATACCCACTATAAACCCAAATATCTTTTTTATCTCCAAACTCTTTTCTAACACGCTCTACCAACTGTATAGCAACTTGTGTATTTAAAAAAGGTTCTCCTCCCAAAAGAGTTAATCCTTGAACGTAAGAATTTCCTAAATCTTCTATGATTTTGTCTTCAAGTTCCATTGTATAAGGACTTCCTGCATTGAAATTTTGAATACTTTCATTAAAACACTCTTTACAAGCAAATAAGCATCCACTTAGATATATTGAACACCTTACCCCTTCCCCATCTACAAATTGAAACGGCTTATAATCTGCATATTTCATTTTCGAAAAAGTACTTGAAAGCCATGTTTCTTGAGGATCTTTAAAAGTTTTCATCTTGCAATTATGTTGTATATTATTATCTTTATTATTACTATACTCCGAATTATCAATTGTACTAATAATTGTCCTTAATTTTTCTTCTCTCGACACTTCCCTCACCTCTATTATTAATAATATCATTTTTAAAATTTATTTACAATTTGTATTTATGATATATAGAAAAAAATAATTTATATAAATATTTATTTTTATATTTAAATTATTTTTAAAAAAATATCATATAATATATATTATTTAATAGTAATATGAAGAGAGGTTTATCAAATGAAAGTTTTAATAACAGGTTTTGATAGTTTTGGAAATGAAACCATCAACCCTTCTAATCTAGCAGTAAATTCCCTACCAGACAGTATAGGTGATATAATTATAAAAAAAGTCACAATACCTACTATTTTCAAGAAAAGCTCTGAGGTTTTGGAAAAGTATATAGCAGAGTTTTCACCAAATATCGTTATTTGTGTTGGTCAAGCTGGTGGTAGGGATAAAATTACTGTTGAGCGTGTAGCTATTAATATTGATGATGCAAGAATCCCAGATAATGATAATAACTCACCTATTGATGAAAAAATACGTCAAGATGGAGAAAATGCATATTTTTCATCTCTTCCCATAAAAGCAATAGTTGAAACACTAATTAATAACAATATTCCTGCAGCAATTTCCAATACAGCAGGTACATTTGTTTGTAATCATATTATGTATGAAAGTTTATATTTAGCTAATACTAAATACACTGATATAGAAACAGGCTTTATTCATATACCTTTTATTAAAGAGCAAATTAAAGATAAACCGAATACTCCTTTTATGGACCTGGAAATTATTATCTTAGCATTAAAATATATTATTGTTACATCTGCTGAATACTATAAAAAGAATGATAGAAGGATTACTGGCGGAAAGGAACACTAAATTACAGAAAATATAAAGGAGCTTATTTTTTAAAAATTTGCTCTTTTTTTATTGACATAATAATATACTAGGTATACAATATATAAGGTATATTAATTTAGGAGAAAAATATATGTTAGAAGATTCATTAGGTCACAAACTTATTACAATACTAGAAGTAATGAGAAACTACACAAAAGAACCATTAGCCAAGCTTGGCATAACACACGGTCATTTCATTACATTATTATATATTTCAGAAAATGAAGGCGTAACTCAGGCGCAACTTTCAGAAATTCATAGAAAAGATCGTAATATAGTTAGTAGAAACATAAATGTATTAGAGGAAAAAGGTTTTGTAATAAGAAAACGCGGAATTGTAGATAGACGCTCTTTTTCAATACACTTAACTGACTTAGGTCATTCTGTAGTTTCTACACATAAAAATTTAATAAAAGAAAGTGAACAAGAGGCGTTAAGCAATCTATCAAAAGATGAAATAGCTATATTCTATTCACTTTTAACCAAAATCGCTTAATTACTTTGGAGGAAAACTTTATGAATGAATCAACGGCACAAAATCCACTTGGAACAAAATCCATAAAGAAATTACTTATCTCACTTGCATGGCCTGCTATTACAGCTAATATTGTTAATGCACTTTATAGCATTGTTGACCAGATATTCATTGGCCAAGGTGTTGGATATTTAGGAAATGCTGCAACAAATATCGCTTTCCCTATTACTACTATATGTCTTGCCATTGGTCTTATGATTGGTATAGGAGCTGCTGCAAATTTTAATTTAGAACTAGGACGAGGTAATCCAGAAAAAGCTAAATCTGTTGTTGGAACATCTGTAAGTTCTCTATTCCTAATTGGAATTATCTTGACAATACTAGTTCAAATATTTTTAGAGCCACTTATGTATGCATTCGGATCAACCGATGAAATATTAGAATACGCAAAAACTTTTGCAGGAATAACTTCACTAGGTATTCCATTTTTATTAATTTCTATTAGTACTAACCCAATTGTTCGTTCTGACAATAGTCCAAAATATTCGATGTTCGGAATAGTTTTTTTGGAGCAGTCTTAAATATGATTTTTAAATCCAATATTTATTTTTTTGGTTTCAAATGGGGAATTGCTGGTTCAGCATGGGCAACAGTAATAAGTCAATTTTTTTATCTGCAGTTATTTTTATTATTCTACTTCCCTAGATTTAAAAAGTGTAAAAATTTAAAAAAAGAAGATTTTTATACCTAAATTCTCACTTTTTAAAAAAATAGCAGTGTCTCTTGGAATGACGTCGTTTGTATTCCAAGGTTCAAATATGATTATTCAAGTAGTAACAAATAATTTACTTAATATACATGGATCAGAAACTGTATATGGAAATGACATTCCTATAGCTGTAGCTGGAATTGTTGCTAAAGTTAACATAATATTTATTTCAATAATTATAGGGCTTGTACAAGGAGCTCAACCTATTTTTTTGGTTTTTAACTACGGTGCTAAAAAATATGGACGTGTGCGTGAAACTATGCGTTACATGATGAAATATGCAATAATTATATCTGTAATATTCTTTATAATTTTTGAAGCATTCCCTAAACAAATCGTTTCAGTATTTGGTAACGGTAATGAGCTATACTTTGAATTTGCAGTTAAATACATGAGATTCTTCTTACTATTTACCTTTATTAACGGTATTCAAATCTCAAGTTCAACATTTTTTTGCCGCAATTGGAAAGCCAAAAAAATTGGTGTTACAATAGCCTTAGCAAAACAAATAGTAATTCTATTACCAATGCTACTTGTTTTATCTCATATGTTTGGATTAAATGGAATCATTTATGCTACACCTATTACCGATATTTGTGCATTCTCAGTTTCATTATTCTTCTTAACTAGAGAATTTAGAACTATGCCAAAAAAATAATATAACTGTATAATAAAAAAAATCTTATGACACAAAAGGTCATAAGATTTTTTTATTATCTTTTTGCTACATATTTTAATTCATCTTTATGTTTTTGCTAAAAAGTCATCCATTTCTTTGTCTGGAATTTGACGTAGATATAGATTAGCTCTTATTGTTTCATCTTCCTCGCGACAAGTTGATAATACTACGTACTTGTCATCTCCTCTTAGTTCAACATTATTATTTTTTTAGTTTTAGCATCTTTTTTTAACATCTGTTAATTGTTTTTAAGAAATCTTCATCATTTTCAAAAATCTATACGATAAAAATGAGGTTGTTTCAGGTACAATAGTTAAAAAAATGCCGCTTCATAGTAATATTTTTCTCTCAGGAGTTTCAATAACAACATATTTATGGCTATCCAAATACTCTTGCTTATCATAGTAGTTTACATCATTAAACATACGATGATCATTTAATTTGCTTCCACGTGCATGTCCAAATAGCCATGTTAATCTATCTTTAAAATCTTTTTTATTGTCCATGTCCATAAATACAGTACCTAAAAATGGAACATTTCCACCTTCAAAAGTCTTATTTAGATATGTTTCATTATCATTAGTTTGAACAACTGGTTCATCTAAATCAGTACCCGGAGCATAAATATACCCAACTACTTCCTTATTCGTTTTTTTGATAAATCTGAAAAAAACGTTTTGATAAATAATCTTTTTCTTCTTGACTTACTTTTATATGTAACTTCAGTAGAATTTTTGAGTAGTACTTGTTTTACTACTACAACCAGATACAAATACCACAGAAGTTACTAATGCTATAGTTAAAAAGTAAGACAGAAAAAAATCTTTTTAAAATTAAATATTTTTTTCATTTAATTATTTCCTCTATATTATATTATTAATTGTATTTTTTTGTTTTTACTACTACCGCTGTTCCTGTAGCTGTAACTAAAAAAACATATTGTCACCATCGCTTCCAAGGGCATCAAAATCAATTCTAACTCCGATAACAGCATTAGCGCCCATCTCCTCTGCACGAGCTTCTAACTCTTTTAAAGCTTCAGCTCTTGCTTGAATAATTTCATCTTCGTACCCTTTGATTCGTCCACCAAAAAGGTTTCGAATACCTGCTCCAATATCTTTAACAACATTAATTCCTGCTACTACTTCTCCAGTAGCAAGACCTCTATATTCTAAAATTTCCATTCCTGGTACATCTTGTATTGTCGTTATAATCATAATTTTATACCCTGATTAGTATTAATCTACTAATATATCAACTACTTCTTCTAAAGTAGCTCCTAAGAAGTATGAGTTAATATCAACTTGCTCTAACACTTTCTTAATATCTTCTTTTTGATATTTTACTCCAACTAATTTCTTAGCTATATCTTCTACATCCATAACTCCAAAGAAGTCCCCATAGAATTTAATGCTAGAAATTACACCATGTTCCACCAAGATATTAGCTTCAATTTTACCTGTTTTTAAGTCTTCTATTACGTTTAATATTAAAGTCTGGGTTTTTTTACCATATACCCAATCCCAAGAATTATTTCTTTCTTCTTGGATTGCTAAAATAGCCTCTTCATCTTCTTTTTGTAGCTACAAAATCAGTCATTTCGTATTTTTTTCACTCATATTTTTTTAAGTGCTGCTACGAAGTCAAGAACTGTCATATCTTGGTTTGGTAAATGTTCTTTAATATTAGTTACACGTGAACGAACTGATTTAATACCTTTTGACTCAATTTTATCTTTAGATACTTTTAATGCATCTGCAAGAACTGTTGTATCAACATCAAACATTAAACAACCGTGGTGCATAATTCTTCCAGAACGAACGTATTGAGCATTACCACAGAATTTTTCTTCCATCAATTTCTAAGTCATTACGACCTGTAAATTCTGCTTTAACACCTAGAGAAGCTAATGCATCAATTACTGGTTGAGAGAATGATTTAAAGTCGAATTCTTCTCCGCTTCTACCATTTGAAATGATAGTATAGTTTAAGTTGTTTAAATCATGATAAACTGCTCCTCCTCCACTTACACGGCGAACAATTTTTTTATTCCGTTATCATCACAGAATTTTTGGTTAACTTCTTCCCTTGTATTTTGGTTTTTACCAACAACGATACATGGTTTGTTAATCCATAACATAAAAACATCATCTTTTTTTGCTAATTCATTAAAAGCATATAACTCCAATGCAGTATTATAGCGTGGGTCATTACTTTTTTTGATTCAATATATATCATATTAATCTCCTTAATTAATAAACTTATTTCTTAATATATATATTATAATACAAAATTCAATTTTTCTAAACAAAAAAACACATAAAATAAAATTTTTAAACCTATTCAACCAAACTTTTCTAAATATATGGTATAATTAAGAGAAAAACAAAATTTTACATTGAAGGAGTTTACTCACTTATGTCAAAAATTATTTTAACTGGAGATAGACCTACGGGAAAACTACATTTAGGACACTATGTCGGTTCTTTAAAAAATCGTGTGGCTCTACAAAATGAAGAAGATACAGAAATATTCGTTATGATTGCCGATCAACAAGCACTTACTGATAACGCTGATAACCCTGGTAAAGTTATAGAAAATATTACAGAAGTAGCACTTGATTATCTTGCAGTTGGGCTTGATCCATCAAGAACTACAATATTTATTCAATCACAAATACCACAATTAGCTGAATTAAATATGTATTATCTGAACTTAGTAACAGTTTCTAGACTACACCGTAATCCTACGGTAAAACAAGAAATCAATGATAAAAAATTTGGAGAAAGTATCCCTGCAGGATTCTTCACTTATCCTGTAAGTCAAGCAGCAGATATTACAGCTTTTAAAGCTACACACGTACCTGTTGGTGAAGACCAAAAACCAATGCTTGAACAAACACGTGAAATAGTACGTGACTTTAATAGAATTTATAATAAAGACGTTCTTGTCTTACCAGAAATCATTCTTCCTCCTAAAGATCATGCTCGTCTAGTTGGTATAGATGGAAAAGGAAAAATGAGTAAGAGTCTTAATAATGGTATTTACTTAGGAGATAGCGAAAAAGATATCAAAGATAAAGTAATGAAAATGTACACTGACCCTAACCATATTCGTGTAGAAGATCCAGGACAAGTAGAAGGAAATGTAGTATTTAAATACCTTGATATTTTTGATCCACGTACTGATGAAGTAGCTGAACTAAAAGAACACTATTCACGTGGTGGTCTTGGGGATGTTAAACTAAAAAAACGTCTAAACGAAGTTATGCAAGAGTTCCTTCGTCCAATTAGAGAACGTCGTGAAGAATTTGCGAAAGATAAAGCAGAAGTTTATAATATGCTTAAAGCAGGAAGTGAAAAAGCAGAAAGCGTAGCTGCTTCTACTCTAGATGAAGTAAAAGATGCTATGGGTATCAATTATTTTAAGAAATAAAAAATTTAATAAATATTTTTTAGAAGTGTATTTCTTCTAAATTACTAATTAGAGCGACTAAGCAATATTGTTAAAATTATTTGTAAGTCGCTCTCTTATCTGTAAAAATTTTATAAGGAGGCTTTATGGCTAAAAGAAAAAAACAACAAATTTCACTGTTTACAATTGTTTCTATTATATTAGTTATTGTAGCTGCATTTGCAATTACATATTACACTACTAATAAATCATCAAGTAAAACAACATTTTCTAATGTTTCATCTATTCCACAAGATGTACTAAACTCATTATCTGCACCAAGCGAGAGTGAAGCATCTGATAGCAATCAATATAAAGTATTAAATAATAACACACCCTATTTTACTAAAGATGATTTATCTACAAAATCTTACGAAAGTTATAGTGATTTAGATAGTTTAAAACGTGTAGGTCAAGCAAATGCTATTATAGGCACAGATCTTATGCCTAATGAAAAACGTTCTGAAATCTTTCATGTTCGCCCTAGCGGATGGCAAAGTAATAAAGGAACTCACGTATATGATCGTTCACACTTAATAGCATTCCAACTAGCAGGTGAAAATGATAATGAGAAAAATCTTATGACTGGTACAAGATTTATGAATCTAAATATGATTCCTTTTGAAAATCAAGTTGCCGATTATGTGAAAAAGACAAATAAACATGTTCGTTACAGAGTTACACCAGTATTTAAAGATAAAGACCTTGTAGCTCAAGGAGTTATTATGGAAGCTATGTCTGTTGAAGATAATGGAGCAAGTGTTAAATACAATGTATTTATATACAACTACCAAAAAGGTGTTACAATCGATTATAAAACTGGAAAATATACAGTAAAATAAAAAAGTAGACCTCAAGGTTAATATAGCCTTGAGGTCCTTTTATTTATAAGTTATTTTGTTGAAGCTCCTTCAACTTCTCCAATAGCCGCTTTAGCTGCAGCAATTCGAGCAATTATTACTCGGTATGGAGAACATGATACATATCCTAAGCCTAACTTAGAACATAATAGGATAGATTTTTCATCTCCTCCGTGTTCACCACAAATTCCTAGTTTAATTCCAGGTTTTACTGCTCTTGCTTTATCAACTGCGATATGCATTAACTCCAATACTCCACTTTCATCTAAGTGTACGAATGGATCAGATTCTAAGATATTTTTCTTTTTATAAATATCAATGAATTTTTCTGCATCATCACGTGAATATCCGAAAGTTAATTGAGTTAAATCATTTGTACCAAAGCTGAAGAAGTCAGCATGTTTAGCTATTCTATCAGCTATTATACAAGCTCTAGGAATCTCTATCATTGTTCCTACTTTGTAGTTGAATTCAGCATTGTATAGGTGGATTTCTCTTTCTACTAAATCAACAATTTGTTCTCTTAGTACTGATAACTCATTTTCAAGTCCAACAAGAGGAATCATGATTTCAACATTTACTACTATACCTTCTTTTCTAGCTCTTATTGCAGCAGAGCTAATAGCTTTAGCTTGCATTAAGTAGATTTCAGGATATGTAACACCTAAACGACAACCACGGTGTCCCATCATTGGGTTGAATTCTGCAATACTAGTAATTTTTGCTTTTAATTGTTCTACAGTTACACCTATTTCTTCGGCAATAATAGCTATAGTTTTATCATCTCTTGGTAGGAATTCATGTAAAGGCGGATCTAATAATCTTATATTAACAGATTTTCCTTCTGCTGCTTTGAAGATTTTGTAGAAATCATCACTTTGAATAGGCTGTAATCTTTCTAAGAATTTAACCCTTTCTTTTTGTATCCGCAGCTAAAATCATTTTTTTCTTACAAGACTAATTCTATCTTCTTCGAAGAACATATGCTCTGTTCTACATAATCCTATTCCCTCTGCTCCGAAATCAAATGCTACTTTAGCATCAATTTCATTATCAGCATTCGCAAATACTTTCATTTCTCTAATTTCATCTGCCCAAGATAATAATTTCTTGAATCTATCACTAAATTGTGCATCTACTTTATTTACTTCACCTAAGTATACTTTACCACTACTTCCATCTACAGAAATAGTGTCCCCTTCTCTAAGTACTACATCAGATACTTTTAATGTTTTTTCGTTGTAATCAACTATCATATTTTGACAACCACATACACAACATTTACCCATACCACGAGCTACTACAGCTGCGTGAGAAGTCATACCACCACGTAATGTAACAATACCTTGAGAACTTACCATTCCTTCAATATCTTCCGGAGAAGTTTCTTCTCTAACTAACACTACTGGATGTGACTTAGCCGCTTCTACAGCCTCTTGTGCAGTAAAGTAAATTTTACCTACTGCAGCACCAGGAGAAGCTGCTAACCCTTGTGTTAATTGTTTTGCTTCTTTTAACGATTTTTCTTCAAATGTAGCATGTAAAAGTTTATTAATTTCTTCAGTACCAATTCTTAAAATAGCTTCTTCTTTAGTAATTATTCCCTCTTCTACTAATGAAACAGCTACTTCTACTACTGCATTCGGTGTTCTCTTAGCATTACGAGTTTGAAGTATATATAATTTTCCATCTTCTATAGTAAACTCAATATCTTGCATATCTTTATAGTGATGTTCTAATTTTTTAGAAATTTCCACAAACTCTTTATATAAGTGCGGCATATCTTCTTCTAATACACTTATATTTTTTGGTGTTCTTATACCTGCTACTACATCTTCACCTTGTGCATTAATTAAGTACTCTCCGAATAACTTATCTTCACCAGTTACAGGGTTTCTACTGAATGAAACACCTGTACCACAGTTATCTCCCATATTCCCGAATACCATTGCTTGAATGTTTACTGCTGTACCTAATTTGTCACTAATATTGTGTAGTCTTCTATATACTTTTGCACGGTTATTATTCCATGATTTGAATACAGCTTCTACAGCTAACATAAGTTGTTCTTTTACGCTCATTGGGAATTCACGCCCAACTTCTTTTCTATAGATAGCTTTAAATTCTTCAACAACTTTGAATAAATCTTTTTTTCATTCATATCGCTGTCTTGAGCATAACCATTAGCTTCTTTTACTCTAGTTAAAACTTCTTCAAATTTATATTTTTCAACATTCATTACAACATCAGAAAACATTTGAATAAAACGACGATAGCTATCATATGCAAAACGATAGTTGTTATTTTTCTTAGCTAATACTATAGTAGTTTCATCATTCAATCCTAAGTTTAAAACAGTATCCATCATACCTGGCATTGAATATACAGCACCACTACGTACTGATACTAAAAGTGGATTTTCTAAACTACCAAGTTTTTTACCCATTGTTTTTTCAAGTATTTCTAATTGTTCATTTATTTGTTTTAATATTTCAGGTTTAATTCTTTCACCATTTTCATAGTAACTGTTACAGCTTTCAGTTGTAATGGTAAAACCAGGAGGAACATTAATACCTAAACTTTGCATTTCTGCTAGGTTTGCTCCTTTTCCTCCTAATAAAGATCTCATATCTTTATTACCTTCACTAAAATTATAAACATATTTTTTTGACATTTTTCTTCCCCCATTAATTTTTAATTTTTTTCGTCTTTTTATAATATATAATTTGTTTAAACCTCTAAACCGCGTTCCCTCATTATATTAATAATAATTTCAGCAGTTTCTTCTATTGCCTTATTCTGTACATCTATTACAGGGCAACCAATTTTTTTCCATAATCTCCAAAGCATACTCTAACTCCTCGAAAAATTTGAAGTTCGTCAGTATAATCTGTCCCTTGATCAACACCAAGTGTTTCTAAGTCTTTGCTCCCTTAATTTGTTTAGTTGCTCAACAGAGTTTGTTAAACCAATAATTTTTTTCTTTTTTTACTTCATATAGTTGTTCAGGTAAAAATTAAATCTTGTACAATTGGTACATTCATTACCTTAATATTTCTATTAGCTAAGTATAAACTTAGTGGTGTCTTTGATGTTCTTGATACTCCTAGAATTACTACATCAGCTTCTTTTTTAAGCCGTTAATATCTTTCCCATCATCATATTTAACAGCAAATTCTATAGCATCAACACGTTTGAAGTATTCAGCTCCCCATTTTTCTTATTAATCCAGGGTTATTTTCTGGTTTTAACTTCTAATTTCTCTTCAAAAAAACATTTAACATTCCACTAAGTAAATCAATTACTTTTTACCCCTTTTTTTCTTCAGCAATTCTCTTAGTGTACTCAGCTAACTCCCTATCTACTAATGTTTGTACAATTACATCGTCTTTTTCTATATTATCAATTATAGATTCAATTCTATCTTTTTGTACTAACATTAGAATTTTTTAAAATCTTATATCTCGCATCCGAATAAGAAAACTGTACTAAAGCTGCATTTACAACATCTTTTGCAGTATTTCCTATCGAATCGGATATTATATGTACAGTTAACATCCTATCCCTCCAGTATCTCTAATAATAATTTGATTAATGTAGTTTTAGAAATTTTTCCTACAATCACCCTTCCACCAGCCTCTTCCCTTACAACTGGTAAACAGTCAATTTCATGTAAAATAATTTTTCTAAGTGCATCACTTACTAGGTCATCTTCATGAATATAAATTACATTGGGAACTCTTGTCATAGCAAGCGCTATAGGTAAAGTATCCGCATCTGCATTTCTTGATAATTTTAACATGTCTTTTCTTGAAGTAACTCCTACTAAGTGGCCATCTTCATTAACAATGAAAATCGTACCTACATCATATATAAATAACTTAGATAATACATCTGCATAGTTTGCTGTACTTTTTTTGCAGTAATTGCAATCCCCATTACTTCTTTTTACTAATTTACTTTTAATTTCTTCCTTTTTTTCTCCCGGTGAAAAGTCATAATTGTAATAGTATCCCACATTTGGTTTAGCTTCTAGTACTTCTAGCATTCCCAAAACAGCCAAATCATTTCTTAATGTAGATTTCCCTAAAGAAAGCTTCTCTGCAATTTCATCACTAGTAATTGGTTCAAAACTTTTTACTATTTCAATTATAGCCTTATGTCTATCAGTAAGTTTCATTGTTCCTCCTTTTTTTATTGTTTTTACATATATCATTATACAATATCTTACACATCAATTCAATACTATTTTTTTAATTAATGTGTAATAATTAACTCGGAATAACCTAAATTAATTATCATTTTTTTAGCAATTATTATATCTTTTTACAAATAATTTTTTTATATTTTAAAACTATAAATAAATCGATTTCTTAAATACTATTATTATCTTTTTTTAATGAAAATTATGTAACAAATATTTTTACAAAAATTTTTTTATTTTTATTCAAATTTCTAGGGATATATGATATAATATAAAAAAATAAATTGAGGTGAATTAAATATGTCAAAATTATCTAAACTCCTTGTAATTGGTAGTGGTGTAGCTGTAGCTAATTTCTACACAAAAAATCCAAAAAAAGTGGATGAGCACGCTAATTATGTTAAGAAAAAAGCAAAAGATTATTACGGTTATACTCGTTGTATGATTAGATATACTAAGAAGAATGGTGTAGAAGAAGCTGTTAATTACATGTATAATGACTTTAAAAATGTAGTTAAACGTACTAAAAACAGCCTAGAAAGCACTTATGAAAATGCAGTAGATTATGGAAAAGAACTTTCAAGTAATGCTGCTGAAATAAAAGAACATGCTGCTGATGTTAAATCTTACTCTAAAGAATTTAAAGAAAATATCACTACAGCTCGTGCTGCTGGTGACGAACTTAAACCAGTAATCAATAACTATAAAGAACAAGTTCAATCAACACTAAGTGCTATAAAATATCAAGTAGCAAATATTAAAAAGAATGTTGAAGATGACAAAGTACAAGAAAAAAAGTAGAAGAATTTCAAAAATGAAACTACTGAAAAAAACTTAACTCTGTTAATGAAAAAAACTAAAAAAACTGAAGTTCTTAATAAAGAAAAAAAACAGTAGAAGAAAAAAAGATAAAGAAGAGAACAAAACAGAGGAATAATAAAATTAAATACTACCCGTCAAAGACAGGGAAGCTATAATAGATTGCAGTATCTATAATATTGTAATAATTATTCTAGTTACTTTCTTTTTTTACTAAAAAGATAAAAAAAGACAGCCAAGATTACTTTTTCTTGGTTGTCTTTTTATTTTTTATAGATTATCTAATGCTGCAATACGCTCTTTTACACTATCGTATTGTTCTTTATATGTAGCTTGTTTTTCTTTTTCTTTAGCAACAACAGCTTCCGGTGCTGAACCTACAAACTTCTCATTAGAAAGTTTTTTATTAACACGATCTAATTCTTGTTGTAGTTTATCTAATTCTTTACCTAGACGCTCTTTTTCTTTATCTACATCTATTAAATCACTTAATGATACATAGATTTCTGCTCCTGGTAAAATTCTACTTATATCTGTTTCATTAGCTTCAACTTCACGTTCTATAATAAGTTCGCTAGGACGAGCAAATTTCTCTAGGTATGCACTACCACTTAGAAGTACATCTTTACGCTATCTTGAGAGTATTTGATTTTGATAGGAATTTCACGTGACATTGGAGCATTTACCTCACTACGGATGTTACGTACTGCTGTAATAACATCTTGGATAAATTGCATATCTTCAGTTTCTTTTTCAAATACTAATGAAGCATCAATTTTAGCAAATTCACTAGTTACAATACTATCCCCTTCATGTGGAATATGTTGCCAGATTTCTTCAGTTACGAATGGCATAAATGGATGTAACATTTTTAGAGAAGCATCTAATACATAAACTAAAATAGATTTAGTTGTATTTTTTGCAGCTTCATCTTCACCATTTAGTGAAATTTTAGCAATTTCAATATACCATGAACAGAACTCTTCCCATACAAAATTATAAAGAATACGGCTTGCTTCACCAAACTCATATTTTTCAAATAATCTTTCGAAATCTTCTATAGTTTTAGCTAATTTAGTTAAGATATATTTATCAGCTAGAGTTTTTTCACCGCTTAAATCTATATCGCTATATTCAAAACCTTCTAAGTTCATAATTACAAAACGAGAAGCATTCCAAATTTTGTTAATATAGTTCCAACTAGCTTCAATTTTCTCAGTTGAATAACGTAAATCTTGTCCTGGAGTTGAGTTAGTAGCTAAGAAGTAACGTAAGCTGTCTGCTCCATACTCTTCTATTACTTCCATTGGATCTACTCCATTACCTAATGACTTACTCATCTTACGACCTTGCTCGTCACGAACTAATCCATGGATTAAACAATCTTCAAAAGGACGTACCCCAGTAAATTCTAATCCTTGGAATACCATACGAGCTACCCAGAAGAAAATAATGTCATATCCAGTAACTAAACAGCTGTTCGGATAGTAACGTTTGAAATCTGCACTTTCTAAATCTGGCCATCCTAATGTTGAGAATGGGAATAGAGCTGAAGAGTACCAAGTATCAAGAACGTCCTCATCTTGTACATAGTTTTCAATATCTTTTGGAGGATTTACATCAACATAAACTTCTCCAGTTTCTTTGTGATACCAAGCTGGAATACGGTGTCCCCACCAAAGTTGACGAGAAATACACCAGTCTTGGATATTTTCCATCCATGTATTTAATGTATGTTCAAAGCGTGGTGGATAGAAGTTAACTTTTCCATCTTCATCTTTTTGATTTTCTAATACTTTATCAGCAAGTGGCTTCATAGCAACAAACCATTGTTTAGAAAGATATGGTTCTACTACAGCACCACTACGTTCTGAGTGTCCTACTGAGTGAAGGTGTTTTTCTATCTTAAAGCAAACTCCACTTTCTTGTAGGTCCGCTATTAATGCTTTACGGCATTCAAAACGATCCATACCATTATATTTATCAGCATGTTCATTCATAACAGCACCTTCATCCATAACGATGATACGTTCTAAATTATGACGTTCTCCTACTTCAAAGTCATTTGGATCGTGTGCAGGAGTAATTTTAACAACACCACTTCCAAAATCTTTTTCTACATATTCATCTGCAATAACAGGAATTTCTTTATTTGTTACTGGTAATAGTACAGTTTTCCCAATATATTTTTGATATCTTTCATCTTCCGGATGAACTGCTACCGCAGTATCACCAAATAATGTTTCAGGTCTTGTAGTTGCTATTTCTAAGTAATCACCACTACCATCAGCTAAGAAATATTTTAAGTGATAGAATGCACCTTCAACATCTTTGTGAATTACTTCTATATTTGATAATGCTGTTTTTTGAACTGGATCCCAGTTAATAATTCTTTCACCACGATAAATTGTCCCATTTTTGTAGTGATCTACGAAAATTTTTGTTACAGCTTTATTTAAACCTTCATCTAGAGTAAATCTTTCTCTAGTATAATCAAGTCCTAATCCTAGTTTTGCCCATTGCTCACGAATATATCCTGCATATTCTTCTTTCCAGTCCCATGCACGTTCTAAGAATTTTTCACGTCCTAAATCATAACGGCTAATTCCTTCTTCACGCATTTTCGCTTCTACTTTTGCCTGTGTAGAAATACCTGCATGGTCCATACCAGGAAGATAAAGTACATCAAAACCTTTTAATCTTTTATATCTTGTTAACATATCTTGTAATGTTGTGTCCCAAGCATGTCCAATATGTAATTTACCTGTTACGTTTGGTGGTGGAATTACTATTGTATATGGATTTTTCTTGCTTTTATTATCTGCTTTAAACACTTCTTTTTCTAACCACCAGTTATAGCGATTATGTTCTACTTGAGTTGGATTATATTTTGTAGACATTTCAGTCATGACTTTTCCTCCTTAGGTATTATTATTAGTTTTATTATTTCAATTTACTTAGTTGGTGATTTTTCTTTATCTTATTACCTATTTAAAAAAATAAATAAAATTTTTAGATAAAAAAATAACCTCCATCCTATCTAACAAGGACGAAAGTTTCCGTGGTACCACCTTTATTCTAATTATTAATTAGCACTTAATAAGATTAACGCTCTAACCACGTTTAAAGCTACTTACGTTCACTCTAAATGCTCACCGTCTACTTCAAAGTCTTGCCTAGGAGAAATCTCTCAACCACTGATTTCTTTTCTGTATCCTACGGTACGCAAGAACTCTTACTTATCGGCTCATCGCATATATTTTATAATTAAAATATGTTTAATATATTATCATATATTCTAACAATAATCAAGTACTTTAAAAAAATCACAGTAAGAAAAGGTAAGCACTAACCTTAGTACCCACCTTGTTTATAGTTAATGTGGTATAAATACTCTTATTTTAATAAGCTTGTTACTAAATTGTAAGCTAAAGTATAACCAATATACGCACCTACTGCTGCAGCTCCAATAGCTAAAACAAATTGAACCCCTTTCGGTAAACTATTAAACTTATCATTAAATTTCTTTAACATAACAAACACCTCTACATTATTAATAGTAATTTTTATTATACTAATTATAATAATAAACGTCAATTAATAACCTAAATCTAAGGCATTTTGAATGTTTTTAAGAAAATTAAAATTCAATTATTATTTTTCAATAATATATTAAAAAAAGTAGTTTAATATATAAACTACTTTTTCCTAATATTATTTTTTTCTTTTTTTATTTTTTTCCATGCTGTAGCATTATTAATTTTTTTATCGGTAAATTATCTAAATAGAACTCTGGATCTTTTCCTTGTTTATGCTGTTTCACATAGTCTTTTAGTACTACATAAACTACACCTGATAAACCTATAATAGCTATTAAGTTTAGTAAACTCATTAATCCCATCGTAACATCAGCAAATCCCCAAACTATATCTAAATCCATTACGCTACCAACATAAACAAATATACAAACTATAACTCTATAAATATTAACCGCCCATTTTTTAGGTAGTAAGTATTGAATATTTGTTTCACCGTAGTAGTAATTACCAATAACTGAACTATATCCAAATAAGAAGATAGCTACAATCAAGAAAATAGTACCTATACTACCTATTTGTGAAGTTAATGCTGCTTGAGTTAATTGGATACCTTGCAGTTTACCTGCACCATACTCTACACCAGGATATAGTAAAATTAAAAATGCTGTAGCTGTACAAACCAAGCATGTATCAAAGTATACACCTAAAGTTTGAATAAAACCTTGTTTGGCAGGGTGTGTACTATCCGCAGTCGCTGCTGCATTAGGTGTTGACCCTAGTCCAGCTTCATTAGTAAACATACCACGTTTAATACCTAATAATATAGATGTTCCCATCCCTATTACTCCACCACCAACTTGTTCAAGTCCGAAAGCAGATCTAACTATTTGTACTAAAATCCCAGGTAATTTGTCAAAATTTAATACCATAATAACTAATACAATAAATAAATATAAAACTGCCATTACAGGAACTAACCATTGAGTAATTTTTACTACTTTAGTTACACCACCAAATACTACAAAAATTGTTAATACTAATAGTGCAATACCTGCTACTCTTGGATTTATATCATAAACTTGTAAAGCTTGAGCTATCGTATTTGTTTGAACCGAGTTAAATGCAACTCCGTAAGTTATCGAAATAACAATCGCAAATAAAATACCCATCCATTTTTGACCTAGACCTTTTTCCATATAGTAAGCTGGTCCCCCACGATAAACACCTTTTCTATCGCGAACTTTATATACTTGAGCTAATGTTGATTCCGCAAATGATGATGCTCCTCCAAATAAAGCCATAACCCACATCCAAAACACTGAACCTGGTCCACCCATAGCAATCGCAATTGCTACTCCGGCAATAGTCCCCGTTCCAACACGAGATGCTGCTGATATTGTAAATGCTTGGAATGCAGAAACACCTTTTTGTTCTCCATCTTTTCCTACTTTAGGCTTTTCCATTATTAACCTAAACATTTCTTTTATATACGTAAATTGTACAAATTTGGTACTAAATGTAAAATATATACCAGTAACTATAACTAAACCTATTAAAAAATATGTCCACATAAAATCATTTAGGTTAGTTAATAATTCTAAAAAAATCTATCCATAATTTATTGATACCCCTTTATTTTTTTAAAACTTTATACACAATTATAATCGAATATTTGTTACTTTATAAATCTACGTTAGATTTTTTTACAAATGTATATATGCAAAGAAAAAAATGAAAAAAATATAACCTTTAAAACAAAAAAAGACCTACCGTAGACTAAAAAAATCTACGATAGGTTTTAAACTCTATCTCTAAATAAATATATTATAAAAATTCTTATTCTTTCTTCAACACAATTAAACAACTATATTTTTCAAACTTTTTTTATATCAATATTTTTATAGTTATAACTTACTTTATTCTATCTCTGTATACCCAGTTGAAAATCCACTGCAAATTAATAAATGGCTTCTCTTCTTCTGATTCTTTTTAATATAGGATTAAAATTCTCATATATTTCTTCTTTTTATTTTATTTTTCATCTACTGTTGATATATCTGTATAATAACGAACTTCTTTAGAATTATATATACCTTTCAATTTTAAAAAAAATTATCAAAATAATAATCTAGTCCATCCTCATACATATATGCATATTCATAGTTAGCGTCATTTACACTGTATCCATATGATAGATATACATTTTTTTGTAGTATTTTTGTATAGTTTTATCTCCTTTAACTCTATAACTAAACCCTTCACGATCAGCACTTTTTCTGTATATTTTCTACCAACATCATTATTTCTAAATCCCTAGTATTACTACTTGGTGAATGTTTTTGCATAATACACTGAATTACCTTTTTAAATTTGTATCCCCTATAAACCAAATTGTTGCTAACACCAATATCACTTTTTATAATTTTTTTAATCATTTTGTTCATTTCCTTATTTTTTTAAACTTTTTTTATATTAGTATTTTATAGTTATAACTTACTTTATTCTATCTCTATACACCCAATTGAATATCCATTGAAGATTTATAGATGGTTCGTTATTTTTCTAATTCTTCCAATATTGGTTTAAAATTCTCATATATTTCTTCCTTTATTTTTATTTTTCATCTACTGTTGATATATCTACATTTTTGCCTATTGTTATCAACATCTACAACTTCGTTTAACTTAAAAATTCTCATCAAAATAATAATTTTTTTCTCTTATCATCTTTATATTTATACGTGCGTGCATTCTCATAAAAACTCATACGTAAAATAAATATTTTTTTCTACATTTTGAACTGTTTTATTTTTCTTGAATTTTTATGTTTATATTTAAATCCATCTTTCTTATCAAGAATATCTAAATTTTTCTGCATACATCATCAATTCCAAGTCTCTGACATTACTACTTGGTGAATGTTTTTGCATAATACACTGAATTACCTTTTTAAATTTGTATCCCCTATAAACCAAAATTGTTGCTAACGCCAATATCACTATTATAATTTTTTTAGCATTTTACCATCTCCTCTCCTAAAACTATTTTTTTAACCAATTTTTTTGCTTTTATTATATTTATCTAATAACCAATTACCTGTTGGCTTAATAACTTTGGTATAAATAGGTTCTACAAAAAGGTTTGACTACTTTATTATATACTGGTTTGATTATATTATTATATACTGGCTTAACTACTCTATTAACAATAGGTTTTTATAATTTTTATTGTTAATCTTATTTGCAGTAAATGTTACTACTGACTTAGTAGTTACTATAGCATCTGCAACATAATTACCTAAAAGGGGTAGATACTTTTTTTCCTACATATGCTAAAAGATCTTTCTTCAATTCTGCAAAATTATTAATTAAACTTGGAATTATTTTTTTCTTTAATCATTTTCTTAGAGTCAGTAAGAAATTCTGAAATTCCATTCTTCAATTACATTAAAGATTGTAATAAATTAAGAGTATATTATTTATGATAACTAGCCCCTGTTATTATACGATAAGCTCTATACACTTGTTCTAACAGTACTACTCTCATCATTTGATGAGGAAAAGTCATTTTACTGAAAGATAATGCATAATCACTTCTTTCTTAACACTATCAGAAAGTCCATAACTTCCACCAATAACTAATACAACATCACTTTTACCCGTTAACATTAAATTATCTATCTTAGCGGCAAATTGCTCACTAGAAATACTTTTACCTAATATTTCTAGCGTAATAACATACTGTGTATCTTTAATTTTTGAAAGAATATTGTTACCTTCTTTTTCCATAGCTAGAGCTATCTCAGAATCATTTTCTACTTTTACTTTCTCATCATTTATTTCAATTGTATTTAGTTTAATATACGCTCCTAAACGTTTTTCATATTCTTTAATAGCATCTCGATAAAACTTTTCTTTAACTTTACCAACACATATTAATGTAACTTTCATTATTATCCTCTTTCTAAAGAAAGGATGCTTATCAGCTCCCTACTCTATTTATTAAATACAAACTTCTCAATTGCATACGCAAAACCATCTTCATCATTACTTTTTGAAATAAAATCTGCCGCTTCTTTTAAAATACTATTACCATTTTCAACAGCAACACCTAATCCGGCAAACTCAATCATACTAAGATCGTTTAGACCATCTCCAAGAGCCATAACATTTTCGTTAGTTAATCCTAATTTTTTACATAATGAATCTAAAGATGCACCCTTAGAAATACCTTTATCATTAGCTTCGATAAAGAATGGTTTAGACATAGCTACCTCATATTCATCACCTAACTCTTTAGCCAACTTATCTTTGATTTTCGCTGCTTCATCAGGATGTTTTAAAATTATAACTTTAGCTGCACCTTCTTTAATGTCATCTTTCATATTTTCAGAAATTACTAGTTTCGCATCTACTAAACCAGTTTCTATTCTAGCATATTCATTATCACGATTTGTAATAACATTTCCGTTTTGATATGTAAGAATATCACAGTTATTTTTCTAATGCAACATCTATTAAAAAAATTTTATTCTCTCTGGAGATAAGAATTTTTTTCATAAACAACTTCTCCAGTTTTTTTAAGTTAGCTATTCTAGCTCCATTAAATGATAATAAATAATTATCATAACTATCTAATTTTAAGTCTTCGACAATTTTTCATCATACCAAAAATCTGGTCGACCAGATGCTAAAATGACTTTTATATCTTGTTCTTTACATTTTTTTCAATAATCTCTCTATTTTTTTGAGAAATCTCATTATTACTATTTACTAGTGTATCATCTATATCTGTAACTATTAATTTATACATATAAAAGTATCCTTCCATATATCTAATTATACAAGAGTATTTAATTATTTCTTGACTATATATTCTCAATATTATATCAAAATTTTTAATTATTATTCCATATAAATAAAAAAATAACATAAAAAGAGCTAGAATAGATGATATATCTTCAAAGTTTTTTTATCAATATATCAAAAATTCTAACTCTTTATATTATTCTACAAAATCTATTTAAACTCTTAGCTAAACACATTCAGTTAATTGTTGCTTAATTTCTTCTTGTATATGATGAGAAATGTATCAACACCAATAAGTAAGACCGAAAAAAATCTAACTTTTTTGTAGGTCAGTATTTTTTTATGTCAATAAGTACATTTATTTGACTTTTTTTCATTATATCAGATAACTCTACTCTCTCCTAATGAAAAAAAGAAAAAAAATCATGTCAGAATGATATAGCTTCTCCATTTTTTTCGTTTGTATATTTACTTCTCTCTTTTTATATTTAATATACATCTGTTCATCTTTTTTTAAAATTTATTCTCTAAATAATTTTTCAAAACTCATATTTATTTACATCTTATTTTTGAAAATTACACTTTATACAGAATTATTATGCTACAAATAAAAAAATGATATAAAATAAGCATATTAAAAAGAATTTTTACGATAGTTATATAACTATATTTATTATAAAAAGAGATTCAGAATAACAACTCTAAATCTCCTTTATTCAAATTACAGCATATCTAACGTGCCACCTTTTTATTGCTGCACGTTCCATATTTTTTTAACATTATTATTCCTAGTATTAAAAATATAGAAGCTAAAGTTACCTCTCCTCTAACTAGATATAAGTTATTTATCACACTTTCACCACTTAGTAACCTTTGTGCTAATAATATCGAACGTGTTAGTGGCAACATATAACAAAACTGCTCTACTAGATGCGGAAAACTACTAACTGGGAAGTTTGCTCCTGTAAATATTAGAAGTACTTTATCTATTGTGTTAGTCACTAAATGAATTTCAGTTGTTAACAGTATAAAAACACGAGAAGAAAAAAACCAAAAACAAGTTGCTGTAAAAAAATCGCAAGTATTAAAACCAAAAATAAATTCTAAAAATTTTTTTGAACAGTCCATACTAATCCTAATGTTACACTAAGAATACTAACCCCAAAAACTACTGAAATGAAACTTAAAAGCATCGTAGAAATCGCACTCGATAATAAAATTTCTGAAATACTAGTCTTTGTTGCAAGCATTAACGATAAAGTTCCACTAGCACGCTCTCTTGCAAGCTGCAATCCTACTCTATAAATTGCTGAAAAAGGCACTTGTTACTATCGCGTTACTTATAACCCATTTTTTTCAATATTTTTCTGCTCCATAAACATAATATCCAACCAAAGAATAACACATCATTTGCATTAATGGGATTAATAAATCAATAGTAAAGAATGCACGCCAATCGCTAAGTACAGAAGCCATTTTATATGAAAATCCAATTCTTCTAAAAAATCTAGATATATTTTCCATATTAAAACACCTCCAATGTTCCATTTACTACGCAAAGTTTTTTTATTTTTTTAAATAAAAAAATATACTAATTATAAAATAAATAGTAGTAATAAAAAAACTAAAATCAATGCTACTCTTAATAATTCTTCACTACTTCCACCTTGAATAGCTAATTTATATCCTTCCATAGCCCATGTTGGACTTAATAAATATGAAATATACTGAATAAATTTTTGGAAAAAAATCGATATTGGAAAGACCATTCCAGTTAACATTATTATTGGATAATCAATTACGTTCATAAGTACGCTTATTTTTTTCTTGATAAAGTAAATAAACCTGCCATCATGAAACCGACAGCTATCATAGAAATTATCATTAACAATGTAATCAAAAATAAAAATATAGAAAAATTAGAAAATACTATATTTATATTAAATAAGATTTTTACAGTTAACATATTTAGTCCAAAACTAAACATTCCCAAAAATGTATTACCTAATATTTTCCCAAAAATAATATTTTCGAAACCTATCGGTGAAGTGAAAATCATCGGCATGGTTCCCATCCATTTTTCTCTATCCATGTCACTTGCTGATGAAAAACAAATACTTCCCCAAAATGTAGATATTCCAGCTCCGATAAAGGCATAAAGCATAAAATCTTTGATACTACGATTTTGATATATCATACCTAACAAAATACCACTCAATATAGGACTAATAAAAATACAAAATCTAAACATCGGACGTGCTATCGACTGCTTCATCTGAACCCTTGAACTCATTAAAATAGCCCTCATATTATTTCTCCTCCAATAATTCTATATAAATATCTTCCAACGTTATTTCTAGGTTTTGTTTGTTTCTCTCCTCTTGCTCACGAATTTTTTTCGTTTTTATTTCTTCTTTTCGTTCGTAAGAAACAAGATTTTATAATCCTACCACATCATCTAGGGCAAGAAGTTCACCTTTTTTTATTATTGCAATTCTATTGCAAAGTTCTTCCGCTTCAGGCATATAATGAGTTGTTAATAATATAGTTACACCATCTTTGGCTAATTCTTTAATAAGTTCACGAAGTTCTTTTGCTCCTATTGGATCTAAACCTATACTTGGTTCATCTAAAAATATTATTTTCGGATTATTGAGTAGTGAACGTGCAATCTGTAATCTTTGTTTCATACCTTTTGAAAAGGTTTCTACTTTTTTATCAATAAATTCACTAAGCCCAACACGTTTTATTAAATTTTCAATAAGTTCATTTTGCGCTTTACGTGGAATTTTATAAAGATCAGCAAAATATGCTAGGTTATCTCTTGCACTTAGTCGCCAGTACAGGCTACGCTCTCCACCAAAAACAAAATTAATATGCTCTCTAACCTTTTTAGCTTCATGAAAAGTATCAAAACCTAAAACTTTTACACTCCCCTCACTTGGTGCAAGCATCGTAGTTAAAATTTTTATCGTTGTTGTTTTACCTGCACCATTAGGTCCTAACAAACCAAAAATTTCTCCTTCCTTTACTGAAAAATCTATTCCTTTTATAGCTTCAAATTCACCATTTTTCGAGGTCTTAAAACTTCTTTTCAGACCCTTTACATCTATTATATTATCCATCACTTTCTCCATTCTCTCTTTTCCCCTAAACGTCGGTATCCTAAACTTGAAATTTTTGTAATTTTTTTCTTTCTTTCTAAAATGTAGATATAAATTTCTTAATTGTAAAATAAAAATGCCCTTAAACAACATAAAAAAATGTTGCGTAAGGACGTGCGTTTATACGTGGTACCACCTTAATTTATGATATCTTAAATTAGATATCACCTCATTAGTAATTTTAACGCGTTTAATGCGTAATTATTTTACCGAATACTATTCAGCTCAATAATTAAAACTCAAAGACCATTTTTCAAAAAAACTCATTAATCTCTTTTTCAGCTACCGAGATTCTCTGGTGTAAATCCTTTTTTTACTTATCTTATCAAAGTCTATTTATAATAATTTTGTTAAAAATCAGTTTTTAAATATGACAAAAGGGTAGTAGCACAAGGGACGAAATGATCGTGTTACCACCCAATTTTATAATCTTAAAAATAAATTTAATCTTACCTCTAATGATTAGTAACGGTAATTAACCGGAATTAACTTACTGTTGTTTATTAATTCAGCTCTGTGACCATCTACAAAGTATCCAAATCCTTTTTTTCACCACACAAAAGATCTCTATCAAAATGAATAAATTGCTCTTCACTTCGGTGCTTTTTTAAAATTGTCTTGAAGAGATGATATCATATAAAAAAATCTTTGTCAAGATATTTTTTTCGGAAAAAAATTAGAAATTATTTTGTAATTATCTGAAAAAAATATTATATAAATAAAGTTATTATTTTAATTATTAAAAGATATGATTACTTTTTATCATTTATAATAGACAATAATTTAATATAAATCATTTTTTTATTTCGTAATTTTATATGAAAAACTATAATTAAAGTTTTTTTAAATTCTATTTTTTTAAAACATGAGGATACTTTGTTTCCTTAACTGTTGATTTTTTTACAACACTATCTAATATATCTTTTGTCCCAATTACTTTTGATATATAAATCAACTAATTGACCAGTAGATGTAAGATATATTTCTAACAAAGAAGAACGTCAAGCTATTCTCACTAAAAAAAGAAAGAAATAAGATTAAAACGAAAAAAATAGAAAAAAAGCTATACTACTTAATATAGCATAGCTTCCTCCTTATTTTTCAAAACCAATCAAATTTGACAAAGAACCTCTTTTTGTATAAAGAAATTGAAATCCAGGGCTGGAATTTTTTTCCATGCCCCGGATTTAGTATACTAACCCTTATACATTAATTTAAGTAAATTATCTCATCTGCATATTTATCAAAAATCGTTTTTGTGTGAAATTACAACAGTTGCTATATTGTACTTATTGATATAATTTACGATATTTAAACTTATTTTTTTCCGAAGTATTTTTCATCTAATGCACTGGTCGGTTCATCTAATATTAGTAATTCTGGTTTTCTAATCAATATACGAGCTAACCCTATACGTTGTTTTTGTCCACCACTTATATTTTTTTACCATCTTCTAATAATTCATAATTTATACCAAACTTAGAAACAAATTCTTCTAAACCAGAAACTTTTTAATACTTCTTCCAAATTATATTCTAAATTGCTATCAGCTAGCAAAATATTTTTCTCGTAGTGTACCTTTAAAAAAATAAAACTCTCTTGCGATACTTTCAAAAATTTTTTTCCAAAATAACTATCGGAAGAAAAAAATTTTTTTAATAGATTCACCATTCCACATTATATCACCTTGTAAATTATCTGCAGGTGCTAAATTCATAAAGCAAATTAGTTAATGTTGATTTCCCCTTACCACTTTCACCTTTAATAACAATTATTTCTTTTTGGTCTAATATCAAAACTTATATCATCAAAAAGTTTTTTTCAGAATTCCCGTACGAAAAAAACTATCAATATCAACTTCTATTTCTTCTAAATTAGAAATATTAGCTTTTTATATTTTTCTTTTTTTATTATCCTGCACTAAATCAGATAATCTATCGATAGTTGCATCAGAAATCTGTTTAGCACCAATATGTAAAGAAATTGAGCGAATAGGGTCATCTAACATTCTTGATAATGTATAAATGGAAAGAATAGCCCCCACCGTCAAATCTCCATTAATAACAAAAATATGCTGATATAATAACTGCTATTATAGGGAGAACAAAAAGCTACTATCGAAGAAAAAAACCAACATACAACGAAAAAAATAAAATGCCAATTTTTTTATTAAGTGGTAATCTTTTTTTATATAGCAAACTATTTATAATTTCAGAAAAAAATATTCTTCCTTTTTTTAACTGCTTTACTTCAAAAAAATTCCTAAAAAAATGTTTGAAGCATATAGTCATTAATAGTTGCTCTGAGCTTTTTGATCCTCTTTCGTAATATCTCCTACAATTTTCGTAAGTTTCTGCACTACTAAAAAAAGACAACACCGTTATTATTAATATTAAAGCCGCTATATAAAAATTGTAATAAACTAAAAAAACACTAATGTTATTATTAAAATTATAGTTTGCGTTATAACTAACGTTATACCTTGCGAATACCATTCCGAAATACTTTTTACTATCATTTGTAATTTTTCGACATTAATTCACCTGAGTTTAAATTAGAAAAAAATAACTAATGTCTTTTTTTCAACGCTTTTTTTATAAAGAAAATCTAATATCGAAAAAGTCTCCAATAAAAAAAATAATTTTTCTTAAAAAAATATTGTGTTAAAAAAATATTAGTAGACAGTAAATTATTAGCAATCCAAAAAAATTATTTTTCAAATTACTTAAAAGCTAAATAATAATTTTTTTATCTACTAATAAATCCACTATCTCTTGAATTTTTATAAATTAAAAAAATAAATTTACAATCGTTCTAATTATACTTGAAAAAAATTGTTAAACTTTTTCAATACTTTCAAACCTGAAAATTGCTTATTTATATTCATAAAATCTCCTTTCAAATCCCTTAATATAAAAGCTTTTTATAACGTTTAATTATATTCTACTTTACGTTGTTATTTCTGTAACTATTAATTTATACATATAAAGTATCCTTTCATATATCTAATTATACAAGAGTATTTAGTTATGACTCTTGACTATGCATCTTAAATATTATATCAGACTGTTAAATATTATTCTATCTAAATAAAAAAATACCATAAAAAGAACTAGAATAGATGATATATCTTCAAAGTTTTTTTATAAATATATCAAAAATTCTAACTCTTATTTATTCTACAGAATCTATTTAAACTTTTTAGCTCAACACATTCAGTTAATTGTTGCTTAATTTCTTCTTGTATATGATGAGAAATCATTATTAAGGTAAGTTGATTTTTCAGCTAAGAAGTTATTTTCTATACGTATTGCGGTTTTTTTCATCTAATGCTGATGTTGCTTCATCTAAAATTAAAATTGGATAGTCTCTAATTAATACTCTAGCAAGAACTAATCTTTGCTTTTTCACCACCAGATAATATTCCTCCCATATTTTTCTAGCTCATGATCTAAACCATTATCTAAGCTTTTTAACCCTATCATCTAGGCACACTTTTTTTAGAACATTCCATATTTCCTCATCCGAAAAAAATCTTCATCTAAAGTAATATTATATCGTATAGAACCTGTAAATATAGAAGTTTGTTGACTTACATAACCTATTTCTTTTTGAAAAAAATTAATATCATCCTGTGTTTCAAGAGGAACATTATCTATTAACACTTTATCAGTTTCAGAGTGTAATTTCCTAGAAGAAGTTTGATTAAAGTTGATTTCCCAGAACCACTTTTTACCAATTATAGCGTATTTACCACCTTTATTTATATTGAAGTTAAAATCCTTAATAACATGATTATCACCAAAACTGTAATTAAAGTTTTTTTAAATTCTATTTTTTTCTTTAACATGAGGATACTTAGTTTCCCTAACAGTTGATTTTTTTACAACACTATCTAATATATCTTTTGTACCAATTACTTTGATATATAAATCAACTAACTGACCAGTAGATGTAAGATATATTCCTAAGATAGTAGACACTGAAGCTATTGCTCCAATACTTAATTCGTTCCTTAAAACTAAATAAACCGCAAAGATAAAAATTAACAGTTCAAATAGCTTTTCTATACTTTGTAAAGTTAGTTCACCGAACGCCATTAGCTTAGAAATATTATACTGTTGATCTTCTTTTTGACTTTGACTAGACTTAACATTTTTTGAAAATAGTTTTATTCTTCCAATATTCTTTAAATCTTCATAGCCACTTATATATTCTTTTTAAAACACCTGAAAACTTACCAGTTAATATCGATAAGTTTGTATAACCTACTCTAATCTTTTTACCAAATTTTCCGCTTATTAAAAACATTGCGCCTGATGATACTAGGGCAAAAATAACAAACTTCCAATTTATCATCCACAAGAAAACTACCGATGATATAAATAATACAATAGAGCTTAGCAAACTAGTTAATGGCGAAAATAAATATGTAGATAATAATTCTAATTGATATGTATACTTTGCCATATGCTCCCCTGAGTCTACTTTATTGAAATCAGATTGAGGCATATTCTCAATATTTTCACTAATTCTATCTCCTAAATAAATTTTCCACTGTCTAATTAACTGAGCAACTATGATTTTTAACCAAGCCCTTAACAGTTCCACAGCTATTAAAATACATATAATAATAGCTACTTTATACCACAATGATCCAGTTTTATACACTACTGTATTAACGATATCAACACGAGCATACACGACATAAACAGTTCCTATAGAAACTATTAATGTTAAAATAAACATAATACTCAATTTTAATTTATTTAATGTTATGACTTCTAAAAATATTTTTTTATCATATAACTCCCACCTTATCTACTTTATTTCTTCACCTATGTTTTTCTCTATAGAGTCTAATCTTATAAAAATCACTTTATTTTTTTCTTACATTTACCCATAGTACATGACCGGCTGACAATATATTTATTAACAAAAATATAATAAGCAATATTTTTCTAAGTACAATCCTATTAAACTTAAAACGATAGTAAATAACGGTGCACTTATTCTAAAAGATTTGTAATATACTTTTTCTATATTCTTTATTATTAATTTTTTTATAAAATTAGTCCTTAATTTTTATACTGATCGATACGCCTAGCGCCACTATTAAAGATAATAATACCACTTGTAATGGTAAAAATACCTTACATATAACAAATATAAAGAATACCATATCCAAAAATTATGTAAGATATAAGTATATTGTTTAAATTTATCTCATATTTCTTAGTAAGTATTAAAAAAATAAAACTACTGTTAGTCCTGGGATAAAGAATACAATACTAGAATATTGTATTAAATTTCTAGCAGCCAATTGTTTTTATAAACATTGGTATAAAAAAACACTGCTGCTCCTGATAATAATGCTGTATTAACAATAATATATTTTTCTTTTTAAATCATTAAAAACTAATCTTTCAGAATTTTTTTCTCAGTTTTATTTTTTTAAAATTATTTATTTTTTTAAACTTGAAAATAAAATAAACACAATTATAAATACAATTAAATATTCCTCGATATTTACCTTATATATATAACTTCCTAAAAGAAAACCCTAGCAATTTAGATAAATTACTATATATAGATATATCTGTCACACCAGCTTTGATAGACTTACTCTCCTCTATTACAAATAAATTATAATTAAGAAGCACTATTGTGATTAATAAATAATAAACAAAATAAAAATATAAGTACATAAGTTATATTAATATTACTTTTTAAAAAAATAAACATTACTATAGAGAAAACAATTAACATATAATAAAGATATTTTTGTCTTTATACCTGTTATTATTTTTAAAATAACTAGTGTCTAATAAAATAAAAAAACTCTATTAAAGTAGTGATAAACAAAATAATGTATATAGGAAAATTATACACAGATATAAATTTTACTGTTATATAGGAATATAGAACGCTCAATATTAGATTCAAACATAGATATAAACTTCTTGCTAATTTGACATTAAATTCTATAGCGTTCACCCCCAATAAATTTCATTTATTTTTTTGTACCATAATAAAATATATTCTACTTTTTTTAAAGTATATAGACTATATTATCTTACACTTTTTTAAAAAGTCAATATTTTTCTGAATATTATTCTGATTTTTTTATCAATTGTTATTTTTGAATAAAAAAACTAACCCAAAAGCATTCTATTTTTATATAGAATCTTTAAGTTAGTTTAATACATACTTAATATAATTATCCCAGTATGTCGTAAATTAGATATATTAAGAAAGAAATACTTAATAAGAATACAATCCCTATTGCCTGAGCAATTTTTTTCATGTTTTTTAATTTATCTGGGTCTTTTTCTTATTTCTATTGCTTCTTCCTCTGTCATTCCAGCTAAAAAGATTTATACTCTTTTTTTCACTATTAAAAAGATAAGAAATATGAAGAAATATAAAAAAATCATTATAATTATACCTGCAATATTCCATAGTTTATTATTAAATACTGATTCTAGAATAACTGTCACTGTAATTAATAAAGTTTCTATTACCGTTAATATTAGAAAGTTTTTTTCTACTCATATCTTTTTTTCCCTACCTTTTCAAATTTTTATTTACTTTTTATTTAAACTGCTACCCTTTTATACTCTCTTCTTTACTATATTATATCATGTCTTCTTGCTGTTATTCCAGTGATACCAGAAAGCTACAATAGTCATTATTGTTATCACCAAGCTATTTTTGAACTCTCTAATTTACATTTTTAATATTCTAAAAACAATCTTTCATCTTATATTTTTTCAGTTTCATTCGGCAAGTGTCACTACAGAACTTTTTAGGTTTCTTTCCTTTTGTTTGGATAAGTGCAGCTTGACATAATAAACACACATCACTATTTGTACTTACTTCTTTATCCACATTCTGCCGTCTACAATAAGACTTCACAGTATTCAGTGGTACTCCTATAATAACTGAAATACGTTTATAGCCTAATCCATTTTTTCTAAGTTGGTTAATTTCTTCTTTTTTACTGTGATTCATAGTTTATCCCTCCTAGTAGATATAAGACAGTTGGATATAGTCTAAGAACTAAATTTTAAAATTCATCCATCCTCCTATATATATAGGCAAAGAAAAATGAAAAAAATATAACCCAAAAATAAAAAGATCTACCATAGACTAAAAAAATCTACGATAGATTAAATTTGTTCTTTTTATATAATATCTATTTTATTCTATCCCTGTATACCCAATTAAATACCCATTGTAAATTTATAGATGGTTCGTTATTTTTCTAATTCTTCCAATATTGGTTTAAAAATTTTTCATAAATTTCTTCCTTTATTCTATTTTTCATCTATTGTTGATATATCTATATGTTGCATATTATTGCCAAAATCAACTATTTTTTTAATAATTTAAAGTTTACATTGAAATAATAATCTTTATCATCAGAATCCATATATATATATATTTGTTCATCATCATGCATACTATATCCAAAATAAACATTTTTTTCAACATTTTGAACTGACTTTTCTTCTTGAATTTTTATGTTTATATTTAAATCCATCTTTCTTACCAAGAATATCTAAATTTTTCTGTAAACATCATCAATTCCAAGTCTCTGACATTACTACTTGATGAATGTTTCGCATAATAAACTGAATTACCTTTTAAATTTGTATCCCCTATAAACCAAATTATTGCTAACGCCAATATCACTAGTATAATTTTTTTATCATTTTTGCTCATTTCCTTTCTTAAAACCATTTTTTTATCCAGTTTTTTTGCTTTATTATATTTACCTGATATCCAATTACTTGCTGGCTTAATAACTTTGTTATAAATAGGCTCTACAAAAGGTTTGACTACTTTTATTATATACTGGTTTGATGATACTATTATAAATTGGCCTTACTACATTTCTAAACTTTTTTTATATTAGTATTTTATAGTTATAACTTACTTTATTCTATCTCTATATACCCAGTTGAAAATCCACTGCAAATTAATAAATGGCTTCTCTTCTTCTTCTTTTTAATATAGATTTAAAAATTCTCATATATTTCTTCTTTTTATTTTTATTTTTCATCTACTGTTGATATATCTATACGTTGCCTATTGTTACCAACATCTACAACTTTTTTTCAACTTAAAAATTTTTCATCAAAATAATAATTTTTGTCTTTCATTACTTATATATACATATTCATAGTTAGCGTCATTTACACTGTATCTACTTAATAGATATACATTTTTTTGTAGTATTTTTGTATATTTTTTTATCTCCATCAACTCTATAACTAAACCCTTCACGATCAGCACTTGCCCGTATATTTTTCTACCAACATCATTATTTCTAAATCCCTAGTATTACTACTTGGTGAATGTTTTTGCATAATACACTGATTTACCTTTTTAAATTTGTATCCCCTATAAACCAAATTGTTGCTAACGCCAATATCACTTTTTATAATTTTTATCATTTTGCTCATTTCCTTTCTTAACACCATTTTTTTATCCAGTTTTTTTGCTTTATTATATTTACCTGATACCCAATTACTTGCTGGCTTAATAACTTTGTTATAAATAGGCTCCACAAAAGGTTTGACTACTTTTTTTATATCAATATTTTATAGTTATAACTTACTTTATTCTATCTCTGTATACCCAGTTGAAAATCCACTGCAAATTAATAAATGGCTTCTCTTCTTCTAATTCTTTTTAATATAGGTTTAAAATTCTCATATATTTCTTCTTTTATTTTATTTTTCATCTACTGTTGATATATCTATATAATAACGAGCTTCTTTAGAATTATATATACGTTTCAATTTTTAAAAAAATTATCAAAATAATAATCTAGTCCATCCTCATGCATATATGCATATTCATAGTTAGCGGCATTTACACTGTATCCATATGATAGATATACATTTTTTTGTAGTATTTTTGTATAGTTTTATCTCCATCAACTCTATAACTAAACCCTTCACGATCAGCACTTTTCTGTATATTTTCTACCAACATCATTATTTCTAAATCCCTAGTATTACTACTTGATGAATGTTTCGCATAATACACTGAATTACCTTTTAAATTTGTATCCCCTATAAACCAAATTGTTGCTAACGCCAATATCACTAGTATAATTTTTTTATCATTTTTGCTCATTTCCTTTCTTAAAACCATTTTTTTATCCAGTTTTTTGCTTTATTATATTTACCTGATATCCAATTACTTGCTGGCTTAATAACTTTGTTATAAAAATAGGCTCCACAAAAGGATTAACTACTTTTTTTATATACTGGTTTGATTATTTTTATTATAAATTAGTCTTACTACATTCGATTACTAAACTTTTTAAATGATTAAAATTTTCTATGAAGAATACTCAAATCACATACTGTGCCCAAAAATATTTCTACCTGCTCTTTTCAACAACTAATTCCATTCAAATCCCTTAATAGCAAGCCTTTTTATATTATTTAATTGTATTCTATTTTTACGTCGTTATTTCTATAACTATTAATTTATACATATAAAGTATCCTTCCATATATATAATTATACAAAAGTATTTAATTATTTCTTGACTATATATTCTCAATATTATATCAAAATTTTTAATTATTATTCCATATAAAAAAACTAACCCAAAGTGTTCTATTTTATATAGAATCTTTTAAGTTAGTTTTACACCTATTTAATATAATTATCCCAGTATCTCGTAAATTAGATATATTAAGAAAAAAATACTTAAAAAGATTACAATTCCTATTGCTTGAGCAATTTTTTTCATGTTTTTTTAATTTATCTGGGTCTTTTCTTATTTCTATTGCTTCTTCCTCTGTCATTCCAGCTAAAAGATTTATGCTCTTTTTAACTATCAATAGATAAGAAATATGAAGAAATATAAAAAAATCATTATAATTATACCAGCAATATGCCATAGTTTATTATTAAATACTGATTCTAGAATAAATGTCACTGTAATTAATAAAGTTTCTATTACCGTTAATATTAGAAAAATTTTTTTCTACTCATATCTTTTTTCCCTACCTTTTCATATTTTTTTATTCTTATTTAAACTACTACTCTTGTACACCCTCTTCTTTACTATATTATATCATGTCTACTAATTGTTATTCCAATAATACCAGAAAGCTACAATAATCATTATTAAAAAAATATCTTTGTTTCTAAAAATTAATAATAGATCCACCACAAAAATTTGTGGTGGATATTTTTTTAAAAAAATTTTTATTTTTATCTTTCGTCACCTAATAGTTCTGATTTTTACTATCACGCTTATTGCTAAAAAAATAACATAATTAGACTTAAGAATATCGTAACATAGGTATTTATATCAAGATCCATATCAAAAAAATTACAGTTCTCATACTCGTTAATTGGTATGTTAACGGATTAAGTTTTGATATATAGTATAGCACCTTAGAATTGTCTAAACTATAAAAAAAGTCGGTGCGGCAAAAAAATTATCGGTAGTAATAATGTTCCTAAGATAAGGTCTCTAGTTCTATATGATACAGTCCCTAATGAAATAATAACCCCAAGAGAAAACCAAAACACTAGACTAATAATTACAATAATTAATACTTTTTAAGAACGGAACTATCTGTATTTTTTTATCCCTAAAAAGTATGATAAAAAGTAAATTAGTAATACTTGTACTATTGTGATTCCTAACGGAAATACTAGTTTTCCTAGGAAATAAGAAATGGCTGATGTTCCCTTTTTATTCTTTTTATACGCTAAAAGTCCCCATTTTTTTATCTAAATTCACCCTATAAACCGACTGATTCATTTGAGAGTTTAGTATTACTCCTATAATTCCAACAAAAATATATTCTATATAACTAACATTTTCCCCTTTAAATGTTAAACTTGCAAAAGAGTTCCCTATTCCAAACCCAAAAAAGACAAAGTACAAAATTGGAACCATAAGCTGAGTGTATATAATCTGCTTATTATTTTCAATCGCCTTATATTCTATATACGATGTCGCCCTAAAAAAATTCTTCATTACATTTTTTTCATATAATTACTCCTCCAATTCCAATATTCTCTTCAAGGTAATTTCTTCTTTTTGTAGGCTTCCTATTGTAATATTTTTCTGCCAATAACAGTTTTAATACATTTGAAATTTCCTCTTCTTTTTCCAAGAAAAATTTTTTTAAATTTTTTTATCATCAAGGATTGTAATAGTATCTTTATGTTTTTTTCTACTATATCTTTACTTAATTCGCCACTGTAAGAAATGTTATATACTATTTCTTTATTATATTCTTTTAAGAAAGTGCTCATTTCCCCAAAGTATAAACATTCTCCATCATTTATATAAATTATTTTTATTACAATACTTTTTCCACTAAATCCAAATCATGAGAAGATATAAAAAAACAGCATGTTCTTTATTATTATTTTTTTATGTATTCTAATATTTTTTTGGATAATACTACATCTAATCCTGTAGTAGGTTCATCTAAAAATAAAATTTTTGAATCAGACACTAGACTTCTTGCTATTTGTACCCTCTGCAGTTGTCCTCCAGACAATTCTGTTAGGTCTGATTTCTCCTTCCCTTTTAAACCTAGAACCGCTATAATCTCATCTACACTTTTCTTGCTAATAGTATTTTGAGAGTATAATACACCCATATAAATATTGTCATATACATTTAAGTACCAATCTACTGATTGATTTTGCATACAGTAGTCCACATCTCGAACAGATACTCTCTCTCCGAAAGATACCTCTCCTTCAATATTTGAAAACAATCCTAATGTAGAATTAATTATCGTAGTTTTCCCTGATCCACTTTTACCTATAAGTGCAATCATATCTCCTTTTTCCGCAGAAAAAAAGAAATATTTTTTTAATCGCGTAATCACTAGAATTTTTTTATATTTATATGCTAAATTTTTTTACTGTTAATAGTTTTTACCATATAACTCCCTCCTCCCGATATTACATTTTACTTCTATTTACTTTCTAGAAAAGGTTGATTTACAAATACAAATCAACCTTCAACTCTTTAATATGTAGTTTACATGTAGCTTACACAATAAAGTGCGTCTTCTTGAATGAGTGACTTTTTTTAATCAAGTGTCTACTTTAACAGATACTATAAAATCATTATCATCTTATAAAATAGCTGATTCCTCTCCTCTATCCAAATTATGATGAGAAACAACAATTTTTTTAAGATCAATAGAAACTCAAAAAAAATAATGATGATTCTCTTTATTACTTTTTTTACATTTAAACTATAAAATTCCAATATCTAATACCATTTTTTTCTCCTCCTTATTTTTATGAGGTATAAAAGCTTTACAGTTTTATTGTAATATGAAAACGATATGAAAGCAATATAAAAAAACGCTTTCCAAAAATTATCACCTGTTATTTCTAGTTAATAAATGAGATTGACTCAAAAATCATGATTCCTTAAGAAACAAGATTTTTGAGATATTTCTATTTTTTTATTCTTCTATTCAGTCTATATTATTTTTTTATAACTTTCACTTTTATCATAATTTTATAATATTATCAAATTTCCCTCTTAGTTCATCACTTATATCATGGCTAATCATTATTATCGTTAATTCTTTATTTCCTAACAGCATTTCTACTATACTTTTTGCTGATTTTTTGCCTAAAGCTGATGTTCCCTCGTCAATTAATAGTATTTTTTTACCATTGAACAACGCTCTAGCTATAGCCAATCTCTGGCGTTGTCCTCCTGAAAGATTTTCCCCATGAACCTCTACTTCTGAATGTAAAAAGTCCTTCTGAGATAAGCCCACTTTTTCTAAATATTTAGCTACTTCACTATCCTCAGCTACTTCTCCCATAGTAATATTATCTTTTATAGTACCTGAAAACACAAAATTTTCTTGTTGAATTATAGTCAGTTTTTCTAGTATTTGTTTAGTAGATAATTTTTTCAAATCAACACTACAATACTCTATACTGCCCTTATAATTTCTTAGTTGCCCTGTAATAATTTTAAATAATGTTGATTTTCCTACTCCACTATCTCCGCTTATTAAATATTTATTCCCTTCTTTTTATATCAAGGTTCAAATTATTTAAGATTTCTTTTGTCACCATAACTGAAACATAAGTTTTTTTAATTTTTTAAATAATGTTTCTCTTAAAGAATATTCAACAGGTAAGTGAGTATCCTTATTATTTAACATGAATTCATCATGCTTAGAAAAAAATAGGTTTTGCTCCTTTAATAAATGCTATTCTATAACCTACTTGGCTCATACCATCAAATACAAGATTAGCAAACATCCCTACAGCAGCAACTGCACCGATTTCCAAATTATCTTTAACAACTAAATACCCTGTAACAAAAACTAATAACACTTGGAAAAAGACATTTAAGCCAAAGTTAAGCATGTAATAATTACTTTCCAATTTACTTTGTTTAACAAATACGTTTTTTTCAAAAATTCTACTTATATTAGCTATTCTTTTTAGGAATTATTTGTAATTTATTAAGAGAGAAATACGTATCATAGCCTAAAATCGTCTCTTCTAACGAAGCAACATAGTTCTCATTTTCTTTAGTAACTTCTGTTCCCATATTATGAAGTTTTTTTATTAAAAAAATTTTTTTGGAAGATAAATTAATATTCCTGTTCCTATAATAGTAATTAAAGAAATGATCCAGTGATATTTTTAATAGAGCATATAGTGAAAAACACCACACCAGAAAGACTATATATTATAGCAAATATATTCCTTAGACCCTTTTTCTTGAATCATTTGAATATCATTGTTAAACCAAGATTGATAAACGCCAGATGAGTTATCTTTATACTTTTTCAATATCTAATTCTATAAGGTTACTAGATAGATTATCCTTAACATCTATTCCAATATCTTGAATAAAAAAATCTCCTCTCTTACTTTAACTACCCTATCAATTACTATAATAACAAACCACGTAACCGATAAAAAAATAATATGATTTCAAAGAAACTATTTAGATTTCTGTTAGTAAGCACAGTTATAGCATCTGCATTTAAAAAAAGTTACTTTTTTTATAAGAAATAACTGTCTTAACAATATTAGAAAAACAAATTAATAAGAACCTATATTTAAATTTTTAAAATATTTTTTTCATAAATACCTCCTGCATTTAAATTCCACCTAATTTAATAACACCCTATTAAGAGAAATTGTGAGAAATATATAAAATACTAACTTATATTTATACATTTATTATAGTATGAAAAAAAGATGATAACAATATAAACTTATAATTTTTCAGAAAACTTACTTTAATTGTCTTGACAAAAAAAGTCAGTATAATTGAGAGTGACTCAAAAATTGTGATTTCGGAGAAAGAGATTTTATCGAGTCATCTCCGAAAAGTATATCAAATATCTAAAAAGCCTCCATAAGGTGAATTTATATATCAATAAACCACTACGTCTACGAGTACTCATGTAAACTTTTTTTAAAATTTGGGACTTTTGATTCACTCCCCATTACATATACCTCATCATACATTTTCAAATTTTCTGAATAAGATCTGTGTGAAATATGAATTAAAGTCTTATCTTTCATACTTAATAGTAATTTTTTTCGACTAAAAATATATGTATCTTTATCCAATCCTGATAATGTTTCATCTAAAACTATAACCTGTTTTTTTCCTGTAATATAGCCCTAATTAATGCTAACCTTTGTTTTTTTGTCCACCAGATAAATTTGATTTTTCTCTTATCGTACGTAGTATTAATCAAATCAGAAGCTTCTTTAATTTTTGTCATCTAATCTAGTTTCTTTTTATTAAATTCATTATTTTATCCGCTTCTATATTTTTTTATAAAAAGTAAGATTGTCGATAACCTTACCTACAAATATAAAAGCTATCTTGAGGAACATAAGTTATTATTTTTCTGAATTGTGTTGTATTCATAACTATTAATATTTTTTTCCGTTTAAAAAAATATGTTACATCCCTCAAGGTTTTTTTCGTTAATAGTAATGCTAACGTCGATTTTTCCACTGCCACTATCTCCTTGAATTAAATACTTTTTTTACCCTTTTTCAAACCTAGCTGAAAAAAATCACTAAAAATTTCTCTATTATTAAATTTATAACTTTCATTTCGAACTTCTATATTTTTTTAAAATCGATAATTTTATGACTATCTATATATTCAAACTTCTCTTTAGAATCTAGTTCCCTTTTTTTATATCTTTTTACCGATGTTATATTAGCTATAGAAGCTGTTATCAAATTAACAGGCATTACTAACTCTGCAGAAATAGTAAAAATAGATACTATATCTCCTACACTAGTATTTCCTAGCAGAGCTTGCCGACCTCCTATATATAAAATAGCAATAATAGTAGCGTAGAATACTAATCCTGTTAAGACATTTACAAGTGATACTAAAATATTCTTTCTATTAACAAGTTTATTTATTTTTTTATATTCATTAAGTAATTTTTTTCATAAAAATATATTAGCCGAATCACTATTCTTAATAACCAATAAACCTTCTAAAAAAATCTTCAAGTTTGTCATTATATCTAGCCTTTTGTATAGAAATACTATTTTTGAACATTTTTTTCAAATATGCTTTTAAATAGGTTAGGAATTACAATCGGAAATAGTGATAATCCTATAACCCAAAAAAAGCTGTCGTTACATCTAATTTGAACAACGCTATTGTAGCAAAAAAATAAAATAAATCATTCCTTGATACAGAGAAAAAAATCGTATTATAATATTGATCTTTTACCATTTCAATATCATTATTTACAGTAGATAATAAATTTTTTTGCTCTTTGTATCTAGTTTATTCCTAAGTAAGCTACCCACAAGTGTTCTATGAATATTAAACCCAACTTTATTTAGATAAATAGTATCTAAAATCTGACGTAAATATTCACATATAAGCATTAGTATTATAATTACAGATAAATATATAATTTGATTGTAGAATAATTGCTCATTTTTTTAGTAGTAAGGGCATCAACAACATATTTAATTTGGTATGAAAAAAATAAATATTAATTCCCGAGACTGCTGTAATAAGTAATAAAACTACCGTAAATAAAAAAATTTCCTCATATTTTTCCACTCCTTAGTTGAGTCCTTCTATTTAAAATTTCAGTTTTTTTATTTTATAATATCTTTTTGAAAAATCTAAATACAATAAAAAGGAAATCAATTGCTAATAAAAAGCTAATCAATTTCTTTCTTAATATTTGATATTGTATAATAATTCAATCTATAGATTAACTTTTCACTCAACATAAAAATCTAATTAACGTTTTTGTTAAATTATAGAAATTATATCAAATGAAAAATTGCTAGTCAATGTTTTTTTCTGAAAATTTAAGGTTGTTTTTTTAGAATTTGCTAATTACCAAAAGTAAATTTCAGTTGAAATAAAAAAACTAGAAATCAACTTAAAACTAATCATTTAACTGAAACTAAAAAAATCCATGTTTCCTATTTTTTTCCATACATTAAAGTATTCCCTAAAAAAAAGGAAGTGACACAAAAATCGTGATTTCAAAGAAACAAGATTTTGTCGAGTCACTCCCATAACCTTCACATTTGAAATATAGGTAGTGAAGCACCTTCTTTTTGTACTACTATATTTATACTAAAAAAATCAATTTTTTTATATTTCATTTTTAGACCTTTTGCTTTTTTTAATACTTCCCTATTACCTTGTATTTTCTCAGTATATATTTTAGCTGTTCACTTGTGATCTCTTCATTTCTATAGTCAATATTTTCACTAGCTAAATAGTTTAAAAAGCGTCTAATACTCACATACCCTTCTTTAGCAATAATTAGATGATCTAGCATTTCTATTCCTATAATATCTCCTACTTCCATTAAGTTAATCGTTGTTCTTATATCTTCAACTGAAGGTGTTGCATCTCCACTAGGATGATTATGAACGCACACTATACTTGCTGCACTATTTTTTATAGCCATTTTAAATACTTCTCTCGAATGAACAATAGATGTAGACAAACTACCTTTAAATACCTCACGCTGTTGAATAATCTTACCTTTAGTATTTATATCCAAAACTATAAATACTTCTTGTGTTAGATTTTCCACCGATGATTTTAAATATCTAGCAATCGATTCTGGACTAGAACATTTTACATCTAACACATTAGTAGCGTATATTCTTCGCGCAAATTCAATATTCGCTAGGATATGAATTGCTTTTTCCGTTCCTATTCCTTTGTGTTTAGTTAGCTCGTCAAAAGTTACATCTCTAAGTTTGGTTATTCCTCCTACATCTTTTAAAATACTATCTGCCAATTCAATTACATTTTGATTCTTAATTCCCGTTCTAAGCAAAATAGCTAAAATTTCTTTATCACTAAGAGCTGTCGCTCCTAATTTTCTAAATTTTTCTCGAGGACGATCATCTTCACAAAACTCCTTTTATTGTATAACCACTTACCATAACAATCCCTCCCTTATTAATATAATTGTTAAATAACTAAGTGTAATAAATGGCACTAACGGTATTTTTAGTTCCCTTTTTAACTTTTTTTAAAATCAATAATGAAAGTGCAAAAAATCCAGCATAAACAAAAGTGAATGCTAATAAGTATATACCTTCAAAAATATTTAAGTTTATGGCTAAAACACAATATACTTTTATATCGCCATAGCCTAAACCACCTTTTGATAGATAATATAGTATATGAAAAAAAGTAAAATAAGAAATAAAAAAATTAAAAAAATATCGAAAAAAAGTAAAAGTTGTTAATTAGGAGAATAATATTCAATATTAATAGAAGAAAAAAATAATTCATCTAGTATTTGTAAATATTTTTATATCTTCTATAGAAATATAAATTAATAAAATTAAAATATACGCATGAAGTAATGTTACAAAGACAAAATTATCTTCAAAAAAACAAAATATAAAATAATTATACTAGCTGTAAAAAAATTCGTATAAAAAAATATCAAATGGAATTTTAGCACTGCAGTAACTGCAACGTCCTCGTTTAAATAAAAAAACTAAAAAAATAGGTATTAAATCAAAAAGGTTTTTAGCTGTCTTTTTACAACTTTCACAACTGCTACGTTTAGATAAATAGTCAAGCTTATTTTTCAGTATCAACTAAACACTTAATTGAGCTTGATAAAATTAAACTTACTATAAGTATAAAAGGTTTAAAAAAATATAACTTTCCATAATAATTCTCCCTAATTAATTTCCCTTATATTATTTTACCATATTTTTTCATATAAAAAAACAACCCAAATAATTAATATTTGAGTTGTTTCTTTTTAATTTTAAGTTGTGATTATACTATTTTATAGGTAATACTGCTCCGTTCCATTTTTCTTGCATGAATTTCTTAGTATCATCTGATCTTAGTGCTTCTAGAATTTTCTTAACAACAACTTTATCTTTGTCCCCTTCACGAACAGCAAGGATGTTTCCGTATGGGTTATCTGAAGTTGCAGCTTCTACTAAGATTGGATCTTTAGCAGCGTTTAATCCATTATCAACAGCGAAGTTAGCGTTGATAGAAATTAAATCAGCTTCATCATTTTCATAGTATTTAGTCATTAAAGCTGGATCATTTTCATAGCTGAATTGTAAGTGTTTAGGGTTTTCAGCGATATCATCAAAAGTAGCAGTTACTGGATCAACACCGTCTTTAACTTTTACTAAACCTTTAGATGCTAATAATTTAATTACACGTCCCCACTCAGCTTTGTTGTTACTTACGTAAACTTTAGCTCCGTCTTTAAGGTCAGCTACATCTTTAACACGTTTAGAGTATAAACCGATTGGTTCTAAGTGAACAGCACCAGCGTCTTCAATTTTGTATCCATTTTCTTTAATTGCATTTTTTAGGAATGGTACGTGTTGGAAGTAGTTGATGTCGATTTCTTTTTCATTTAACGTTTTGTTAGGAATGTAGTAATCTTGATAAGTAACGATATCTAATTTAATACCTTCTTTTTCTAGTTGTGGTGCCACGTGCTCTAATAATACTGCGTGAGGTACGTTAGTTGCACCAATTTTTACTGTTACAGGATTGTTTGGATCTAATTTTTCTACATCAATCCCTTTCTTTTCTTCTTTAGATGATGACGAGCATCCAATTAAAACAAATCCAAGTACGAAACTTGTTACTAATAGTAGTAGTTTTTTTCATTTGAGTTTTTCTCCTTTTTAAATTATTTTTATTTTTTTGTTATATTTAGTAAGTTTTGGAAATAAAAACCCCCTACTCTCCTAAGAGAATAAGGGCGAAATCAATTTCACGGTACCACCTTACTTTTCGTAAATATACGAACTCAATCACTACTTTAAAGATACGGGTCTAGAATATATCTTAAAATAATGTGCGTTTGTAACGTAACGCTTACGAAAAAAGCTCGGATTAAACTAAAACTCACTTTTTTTACCATTCAAACCATTTTCACATATAATCTGCAATGTGTGCTTTCACCTATTCACACTCTCTGTAAAAGTTTTTATATGTTACTTATTCAAATATTGGTAACTATTAACTTGAGTAAATGATATCATTTATCTTTTATTGTGTCAACACTTTTTTTGAAAAATTTCTCCACCAAGAAAACGAGAAAACGGTTCCTTATGTACAGTTGTTCATTTTATGCTACAAAAATATTTTTTTGAAAAATATTCTATTTTTTTATTATTTCTAAACATTAATAATAATCAATTATTATTTTAAGTTATTTTCTTCTAACCACTTGTTAATTATGCTTACTGTAACATCTCTAAATTTTTGGTGCTGCATACATATGGTCTGATCCTTGTATTATTTCTAATTTAGAATTTTTTTATATTTTTTTAGCAGTTGCTTTTTGAGATATTAGGATTTATCATTTTTATCATCTGTTCCTGTTATAACTAGTACTGGCTCTTTTATTTTATCAAAAATCAACATAAATACCTTTTTGTTTATCTAAAAAAATGGTAGTGCCATTTGAAAAGATATAAACCCTGATTCAGGTACAAGTTTAGCATATTCTCTTTCTTTATCCTCTGGATCTTGATTATTCATACAATAATCATAAAATACATGTTTATATGGTGGCATTGATTTTTTCCAAAATCCCCATCTTAAGAAATGTTTGTAGAAACATACCATATTACTAGGATAAAATGCAAAAATACCTGCAGCTGGAGCAGTTCCCATTAAAATAAGACCTTCTACTTTTGTTTTTACACCAACTAGCTGTGCTATTAATCCCCCTAGAGAATGCCCTAGTACGATAGGCGGTTCATCTAAGCTTTCTACTAACTCAACTATGTCTTCAACATAATCATTTAAACTAACTTTTGCGACTTTTTCTTCTACTTCTTTATAAGGTAAATCGTGATAACGCAAGCTAGGAGTATGCACTCTTAAACCTAATTTCTCTAATTCTGTAGCAAACTCTCCCCATACACTTCCATCATGCCATGTTCCATGAATTAAAACTATATCTTTCATTTACTAACCCCCAACTTCATAAGATATATATTTATTATAGTCTAAATTACACTAAATTAAAAGAATCTATATGTTTAACAAATTTTTATTATTTCTAAACATTAATAATAGCCAATTGTTATTTTTAAGTTATTTTTCTTCTAACCACTTGTTAATTACACTTACTGTAACATCTCTAAATTTTTGGTGCTTCATACATATGGTCTGAACCTTGTATTATTTCTAATTTAGACTTTTTTTATATTTTTTTAGCAGTTGCTTTTTTGCGATATTAGGATTTTACCATTTTATCATCTGTTCCTGTTATAACTAACACTGGTTCTTTAATTTTTATCAAAATCAACATAAGCACCTTTTTTTGTTTATCTAAGAATGGTAATGCCATTTGGAAATATGTAAATCCTGATTCAGGTACAAGTTTAGCAAATTCTCTTTCTTTATCCTCTGGATCTTGATTATTCATACAATAATCACAAAATGCATGTTTATATGGTGGCATTGATTTTTTCCAGAATCCCCATCTTAAGAAGTGTTTATAGAAACATACAATCATACTAGGATAAAATGCAAAAATACCTGCAGCTGGAGCAGTCCCCATTAAAATAAGACCTTCTACTTTTGTTTTTACACCAACTAGCTGAGCTATTAATCCCCCTAGTGAATGACCTAGTACGATAGGTGGTTCATCTAAACTTTCTACTAACTCAACTATGTCTTCAACATAATCATTTAAACTAACCTTTGCGACTTTTTCTTCTACTTCTTTATAAGGTAAATCGTGATAACGCAAGCTAGGAGTATGCACTCTTAAACCTAATTTCTCTAATTCTGTAGCAAACTCTCCCCATACACTTCCATCACACCATGTTCCATGAATTAAAATTATATCTTTCATTTACTTACCTCCAACTTTATAAGTTATATATTTATTATACTCTAAATTACACTAAATTAAAAAAATTTATATAGTTTAACAAAAAGAATATACTTAACGTATATCCTTTTTTGATTTTGGAGGCTTAATTAAATTGTTTTAACATTAAGGATACTTCTTTTTCAATATCATCAGCATATGAAATTGCTGAAATGATTGAAACACCTTCTATTCCGGTATCCATAATAGGTTTTATTTTATCTCTACTTATCCCACCTATTGCCACTATAGGTAAACTTCTATCTAGTTCTCTAATTTGTTTTAAGCCAGTATAACCTATAGCTTTTCCTGCATCATCTTTTGAAATAGTAGAAAATATAGGTCCTACGCCAATGTAGTCTACTACACTTAAATTAGAAGATTTATACTCTAGTTCATCTCCTATTGATAATCCTAATATAGCATCTGGCATTTTCTCTCTTATTAATTCAACATCGCTATCTTCTTGACCTACATGAACACCATCAGCATTTAGTTTTATAGCAAGTTCTACATCATCATTTACAATAAAAGGAACGTTATAATTTTTACATAACTTCTGAATCTCACGAGCAAGGTCTTCTTTCTCCTTACCTTCTAATGCATCCTTACCTTTTTCTCTAAATTGAAATAGTGTTATCCCTCCTGCCAAAGCTTTTTCAACTACTTCTAATAAATTTCTTCCATTACAAGTAGTTGTTCCACAAATAAAATATAGTTTCAAACTCTCTGGATTAAACATAATTTTTCACCTTCTTGTGTAATGAAATATCTCCATCTGTGACTTCATATAATGAATTTATAAATTCAACCTTATATGTACCTGGTAGATGACCATTAGGTCTTTTTTCAGCAAACTCACCAGCTATGTTATAAGCTAGCAGTGAAGTTTCTAATGACTTAAAGACATTATCTTTATCAAGCCCAATAAAACTTGCCACAACAGCTCCTAATAGACAGCCTGTCCCTATTACTTTTGGCATCATAGAACTACCATTGTGGATAGTGATTACTTCACCAGCTACTGCAATAGCATCAACCTCTCCTGTTACAACAATAGGAATATTATATTTTTTATTAGCTAATAAAGCTAATTCACCAATATTATCAACATTAGCACTATCTACGCCTTTAGAAGCTATATCCAAACCTACTAATGAACCTATTTCCCCTGCATTACCACGAAGAGCTGATATTTTATAGTTTTCTAATAAGTCATCTACTACACGTTTTCTATATGCACTTGCTCCACATGCTACTGGATCTAGTACTACTGGTACATTATATTTTTCTGCAATAATTAACGCATCACGGTACAATTGCCAATTATCATCTGTAAGTGTTCCAATATTAATTAATAGCCCACCTGCATATTTTAATAAATCTTCTAAATCATCTTTAAACTCACTCATTGCTGGTGAGGCACCTAATGCGACTAAGCCATTAGCTGTAAAGTTTTTTACAACATCATTAGTTATACAAATAACTAATGGTGCTTTTTCTTTTAATAGTTTTAAACTGCTCATATTTTTTACTCCTTATATGCTATATGATTAACTGGACCACTTCCATGACCTATTTCTGGTGAACTTTTTATTGCTACTGTTATAAATTTTTTAGCAATATCTACTGAAGTAACTAAGTCATTACCTTTTGCTAATTCTGCAGTAATTACCGCAGAAAAAGTGCATCCTGTTCCATGTGTATGTTTTGTATTTATTCTTTCACTTTCCCATATATGAGGCGAATCGTTTCTAGTAAACAAATAATCTTTAGCCTTACCTTCTAAATGTCCACCTTTTATAATTACAGATTTACATCCTACTTCTGTTAAAATAAATTTTCCTGCTTTGTTAATATCATCTTCTGTTACTATTTTGAATCCTACTATCTCTTCAGCTTCAGGAACATTTGGTGTGATTATTGTAGCCAAAGGTAATATTTCATTTTTCAAATGGTTTCTCGCATTACTATCAATCAGTTTATCACCACTTGTCGCTACCATAACTGGATCAACTACATAGGCAATATCTTTAGATAAATACTTTTTCACAACTTCCATTATTTCTACATTTGCCAACATTCCAGTTTTTATCGCATTTGGTGTAATATCAGAAAAAACACTGTTAAGCTGAGCATCTAAAATATCTAAAGGAACATTATGTATTTTTTGTACTCCTAGAGTATTTTGTGCGACAACACTAGTTACAACAGCCATTCCATAAACACCTCTGGCTTGAAAACTTTTTAAATCAGCCATTATTCCTGCTCCTCCTGTAGGATCAGTTCCAGCTATAGTTAATGCAATATCTAATTTACTCATAAATTAGCCTCCCTTAATTAATTTTTATTATTAAATTTAAAACATCAAAAATTTATCAAATTAAATATAAAAAAACTTTCTACTAACAGTAGAAAGTGTCTATAATCATATTCTAGGATACTATTCACATTTCCTACGCTAGCATTATCTAGTTCAGGTCAAAGGGTCTAACAAAGTAATCTCAGCCATTGGCTCCCCCAGTGTTTTATATTTAATAACTAAATTTATCTTAACAGAAATATTTTTTTATTGTCAAAAAAATTAGAAATCGTTTTTATTTGTTTTTTTGTTGACATAATTTATAAATGTTTTTTTAAAAAGAACATTTAGTTAATGATTATAGAAATAAAAAAACTCGAGCATATAATAATGCTCGAGCTTTTTTTAATCAAATAAATCTTTTGCTTTTTCTACTTACTTTATCAATGAAGCTTTCATCTTCTTCTACTTTTTCATCTTTAAGTTTTGCTAATTGTAAGTATAGTTCTCTTTCTTTTGATGATAATGATTTAGGGATTTTTATTGATACTACAATATAGTGATCACCTTGTCCATATCCCATAACATTTTTTACACCTTTACCTGCTAAACGGAATTTTCTACCGTGTTGAGTACCTGCTGGAACATTTAACTCAATAACACCAGTTAATGTTCTAACATCTACTTTGGTACCAAGAGCTGCTTGGGCTGGTGATAATTCTAATTCTGTATAGATATCATCATCTTCACGTTGGAAGTATGAATCACTTGAAACTGATACTTCAATGAATAAATCTCCTGCTGGACCACCGTTTTCTCCTGCTCCACCTTTACCTTGCAGACGAACTCGTTGTCCTGAGCTTATTCCTGCTGGAATCTCAACTTCATATTCAACTTCTTTGTTATTATATCCTTTACCGAAACAGTGTGGACATTTATCTTTAATTATTTTTCCACGTCCTTGACATTCAGAACATGTTCTTTGGCTTTGGATTCTACCAAATGGGGTATCCTGATATACAGCTTCTTGACCAGAACCATGACATCTATGACATTCAGTTACAGATGAAGAGTCTTTTGCACCTGTTCCGTGACAGTGATCACATTCCACATCTTTACGAAGTTTGATTGTTTTTTTAGTACCAAAAACAGATTCTTCAAAAGTAATATGCATTCTATGTAGCAAATCATCACCTTGTCGTGGAGCATTAGGATTTCTTCTTCCTCCGCCTCCACCAAAGAAGCTAGAGAATATATCTCCTAAATCATCAAAGCCACCAGAGAACCCTCCAGAGAATCCGCCACCGAATCCTCCAAAGCCTCCAAAACCACCTTGGCCTCCTGCACCACCATCGAAGGCTGCATGACCAAACTGATCATATTGAGCTTTTTTATTTTCATCACTTAATACTTCGTAAGCTTCAGTAATCTCTTTAAATTTTTCTTCTGCACCCTCTTCTTTATTTATATCCGGGTGGTATTGTTTAGATAACTTACGATAAGCTTTTTTTATTTCTGCTGCACTTGCTCCTTTACTAAGACCAAGCACTTCGTAATAATCTCTTTTAGCCATTTTCTACCTCTCCTTAAATTTTAAATGAGGGAGCAGAACCTAAGTCCAGCTCCCTTTTTTTCTAAAATTTATTATTTTTTCTCAGTGAAATCTGCATCAATTGTATCATCATCTTGATTGCTTGATTCTGTGCTAGCACCTTGAGCTCCTGCTGCTGCATTTGCTTGTTCATAAAGTTTCATAGTCATTTCTTGAACAGCTTTGTTTAATTCATCTTTAGCTGCTTTGATTTCTTCGAAGTTATTATTTTTAAGAGCTTCTTTTAATGCATCGTTTTTAGTTTTGATTGCATCTAATAAGCTTTGATCAACTTTATCTTTAGCATCTTCTAATGCTTTATCCGCTTGGAATGATAGTTGATCAGCTTCGTTACGAACATCAGCTTCTTCTTTACGTTTAGCATCAGCATCTGCATTAGCTTCAGCTTCTTTAACCATTCTATCGATATCTTCATCACTTAATGAACTACTTGATTCAATAGTAATTTTTTGTTCTTTTTGAGTTCCTAAATCTTTAGCAGTAACATTTACGATACCATTTTTGTCGATATCGAATGTAACTTCGATTTGAGGTACTCCACGTGGAGCTGCTGGAATATCTGTAAGTTGGAATCTTCCTAGAGTTTTGTTATCAGCTGCCATTGGGCGCTCACCTTGTAGTACGTGAATATCTACTGCTGGTTGGTTATCTGCAGCTGTAGAGAATACTTGTGATTTTGAAGTTGGGATAGTTGTATTTCTTGGAATTAATACTGTCATGACTGATCCCATAGTTTCGATACCTAATGATAATGGAGTTACGTCTAATAATACTACGTCTTTAACGTCCCCTGTGATTACCCCACCTTGGATAGCAGCACCCATAGCTACTACTTCGTCTGGGTTTACACCTTTATGAGGTTCTTTGCCCATTTCTTTTTTAATAGCTTCTTGTACAGCTGGAATACGAGTAGATCCACCAACTAAGATTACTTGATCGATATCACTTGGAGTTAATCCAGCATCTTTAAGAGCTTGACGAGTTGGTACTAATGTTCTTTCTACTAAATGACGAGTTAATTCATCAAATTTAGCACGAGTTAAAGTATTTTCTAAGTGAACTGGTCCGCTTTCTCCTGCAGAGATGAATGGTAATGAAATTTGAGTAGAAGTTACACCTGATAAGTCTTTTTTAGCTTTTTCAGCTGCATCTTTTAGACGTTGCATTGCCATTTTATCTTTTGATAAGTCAATACCTTGTTCTTTTTTGAATTCTTCTACTAAGTAATCAATGATAGCTTGGTCAAAGTCATCACCACCAAGTAAGTTATCTCCTGATGTAGCTAAAACTTCGAATACTCCATCACCTAATTCTAAGATAGATACGTCGAAAGTACCACCACCAAGGTCAAATACTAATACTTTTTGATCAATATCAGTTTTATCTAAACCATAAGCTAATGCTGCAGCTGTTGGTTCGTTGATAATTCTTTCTACTTCTAATCCAGCGATTTTACCAGCATCTTTTGTTGCTTGACGTTGAGCATCGTTGAAGTATGCAGGTACTGTTATAACTGCTTTAGTAACTTTTTCTCCAAGATAGCTCTCAGCTGTTGCTTTTAAGTTTTGTAAAATCATAGCTGAAATTTCTTGTGGTGAATATTTTTTACCATTAACTTCTACTTTATAATCTGTACCCATGTGACGTTTAATAGAAATTACTGTATTTGGGTTTGTAATTGCTTGACGTTTTGCTACTTCCCCTACTTGAATTTCGTCACCTTTAAATGCTACTACAGATGGTGTAGTTCTGTTTCCTTCTGGGTTAGGGATAATTTTAGCTTCCCCACCTTCTAATACTGCTACTGCACTATAAGTTGTTCCTAAGTCTATACCAATAATTTTTGACATGTTTTTGTCCTCCTATTTTATATTTATTCTAAAGTTTCTAGTTTTTTTGTTAAAATATACAAATTCTAACAAAACATTTATATTTGCTAATTTTATATCTGCACAGTTACTGTTTTCCTCATTCTTGGTGTAGCTGTGCGGTTCTTACTCCTAACTTTTTTCTTCGCCTTACAGGCTTGAAAAATACTAAGGCTCAGTTGATACTTTCAAATCATTTCGTCACTGCGTTCCTTATTCTTTGAATAAATATCTCCGCAGTGGCTACATTCCAATCATTTCGCAACTTTGTTTCTCATTCTTGGTGTAGCTGTGCGATTCTTACTCCTAACTTTTTTCTTCACCTTCCAGGTTCGAAAAAACTAAGGATTAAGAATTAAGAATTAACTTTAACCATTGCTGGTCTGATTACTCTATCTTTTAATTTGTAACCTTTTTGGAAAGTGTCTAAAATTGCTCCACTTTCTTTTTCACTATCTTCTTCTTGCATTACTGCATGGTGATAATTTGGATCGAATTGAGCATTTTCTGTTTCGATTAACTCTACTCCTTCTGATTTTAATACATTTAATAGCCCTTCATAAACCATCTCAACACCTTTTAGTAATGATTTGATTTCTTCGTTATCACTTTCTACCTGTAATGCTCTTTCTAAATTATCTAAGCTAGGTAAGATTTCAGTAATAACTTTTTGACTTTTTATAAACATTATTTGTTTCAATTTCTTTATTTTTTTACGACGTTTAAAAGTTTTTCAAACTCCGCATAAAGTCGTAAATACTTGTCTTCTGATTGTTTTTAATTCTTCTTCTAGTTTATCAACTTTTTCTTGAAGTAATTCTTCTGCTGTTTTTTCTTCTAAAACTTCTTCTTTAGTTTCAGTTGTTTCAGTATTTTCAACAGTTTCTTCTACTTCTTCTAAGTTTTCATTTCTTTCTTCAGTAGTCATCTCTACCTCCTAAATTATTTCAAATTGTTATTTAGATTATCTCTGACACATCCTATTAATGTCATTATTTTTTTGAATAGTCCATTCTCTTAGGTCCAAAAACGGCTATTACACCTTGACCTTTTGATGTGTTATATTTACTAGATACTAATGAAAGGTCCGCAATATTTTCAAGCTCTAATTCCTTACCTATTTTTATACAAGTATCTGAATCAGTAACCTCTACATTGTGGTCTAGTAACTCAACAATCTTATCATCTTCTAAGAGCGATACTACTTCTTTTTAATTTTTTTCTACATTATCTATATCAGGTTGTTTTTAGTAAATTGTACTTACCTCCTAATGCTACAGTTTTTTTATTTTTATTTTTGAAGCAATCTATTTAAGGCAACTACGATCATATCGTAATTATTAACTTTAGTTTTTTTAAATACTTCTCAAGTTCTCCATGTATTATTACATGGGCTGTTGCCATATCTACATCATAAAAGTAAGTTTGCAAGAGTTTATTCACTTCTGCTATATCCTCTGCAGTAAAAATCTGCATCAAGTTTATAGTTTTGTTGGAATACCTCTCCTATATTAGTTACTAATATAACTAAAAATACTTCGACTACTTAAGAGTATAACTTCTACTTTTATTAATTCGTCTATCAGCTTTTTTGTAGGAGCTAAAAATAACTGCCGTACAATCTGTTAAGTCTGATAAAACTATAGCATTTTTTTCTAAATAGTTATCCTCTGATACATATTTATCACTCATAAGTTCTTTTTAACTTTTTCACCTCGCTACTAGTAAGCTCATAATCTTTTTTTATATAATCTACATAATAGCGATATCCTTTTTTTCAGAAGGAACTCGACCTGATGAAATATGTGTTTTTTTATCAACCCTTCTTTTTCTAATTTACTCATATCATTTCTAATAGTTGCTGAACTAAAATCAATGCTTTTGAGCTAGTTGCTTAGATCCAACAGGTTGATTAGTAGTTATAAAAATTTTCTACTATAGATTGAAGAATAAGTACTTGTCTATCTATTAACATGTTTATCACCTATCTTCATATTGTTTTTAGCACTCTTAATATCTAAGTGCTAATCACATTATTAATATTAACATTAAGGTCAAAAAAAGTCAATAGTTTTTTTGATATTTTTTTGACTTTTTTTGACTTTTTATTTTTTTCTATCTTCGAAAAAAAGGCCTAAAATAAAGGTTTTTTTGTTATTTTTATTATATATTATTAAATTAAAGTTAAAAAAATTAAAGGTTGCTTTTTACTAATTAAAATTAGTATGTTATAATAAATACTAATATATAAATACACTAGGAGGAATTAGATGAAAAAAAATTACTTACACTATGTACTTTATTTTTTTATCTGCCGTACTTATTCTAACAGCTTGTAGCAGTGAAAAAGAAAAAAAGTTTATATAGAAAAAAATGGTAAACAAGAACATGTAACTACAATATATTATAAAGGTGAAACTGTAAATAAAGTCGTTACTAATTCAACATTAACTACTGACAAAGCAAATTTAGATTCTACATTAGATGGTATTAAATCTACTATCTCACAAAAACCAAATTTTGATGGTTATACACGCTCTGCAGAAATTAAAGATGGAAAAGTCGTTATTACTACTGAAATTGATTATGATAAATTAGACTTTGAAAAATATAAAGGAAGAGTCCACCTATCTGGTTCAGATACATTAGAAAATGAAAGAAAGCTAGAAACTGTCGAGTATCATCTTAAAGATGCAGGAGCAACAGAGAAAAAAATAACACGATATTATATTGAGGTAAATAAATGAAGAATATACTAAAATTAATTACACCCTTTATTAGCAATGCTAGTTTTATTAACTGCTTGTGGCAAAGAAAAAAACAAAGGAATTTATAAAAAATTCAGATGATCATGAAATTAAAGCTACGCTCTATTATAAAGATGATACTGTTAATAAATTTATCACTGTTGATACTTTTACTAATAATAAAAAAATAATATTTCTGTTGAATTCCTTCAAGAGGTTCTTAAAAAGAGTATAGGAAATATATCAGGTTATTCTTATAATGTTGAAGAAATAAATGGGAAAAATAACAATTACTTATGTAATTGATTATAATAAACTAGATTTTGAGAAAGCTAAATCTGTGCATGCAATTCCCGAAAACTCTCTTGAAGAAGCAAGAAAACTTAGTACAATTACAAAAAAAACATGAAAGAAAAAGGATTTAAAGAAACATAATGAGGTAATCACATGAGAAAAAAATACTAAAAATTAATTACACCCTTATTAGCAATGCTAGTTTTATTAACTGCTTGTGGCAGTGAAAAGACAAAAGTATACACGAAATCAATTGATAATCAAGATCTTCAAGTAACTATTTATTATAAAGGAGATTCAGTAAATAAAGTAGTTTCTGAAAATACATTGACTGTCGATGGTGATGATATAAACTCAGCAATAGAATCCATTAAAGAATCAATTAAAAATAATAATGGGCATCCAATTGATAATATTGCTGGATATTCTTATAAAGTTGAGGAAAAAGATGGGAAAATTCATATTACATGGGAAACAGACTTTAATAAATTAGACTTTAATAAATATAAGGCTGCAGTTAATGTTCCAGAAAACTCACTTGACGAAGCTAGAAAACTCAGCTCAGTTGAAAAAGCCCTAACTAACAATGGTCTTAAAGAGAAAAAATAAAGAAAGAGGTATATAACATTGAAAAAATTTTTAAAAGTCATTGCACCATTACTAGCTACTCTACTTTTTAGTAACTGCTTGTTCTAGCAAGAACACTTCTAATAATAGTGTAGGAGAATCAAGCGAAAAACAAAAGGTATTTACTTCTAATAACAGTGAAGGAGAATCAACAGAAGTCACTATATTTTACAGTGGTGATAACGTCAATAGAATGTCGTCAAAAGCTACATATAATATTAAAGGTACTTCCCCAGATGAAGAATATAATTCAGTTAAAAAAAGTTTTTGATGAAAACCTAAAAGATGTAGTAGGTGTTACTTATAGCGTAGAAAAGAAAGATAATAAGATAAATATTAACTATGATGTTGATTTTACAAAAAAATAAATTATAATAAAGACAGGGAAAAAAACTTGGGTTTAAAAAAACCAACCCTTGATGAAGAACGTAAATTAAGTAACGTACAACAACAACTTGAAAAACAATGATTTGAAAGAGAAAAAAATAATTGAGGTTACTTCTAGTATGAAAAATCCTTAAAAACTAGTTTAATACTTTCTTCTATACTATTAATATTTACAGGTTGTTCAAATAAAGAAAAATAAGCAATCTAATAATGTGGAAAATCAATCACAAGATAATAATAAAACTAATGAAAAATACAGAAAAAAAGATACTGTTCTTGTTAAGAATTATGTTATTTCTGAAGAAGGACGTATGATTGATGTTGAAGTTGAATATAAAAAAACAATATAGCACAAAAAAATGACTCAACTTTTTCGTTAATAAGCCAATCTCAGAGTTAACTCAAAATGAAAAAAATTTAAGTATGATGATGTAATAGAATCAATGCAATCTACAGAAGCTAAAGAAAAAAATAATTGAAGAATCTAAAGGTCTTAAATTAATAGCTAAAGAAGAAAAATAATAATCTGACTATTAAAGCAATATTAGACTTAAATGAAATTTCTGAAAGTGATGCAAAAAATGCCCTAGGTAATTTTGATGGTTCACTAGATGATGCAAGAAAAATCGATAATTTTTGAAAAAAATTCTTATTAATAACGGAGTTGTCGAAAAAAATAATAAGTTAATAGCGGAAGGTACTATAGATTTAAACACAATACCTGAAGAAGACGATAAAATAAGAATTGAGAGTTTAATACTTCATTCGATGAAGCTAGAAAGATTGAAAATTTTGAAAAAATTCTTGCTGAACGCGGTCTTACAGAGAAAAAATAACTTAACAATAGAAGCTAAACAATAGTTTTAGCTTCTTTATTTTCACCTTAGCTTGTATCTTATAGATAATTTTAGTATAATTAATAAGCAATAGAAGTTACAGAGGTGAGAAATTTGGAACTAATAGAACTTAGAAAAGAACTTGAAGAAATTGAAAAAAGAATAACAGAGTTTAAAACCTCTTTAAAAATAGAAGACAAAGAACAACGAGTAGCTGAAATTGAAAACATGATGCTTGATGCTGATTTCTGGAATGATAGTGATAATGCGAGTGCTCTCGTTACAGAATCTAAGAGTATAAAAAAAGAATTAGATGAATTCTCTAATATGATTGACTATCTAGAACACTCTCAAGAGATGGTTGAATTCCTACGTGATGAAGAAGATAAAGAAATTTATGCTGACCTAGAAGAAACAGTGGCAATCCTTAAAGATAGTGTTGAAGATTTTAGCTTTAGATTGCTATTTTCTGAAGAATATGATAATAATAATGCTATTTTGGACATCCATGCTGGAGCTGGGGGTACTGATGCTACAGATTGGGCAGAAATCATGTTGCGCATGTATGAAAGATTCTTCTCAAAACAAGGATTAAAATACAGTTATTTAAACTATCAATCAGGTGATATCACTGGTGTGAAATCAGCAACAATAAAGGTTGAAGGAGACTTTGCTTATGGCTTACTAAAAGGTGAAAAAGGCGTTCATCGTGTTATTCGTATCTCCCCTTTTGACCCTTCTGGCAAACGACATACCTCATTTGCCTCTATTGATGTTATGCCAGAATTTTCAGATGATGAAATTAATATAGAAATTAACAATGATGATTTGAAAATTGATACATATCGTGCTCAAGGTGCTGGTGGGCAACATATTAACACAACAGATTCAGCAGTACGTATTACTCACCTTCCAACAGGAATAGTAGTTCAGTCTCAAGCTGAAAGAAGCCAAATTAAAAATAAAGATACAGCAATGAAAAACCTTAAATCTAAGCTTTATCAATTAGAGTTAGAAGAAAAAGAAAAAGAATTAGCATCTATTCGTGGTGAACAAAAAGATATAGGTTGGGGATCTCAAATTCGTTCATATGTCTTTACTCCTTATACTATGGTTAAGGATCATAGAACAAACTACGAAGTTTCTACCGTTGATAAAGTAATGGATGGCGACATTATTGATTTTATTGATGCTTATCTTCACTATAATATGAAAGAAAAAGAAGTGTTGTAAAAATACAACACTTCTTTTCTATATATCATTCTAGTTTACTTTTACATATCCTTGATCTAATAGATAATTTTCAGCTTTTTCGAAACTAACATCTGAAGTAGTAGTATCAACAGAAGTACCTGGGAGACCTATTAATTTATTTTTATCTACCTTAGTATAATCAACTGTTATCGTCTCATAAGCTGCATCATCTTGAAAATCTACCTTTTGTTCTAACCCTTCAATACCTTTATATTTTTCCATTATTGGCTTAGCATATTCTATAAATTCCGCTTTAGTAACACCCATTTGTTTGTAGTTCATTATATTGTATGCCGTTTGTTTAAGCACCTTATCTCCCTTATGATAATATGTAACTTCTAATTTTACTCCATTTCTTTCAGTATAAAAATTTACTGACTTCTACATTTTTTTAGTTGAATCTTCTTTGTTTTTTTATTACTTTCTTCACTCTTATTACTTTCTGTAACATTTGAAGTATTCTGCGAATTATTAGTAGTACTATTGTCTTTTGATGAACATCCTACTAAAAATTAATAAAACCATTGATATTATTGATAAAACTTTTTTTCATTTTTTTATCCCCCTTTTGATGGAAAAATTACTTAAATATTATTTTTTTAGTAAATCCTTGGCTTAATAAATGTTCTTCAGATTTTTTTCATACTAATATCTTTACTGTCACCATCTATTGTAATACCTTGAATATTATTTAATTTACTTTTATCTGCTTTTGTATAATCAATACTTAGAGTTTCAACTGCTTTGTCATCTTGGAAATCTATTTTTTCCTCTAATCCATCAATTCCTTGATATTGTTTTGCCATAGGTTCTAATGCCTTTTTCACTTCATCTTTAGTGGCACCCATTTCTTTATAGTTCATTGTATTATTTGCAGTTTGTCTTAATACTTTATCACCATCGTGATAATAAGTTAATTCTATTTTTTTACTCCATTTTTTTCTAATACATATGTAGAACTTTGTTCTTTTGCTGAACAACCTGCCACAAAAATTAATAATATAGCTGAAATTATTGATATGATCTTCTTCATTATTTTTTTATTCTCCTTTTATTTTTAATATTACTATTTTTTTGTAAAACCTTGACTTAATAAAGATTCTTCAGTGTCTTTTAAGCTTACGCTTTCTACATCAGTATCTATATCCATTCCCGGTAAATCTTTTAATTTTTTCAAATCTACTTTTGTATAATCAATAGTCAGAGTTTCAACTGCTTTGTCATCATCAAAAACTATTTTTTGTTCTACTCCATCTATTCCTTGATATTTTTCAGATACCGGCATAGCTACGTCTTTTAATTCATCTTTAGTAACTGCCATTTTCTCATAATCCATGGTGTTCACTGTTGTTTGTTTAGTTACTTTGTCACTCTCATAATAAACCGTTATTTCAGTTTTAACACCACTTTTTTCTAAAACATATGTCTTACTACCATCTTTAGAAGATGAACATCCAGCTAAAAAGATTAATAGTACTGCTGATAAAATCGTCAATATTCTCTTCATTCGAAATATGTCTCCTTATCAATTTTTTTCTCTTTATATCGTATTAAATGCTATAAAGAACGATAAAACTAACCATATTTATTCTATAATATTGTTTTCTCCATTTATCAAACTAAAAATTATAATCTCTCGTATTCTTCTGGAACATCAAATGGATTATCTTTGTTAATATGATCATAAAACATGATTCCATTTAAATGATCTATTTCATGTTGGAAACATATTGCTGGTAAGTCAGTTAACATTAATGTTACTTTCTCATCGTTTTCATCATAACCTATTACTTTGATTTTTGAGTATCTTGGAACATATCCTTTTTTCTCTTCCTCAACTGATAAGCATCCCTCTCCTCCAGCTAAATAGCATTTAGCCGCTGAGTTAGAAATAATTTTAGGGTTGTATAACGCATAAGATACTGTATACTCAGGATTCTCTTCATCTGGAATGTGCACTGCAATCATACGTTTAGAAACATTGATCTGAGGTGCAGCAAGACCTATCCCTGGTTTTAATCCTAATTCTTCTGCTTTTTTATCATCTTGAGAAGCTATAACATACTCCAATAAACTTCTTAATATCTCTTTATCTTCATCAGATATTGGACTTTTTACTTTCTCTGCTCTTTTTCTTAGAGTTTCATGAGGATCAATAATTATATCTTTTGTTGTAATCAAAACTTATCTCCTTTATTTAAATACTAATTTCTTACTATTTATTATTTCATAAATACTTTATATTGTCAAAGAAGAGTTACATACAATATAGAATTCTTACCGTATTTAGTACTTATTAAAAAAATTTATACACACTACAGTTTATCCAAAAGTATTTAAAATATTTATAAAGATACATTCTCTACAATTTATTTTATGAATTCGCTTTTGTAATTTTACTATTTTCGTGTTATTATATAGTTACTGACATTTATTAAATGAAATTTACGGGAGGTTATTTATGACTTTTGAAAATTACAAATACACAAGACCTAATTTAGAAGAAACATCTAAAAAACTATTAGATATTGAAAAAAGAGTTTTAGATGCTGCTTCTGCAAAAGATGTGTTAGCTGTTTTTGATGAATATAATACACTACGCAGAGACTTAGAAACACAAAGTGTTTTAGTTGAAATTAGACATACAATTGATACTACTGATAGTTTCTATGAAGAAGAACAAAACTTCTGGGATGATTATAAACCAGAATTAACAGCTCTATATAGTAAAGTAGATAAAGCTATATATAATTCAAAATTCAAAGATGAATTAAAAAAAGAAATTGGAGAACACTACTTCAATTTAACAGAAACAACATTAAAAGTATTTAGTGATGAAATTATTGAAGACTTAAAAGAAGAAAATAAAACTGCTTCTGAATATACTAAACTTACTGCAAGTGCTCGTATCCCATTTGATGGTGAAGATCGTAACCTTAGTGGTATGGCTAAATATACTCAACATGAAGATAGAGAAACTAGACTTGAAGCTTCTAAAGCAGTTGCTAAGTTCTTCAAAGATAATTTAGAACAATTCGATAATCTATTTGATAAATTAATCAAAGTACGTACACGTATTGCTAAAAAACTTGGTTTTGAAAACTTTGTTGAAGTAGCTTACCTACGTTTACGCCGTACAGACTATACTTCTAAAGATGTTGCTAACTATAGAAAACAAGTATTAAATGATGTAGTACCTTTAGTTGAAGAATTTAAGGCTGCTCAAGCTAAACGTCTTGGATTAGAAAAATTGTCATTCCACGATGAATCTGTAACTTTCAAATCTGGTAACCCTACTCCTAAAGGAAACCGTGAGCAACTTGTTGAAAGTGCTAAAACAATGTATAAAGAATTATCTCCTGAAACAGATGTATTCTTTAAATTTATGACTGATAACAACCTATTAGACTTAGATACAAAACCTGGTAAATCTGGTGGTGGATATTGTACATTTATCCCTAACTATAAAGCACCATTTATCTTTGCTAACTTTAATGCTACTCCACATGATGTTGAAGTATTAACTCACGAAGCTGGGCATGCATTCCAAGTATATCAAAGTAAAGACTTTATCCCAGAATACGTTTGGCCTACTTTTGAAGCTTGTGAAATCCACTCAATGAGTATGGAATACTTAACTTGGCCTTGGATGAACTTATTCTTCAAAGAAGAAACTGAGAAATTCAAATACTACCATATTACTGGTTCTGTTAAATTCTTACCATATGGTGTAACTGTAGATGAATTCCAACATGCAGTTTATGAAAACCCAGAATTAACACCTTATGAACGTCGTATGAAATGGCTAGAAATCGAGAAGAAATATCTTCCATCTCGTGACTACTCAGAGATTGCTGACTTAAATGAAGGATTATTCTTCTACCGTCAACTTCACATTTTCTTATACCCATTCTACTACATTGATTACACATTAGCTCAAGTATGTGCACTTCAATTCTGGAATAAATCAAGAGAAAATAGTAAAGAAGCATGGGAAGAATACTTACACCTTTGCCGTTTAGGTGGTACTAAACCATTTACTGAGTTAATCAAAGCAACTTCTCTTAAAAATCCATTCGAAGATGGAACTATTGAAACTATAGTGCCAGAAGTTAAAAAAAATACGTTGATTCTGTTGACACAACTGAATTCTAATGATTAGAGCGAGGTTACCCTCGCTCTTTTAATTTAATTTTAATTATAGCTTCTATAATTAAAATAATGTCTTTATTTATTCAAAAAGTTAATTAAGTAGAATTATAGAATAAATTAGATTGGAGGAAAAAATATGAATGATAAAAAAATAGCAGCATTCTTTGACATAGATGGTACTCTACATAGAGATTCACTAATGAATGAACACTTTAAAAAGTTAATAAAATATGAAGTTGTTGATGAACGTTTTTGGGTAAATGGTGTTAAGGATTCTTACATAAATTGGGATAAAAGATTTGAAGATTATGATAACTATTTATTTGATGTTTCTGCAGCATATGTAAAAGCAATTACAGGTTTACACAAAAAATATATTGACTTCGCTACAGAGCAAGTTATGAAATTAAAAGCAGATCGTGTATATAAATACACACGTAATATTATAGAAAAACATAAAAAAGAAGGACATCTAATAATATTTATTTCAGGAAGCCCTGACTTTTTAGTAGAAGCAATGGGTAAAAAACATCACGCTTTTCTTGCTATAGGTAGTAAATATATAATGAAAAAAATAATTATTTTACTGGTGAAGTTATTCCGATGTGGGATGCAGATAGTAAAAAAATAAAACTATAGATAGATTAGTAGAAGAATATAATATAGACTTAGATAAGTCATATGCTTATGGTGATACAAATGGCGACTACAATATGCTTCGACGTGTTGGTAATCCTGTTGCAATGAATCCAAGTAAAGAGTTGTTTACTAAAATTAAAGCAAATGAAGAATTATCAAAAAAAGCTACTATTCTTATTGAACGTAAAGATGTTATTTACAAAACAAAAGCAGACATAGACATACTAGAAATATAAAATAAACTCAAGGAATGACAATATGTACATTCCTTGAGTTTTTTAAAAGAAAAATAAAACGAAAGAAAGAGGACTTAATTTAATATTACTAACTTAATGCTAGCTTACTTTTTATATTTACTCCATAAGTATTAGATATCTTTTTTTCTCATCTTTATAGGTATTAAAGACGTTTTTTAATAATCTACATCCTTCAAACATATAACTCTCATGAATAGAATAAAATGAAAATTCTTTTTTTCTTTCCCCTTTTTCAAATACTTAATTATACATTTTCCCAGATAACATTCAATACTTCTTATATCATCATAATAAATTTTTCAAACCTGATGGTTTATAAAGATATCTTAGTGAAGTAATTTTAATATAATCATTTCTAAAAATAAATATCACCAAAAAAACTTACAGTAATACAATAATTTACTCTATCTAAAAACTGGTAATTCTCTATTTTTTTAATAATATATTCAAGTTATTTTTTTAATATGAGAAAGAGGTGAATTGTACTTTTTTTATTATAAAAGTCATAATCTTCCTCAATCAATACTCTTTTCTACATTAGTTAATGCCTTTTAAATTTATATTTTTCCATAGCAAATCCTCCTTACTACATTTAGTATAGTAAATAAGTTGGACAAAAATATGGGTAACTTCAATATTTATTTTTTTAAATTTTTTTATTATTTCATAATTTATTTTTATAATCGTTTCTTAACTAATTTTTAATAATTTTTGTAGCAAGTATCAATCCCGATACTTTCTTTGGATTTAATACTCTTCTTACTGATTTACTCATTAAAATTCTAATTAGTTTATTCATTTCTACACCTCCCTTTCTTCTATTATTTTCACATTTTCTCCTTGGCTGTTTAGCCACATTTTTATTCCATCGCCATAACACTCTGCAGTGATAGTATGTGTCTTATCTTGAGTTTTTATTACTTTAGCCGTAGGCAATCTATCTAATACGGCTTCTAATGATGGTCCGCTAAATTCAAAGGTGAATTTTTTTAGTTTTCCTGAGTACATAAACTGTATTCTTTTTCTGAATTCTCCGTCTTCAAATCTGTCTTTATAAGGAATATAAAACCTCTCATCTCTATATTTTATATTTTTCATTCTGTCAACTCTAAACACCAACGGCATGTCTTCTTCAACATTTAAGCCATATGATATAAGATAAAAATAGTATTCTGAGAACATTATTGCCGCAGGTTTGACTTCCTTTTTAGTTTGTTTCTTATCCATACGACTATAATCAAATGTTATTAGTTTTTTTCCCTGATAGATATTGATAAATCCCATAGGATCTCTAACAACTCTTTACCATGTTGTAACTCAATGTAGTGATGAAGTTCATCTAAAATTAGATCATCTACTTCTTTTTTACTTTTATGACTCAGCTGGTTTTGGAACTTTTTAATTAAAGGAAACATTTCTTTTTTAGTAAATGCTCTACTCTCAAGTAATATTTTACTAACGGCTAATATTTCTTGTTGAGTCAAAGTAGCATCACTTTCTTCGACTATTTTATATACATAATGTTTATTCTCTACTTTAATTTTGAACTCACCTATTTCATTTCTTTTTCTCATAAAAGATAATATCTTAATTCTTCAATATCTCTTTGAATAGTTTTTAACGATACACCATATTCAGTAGCCAAATTTTCTTTTAATAACTTTTCTCCTCTCCTAAACCTATCATATATTTCTAGCGCTCTAAACGTTTTGTTCCTTTGCATAACCTTCATCTTCCTTCCTTTACTCTCTATCAGTTGTAAGCACTTTCTATTATAATGTAAATAGTGGTTAATTTCAATAACATTTTTTTACATTATATGTATTTCATTTAGCTCCTTTAAATACATGATATTAATCTACTT